>Ga0209723_1004722_pt1 | contig 14867 bp, 7 predicted proteins | sample BiotimSIPDNA_2_FD_185750 | JGI IMG/M metagenome (GOLD analysis project Ga0209723, IMG submission 185750) | Anaerobic biogas reactor microbial communites from Washington, USA - Biogas_R2 time_0 SIP DNA (SPAdes) (version 2) | ecosystem: Engineered > Bioreactor > Anaerobic > Unclassified | place... | reverse complement strand
GATTGCTTGCCAACTCCTTCTTTCCTAAAAAGAATAGCTGGTATCGTTTGCATTTCCATCCGATAAGGAAGGGATCCAGCATGCTGAGGTGGTTGGAAATCAACATAAAGGGCGCATCAAGCTGGAGTTTGTCCACATGATGATACCGGACAGGAACAATGGTGTGAAATACAAGCCAGCTTAAGGCCTGAATTATTCGATAGAATATGGAAAAGCGGCCTTTAAAGTGCTCTGCTTTCTCCTTCGATTGTCTATTGATATCCTTGGGTTTCTCCTGAGGTATCGCAGAGGTGGAGTTTTTCAAGCGTAATAACCGCTCTATTTCATCCACCACCTGGGCTTGGGTCATGTTCGAGGAATCCAGCATGACCGCGTCTTCGGCAGGTCTCAGGGGGTCGACCTCCCGGGTGGTATCCTGATGATCCCGCCGGATCACGTCCTCCAACACATCTTCATAGGTATCGGATGCGCCCATGATTTGTAATTCCTCAAAGCGGCGCTTCGCCCGCACCTGGGGCGATGCTGTTAAAAAAACTTTCAAGGTAGCAGTAGGCAACACTTTGGTACCAATATCCCGTCCATCCAGCACCATGGAGCAGTTTTGGGCAAGAGCCTGCTGCATCCGCACCATCCAACAACGCACGAGAGGAAATTTAGAGGAGTTGGAGGCTCCCATGCTTACCTCCGGGGTACGGATTAAAACCGTTACATCCCTGCCATTCACATAGGTATGTTGCTTGCCATTCACAAAGCGGACTTCCACTGTTGAGCGGGCAGTCAGCTCCGACATGGCCCTTTCATCCAGGGTGTCCAGCCCCTCCTGAAGGGCCTGCCAGGCAAAGGCGCGGTACATGGCTCCGGTGTCCAGGTGAGCAATTCCCAGTCGTGAAGCCAACAGGTCCGCGACCGTACTCTTTCCTGCCCCGCTAGGACCGTCAATGGCAATCAATAGCTGCATGAATGTCCTTGTTCCTTTCTTAATGAAAGCTTGTTAAATTGCCCGATGTCCCAGGCCTACGCAGACCTCATCCAGATGCCCCAGACCAATGCCAAAAAACAGCGCAACAGCCACATGCTCCCCACAGCGTGCTATGCCAATCTTCCCGCCAACGCTCATCCCAAGGGCTTTGGGCGTGATTTGGTTCATAGCCTCCCGGGCTGCGCCTGCCACGCCGCCTTCTTCCAGATGAGATTCGCTAATCACCTGTTCTCGTTTGGCCGCCACCACAGCTCGCTCCACAATGCGCATAATACCGGGTAAAAAATCTCCGCCAAAATCAGCGGCAGCGCTGCTGATTCCCTCCAAAAGGAATGCCTTGCGCAAGCGCTGCTCCTCCTCACGGTTTTCTGACATGCTGAGCTCCAGGGCCGCCCGTGCGACATCCCGGCTACCAATGGACGCTTTTGGCTGCATCCGGCACACCCCTTCTGTGATAAGCTTTCGTTGGCCAATTTATTATAGCATGGCTTTCTATTCCTGCAAAGGGATACGAGCGTTCTCATCAAGATATCAAAAGAGCTTTCGCCGAATCCGCCGAAAGCCCCTTGTAAGTCCCAAAGTGCCGCTGTATCCGTTTTTTCACCCGCTATGTTAAGCAGGCTGGTGTTCTATCGATACCTCGTTGTCTTCCCCTGGCGTACAAGGTACGGGGGCCTGACATAAAGCACCGAACGCGAACTCCATTTTACGAAATGTGGGTAAAAACAAGACCTTGGCGCACACTTCAGGAGCTTCACTAGAGTTATTATATGCTGTTCCCAAAAAGGTTGTCAAGGGTAAGTCACTGGAAATTGCTATGAAAATGCAGGAATGATAACGAAAATGAAGGAATGAAGTTCGGATTCACCCAGCTGGCATAAACAAGAATAAAAAACCTCCACTTCCTAAACAGGAAGCGGAGGAAAGTGGAATGCGGCAGCGATCTATTCTTCCGGGCCGTCGCCAGCCAAGTACCTTCGACGTGCTGGGGCTTAACTTCTGTGTTCGGAATGGGAACAGGTGGGACCCCCAGGCCATTGCCACCGCAAAGGGTGAACTTCTTTGTCGCGCGGGGTTGACTCTCCCGCTGCGCTCAGGGCTACTCGCTGTCCCGGTCTCCCGGGCTGCGCCTGTATCCTGACAACCGCATATGAGCTTCCGTGATCTAGAGTTACTTCTTCATTTCTATCTGGTCTTTCGTCTTAGTTCATGCTTTCGCATTCATGCATCGTTGAAATCAAGCTATCGACCGATTAGTATCATCAAGCTCCATACATTACTGCACTTCCACCGATGACCTATCTACCCGGTAGTCTTCCGGGGGTCTCTCACACTTGCGTGCCTGGAATCTTCTTCTTGAGGTGGGTTTCACGCTTAGATGCCTTCAGCGTTTATCCCGTCCATACTTCGCTTCCCTGCTATGCCGTTGGCACGACAACAGTTGCACCAGTGGTATGTCCATTCCGGTCCTCTCGTACTAGGAACAGATCCTCTCATGATTCCTACGCCCACGATGGATAGGGACCGAACTGTCTCACGACGTTCTGAACCCAGCTCGCGTGCCGCTTTAATTGGCGAACAGCCAAACCCTTGGGACCTGCTTCAGCCCCAGGATGCGACGAGCCGACATCGAGGTGCCAAACACCCCCGTCGATGTGAACTCTTGGGGGGTATCAGCCTGTTATCCCCGAGGTAGCTTTTATCCGTTAAGTGACGGCTCTTCCACTCGATACCGCCAGATCACTAAGCCCGACTTTCGTCTCTGCTCGACTTGTCAGTCTCGCAGTCAGGCACCCTTCTGCCTTTGCACTCTGCGAATGGTTTCCATCCATTCTGAGGGTACCTTTGGGCGCCTCCGTTACGCTTTCGGAGGCGACCGCCCCAGTCAAACTGTCCGCCTGACACTGTCCACTCACCGGCTCACGGCGCCGTGTTAGAACTTCAGCAACAGAAGAGTGGTATCCCAACGGTGGCTCCCCGCAAACCGAAATCCGCGGCTCCCAGCCTCCCACCTATCCTGTGCATCAGTTACCGAAATCCAATATCAGGGTACAGTAAAGCTCTACGGGGTCTTTCCGTCCAGTCGCGGGTAATGGGCATCTTCACCCATACTTCAATTTCACCGGGTCCCTTGTTGAGACAGCGCCCAAATCGTTACACCATTCGTGCGGGTCGGAACTTACCCGACAAGGAATTTCGCTACCTTAGGACCGTTATAGTTACGGCCGCCGTTTACTGGGGCTTCGGTTCTATGCTTCTCTTGCGATGACATGTCCCCTTAACCTTCCAGCACCGGGCAGGTGTCAGCACCTATACGTCAGCTCTCGCTTTCGCAGATACCTGTGTTTTTGATAAACAGTCGCTTGGGCCTCTTCTCTGCGGCCTATTTACATAGGCACCCCTTCTCCCGAAGTTACGGGGTCATTTTGCCGAGTTCCTTAACAAGGGTTCTCCCGTCCGTCTCAGGATTCTCTCCCTGCCCACCTGCGTCGGTTTCCGGTACGGGTACCCGTGAATCTACTAGCAGCTTTTCTCGCCAGCGTGAACTCGCTCGCTTCCCTACTTGACTTCGGTCCTCTCGCGCCTCATGCTCACGGGTTGCGTACTTCACTGCAACCCACACTCGACGCTTTCACGCGGTTGACCATCACCGCGCCCGAGCTATCCTTCTGTGTCACTGCTTCATTCCACGGGCAGTGCAGGAATCTCCACCTGCCTCCCATCGCCTACGACTTCCGTCCTCGGCTTAGGTCCCGACTTACCCTGGGCGGATGAACCTTCCCCAGGAAACCTTGGGCCTTCGACCGGCACGTTTCCCACGTGCCTCTCGCTACTCATACCGGCATTCTCTCTTCTGTACCGTCCACGCGTCCTCTCGGTCGCGCTTCTGCCAGTACACAATGCTCCTCTACCACTCGTCACGATGATTTCCACCTTCCACACAGGAAGACAGAAATCATCGTGACGAATCCGCCGCTTCGGTGGCATGTTTTAGCCCCGGACATCTTCGGCGCACAACCACTCGACCAGTGAGCTATTACGCACTCTTTCAATGTATGGCTGCTTCTAAGCCAACATCCTGGTTGTCTGTGCAATTCCACATCCTTTTCCACTTAACATGCACTTCGGGACCTTAGCGGACGGTCTGGGGTGTTCCCCTTTCGCCCATGAAACTTATCTCCCATGGACTGACTCCCGTACATCAATTATCCGGCATTCGCAGTTTGATAAGGTTTGGTAAGCTTTGTGGCTCCCGCGCCCATTCAGTGCTCTACCTCCGGTAATCTAATACGAGGCTAGCCCTAAAGCTATTTCGAGGAGAACCAGCTATCTCCGGGTTCGATTGGAATTTCTCCCCTATCCACAGCTCATCCCCGCCTTTTTCAACAGACGTCTGGTTCGGTCCTCCATGAACTTTTACGCTCACTTCAACCTGGCCATGGATAGATCACCCGGTTTCGGGTCTGCGTTCGCCAACTGTTTCGCCCTCTTCAGACTCGCTTTCGCTTCGGCTCCGGTACTCAATACCTTAACCTCGCTGGCTGTCGCAACTCGCCGGTCCGTTCTACAAAAAGTACAAGGTCGCGCCTCAAACGCGCTCCCTCTGCTTGTAAACATAGGGTTTCAGGTTCTCTTTCACTCCCCTCCCGGGGTCCTTTTCACCTTTCCCTCACGGTACTCCTTCGCTATCGGTCACCAAGTCGTATTTAGCCTTGGAGGGTGGTCCCCCCTGCTTCCCGCCGGATTCCTCGTGTCCTGCGGTACTCTGGTACCGGCTCGCCGCTTCGGCTTTTCGTCTACGGGGCTGTTACCCCCTCTGGCTGGGCTTTCCTTCCCTATTCGACTAAACCTCCGCGTTGCTCCCCGCCGGCCCGCAACCCCACCTTGCCGTAGCAAGATGGTTTGGGCTCTTCCCCGTTCGCTCGCCGCTACTTGGAGAATCGTTCTTTCTTTCTTTTCCTCCGGGTACTTAGATGTTTCAGTTCCCCGGGTTCCCTCGCCTGAGACTATGTGTTCATCTCAGCGTGACGGACCTTCCGTCCGCCGGGTTCCCCCATTCGGATATCTACGGTTCTCTGCCCGCTTGCGGCTCCCCGTAGCTTTTCGCAGCTTGCCACGTCCTTCTTCGGCGCTTGGTGCCTAGGCATCCGCCCTATGCTCTTTTTCGCTTGATTTTCTATGCCCCGCTCCTTCGCCCAGCACAACAACAGGCTGTGCGGCTCCGCCGCCGGGCACGGTCCACCGGCTCCCGCGCGTAGCGATACACGCGCCGGTAAACCTTCTTCTCCTGAGACCAACTGTTGGATGCCTTCCAGCATCCCGGACAGCGGCTTTCACCGCCGCCTGCGCTGCTCCCGCAGCGCGCAACTGGCCTGATTAACCTTTATTCTTCACGCGCGTCAATTCCTTAACGGCCCGTTCCATCAGGCCTTACGTCCTCTCCGCGCGCTTCGGTTTTCTCGTTCTTCCTGTGTGCGGTTGTCAAGGTGCGCGCCGGGAAAGCCCGGCTTCAGTATCCTGACGGACACTGAAAACGATACAGACTCGAGAAGCGGTCCGCGACAGCCATCACTTCGCTGTCCGCCTTGGCCTCAGCCAAGGACTTCTTCGGGGACTTCCGTCCCCGCGCTGCTGCTCGCAGCCTCTCTTCCTCCAGCGTTACCTCTCGGTAACCCCGGCGATCGACCTGGGTCAGCCTCCGCTTTCCTGCTTCGGCTCGCTCCCTTAGAAAGGAGGTGATCCAGCCGCACCTTCCGATACGGCTACCTTGTTACGACTTCACCCCAGTCATTGATCTCACCTTCGTCAGATGCCCCCTCGCGGTTAGCTCTCTGCCTTCGGGTGCTACCAACTCCCATGGTGTGACGGGCGGTGTGTACAAGGCCCGGGAACGTATTCACCGCGACATGCTGATTCGCGATTACTAGCAACTCCTGCTTCATGCGGGCGGGTTGCAGCCCGCAATCCGAACTGTGACCGCTTTTCTGAGGTCCGCTCCGGCTCGCGCCTTCGCCTCTCTCTGTCTCGGCCATTGTAGCACGTGTGTAGCCCAGGTCATAAGGGGCATGATGATTTGACGTCGTCCCCACCTTCCTCCGAGTTGTCCCCGGCGGTCCCGATAAAGTCCTCGGCTTCACCCGTTAGTAACTATCGGCAAGGGTTGCGCTCGTTGCGGGACTTAACCCAACATCTCACGACACGAGCTGACGACAACCATGCACCACCTGTCTCAGATTGTGCAAGCACACACCGCATCTCTGCGGCTTTACCTGGATGTCAAGACCTGGTAAGGTTCTTCGCGTTGCTTCGAATTAAACCACATGCTCCGCTGCTTGTGCGGGCCCCCGTCAATTCCTTTGAGTTTTAATCTTGCGACCGTACTCCCCAGGCGGAATGCTTATTGTGTTTACTCCGGCACAGAAGGGGTCGATACCCCCTACACCTAGCATTCATCGTTTACAGTGTGGACTACCAGGGTATCTAATCCTGTTTGCTCCCCACACTTTCGCGCCTCAGCGTCAGTTACAGTCCAGTTAGTCGCCTTCGCCACTGGTGTTCCTCCCGATCTCTACGCATTTCACCGCTACACCGGGAATTCCACTAACCTCTCCTGCACTCAAGCCAGCCAGTTTCCAAAGCAATTCCCTCCTTAAAAGAAGGACTTTCACTCCAGACTTAGTCGGCCGCCTACGCGCCCTTTACGCCCAATCATTCCGGACAACGCTTGCCCCCTACGTATTACCGCGGCTGCTGGCACGTAGTTAGCCGGGGCTTCCTTCCGGGCTACCGTCATTATCTTCACCCGGGATAGAAGTTTACGATCCGAAAACCTTCTTCCTTCACGCGGCGTTGCTGGGTCAGGGTTTCCCCCATTGCCCAATATTCCCCACTGCTGCCTCCCGTAGGAGTCTGGACCGTGTCTCAGTTCCAGTGTGGCCGATCACCCTCTCAGGTCGGCTACTGATCGTTGCCTTGGTGAGCCGTTACCTCACCAACCAGCTAATCAGACGCGAGCCCACCTCTAACCGGATTGCTCCTTTGACCCCCAAGGGATGTCCCCTCTGTGGTCTCATGCGGTATTAGTGCACCTTTCGGTGCGTTATCCCCCTGTTAGAGACAGGTTGCTCACGCGTTACTCACCCGTCCGCCGCTAGAACAGCTCGTATTGCTACTCGCTGTCCCCGCTCGACTTGCATGTGTTAGGCACGCCGCCAGCGTTCGTCCTGAGCCAGAATCAAACTCTTATGTTTAATTCTTCATCGCTCTTGATTACTCCCAAAGTTCCACGCTCGCCTCTCGGCTCCCGCTTCCCTTCAGTCAAGTACGATTTACTCAAAATTCATTGACTGTCGTTCTTTGCGTCTATTTCCTATATCGTTTTCAAGGTTCGTGCTCTCAAGCGAGCTTGTCTAGATTACCACGTTTCAGATTCCGTGTCAACATGTTTTTTTGTTTTTCGCAAACTTTTATTCAAACCCTTGTCACACAAGGAAAAACCTCGTGCTACAGGCATGCTCCCTTGACTTTTTTTTGCCGGCTGGTTATGATTTCTTTATCTGTGTGGTTTCTCCAAGGATCCGACATGGCGAGAACAGGAGCGCATTATGATGAAGAATCCAATGTCGAAAAAAGCTGCGCCATGGATCACCGGTCTGTTGCTGACCGCCATTTTTTTTGCAGCGTTACAGGCCACGCAATATTTCCGCTTTGAAAATTCCGACGACATTCTGCTGGTGAAGGGCTTCCTGGGATACGAGGGTGGCACACCCAGCGGCTTCAATGCCTTTGTCCACCCCTTCCTAACCAGGCCGCTTCAATGGCTAAGCTCGGTTCTCCCGGGCGTTCCATGGTTTTCCTGGCTTCAACTTGCTTTGCTCTTTGGTGCCAACGCGGTGCTGTGTCAATCCTTTCTTCAATGTTCAAACGGCGGGCGTGCTTCATCACTGATCGCAATTGCGGCTGCAGGCCTTTTTCTGCTCGTCTTTTCGCTTTTTCTCTCCTGCCGGCTGAACTACACCACCACCGCCGCCCTGGTGGGGGCCGCCTCTGTTGCCCGGCTTCTAGCCGCAGGCATGCGCCGGCGTAATGATGCTTTTGGCCGGAGCCTGCCACCTGGTGATCTTCTTTCTTCAATATTATTGCTTACATGCGCCTATTGCCTGCGCAGCGCCGCTGCTTTGCCTTCCCTGGTCTTTTGGGTCTGGGCCTATCTTCTCATATGGATTCAACTGAAAGAAGACAGGGCAAGGTCCGGTGACACATTTCCCCGCAAGACACTCGCTATTGGATTTGTTGCATGCCTGTGCATCATGGCTCTGCTGCCCCTTGCCCGTATGGTGGAAATCCGCACCTTGGGGCTGGAGGATTGGCAGCGCTGGCATGAGGCCAAGACCTCGCTGATGGATTATCATGGGGCTGCCTTTGACCTGGTCAGCGACCGGCAGCTTCAGGAGCTTGGCTGGTCCCGGTCTGAGCTGGAGCTGGTGCGAGAATGGTATTTCATGGACCGGAACATCACCACAGACGCTCTGGAGCGCCTCGCTCGCGTTCACACGGAGGCGGCGAGTGCCAGTCCGCTGGCCATCCTTCTTTCTGCTCTAGGAACCCTGACCTCCTTTTTTGCCACCCATCCGGCTTATCTGTTTTCTGGCGGCCTGCTGCTGCTCCTTTGCTGTATCATCCTGTGGCGTGTGATGCGAAGCACGGGCGAAAGAACCTGGGTCCCCTGGCTGAGCCCGGGTGTCCTCCTGTTGGCCTTTGGGATGCTGGTCTATCTGTGTATCAGGGGCCGCATTCTTTCCCGGGCCGTGGACAGCATCCTGCTCCCCGCCGCCGCAATGCTGTTTTGCCTTGCCCTTTCACAGAGAGAGCAACCCAAATTACAGCCCCGGGCCCGCGCGCTGACCGCCGTGTTGTGCCTTCTTTGCATCGGGCTTGCTGCCGGAAACTTTGCTCTGACCTGGCGTCAGCTCAAAGCGCGGCCCGATACCGTGTCCCCCACCCGTCAAGCCCAGCTGGAATCCTACGGCTTGGAACATCCCGACCAACTTTTCCTTTACACCCCCAACCTTCTGCGGGATACCCGGCTTTTCCCCGATGTCTCCGGAGGCATACCCGCCAACCTCATGATTTGGGGAGACTGGTATTGCCGTACCCCCAGTTGGTACGCCCAGTTGGCCAAATTCGGTTTTGACGGCCCCGCCTTTACAGCCGAGGACTTCCTCGGGGAACGCCTGATTTTTGTATCCGGTCCCGAAGGCCTTCCCCCTGCGCTGATTCCCTATCTGGAGCATGCTTTGGGGGGTAACGTGGAAGCCCAGACCATCGATACTCTGGGAGATCTGATATTTTATCGATTCCGGCAACCATAGGAGGAAAAGATATAATGAAACAAAAGCTGTCCACCTGGCTGATTGGCATTCTCCTCACCACGCTGCTTTTTGCCGCTTTATTGCTGTTTACACCCTTTCATTATGCAGGCTCGGATGATGTGCCCATCCTGCGTTCTTTTATGGGTTACGAGGGGGGCGTACCCGCCCATTTTCATCTTTATATCCACACCCTCTTTGCCTGGTTGCTTTTCGGGCTGGGTTCCCTGTTTCCAGGAGTGGCCTGGTTTTCCATTCTCCAGCTGTTTCTGCTCTGGCTGAGCTGCGTGGTGATTGTGAAGAGTGCGGTCCAATCCGCCCAAAACCAGGGCCTTCCCGCCTGGACCGGGATACTGGCTGCCCTGATGTTCCTTGGAGTCTTTGCCTCCTTTGTGGTCTGTCGCATCAGCTATACTACCACAGGGGCCCTGGTAGGCGCGGCTGCGGTGGCTCAGCTGCTGAGCGTGGATTATCGCAAGGGCACGGACCGCCAGATTTTGAAAGGCATGGGCCTCTCCATTGTATTGCTCCTATGCTGCTATTGCCTGCGACAAATCAACGTCCTGCCCTCTCTGGCCATTTGGGTCCTCGGACTCCTGGCCGCTGCCCAGGCCCATTTCCGCTTGAGACCCGGCCTGGGGAAAGGCGATGCTGCTCCCAAACGCTCCCCAAAGCCACTGCTAAAAGGCATGTTGATCTGTGCCCTGTGCTTTGGTCTCCTGGCCGGGATCCGAGCCATTGAAATCAAGGTCCTGAGCCTGGAGGACTTTCTGGCCTGGCAAAGGGCCCGTATCCGGCTCTTTGATTACACAGATTTTGCCCTAAACACCCCGCCGGAGGTTCTGCAGCAAGTGGGCTGGTCACCGGCGGAGTTCAAGCTGGTTTCAGGCTGGTACTTCATGGACCAAAACATCACGGCACAAGCTTTTGATACCCTGTATGCCGCCCAGCCCGAAGCTTCGCTGACCTTCTGGGACAAACTGAACCGCGTTCCCAAAATACTGGGGTGGCTCTTTACCGATTATCCGGCCCAGTGGTATGCCCTGCTGGTCCTTCTGTCTCTCGTGGTTCTATCCTTGGCAGCCCAAACCCTCCGGGCCAAAGAAAGGTTCTGTGCCTGGCTGTTCTCCCTGGCAGGAACTCTCCTGGGAATGCTGCTTCTTGGATACCTGGCTTTCCAGGGACGTCTGCCTCAAAGAGCCGCCCTCAGCGTTCTCTTTCCCATGGCAGCCTTTCTGCTATGCCACACCTTCTCCTGCCTTCCTCCCGCCCCTGTGAAGGGATTCATGCGGAAGGGCCTGCTCTTATTCTTGTGCGCGGCAATCCTGGCTCTGGGCGGGCTTTCTATGAAACATACCCTCCAGACCCTGACTGTCAAGCCAAATCCGGAGGAAGAGGCGAGGGCATCCACACCTGCGGATCTGCAGGAATATGCCCTTGAAAATACAGACAAACTCATCATTTTGGACCTCTCCCTGTTTTGGGGCAAAGAACTTTTTCCGGACACCAGCCAGGGTATACCTGCCAATGTGATGTTTTGGGGCGGATACCCGGCCCGCTCCCCCAGTTGGATGTACCAGCTGGCGCAGTATGGCATTGACGGAGCAGCCTTTACCGCCCGGGATTTTCTGCAGGAAAATGTCCTGGTGGCCGGCACGGACGGCGAACCCTGGGAATCCCTGGTCGCCTATGTGGACGAAGCCTCAGAAGGAACCGTAGACTGGGATTTCTATGATGAATATGGTTATATTGGCTTTTTCCAGTTATATGAGGAGTAGGGATTTTATTGATCATTGCGGAGTTCACAATACGGACTTCACAGGGACAGTCCATATGCACAGGACCTTCCCGGTGAGATCGCCGTCTTTGCAAGCGCTCTCGGCCGGCCTGCGCGCGGCGAGCCGTAGAAAATCGTGTGATTGCCAGGCGGACAAATATCTGTTACCATGCTAAACTGATGAATAACGGAAGGATGCTACCCGAATGCAGCCCAAAGCCTCCCCCTATTTACGTGTTTTCAGGTTCCTCCGCTCCTGTTTCGCTTGGGACCGTCCCTTTCTGCGCAATCTTTTGATCATCTCCCTCCCCATGATGCTGCAGGAGCTGCTGGGCGCGTCCTTGCATATCATCGACGGCATGATGGTTTCCGGTCTGGGAGATGCGGCCTACTCCGGCATCATTCAAGCCAACCGCTACACCTTTGCCTTCAATTTATTCCTCTTTGGCGCTACCTCGGGAGGCGCGATCTTTATCAGCCAGTATTGGGGTGCCCGGGACATCTCCCGCATGCGGCAAGCCATGGGAATCGCCCTGGGAGGCGCGCTGCTGGTAGCGCTGGTCTTTATGACTGGGGCCTTGCTCTTTCCCCGGCAGATCATCTCGGTGTTTCTGCGGCCTGGCGAAAGCTTTGAGCTGTCGGTTGCCTATCTGCGCATCATTGCCCCCGGCTATGTGATCCTGGCGACCAACGCCATATACGCCACTGCCCTGAAAGCCGCTGAAAAGACCTATATCCCCATGTTGGCGGGAGTGGCGGGAGTGCTCACCAACACGGCCTTCAACTATATGCTGATTTATGGCAAGTTGGGTTTCCCCGCCCTGGGGGTGGAGGGGGCGGCCATCGCAACGGTGCTTTCTTCCGGTGTAACCCTGGTCATCAACCTGGGTTTTGCCTATGGCAAACGACTTCCGGCGGGAGCCCGCCCGAAGGAATTGCTCTGCCGGGACAAAGCCTTCCTGGGGAAGTTTTTAAAGACTGTCGCTCCGGTTGTCGCCAACGAAGGCCTGTGGGGGCTGGGCACCACCATGTTCTCCGTGTTCTACGGGGTCATGGGGGATGTGAGCATCGCGGCCATAGGTGTGAGCAACACCATCAACGACCTGGTTTGGGTGTGTGTGTTCGGTGTGACCAATGCCGCCGCAATCCTGGTTGGCAAGACACTGGGTGAAGGGCAAAAGGAGCGGGCCTATCTGTATGCCAAGCGGCTGCTGGCAACGGGTCTGGCGGGTGGACTGGTCCTGGGACTCATCCTTCTGACCCTGCGCATTCCCATGGTGGGACTCTTTACGGGGCTGTCCCAGGCCACCCGGGACAAGGCCCAGATCCTGATTTTCATTGCCGGGCTGGGGCTATGCCTGCGCTCTTTCAATTGTGTCAACATTGTAGGGGTACTGCGCAGCGGAGGGGATACCCTGTACAGCATGCTGCTGGATGCTGGCACCATGTGGCTGCTCTCCGTTCCCCTGGTGGGCCTGGCGACGTTGGTGTTTCATTGGCCTATTGAAATCGTGTTCTGCCTCACGTATACTGACGAACTGGTGAAACTGATCATCGGTATTCCCCGCTTCGCCAGCCGCAAATGGATTCATGTGCTCACCTCAGCAAAGGAGGAAGAAGCCCTTGGCAACGCTTGATCTCATCGTGAAAATCGGCAGCATGGCCCTGATCCAGAAGGAGGAGGGTGTGATCGATCAAAATATCTTTCAGAGGCTTGGTATGGACCTCAAACCCGGTATGCTTCTGGTCACCAGCGGCGCGACGGAAATCGGCCGCCTGGATTACATCCAGCGCATGGGAAGCGAGCTTACCGGCGATGCTCAACAGGTCAAGGCGGATTATTCCGCCCAGGGCCAAACCATCCTCATGGACACCTACAGGCAATTTGTCCGTCCGGAGTATGGCATCCGGCAGATACTGGTGGAGCACATCCACTTCAACGACCCCCAGAAGCGGGCCCACATCCGTGACCTGCTGATTCGGGCTGCCAAGCAGAGCACCATCCCCATCGTCAATTACAATGACCCGGTAAGCGACGAGGAAATTCGCAAAATGGAGCTTGCCAGCCAGCGGGCTAGCGGTCATCAGGTGGTGGAATGCGTGGACAACGACGAAACCGCGGAAGTCCTGGCCAATCTGGTCAATGCCAAAACCATGATTCTGCTTACCAGCACCGAGGGCATCTACCTGAACCGGGAAGACCCCTCCTCCCTGGTGAGGCTTGTCACCGGAGAAACCATCGACGAGGTACGCTCCCAGGTGATGGAACTGATGGATCACTGCGTGGGGGCCAGCCGGGAGGGCGCGGGCGGCGCCAGGGCCAAATTGGCCTATGCCCTTCGCGCCGTGGAGCATGGCACCACGGTCATTATCGGACACGCCAGGTACCACATCGCGGATCTGCAGCAGGGTTCCGTACCCTGCACACGGCTGGGCATTGGCATCCATTAGGCGATCCGATTCCGCAAGGAGGTGTTCCCTGCCCATGTCCACCCAGTCTGTGAAGGGCGAGCCAGAGACCCAGCCCTTGAGCGGGCCCGATTCCAATTCTCAGCAAGCCTCCTTTCAGAGCCGAAAATGGCCTCTACCCATTCTTAGCAGTCTTTTGCTGGGATACACCCTTGTCTTTTTTGCTCCCGTGGAAACCTTCCTAATGATGGATGAGCTGCGCTTCTCCATTACAGACTTCCTCTGGCTCGCTCTGGGGGGAGCACTGGCGGTGAGCGGCCTCTGCTTTGGCCTTGCCCTGTTGCTTCCCGGCAAGACAAGGGGTTTCTTCTGTGCCCTTTGTGTAGGGGCGTCCGTTGCCCTCTACGCTCAAGGTGTATTTCTCAACATCGGCTATGGCCCCCTGGACGGCACGGCCATTGATTGGAGTCTCTTTGGTCTCTATCCCCTGTGGAATGGTCTATGCTGGGCAGTATTCCTGTTGCTGCCCATACTCTTGTATCTGTGGAAGCCGGGTCAGATGGCCAGGGCTCTGACCTTTGTCTCCGTTCTTTTGCTGCTGCTGCAAACGGTAAGCCTGGGTTCTCTGGCACTGACCAGCCAAGTGGCTGCCCGGGGCGAAACCTACTACCTCAGCACCCAGGACGAGTTCAACTTCTCCCAGGAACGCAATATCGTGGTCATCGGACTGGATTCCTTCTCCCCCGACCTGTTTGCGGAAGTCTGGGAGAATTACCCGGAGGCCTTTGACTCCTGGGAGGGATTTGTGGAATTCCCCAACAGCGCAGGTATGTATCCCACTACCCATTATGCGGTGAAAAACCTGTTCACCGGATTCCCCTACCTGTTCCAAAAAGAGGAGCCTTCCTTTACGGACGAGGCATACCAAAACAGCGTATTCTTCCCCGCCCTGAAGGCTGAGGGCTACGAGATTGACTTTTTCTCCATTGAGGCGACCAGTCCCTATTGCAAAAATCTGTTTGACAACTACCGTGAAGCCAGCTTTCATGTGGAACGGCCCCTGCTGTTGCTTAAAAAACTATACCGCCTGGCAGGCTTCCGCTATGCGCCCCATGCTGCCAAGCGGATCTTTTGGATGAACACTGCAGACTTTGCCCAACTGAAGTTTGCCAATCAGGACGACATGTTTGTGCGCAACGATGCCACCTTTCGCCAACGCCTGAACCAGAGCGGGATTCGGGTAGAGAAGGAAAATCGCAGCTTTCACTTCTTCTTCCTGTGGGGCCCCCATGAGCCCTTTATTCTGGACAGCCCCACCACCACCACCTATTAC
>Ga0209723_1004721_pt1 | contig 14873 bp, 15 predicted proteins | sample BiotimSIPDNA_2_FD_185750 | JGI IMG/M metagenome (GOLD analysis project Ga0209723, IMG submission 185750) | Anaerobic biogas reactor microbial communites from Washington, USA - Biogas_R2 time_0 SIP DNA (SPAdes) (version 2) | ecosystem: Engineered > Bioreactor > Anaerobic > Unclassified | place... | reverse complement strand
CATGGAGGATGCCTTGAGGCAACTGAAAGCCGATATCGACGAAACCGACCTTTTTTTGACGCATGCCCATTCCGACCATGCCGGACTGGTGGAATACCTGGCCACCCCTAACAATCGGATTCTGATGGGCGAGCAGGATGTCATGATCCTGGAGATGGGCTTGCGGGACCGCAAGTTCTTGGCCGCTTCGGCCCTCCATTTGCATCAAAGCGGGTTGCTGGCTGCCGGGGTTCCCTTTACCCCCGAGGAGGAGGCGGTGGTCAAGTACGCCAGCCACAAGGCGGTCAGACTGACCAAACTGCGGGAAGGCGACCAGGTGAAGGCAGGTCGGTACGACTTCCGCTGCGTCGAGACCCCCGGGCACACCCCCGGACATATGTGCCTCTATGAGCCCGCCCACAAGATGCTGATATCCGGCGACCACATCCTTGATTCAATCACGCCCAATATCGGCCTCTGGGCATTGAATCGCGATGCTCTGGGTGATTACCTGCGGAGCCTGGATAAGGTAGCAGAGCTGGAAGTGGATCTGGTTCTGCCGGGGCACCGTAACTTGTTTTCGGACATGCGGGGCAGGATTGCACAGATAAAAGAGCACCACGCCCGCCGCATTGAGAATGTCCTCAGCATAGTGGGGCGGGAGCCGCTGACCGCAGCCCAGGTGGCCGCCGAGATGGAATGGGATCTGACCTACGAGACCTGGGACGAATTCCCCTTCAACCAGAAGATGCATGCTGCCGCCGAGGCCATGGCCCACCTCTACCATTTGGTCTGCCAAAATCGTTTGAACATGAGCTGCGCCGAGGGAATCTACTATTTCCAGACCAAATAGATTCACCACTTTGACTCCGACACTGCTGCCGCCGCTTGCGCTTCGGATGATATCACCGGAGCGATTTATTTTTGACAATATGTAAAATATAATTGACATTTAGTCAAGATAATAATACTATTATGGTAGATGCTAGTTCAACAAGGGGTGATGGGATTGGGCAAAAACCTGCGTTTGAAATCGGCCCGAGCGGCTCTCGATATGTCGCAGAAGGATCTGGCCGACGCGGTGGGGGTTACGCGGCAGACGATAAATGCTATAGAGAATGGGGATTATAATCCCACTATCCGGTTGTGCATCAAGATTTGTAAGGTGCTTGGCAAGACGCTCAACGACATCTTTTGGGAGGAGGATACTTATGGATAGAAGCGGACTGGACGAGATGCAGCAATCTAAAAGGAACAAGATCGGCAACCAATGCTTCCTGCTGCTGCTCTATTTGTTGTTGATCGATGGTGGTCTGTACGGGTTCGGTTTCCGCTGGGTGGAATACCCAGCCAACATTATGATCTTACTCACCCTTTGCTCGGGCATCTATGTGGTGCGCCTGATAGCCGCCAACGCTTATGTCGGCCCCAACAAAGGAAAAGACAGGACCGCAGTGCGTACCATTATGACCAGCGCGGCAGCAGTGTTGACCGGTTTGGTGGTGGTGTACCTGTTGAAAAGTGTCGACCTGGTCTCCAAGGCTGGTATTGACGAAATAGCCGCCCCCGTATTGTTCATAACCGCTGCGGTGGCGATTACGGTGGCAGTGACGGTGGGCGTGTTGAATCGCATCCAAACCAGGCGCGAGGATTAGTTCGCATTTGCTTAGGTGTTCGGGTCCTATTTGCCATATAATAAAATAGACATCCAGCCCGGCACCGTTGCTAACCGGTGCCGGGACGGAAGGGGCATAGGAACTTGATCGACCTTATCATCCGGCACTGGATAAAGGACTATCAGAACATAAACGACAAAAGCGTGCGCGAATCATATATCGTGCTGTCGGGCATCGTGGGCATCCTGTGCAACCTGCTCCTGTTCGGGGGCAAGCTGGCCGCCGGCCTCATTTCCAACAGTATCGCGGTCATATCCGACGCTTTCAACAACCTGACCGACATGGGCTCCTCGCTGGTATCCATCCTGGGGGCCAAGCTGAGCAGCAGCCCGCCCGACCAGGAACATCCCTTTGGGCACGGCCGGTTCGAATATATCGCCTCGCTGGTGATCGCTTTCATTATCTTCGGAGTCGGTTTCGAACTGCTGCGGGATTCATATGACCAATTGAGAAATCCTGAAAAAGTTATCTTCAGCTATGTGACCCTGGCTATCCTGGGAGCATCAGTACTGATTAAGATGTGGATGTTCTCCTACAACCTGTATATATCCAAGAAGATCAATTCCAGTATCAATAAAGGCACCGCTTACGACAGTCTTAATGACAGCATTGCCACCGGGGTGGTCATCCTGTCCATGATCTTGGGACGTTTCTGGGACTTCCCCATCGACGGTCTGGCTGGGATGTTCGTATCCCTGTTCATAATCTATGCCGGATTCGATATCGCCCGGGACACTGTCAACTTGTTGTTAGGCTCGGCTCCGGACCCGGAGGTGGCGGCCCGTATCAATGAGATAGTCAGAAACGGCCGGCACGTGATCGGGACTCATGAATTGGAAATCCACGATTATGGCCCCAACCGGGTGATAGCTTCCATACACGCCGAGGTGCCGGATGATGCCAATATCGTGGCTGTTCATTCCTCCATCGACACTTTGGAAAACCAGATCAGCCAGGAACTGGGCATAGAAATCGTAGTCCATATGGATCCTATCTCCACTGACCGCAATAAGATCGACAGGGCTTGGGCGCAGGTATCAACTTGTCTGAGCGGCCTGGAGTCGGATGTCCGACTGCAGAATTTCCGCATTGCCCAGGCCGAAAATAAGATAATAGTCATCTTCGATCTGGAGATATTGGTACCCATCCCGGAATCTGAATACCTGCCTATCACTCGTCAGGTGCGGCAGCGGATAGAGTCCGGCTGCCTAAATTACGAGGTGGTAATAAACAAGGTGGGCCGAGACATCCGCAGCAAGGAGGTCAACGGGCTTAACCTCTACAATCGTTAAGGGATTGTAAACATGTCATCTGCCACCCAGATCAATTAGATCATCGGCCCGGCTATTTGGAAAAGAACCGCTAAAGAAGCACCCACCGACCATTTCCTTGAACTCTGCTGCCGGGACGGACTGTCCCTCCGCCCTTCTTCACATCAATAGCCCGCTTAAACTGGCTGCCGATTCACATACCGCGGCTCCGCGACTCAATTCTCGGCAAAGGAGTACCTGTGTTTGAGCTCCCAATTTCTGAAAAGTTCGTGGGGCGAGGTCACCATGTCGAAATCCATGAAAAATGGCACGCTTCTTGCTTGAAAAATGTGTAAAGGCCGATCAACCCATGACCGGGTTCCGGCATCTAAGAAGAAGGGGGTGTGACTGTTGTTAATCAATGATCTTCAGGACAACGCGGATTGCCGGGTGTGCAACCATTTCGGATTCTGCAAGGTTTACTGGGGGCCAGAATGCAAGAGGCAGGGAGGCTCCCGCACACCGCGTCTCAAAAGTGCAAATGAACGCAGCAAAACCGATTCCGCCCAATTGGTTGGAAAAAAGAAGTCCGTAACCGTGAGGGTGGCCATTGACCAACCTATCCGTACAAGGGCGGTGAGCTGGGGATGATGAACGAAGAGAAACGGATCCTATTGGACAGCGTAAATCGCATCGAGCTGTTTGTCCTGTTGCTTGCGGCAGCCTTAAAGAAAAGCGAAAGCACGTGTTAAATTGTATTCAAAATTGTACATACACCTGTATTAAATATGTACACTTAATTTGTTCGAATCGGATCGACGTATATCAGGTCAAGATGGAAAAACAGTCCTAACAGTAAACGCAGTACGCGTCGGTTAGATTTTCAGGCCCTGGCCGCCTCCCGGTGAGCCAGGGCGTTTTATTTGACAAGGGGCTATTAATGCATGGAACCTCCCGCTTATAATTATCATTATAGAGGCTAATTGGAATGGTCTTTATCAAATGACAATAAAGCGAGGGGTGGAGAATAAATGATCAAGATCACCGATCACATCTATTTCGTCGAGGCTCCCAACAAGGCCCGTTTCCCCTACTGCCATTGCCTGCTGATCGAAGACGATAAGCGGGTCCTTATGGATACCGCTTGTGGCGATGAAAACATCCAGGAATTGTTGAAGACCCCTGTCGATATTATCGTCAATACCCATTTCCATGAAGATCATATCCTCGGCAATTATCATTTTCCCGACACGGAAGTGTGGATGCATACCCTGGACGCCCCCGGGGCCCGGACCCTTCCTGATTTCCTGGAATATTACGGTTTCTCCGATTTTAACGGGGAGGCTATCGGTCAGGCCTTCATCACCGGCATCGACCTGCATGCCACCCCGGTCCACCGGGAATTTGAGGACGGGGAGATTCTCGACTTCGGGCATATCCGGATGCAGGTTATCCATACCCCCGGTCATACCCCGGGGCACTGTGGATTTTTCGAGGAGAAAAGCGGGTTGCTGTTTGCGGCCGATGTCGACTTGAGCAGCTTCGGACCCTGGTATTCCCACCGCTGCAGCGATATCGACGATTTCATCGTCTCCATCCGCCGCTGTGCCGAATTGAATCCCAGGATCGTGGTTTCATCGCACAAGGGGATAATCACCGACGACCTGCCCGCCCGCTTCAAAGCCTACGAAGACGCAATCCACCGCAAAGAGGAGGAAATCATAAAAGCCTTGGCGGTGCCGTCCACGGTGGAAGAGCTGGCCATCAAACAGATCATATACGGTGAGCACAACACCTTGAACGACCTGCTTATGTGGATGGAAAAGATGGGGGTCGCCCAGCACTTGAAAAGACTGGTGAAACATAACCGGGCCGCCCAAGAGGATGGGCGCTACTACCTCATTTAGGTCCAACCGGATAGTTGGCACGGCTTGATTGGAACCGGGCTGCTGTGCTATCATACCACAAAAGAATAAAAACAGACGGTCAAAGTAATACGGTGAAAACCGGATTACGAAGGAAAAGCACCTAACGTCAGCGGCCTTGGGCCACGGTACTTTTCCCTGAGAATCGGCTTACTGGGGTGGGTAGCCTTTTAGAAGGTTACCCGCCTTTTTATATGCATTTTTTTTTCGGCAGGAAAGGGGGGTTCAAGAATGGATCAGGAATTAAACCAACGGGTAAAAAGGGATATGCTCAAGAGTCTGGTGCTGGCAGTTTTATCCCTTGCCGTATCAGCAGGACTATTCTATTTATTATGGTAAATTCTATAAAAGGGACCCATACACCCATATCTGCATTCGAAAACGGGAGGTCCTGAGTTGTTGAATTTCTGGTTGGCAATATTAATTTTTCTCATAACTTATGTCTATATAGTCGTGGAGAAATATCACCGCGCCATCACGGTGTGGGTGGCCGCGACGGTCGTGGTGGTGCTGGGTCTGATAAACCAGGAGCAGGCCATCGAGCATATTGATTTCAATACTATTCTCTTGCTTATTGGTATGATGGTGATTGTGGGCATTACCCGTAAAAGCGGAATCTTTGAATACCTGGCTATCAAAGCGGCCAAGTTGGTCAACGGCCAGCCGATCGCCCTCCTGGTGGTGTTGGCAGTGATAATGGCTGTCACTTCGGCATTCTTGGATAACGTAACCGCGGTGCTGTTGATAGTACCCATTACTTACGCTCTGACTGACCGGCTGGATATATCACCAATGCCTTTTTTGTTTACCGAGATAATCGCTTCCAACATAGGAGGGACAGCCACTCTTATTGGAGATCCGCCCAACATCATGATCGGCAGTGCTACCGGCTTGGGATTTGCCGACTTCCTGGCTAACATGGCCCTGCCGGCGATAGTGGTCTTGGTGGTTACCACCATATGCCTGGTCGGTATATATCGAAAGGACCTGGTTGCCGAAGAAGATAAGATCGAAAGCCTTATGACTATCGACGAGATGCACTATATCCAGGAATGGCTGCTGCTCAAGAAGTCCCTGGCGGTACTGGGCCTGACTATCCTCGGGTTCCTGCTGCATCAAGCCTTGCACCTCGAATCGGCCACCATTGCCTTGCTCGGGGCGGGGGTCCTGATGCTTGTCAGCGGGGAGGAGCCGGAAGAAACGTTGCTCTCCATAGAGTGGCCTACCATCTTCTTTTTTGGAGGTCTCTTTGTCCTGGTAGGCAGCCTGCAGGTCAACGGGGTAATCAGTTTTGTGGCACGAGAATTGATGCTGGTGAGTGGAACCGCTGTCCCTATGTTGGGGACCGTGGTTTTATGGCTGTCGGCGCTGGCTTCGGCCTTTGTGGATAACATTCCTTTCGTCGCCGCCATGATCCCCCTTCTCCAGGAGGCAGGCCAGATCAGCCAGATTCCTATGGAGTCGATCTGGTGGTCTTTGGCCCTGGGAGCTTGCCTGGGCGGCAACGGTTCGATGATCGGGGCTTCAGCCAATGTAATCGTAGCGGGTATCGCAGCACGGAACGATACTCCAATCAAATTCCTCGACTTTCTGAAGATAGGATTCCCCTTGATGATTCTGTCCATCATAATATCCAACCTCTATCTGTATCTGGTTTTTTGGAGATGATCGCCCTCCCTGGTGGACCTGCCCAGCCGGTAACCAGGGTTTGGACAATTCTGGCTGGAACCATGACGATGATGGAGCGGGGTGAAATAACCTGGCGGCCTTCACAAGAAATTCATGCAATTGTGGCAAGCTAGTGGGTAGGGTTGAATGAGGGCGGCAGGGTTATCCGGTCAAACAACCCGAATAATGAACCGAGGAGGAAAATGGACCGATGCGATGGGAAGTATCAACCCAAATAAATCTGCTGCTGGGGCTGGTGGTGGTCCTGCTGGCCGCTCTGATCCCCCTGGGGACCTTATATTATCAGGCCAATTTGCAGGCTGTGGCTACTGTCGATGGACAGAAAATCGGCAAAGAGGAGCTGTATCAGTTCATGGCCCGGCAGAACGGCCAGCAGGCCCTTGATTCGCTGGTATCGCAGAAGATCGTAGAGTTGGAGGCGGCCAAACATAATATCGGGGTGTCGGATGAGGAGATCCAGGCTGAGCTGCAGAGTTATTACGACTTCTACGGCGGCGAAGAGGCCTTTAAGCAAAGCCTGGCCGCCAGCGGTTATAACCTGGAGCAGATCCGCCAGGATATCGCCGTGACCGTCAAGATCGAGAAGCTGCTGGAACCACGGATTGTTATCAGTGAGGAAGAGATGCAGACCTATTTCGAAGAAAACCAGGCCGATTTCGCCCAGGAGGAACAGGTGCAGGCCAGCCATATCCTGGTGGATACCGAGGAGAAGGCCCGCCAGATCGAACAGCGGCTGGCCAGCGGTGAGAACTTCGCCCAGTTGGCCGGGGAGAACTCCATCGATACGGCCAGCGCAGCCAACGGCGGAGACTTGGGGTTCTTTGGCCGGGGGACCATGATGGAGGAATTCGAAGAGGCTGCTTTTGGGATGCAGGTAGGCCAGGTAAGCGCTCCGGTCAAGACCGATTATGGCTATCATATCATCAAGGTTACTGGCAGGAAGGAAGCCCAAGCGGCGGATTTTGGCCAGAGCCGGGAAAAGATCCGGGCAGCCTTGTTCGAGCAAAAGGCCCAGGCGGAATTCGGTACCTGGCTGGAGGAAATGCACCAGCAATACGAAATCAAGACTTTTCTGGATGTGTAGATGACCAGGGATGACATCCTGGTGAATCATGGTGGAAAATACCTCTATCACTGTCGATAAAGAGGATTTATAATTTTACGTGTCGAAATTAGGTAGCGGACCAAAATATGTTTTAAGTTTTCGAGTTTCTGTGCCTTAGGCATCAGCGATGGGCAGGAACCGGCAGGGTGCAGCGGGAAACGGTTGCGCCTCCAGATGCGGAAAGAAAACTGACAGCTGAGGATCGCTCTGTGGTTCCGGGCCGGATGTGTTTTTACGCAGCTGGCCTTTTGTTGTATAAGGAGTTGGAGGAGGATGAATATGCGGGGATTAATCAAATGGTTTTCTATGGCAGCGATAGTGGTGGCCCTGATCTTGAGTCCGCTAGCTGGAAATCTGGCCCAAGCAGGCGAAGGTAACGGCGACGGCTCGGGAGGGGGCCAGAACAACCCCCTGATGATCGAGAGTTCGACCCCCGCCAACGGGGCTACCGGGGTAAGCAGCCTGGAGTACATCAAGATAGTTTTTAACAAGAACGTGGTTTACATGACGGTACGGGACCAGAACATGCAGTGTTTTTCGCTGTGGTCGGGTTCGCAGCGAATACCGGCCGAGGTGATCATGGCCGATGATCAGATTGAGCGGGAGAAACGCAACGATGTGCTGATCAAGCCCAAGCAGCCTTTGCAAGCGGGAACAACCTACCGGGTGGAGATAGCCCCCGAGATGCAATCCAAAAGCGGGGTGCCCCTGGGACAAAAGGCGGTCATCACCTTTACCATGGCCGGGGAAGCCAAAGCCCCGGAGTCAGTTGCTCCAGTTAAAGAGCAGCCGGTCGCTCCCGATGCACCGGCCAGCAGCCAGCCCGCTACTGCAACACCGGCCCCGGACAATAATACCGGTGCACCAATAGTGGCCGAAACCGGTACCGATACCCCGGCTGCAACCGGAACTGACGCCGTTGCCACCGTGCCAGCCAGCACCGGTGCGAGTTCGGAGGAGGCCAGCCCGGCAGCGGCCTCCGGCGGCAATACCCTGTTGTGGGCAGCCCTGGGGGCGGCGGCAATAGTCCTGGCCGCAGCGGCGTGGCGGCGCATGAGTAAGAAAAACTAGCTGTGAAGCGATAACGCCACTCCGGCTTCGAGGTGAGTAATACGAGAAAAAGTTTTCTGATCCTGGTATTCATACTAGCTCCTTTTCTGGTTATCTTGTTTTCCCTGTCGGTGGGGCGCTATCCAGTGGATGCTTTGACAGTCATCCAGGTCATCTGGTGTAAACTGACTCTTCAGCCCTGCCCGGTGGACGAGATTTACCAGACGGTGGTGTGGGATATAAGATTGCCGCGGGCCGTTCTGGGGGCCATGGTGGGAGGCTGCCTGGCTATCAGCGGGGCTTCGTTCCAGGGCTTGTTCCGCAACCCCCTGGTCAACGCCGGTCTGCTGGGAGTCAGCTCAGGAGCTGGTTTCGGGGCTTCGGTAGCCATCATCATGTTCAATAACGTCCTCATCACGTACCTGTTGGCCTTTGGCTTCGGGATGTTGGCGGTGGTCCTGAGCTATCTGATTGCGCGGGTCTACAAAGCGACTCCCACTATCATGCTGGTCCTGGGCGGGGTTATCGTGTCCTCGGTGTTTTCGGCTTTAATCTCTCTGCTCAAATACTTGGCTGACCCCACCGACCAGCTGCCAGCCATCGTGTTCTGGCTGATGGGGAGCCTGGCCAACGCCCGGTTCAGTGATATAATGATGGCTGGAGTACCGATGCTGATCGGCATTTCCGGCCTCTTGCTGCTGCGCTGGCGGATAAACGTGCTGTCGATGGGAGACCGTGAGGCTCATAGCCTGGGCATAAACACTACCGTTAACAAGGGTATCGTGATCGCCTGCGCTTCCCTGGCCACTGCGGGGGCGGTGTGCGTAAGCGGTATTATCGGCTGGGTGGGTCTGGTGATACCACATATTGGACGCATGCTGGTGGGCAACGACAACAAGGTGCTGATACCGGTCAGTCTGTCGCTGGGAGCGGTATTCCTGGTCATCGTCGACGACGTTAGCCGCACCCTGACTGGGGGGGAGATACCACTCGGTATCCTGACCGCTCTAATCGGGGGGCCTTTCTTCGTTTACCTGCTCAAAAAGACTAAGGGAGGTGGCTGGTAATGGCTTCTTTGCTGTCAGTGGAAGACATAAGCTTTGGATATTCCGCCACCCCTGTGTTTGAACAGGTCAGCCTGGACATAAGTCCCGGCCAAGTGTTCTGCCTGTTGGGCCCCAACGGTTCCGGCAAAACTACCCTGCTGGATTGCATCCTGGGATGGCTCAAGCCCCATGCCGGCCGGATAATGCTGGACGGCGCCGATATAACCGACATGCCCGCCCGGCAGATAGCCCATCATGTGGCTTATGTCCCCCAGATTCATGAGAAGACCTTCCCGTACCTGGTCAAGGATATCGTCCTGATGGGCCGGGCTTCCTACCTGGGGCCGTTTGCAGCGCCTTCCGAGGAAGATGTGGCTATATCCGCCCAGGCTCTGGATATGGTGGGGATGGGTAGTTTCAAGGAGCGCCCTTATACGCAGCTAAGCGGCGGAGAAGGACAATTGGTGATGGTAGCCCGGGCTCTGGCGCAGCAGACCCCCCTAATCATAATGGATGAGCCCACTGCCCATCTGGATTATCGCCACGAGTTGATAATCCTGGAGACGATTGTCAAGCTGGTCCGTGACCGAGGTTTGTCGGTTCTGATGGCTACCCACAATCCCAATCACGGGTTCTACCTGCAGAAGAACGGGATAAACACGCGGGTGGCCATGATGAGGAACAAACATATCACCAATTTCGGCAGTGCTGCCGAGGTTTTATCGGAATATAAACTAGGTGAGTTGTATGAGATCGTAGCCCGTATCGTCGATTGTGTTCTTGATGATGGCGGGGTTCTCAATCAGGTGGTGCCGGTCAGCACCATCTCCCGCGGTTGAGCAAATTATTTCGGGAGGGATTCATATGATAGTGAGAAGGAATCATAAGGGCAGAACCCTCGTCATCCTCATGGCGCTGATGGCAATTATGGCCTCGACCTTGACAGGCTGCAGCGCGAATCAGGGTACCGTAGATACCGGGAAAACACCAGCGACCAGGGTTATAACTGATAGTGCCGGCCGCCAGGTAGAAGTACCGCTCGATCCGCAGCGGATCGCCTGTACTTGCCCCGAAGCCGGCTACGCCCTGGCCATGTATGGCAAAGGGGACCGGATCGCTGCCACCACCGACGGCATGCAGCGGGATGTGATACTGACTGAGATGTATCCCCACCTAAAGGGGCTGCCGGTTCCGAAAAAGGGCGGCGCCATCAACATCGAGGAATTGATCCGGATCAAAGCCGACCTGATATTTGTCAAGGTTGATACTATCAACAACGAGGCGGCCATGGAGAAGCTGAGCCAGGCCAAGATACCGGTGGTAGCGGTAGAGTATTCCAGTATAGAGGAGCAGATCAAAGCCATGCAGATGATGGCCTCCATAGTGGGGGCTGAGGAGGAGGGTCAGAGATACCAGCAATTCTACCAGCAGACCATGGATCTGGTGCAGGAGCGGGTAGCAGCCATACCTGATGATAAGCGGGTCACCATATATCATTCCAGCCAGGAGGCCACCCGCACCGACTCACAAGGCACTCTGGCTGCCGACTGGACCAAAGCGGCCGGGGTCAAGAACGTGTCGGTGGGCCAGGACCTGAAATTGACCGAAGGAGACTATTATGCCAGCCTGGAGCAGATTCTTCTATGGGATCCCGATTACATTTTATTGAATAATCCTGATGTAGTAGGGTATATAATGGGACATGAACAGTGGCGGCCATTAAAGGCGGTTAAGAATAACCGGGTATTGCCCCTGCCGGTGGGGGTTTCGCGCTGGGGCCACCCCAATTCCCTGGAGACACCCCTGGTCACCCTCTGGACCGCCAAGACGGTCTATCCGGAATTGTTTGCGGACATAGATATATATCCCATAATCCATGATTTCTATGCCGAGTTTTTCGATTGGGACCTGGATCAGGCCACTATGGAGCGGATGCTGAAGAGCCAGGGTATGCGGGAAGCCAAGAGTTAACATTGAGCGGAGTGATTTACTTACATGAAAGTCCTGATATGCATAGACGACACCGACAATATTGATATAAAGCGCGGGACCGGGCAACTGGCTTCCCAGTTGGCCCAGGAAATCGAGGAAAAAGGATGGGGCAGATGCGAACCAGTGACCCGCCATCAGCTGCTGGTCCACCCTGATGTGCCCTATACCTCGCACAACAGCGCGATGTGCTTCGCCGCCGATGTCGCCGAGGAGGCGCTGGATGATGTCATCGCTTACGGCAGCAGTTTTCTGGAAAAAGAAAGAGCGGTGGGTTCCGATCCCGGGTTGTGTCTGGTAATTCCCGAGAGACTGACCAATCCGGGCTGGTTGATTGCTTTTGGCTTCTCGGCCAAGCAAGAGGTGTTGAATAAGGAATATGCTTATGACTTGGCCCGGGAGATGGGTATATACCTGAGCGAACACGGCGGCACCGGGGATGGAGTGGTAGGCGCCCTGGCTGGCAGCGGTCTGAGGCTGAGCGGCAACGACGGTCGTTTCCGGGGCAAGCTGGCAATTGCGGAAACAGGGCAGGTGCTAACCGTCAGAGAGATCACCAATCGTTCCTATATTACTAAGGTGAGGAGCAAAGAAGACGGGCGAGTGTTGGCCGATGATGAACTGGTCGAGATCGGGGAGGTGGTAAAAGCGGTATTGATCGACAAGGAAGCGGTCCTGATGGTCCGACCGCTGGCGGTCCCGGGAGAGCAGGGAGCAGTCTGGAGGACTTGCACCAAGGATGAGTTGAGGTGCTATTGAGGAAAGCGATTAAGTACCATTGAGGAAAACCGGTAGGATCAAAAAATATGCAAGGGGGAGGAAACAATTTGATTAACAGGAAGAAGAACCGGGTAGTTGTTTTACTGACACTTGTGTTGATGATGGTGGCATTTATGGTACCGGCGGTACAAGCTGCCGGGGAGCCGGCAGTGCTGGCTGGCGAAATCACCAACAAAGGCGATTACAGCATCACCTTCGACCAGGCTTTGGCCAGCCCGGCCGGAACCGAAGGACAGTTCACCGTGACTGTGGACGGTCAGGCAGTGAAGGTAACCGGGGTAGAGACTACCAACACAGTTGGCCGGATCAAGCTGGTCCTGGAGACTAAAGCTGCGGCGGGACAAGCAGTGGTGGTTGAGTATGTTAAGAGTGACGACCCCGCCCTGCAGTTAAAATCGGCCGAGGGAGTGGCAGTAGAAGGTTTTATTTACGGTAATGACGACCAGCCGGAACCGGCAGCCCCTCCGGCTCTGACTGCCGACAGCAGCGACAACCAGGTGGGACAAGCTATCGAGCTCACCTTTGCCAGCAGCCCCGAATGGAGCAGCATGATAACTAATGTTAAGGTGGACGATGCATCGGTGCGGGGACAGTACACCGTGAATGACGACAATATAGTGATAGCCGCAGAGGTCTTCACCGAGGCCAAGGATTATGCCATTGTGGTCAAAGCCACCGGGTACGAAGATGCTGCCGTCACCCAGACGGTGGAGGCCAAGCCGGCCGATGAGCCTGTTGAAGAGCCTGTAGACGAGCCGGAACCGGCAGGTGTGGACTTAAAGGATATACAGGGACACTGGGCCCAGGACAATATTAAAGCGTTGGTAGCCATAGGAGCTGTCAGCGGCAATCCGGACGGAACCTTCCTGCCGGAGAAAAAGGTCAGCCGGGCTGAGTTCGCTTCGATGCTGGTTAATGCCTTCCAGTTGCAGGCAGGAGAAGGCAAAGTTTTCGCCGACACTGAGAATCACTGGGCCAAGGAGGTCATCTCCACCGCCTATGCCAACGGCGTCATCGGTGGCTACAGCGATACCCAATTCGGGCCCGACGATACCATTACCCGCGAACAAATGGCGGTCATGATTGTTAAAGCCGCCAATGCTGCCACCGGAACCGGTGCCGCAGATTTCTCCGACAGTGAGGCAATATCGGCTTGGGCGGCTCCTTATGTAGCCACGGCAGTCGAAAACAAATTCATGGGCGGATACCCGGACAATACATTCGGCCCCGCCAAGGGCGCCAGCCGAGCTGAAGCAGTGACCGTTATAGTCAACGCTCTCCCGTAGGAAGAACCTTGTGACTGGCAGCCGGCCGGACCTTGACAAGACATAGAATCAAGAAGCCCCCTGTGTCAGGTTTGAGCACCTTCCGCAGGGGGCTATTATCTAAGCCAAAGACATAGGCCTTTGTCCATTGCCAGGGCTATTAGACTAAACCCCTTGAGGTTCCATACCCAAAAGGCGGTAATAAGATAAGATGAATGAGGTCAGGGCAATAGTTTCGATGCCGGGGGATGCACTATGAAGAGCTGGAATTTTACCAATCTTAGCGGGGAGCTGGCCGGGTCGCTGGGGGATCTGGGTACTTTCCTGCCTTATGTGATCGGCGCCATCACCATCGCCCATTTAGATGTGACCGGAGTGCTGGTCATGTGTGGGCTGATGTATCTTTTCACCGCCTGGTTCTATCGGCTGCCCATTCCGGTTCAGCCTATGAAAGTGATCGGAGCGGCCATAATAGTCGACCATTTTACCGCCGGAGAAGTAGCTGCGGCGGGATTGATTATCGGGGTGATGATGCTGGTGATCGGGTTGACCGGGGCTATCGGAAAACTGGCGTGCATTACTCCGCCTAGCGTCACCCTCGGTATACAGGCCGGTTTGGGTATCAGCCTGGCGGCGCTGGGCATGAAGATGGTCGGCAGCGAATGGCAGATTGGACTGCCGGTGATGCTGGTCATGCTGCTGCTGCTCAACAATCGCCGTCTGCCCGCCTCTATCGTGGCCATTGTAGGGGGGACGGCTTTATCGTTCTGCTTACACCCCGAACTGAATCTGCCCGCCTTGCAGCTGGGTCTGAGCCTGCCCCACTTGGCCTGGCCGGCGAGCGTCGATTTCAGCCGGGGGTTTTGGCAGGGAGCCTTGCCCCAATTCCCGCTGACCTTGACCAATTCGGTGCTGGTGACCGCCTTCCTGGCCAGCCAGCTGTTTCCCGGCCAATCCGAGCGGGTGAACGATAAGAACCTCTGCCTGACCCTTGGGATCGGCAATCTGATCGGTGCTCCCCTGGGGATTATCCCTATTTGTCACGGCAGCGGGGGGCTGGCGGCGCATTATCGGTTTGGCGCCCGTACTCACTATGCCACCGCCTTCATGGGAGTCTTG
>Ga0209723_1004720_pt1 | contig 14875 bp, 9 predicted proteins | sample BiotimSIPDNA_2_FD_185750 | JGI IMG/M metagenome (GOLD analysis project Ga0209723, IMG submission 185750) | Anaerobic biogas reactor microbial communites from Washington, USA - Biogas_R2 time_0 SIP DNA (SPAdes) (version 2) | ecosystem: Engineered > Bioreactor > Anaerobic > Unclassified | place... | reverse complement strand
TTTTTTCGCGACCAGGGGCTACGGCCAAAGCATGTTACCGAATAACGCGAAAAAGACCGGAATCCAGATGGGGAACGCTCAAAAGAATGCCTATCATCTCTTACGAGAAGCAAGAGAAATACAATCTGCAAGGGAAATCAATCGCAAAAACGGTTTCCAGCCGCTTTATGACGCGGCAAGGATGCCGCGTCTACATTTACCGTTTTTTTTCGCAACCAGGGAATCATAGCAACGAGTACTACCGAAACAACGTCAAAAGGACAATAGCGTTTGGGAGTTCGGATTAAGGTTTTATGCGCCCGCACCCTCCCCATTCCGAATTCTGCATTCGGCAGATTCCGCCCCTGTTCTCTAGTCCTCCGTATAGGCAACGGCCTGCGCGGGCTCCGGATACAGAGAGTGGTAGGCCGCGTAATTGGCGAGCACCTTTTTGACATAATCGTTGGTTTCGGAAAAAGGAATCGCTTCCATGAACGCCTCCAGAGACACCTCGGGAAAACGCTTCCGCCATTTGTCGCAGTTCCCCGGCCCGGCATTATACGAGGCCAGCCCATACACGGCATTTCCGCCGGAACGGTCCAGCATGCGCCGCATGTATACGGCGCCAAGGTGGATGGAATTCAAGGGCGACTTCAAATTCGCGACATGGTCGGTGGAAACGCGATCATCCACCCGCGCCAGCCAGCGCGCTGTTTCCGGCATAACCTGCAACACACCCGTGGCCCCGGCCACGGAAACGATGCCGGCCCGAAAGGTGCTTTCCTGACGGGCAACGGCAAGCAGAAAAAACGGGTCCATCCCGTGTTTTTCCGCGGTTTGTTTCACGATGGTCCAATAGGCCAGCGGGTACTCCAGGCGTCGTCGTTCCAGGGCCGGGATTCCGTTCTCGATCCCCCATTGCTCCGCGACGGCATGTTGCAGGGCGGTATGGGCATAACCCGCCTCGGCAAGGGCGGGATACCATAATTTCTTCAGGGAGTCCGGGGCGCCAAGGAGACATTCCAGCGCCTCCCATTCCCCCTCCTCCAATCCGTGAACCCCGAAAAACCGGACTCTTTCATAGGCGGGAAAGTGCTCAATCAATTGCATCAGCCGGAGTCTATGTTTTTCCTGGAAAGACATGGGCTGCAGGAAGCCATCACTCCCGTCAATGCGGAGATTCCTGTCACTGGCAAGCGTTGCGCCGCCTTTCCGGTGAAGGAAATGGAGGGCCCGGTGGGCATAGAAATGTCCCACGCCCACTTCGGAAGCAAGTTTCAGATAACGCGACTCCTCGGCCGGGGCATTCTGCATTCCCGCTATTTGGGCGCAACGATAATAGCTTTCCGCCGCGAACTGTCCTCCGGGGAACGCCTCGGCCAGGGTGGCATACTGGGCCGTGGCGCTTTCATAGTGTTTTTCCTGGCGGGCGCGGTTGGCCAGGTTATACAGCGACCGGGGCGCGCGCACATGATCCGGGCACTTCTCCGCCAGAAGCCGGTACATACGGTCGGCCGCCGTCGTCTGCGCTTTCTTTTCATAACGTTCGGCCAGCAGCCAGCAGGCGTCTCCCGCATCCCTGCCCTCAGCAAAGTATGCCAACAAAATATTCGTCAACAGTTCCGCCGCGCCGTCCCGACCGGCATCGGCCTGCTCCCGAAGCGCCAGCATACACCACACGCGCACCGCGAGGGAGGCACGGTTGGCCGCTACCAGTTCATTCAAACACCGGGCGGCAAACGTCAAGTCCAGCGCATCTCCCGCCAGACACGCGTCCAGCGCCGCCAGGGCAAGACTGTTGCCGTCCGCGTCTTTCAGGAGCGGAGATTCAGCCTCCAGCGCGCTGCGTGCCGCTTTCAGTTCCCCGCCGCGAACAAGGCCGTAGCCCCCCCACAGCCGGTCTTCCCGATCGGGCGACTTCAACAGAAACCGCGCCGCAGCAAGTCGTTCGCTGGTATAGATCGTCGTGGCGGCCACATCGCGAAACCAGGCATATCCTTCCAGCGCGAGGGTGGGTACTTCAAGGGCGTTCTCCGCGCGTTCCTTTGCGAGACCGTTTAAAAACCAGGGCCTGGGATCAAGCCCCTCCAGCACCCGGCTGAAATAAAGATGCGCCTGCTCATACTCCTTCACTTTGCGGTGCAGGCGCCCCAGGCGCATCATGGTCAATCGCACCCAAGGACCTTCGGGATGATCTTTCAGGACCTGCTGAAAAAGACGGGCCGCCTCAGCGGCGTTCCCGGCCTGCGCCATATTTTCCGCCGCCCGGGACAACGCATACGCCCGAAGCGGTTCGGATTCTTTGGCGCATTCCACAAAGAGTCTGGACGCGTTTTCGTACGAGCCGGCCCGTTCCACACTATCCGCCAGAAGAAATGTATCAGCGCCGGTAATGACCGGCGCCGCGGCCATATTCAGCAACAACAGTAACGTTACCATGAACACCTCTCTGCAGTACCCGTCACAACCAGGCCCCGTGAATAAATCCGAGGGCGTTTCACAGGCGATGTCGCCTGGAAAAGCGCTCTAGTTTCAGGCCATTGAAAATGGTTTTAAACAACCCGAACGCACCGCCGCCAAAAGCGGCTTCCATGATCGTGGAAAAAAGTTCGAACTTCTCCTTTGAATAGGGATACCAGTATCCTTCAAGGCGGTTGCTGTTGCGGTCCACCTGTATGGATTTTATGTTGCTGAAAGCGTGCAGGCCGATTTCACCCTTGTACCGGCCAAAGCCGCTGTCCTTGATGCCTCCGAAGGGCAGGGCCGGATTCGCCTGGGTGGCAAGGGCGTTGTTAATGGACACGTTCCCCGTGACCAGCCTGCGTGCAACGCGCCACGCCCGCTCCAGGTCACCCGACCACACGCTCGCCGAAAGCCCGTAGGGGGAGTCGTTGGCCAGGCGTATCACCTCGTCCTCCTCCTGGAAAGGCGTCACGGTGACCACGGGCCCGAAACTTTCCCGGCTTTGTATGGGCATGTCCGGGGTGACATCGACAATAATGGTGGGTTTGAAGCGGTGGGTGCCCGGTTCACGCGTGCCGCCAGTAATAACGCGGGCGCCCCGGGCAATGGACTGTTCCAATTGCTCCTCGATTTCGCGTATCTGGAACTCGGCGGTCATACAGCCCATGGTCAGGGCGAATTCATCCGCCCGGCCTTCCGGGTGGTCCAGAGTGATTATTTTCTCCGTTTTTTCTTTGAACAGGGCCAGGAAAGCGTCGTAAATGCGCTGATGCACGAAAATGCGCTCCACGGACGTGCAGGTCTGGCCGCTGTTGACAAAGCACCCCCACAGCGCCCCGTTCACCGCGCGCTCCAGATCCGTGTCTTCAAAAACAATCATAGGATCCTTGCCGCCCAGTTCCAGTTCCACGGGTATCAGCAGTTCCGCCGCCTTGGCCATGATTTTCCTACCCGCGCCGACACTGCCCGTGAAATGGATCTTGTCCGGTTTCGCCTCGATCAGCAGATCCGCGGTCCTGCGGCTGGCATAGGCCACCTGCAGGGCGTCCGGCATGAATCCGCTTTCAGCGATCATCTCCTCCATAAGCCCCCGGAGCGGGGTTTCCTTCGACGGTTTCATGATGGCGGCGTTGCCCGCCACAAAGGCGCCTACCCACGGCAGGAAGGACAGGTTGAAGGGATAGTTCCAGGGAGAAATAATCAACACAACGCCCAGGGGTTCATAAATGACATGGGATTTCTTTCCCGTGAGCATAATGGGGGTATGCATCTTCCGGTCGGCCAGCATCTTTTCCGCATGCTTGTCATAGTACGCGATGATGTCCAGGGCCGGGAAGATTTCGGCGAGCATGGCGTCGTTGATGCATTTCCCCGTTTCCTCGCAAATGCGCCGGGCGATCCGGTCGCGGTTGTTCAGGATATAGCGCTGAAGTTTGCGCAATTCATCCAGGCGCTGCCGCACCGTCATGGCGCCCAGTTTCACGGCGGCGGCACGGGCCCGTTCATACGCGGACGTTATCTCCCCTGGCGCCGGTTCTTCCACGGTATACAATTTATCGCCGGTTCGGGGGTTATGCACTTCGTAGGAGTATCTTTCCTGCGCGTTTATGGATGTCGTCACGCTGTATTCTCCGTCAGGCGGGGCCTGATTGCTGTTTAAACAAGCCAACGTCATTACTATAGAAACACATAGAACGGGAAAATATTCTCACGCGGATTTTTGAGTATGATAAACGCCTGTCGCGACGCCTATTCCTCCATGGTAAAGGCGTATTCGATGTGGTTAACCTGCGCCTCCCCCTTAGGCGGGGTAAGAACGCCGATCACATCGAAACGGTAATTTGTTTCCGGCTCGCCGTACCTTGCCATGTAGCGGCGCGCCGCGGCGCGCAGGTGCTGCCGCTTGGTGTACCGTATGGTTTCCTCCGGGGCGCTGATTCCGTCATCTTTTCGGGACCGCACCTCCACAAAAACCACGGTGTCTCCCTTGCGGGCAACGATATCCAGTTCGAACCTGTCCAACCGGAGATTTCGATGCAGAATGGAATAGCCCTGGCGCCGGAGATAGCGCGCGGCAAGTTCTTCCGCGTCCTTCCAGTCGGTAGCCGGCTTACGAAAGAGCAGGCGAAGCCTCATGATCATTCTCCCGGGGATCGGCGTTATCCGCGACGTGCGCGAACAGGCGGATTTCACCAAAGGCGCCATGCTGGCGGACGCGGATGCGCTGCATGCGGCATAATTCCAATATGGCGAGCAGGGAGCACACCAGTTCGATGCGATTGGCGCCCATCCGGCACAAGTCGGACCAGGACACGCTCTCCCGTTCCTCCAGCAGGCTTTCTATCTGGGCAATTTTTTCGTCCACGGAGGCGCCTTCGAGCTGCACATGGTGCGAAACCTCACCCATGAGAAAACGAATCATGCCCCGCACGGATTTCATCAGGTCGTACAGGCTCACGTCGATCAACTCTTCCTCGTCGTCGTCCGCCGGCTCAAAGGACAACTTGACCCGCCGCGTAAAGATATTAGACCAGTTTTCTTCGCGGGCCCCCAACAGACGGGCAAAATCCCGGAACCTGCGATATTCAAGCAGTTTGCCCACCAGTTCCAGGCGGGGATCTTCCTCTTCCACCTCCTCCTCATCATCCTGCTCCATCTCCACAGGTAAAATCATACGAGACTTGATCTGAATGAGCGTCGCGGCCATCACCAGAAAGTCGCCGGCCATATCCAGATGCTCCGTCTGCAACAAATCCAGAAACTGCAGGTATTGCTGGGTCACCTGAACAATGGGAATATCGAAGATATCGATCTCCTGCTCCTTGATGAGGTAAAGGAGCACTTCGAATGGCCCCTCAAACTGCTCCAGTTGAAGACGGAGCGCCTCCACGCTGAAGGCATCGTTCAGTGTGTCTTCCCGGTTCTTTTCGGACGCCTCCGTCACTTCAATTACAGGAGTATTGGTGTTTTCTTCAGCCATATTCTTTTCTGTTGCTTCTATTCTTGGGTTACATGCCCCTTGGTAACGGAACTATCCTAACGTGACGCAGCCCGAAAAGGCAAACTCGCCCTTGAAAACCGGGCATTCAGGTCGATAACACGTTATTTAAAACCTGGCCTGTGTCCTGGCCGGCGTTCCTGCGCAGCCGTATCAGCAGTAGCTGGAGCAGCAGCACCCCCAGGATGAATGCGGGCATCCACCGGAAAGGCATATCAAGTCCGAAAGCGGCGCCCGCAATTGCGAAGCCAAAGTTGCCCACGATGCCTCCGGCCCCCACCACCCCTTCATTAATGGCCGACCGGCCGTGCTTCAGCGCAGGATTGGCGGTGCCGTAGTAAACGCTGGAAAAGAAGGCCACCCCGAGGTTCGCGCCAATAACCGCGAACGCGGCAAGCATAAGCATCAGGCTGTGGGTGTATCCCAGCGCCCACATGGACAAACCCGTCAGCACTTGCGAGGCCGCAAGAACCGAAAAACGGTGATGCCACCACCCGGAACGTCCCAGGACAAGGAACAAAAAGGCCGTGCCGATGCCGAGAATAAATATCAGCCAGGAGAAGCGGGTCGCTGTGGCGGCATTCAGCCATGCCACAGGATCGCTTTCACCAAAGAGGCGCAGTTGGCCCGAAGCGACGATGTCATCCAGTCTTTTGGGGAAGATGGAACGCACTGCGCCAATACAGACATGGGCGGTGAAAGTTGCGCACCAGGCGCACCAGAGGAAGGCTTCGCTCGCCTGGTGATGGGCGGTGCGATGTGCCGGGGCGTTCCCGTTTCCAGCCCCGAAATAGAAACTCTCATGGGGTACGGAACGAATCAAATACACGGCAAGCAGGCACAGGACGGCAACGAATACGAAGGGCAGGCGATAATCCACCTCGTACAGAGGACCGGCCAGAAAAGGCCCGGCCGCTCCGCCCACGCTCCAGCCGACATTAAGCCGTCCCATGGAACGCGCCCGCGCGCCCAGGTCGGGTTCCGCGCCCACCCAGGAATGGAACGACGGCCAGGCCAGGGCGGACAGGGTGAAGGCCCCCGCAAACAGGGCGCCGCACATCCAGGGATTACGGAACAGGGGCATGGCGCACATCAAGACCATAAACCCGACGATGCCCACGGTGCCCCAGGCGAGCCCGTTTTTGGAACGCCCCACGTAAGGCGCTGAAATCAGGGCGGCCAGGGTATAGCCCAGGGCCTGGGAACCGGAATAAATACCGGATAAAAAAGCGCCCCGGCCCAGTTGATTGAACACAAGGAAAGGCATGGCCATCATGGACGCCGTTACGGCGCCGCTGAATAAGAACGCCACCAGGGCGACCCTGTCCGGAGGTCCGCAAAGGGCGGCCTTCAGTTTATAGGTGCTCATAGAATTCATTGGAAGGACCATGGGCTGAAAGTAGACGTGGGTAAGAGAACCGGATCAGAAACATTTCGACAAGTCCGCCGCTCCCTGCAGGAAAGCCTGTTAAACAACACTCTCCCACCTTGCCAGACGGGCCATAACAACGTTTCTGCGTATCAAAACAATACGTGAAAGCATAGCATAAACCGCCCCCGGTTCAGTAACGATTAAAAGCCCTTGTTCGTCGGATAAGAAAAAGCAATGTGATATCGAATTGGCGGCACTACACCTCGACGAATGGGGATGTGAATGAGCATAACCTGACCCCGCAGCAACCTCAAGAAGGCGAAATAAGAAGGAAGTGAAAACCTGCATCAAAGCATTTCACTTTCCATTACAAAGAGCCTCAAGCGTCGTCATTCGGGTTTTTTCGCGACCAGGGAATCATATCGAAGAGCACTACCCAAACAACGCGAAAAAGACCGGAATCCAGATGGTAAACGCCAAAAAGAACGCCACCTCCTTCTTCCACGGCTTCAGAGGATGGGTTCCGGTCTTTTCGCGGCCTGGCAACCCCTTCGACACAAGCCCTTTCTCCACCGCGAAAAACCGGAATGACCCCTTGGTTCTAAGGGGTGTTCATAAACCAAAGGGAAACAATCCTCTTACCGCCTCCATGATTCCTGTTAAGCCTGGTATCTTCATTGTCGGTGGTCACCAACTATATCCTGTTTTACCCGGCGATCCGGGGCAGAAAATATAGCATACGATTACCAACACAAATTGACCATAATGAGTACCTGTGAAGGTGTTGAAAAAGTCTCCTTCTTGTACATCTCCCGCGAAAAACTGTGGGACAGACCCGAATTTACTGCGTAAATTCTTGCGTCAGTCCCGGTTTTCGCTTGTGTTTTATGTTTGGTCGGGTTTTTCAACGGCTCCCCTCTCCCCGGTTAGCCCCATCAGCCCCCTAACGTGGGTATTACCCGGAATTCAACAGGGGGTATAAGAAAGCGTTAGAAACCCGCAGCGGGGAAAACGGTAAAGACGGCGGCTCCGTTTAAGCCGTCTTACCGTTCCCGCAAGGTTTCTTACAAGCAGGTAAAACCGTACACACTACTACTACTCCTTAAGGATTAGTAGTAGTGTGTACGCCCTAACATGTAAGGAATTCCGGGGAATTCCGCTATCCCTTATTTACGGCGTACATGGGCGAAAGACCATATCAGAACCGGTACCTACTGGACGAAATAAGCACTCTCCATACTATTATAAGAGCAGGGAATATTGTCTTTTTTGTCGCCTTGATTCATTTGTATTTCTTATACTAACCTATAAACACAGTTTAATTGAGGTGGAGGGGTCATGCTAGTTATCGGATATGCTTTCGCACAAATATTTTGCAGGTTTGTAGTTGCCGGTCGTCTTGCCGAAGCGAATCGACAATCCTCTGTGGCGTATGAAAATAAGTATGTTCACGCTGTCATCCCCGTTTTCTCACAAGGCGGACTACACATAACAAGGGGCCCCAACCCCGGCAACGAACACCGAAACGCCAAACCCCACGGCGTCATGGGCTGCGAAATCCAATACGTCCAAGGCGAACCGCCCCAACAAGAAACCGGCTGGATCAGCCTCGGCCTCGACACCGCCTCCCCCATGCTCCATCACGTCACCGAGACCACGCCGCCCACCTTCTACTACCGCGCCCGCTACGTCGACAAAAAACTCAACTACGGCAACTTCGGCGACCCCGTCGAATGCACCGTGAGCGTGTAAGAAAACGGTACCCCGCTTTCGGTACGCTGGGGCAAAACAGGGACTGACCCAAGCGAGCGAAGCGAGACGGGTCTGTCCCTGCTTTGCCCGCCCCAGCATTGCGTGTTTTACCCAAGCGAGCGCAGCGAGACGGGTCTGCCCCTGCTTTGCCCGCAATGCTGACATCTACCCCCGGCCTGCTTAAGGGCAGGTCGGGGGAAACATACCATCAGAAAAGTTGAACCCCGGAATTACAGCAAGCATAATAAGTTGAACCATTCGTGGTGGAGAAGCAATGAGGAAGTAAAACTTCAAGAGCAATAGCGTTCCCAAGTGCAACTTGGGAACGAGCAGAACGAGCAGGAAAACAATGGCAACCTCGGTACACTCGCCGAACCTGCCGTGTGCGTGAGTAAATGAGCAAGAACCAGGCACCATGACCATCCACGACTTCATAACCAAATGGAAACAGGTAGAACTGAAAGAGCGTTCCGCCGCGCAGGAGCATTTTATTGACCTGTGCACGGTGTTCGAGCATCCCACGCCCGCGATGGAGGATCCCACGGGCGAGCGGTTCTGTTTCGAGAAAGGGGCGGCCAAGCATGGCGGCGGGGACGGCTTCGCGGATGTGTGGAAGCGCGGGTTCTTCGGCATCGAATACAAGGGGAAGCACAAGGACCTGAACGCCGCCTATGATCAACTGTTGCGATACCGGAACGCCCTCGAAAACCCGCCGCTCCTGATCGTCTGCGACCTCGACCGGATTATTGTGCATACGAACTTCACCGGCACCGTTTCCGTCGCCCATGAAATCGCGCTGGAGCGGCTGGCCGATTCGCGCAACCTTGAAATCCTCCGGGCGGTCTTCCATCACCCCGAGACGCTGCGCCCCGGACAGACCAGTGTTGCCATTACGCAGGAGGCGGCCCGGCATCTCGCGGAAATCGCCGCCGCCCTGCGCCAACGGGGCTTGGACCCCGCCGCCGTCGCCCATTTTCTGGACCGGATTGTGTTCTGCCTCTTCGCCGAGAACATCGGCCTGCTGCCCGATATGGTGTTCACGCGGCTGATCGGGAAATCCGGACGCGACCCCGAACGCTTCGCCAAACAACTGGGCCAGCTCTTCGACGCCATGGCGGGCGGGGGCGACTTCGGCCTCGAATCGGTCCGCCACTTCAACGGCAACCTCTTCGATGACTGCTCGGTCCTCGAACTTACCGAAGACGACCTCAAGCGCGTCGCGGCCGCCGCGAAACTCGACTGGAGCGCCGTGGACCCGTCCATCTTCGGCACCCTCTTCGAGCGCGGTCTCGACCCGGCGAAACGGGCGCAACTCGGCGCGCACTTCACCAGCCGCGCAGATATCGAACTCGTGGTGGACGCCGTGATCCTGGTCCCGCTGCGGCGCGAATGGGACGCCTGCCGCGAACAGGTCCTACGGCTCTTGGACAGCGGGAAACCGGCCGCGCGAAAAAAAGCCGAAAGCCTCCTGCACCAGTTTCTGGACCGGCTGCGCACGACAACAATTCTCGACCCCGCCTGCGGCTCCGGGAACTTTCTCTATGTCGCCCTGTTGCGGCTCAAAGACCTGGAAAAAGAAGTCGCCGTTATTTTCCCCAGCCAGCACGGCCTGGACACCTTCCTGCCCGGCGTGGACCCGTCGCAACTCTACGGCATCGAGATCAACGAATACGCCCGCGATCTCGCCCAGATGACCGTCTGGATCGGCTGGCTCCAATGGATACACGTCAACGGCTTCGGCTTTCCCGAAGATCCTGTCTTGCGCCCCCTGTCCGACAACATCCGCCTTATGGACGCCATCGTAGACACGGCATCCCTGCCGTGTCCTGATGCCGCGGAACAAAGCGGCAAGGATGCCGCTTCTACGTTGCACGAACCCGAATGGCCCGCCGTGGAGTTTATTGTCGGCAATCCGCCGTTCCTGGGTGACAAGTTCATGCGCCGCGAGTTGGGCGACGCCTATGTTGACCAGTTGCGGACGCTCTACGAAGGCCGCATTCCAGGCCAGTCCGATCTCTGCTGCTATTGGTTCGAGAAAGCCCGCGCCCACATCGCCGCGGGCAAGTGCAAACGCGCGGGCCTGCTGGCCACGCAAGGCATACGCGGAGGTGCTAGCCGCGAGGTTCTGAAACGGATCAAAGACACCGGCAACATCTTTTGGGCAGAAAGCGATCGCCCTTGGATTTTAGACGGAGCTAACGTACACGTCAGCATGGTTGGGTTTGATGATAAGACAGAGACATCGTGCATACTGGACAACAGGGCAGTCAGCACAATCAATCCGAATCTGAGCAGTTCTCTCGATACCACCAATGTTGGCGCTCTTTGCGCAAACCGAGGATTGTCTTTCCAGGGACCTGTTCGTGTGGGTGCGTTCGATGTGTCTCTTGATGAGGCGCGCGAGCTCTTGCTTGTACCCAATCCTCACAGAAGACCGAACTCTGATGTGCTTCGCCCCACACTTAATGGTACGGACAATGTGAAACGGCCACGCGAACGGTGGGTTATTGATTTCTTTAAGATGAACGAGAGCATGGCAACTCTCTATGCAGAACCGTTTGCTATCGTAGATAAAAATGTAAGGCCAACGCGCGAAAGATCCAAGCGGGAGAGCCGACGTACTCGCTGGTGGCAGCATGGCGAGACTGGCGATTGGATGCGTTCCATGATGGGAGCGCACACGAGATTCATCGCAATGGCTCAGACGGCCAAGTATGTTCTTTTTAGATGGCATGATTTCGTAGTCTATCCAGAACCGACATTGATTGTCTTCGCCCGCTCCGACGATTACTTCTTCGGCGTTCTTCATTCCCGGTTTCACGAAGTGTGGGCGTTGCGCATGGGCACCCGATTGGAGACGCGGCCCCGCTACACGCCGACGACGTGCTTTGAAACCTTCCCATTCCCGAAAGGGGACGCACATCAGGAAGCGGCGATTGCCGCGGCCGCGAAAGAATTGAACGCCTTGCGCGAGACCTGGTTGAACCCGCCGGAATGGACGCGGACGGAAGTCCTCGAATTCCCCGGCACGGTGGGCGGCCCCTGGGACCGATATATTGATGCGGCGACGGTGACGGACCGGGGCGCGTTCCAGGTGGGCACGGTGCGCTATCCCCGGCTGGTGGCGCGGGATGAGGACTGCGCGAAACGCCTCAAGGACCGCACCCTGACCAAACTCTACAATGCGCGTCCCGCGTGGCTGGCCGCGTGCCACGAAAAGCTGGATGCCGCCGTCGCCACCGCTTACGGCTGGCCCGCCGACCTCAGCGATGACGCGATTCTGGAACGCCTTTTGGCGTTGAACCTATCTCAGTAAAACCAGGGTAGTGTTTGAGTTCCAGGGACATGTTCGAATGGCACTGACTTAAGCCCGCAAAGGAAGGGACAGACACCCCAAAAACAAAGTTGTTATTAATGATGATAAGGCCTGGGTGCGTTTTTGGGGAGTCAGTCCCTCCTTTGCTTCATTGTATACTACGATTTACGACTAGCAAATGCCTTAAGTTAGTGCCATTCGGGACAGACCCGGCTTGTCCGCCGGGGCGGGCTCACTGCGTTCGCTGGGGTCAGTCCCTGTTTTTCTCATTCCCACGTTGCCCTCTTGGCATTACCCACACGTACGGGGTGAGCCATTGGTTATCGCCTCATGAAGCTTGTGCTGGAATCCTAAAGGAATTCTGTCGTATAGCCCAAGGTTGCGGTACTCCGCTACCTTGGGTTAGGGTACCCATAAATCATATACCCCAAAGGGGTTGCGTCAAAAGAGGTGTGGTGACATAACCCTTTCAGGGTAAACAAGACTTGGGTTGGTAACACGCTCCCAGGGTAGCGGAGTACCGCAATCCTGGGCTTTAAGACACAGCCCCTTCGGGGCATAAAAACATATCGGTCACAGGTTAACGCCTCATGCCAATACCATACCCATGGCCTCATGTCCTTACCGCATCTCTGCTATCTCAACCGGATTCAACTTCATTCCTGAATAAATGTTCGCGTCACAGTGATCCGAAGGGGCTCTTCTTGTGTTGTCAATAGAATCGTAAGTAAAGCGTCCCAGGAATTACACGCATGATCCTAAAAACGGCAGTTAACGCCGGGAAAGTCTCTTAAAAGAAAGGACCGAAAGGACTTAAAGGACGTAAAGGACGCACCAACCGGGAGAACGTTTTACTGTCCTTTTGGTCGTTTATGTCCTTTAAGTCCTTTGGTTTGAAAACCGCTTCAGAATTCAACTGCCGTTTTTAGGATGATAGCCTGAAACTTAGCGGAAACGAAACTGTTCCCAGTCTGTTTTCACGTTAAAACAACCCGGGCTGGTTATCCCGTCGCGGTGGGGTTTTATCGAGGTGTTTGAAGGCGTGCGGGGTGGCGACGCGTCCCTGGGGCGTGCGTTTCATGAAGCCGATCTGTATGAGGTAGGGTTCATGCACCTCTTCGAGGGTCTGCCGTTCTTCGCCCACGGCCACGGCGAGCGAAGAGGCCCCGACCGGGCCGCCGCCGAACTTGTCGATCAGCACGCTCAGTATCTGGCGGTCCATATCATCGAGGCCCAGGTAATCTATGCGGAGCATCTGCAGCGCGGCGTCGGCCATTTCCTGGGTAATAACGCCGTCACCCTTCACCTGCGCGAAATCGCGCACGCGGCGCAACAACCGGTTGGCGATGCGCGCGGTGCCCCGGGCCCGTGATGCGATCTCAAGGGCGCCGTCCGGCTGGATGGGCACGTTGAGGATGCGCGCGGAGCGGGTGATGATGCATTCCAGTTCTTCGGGGCTGTACAGTTCAAAGCGGCAGGTATCGCCGAAGCGGGCACGCAGCGGCGGTGTAAGCAACCCCGCGCGGGTGGTGGCGCCGATCAGGGTGAAGGGCCGCAGCCCGATCTTCATGGACCGCGCGGTCGGCCCCTTGCCAAGCATGATGTCCACCTCGTAATCTTCCATGGCGGCGTACAGCGTTTCCTCGACCGCATGGTTCAGCCGGTGAATCTCGTCGATGAACAGGATATCAAACTCTTCCAGGCTGGTCAGGATGGCGGACAGGTCGGCCTGGCGTTCTATGACGGGCCCGGCGCTCTGCTTGATGTCCACGGCCATCTCGTTGGCGATAATGCGCGCCAGCGTGGTTTTCCCCAGCCCGGGCGGCCCGCAGAGCAGCAGATGATCCAGCGGCTCGCCCCGTTTCCGGGCAGCCAGGATGGCAATACGCAGTTTCTCCTTGATGGGTTCCTGACCGGGGAAGTCATCGAGTCGCTTGGGCCGTATCTGGTCGTCGTAGGAGGCATCATCCTCCGTGGGATTGGGCGCAATGATATTATCTTTGAGCATGGCTTACTTTCGCGAGCGAACGGAGCGCCACACGGACGAGTTCCGCGTCCGGGGCGGCGTCTCCGAGTTCCTTCCGGGCATGAGCGGCCGCATTCTTGGCTTCGGCAACGGTGCATCCCAAGCTGATAAGGGCCTCATAGACGTCGTCGCCTTCCGGAACGGCCCCGGCGTCCGGCGCGCCCAACAAGGCGCCCAATTCTGGCACCTCACCCATTTTGGTCTTCATCTCCAGGATAATCCTGCCGGCAAGCCGCTTGCCGACCCCGGGGGCGCGGCTTACGGCGGCGATATCCTGTTCATGCACGGCCCGCACCAGGGCCTCGACACTCAGGGCGGACAGCAGCCCCAGGGCGACCTTGGGCCCGATTCCGGTAATGCCCAGGCAGGTGGTAAACATGCTCCTTTCCTTCTCGGAAAGAAAGCCGAAAATCTGAAAACTGTCCTCGCGGATATGGCAATAGGTCAACAGGGTCGCCTCTTCGCCGATGGACATCCTGTTCTGCACGGAATCGGGCACGAAGACCTCGAAACCGACACCGTTGACATCAAGGGCGACGCGATTGACACTTTTGGAGGCGACCAGGCCTCGAAGGAAAGCGAACATAAGCCTTTATCCCGATTATAAGTACGTGGTGACAACTCTTAAAATTCTACACTTCTTCCAGGACCTCGCCCGTAAGAAGGGACGCGTTCAGCGTAACTTCAGTATCGCTTTTTAATACGAACAACCCCGAGCACTGTCATTCCGGTTTTTTCGCGATCGCCGGCTTTGGTCGAAGAATGGTACTGGATAACGCGAAAAATACCGGAATCCAGATTCATTCTGCTGTGATGAATGCCCATTTCCCTTCTCGAAAAATACATCTGACACGGGCTGTTCCTCACGCCCGGCTTCCAAAGATAGATTCCGGTCTTTTCGCGGCCTGGCACACGCTTCGATACATGTCTTTTTCCCACCGCGAAAAACCGGAATGACGCGTTGTTTTT
>Ga0209723_1004719_pt1 | contig 14881 bp, 16 predicted proteins | sample BiotimSIPDNA_2_FD_185750 | JGI IMG/M metagenome (GOLD analysis project Ga0209723, IMG submission 185750) | Anaerobic biogas reactor microbial communites from Washington, USA - Biogas_R2 time_0 SIP DNA (SPAdes) (version 2) | ecosystem: Engineered > Bioreactor > Anaerobic > Unclassified | place... | reverse complement strand
CCCCATAACATTCGGTTTCAAGATATCGGGGTACATAGCCGAGATGCTCAGGCACAGGGAGAGGCTTCTCCAGGCCGCCCCCCGGGCCTGCGCCGGCAAGATGGCGGGCGCGGTGGGCACCGGCGCCGCCCTGGGCGAAGGCTTCTTCGAGATACAGAGGACGGTCATGGCCGATCTCGGCCTCACTTACGAGCCCGCCGCCACCCAGGTGGTCGGCCGCGACAGATACACGGAGCTGGTGTGCCTCATGGCGACGATCGCGACCTCCCTCGAGAGGTACGGCACCGAGGTCCGCAACCTGCAGAGGTCGGAGATCTCCGAGGTCTCGGAGCCCTTCGACGCCGAGAAGCAGGTGGGGAGCTCCACCATGGCCCACAAGAGGAACCCCATACAGTCCGAGAACGTGACTGGCCTCGCCAGGGTCGTCCGCGGGTTCGTATTCCCCACTTTCGAGAGCCAGGTGCTCTGGCACGAGAGGGACCTGTCCAACTCCAGCACCGAGAGGTTCACCCTCCCCCATGTGTTCGCGATCCTCGACGAGATGTTCTGCAAGATGAACGCGGTCTTCTCGGGCCTGGAGGTCCACTCCGACCGCATGCTCAGGAACATCGAGTCCTCCAAGGGCCTGATCATGGCGGAACCCGTCATGATGAAGCTCACCGAGCTGGGGTTCGGCAGGCAGGATGCCCACGAGATCGTACGCGAAGCGTCGATGAGGGCAGTCGCCGAGGACAGGCAGCTCAGGGACGTTCTTCTGGAGGCCGACGGTCTGAAGGGGGTCGTCCCGGAAGAGGAGATCGTATCCGTCATGGACCCCGCCAACTACATCGGCGGGGCGGCCGAGATCGTGGACAAGATGGTCTCCGCCGTGGAGTCCTGCCTGGACAGGAGGGTGTGACCATGGTCGTGTCGCCCGAGAGGTCCAGGAGGATGAAGTACAGCGCCGTGATCGGCGCCGTGGCCGGGTTCGCGGTTTTCACCGTATTCTACTACACGAGTCCGAACTGGGCCTACCTGTTCTTCTTCCCCTTCGGGGCCGCCATGGGGCTGGCCTACGCCTACGTCACGCCCGGCTCCGAATCAGAGTAAGCGCTTGCCCGCATCCGGTCCGGGGGCCACGCTGTAGACCTCGGTGACCGTCATCCTCAGAAGGTTCTTGGCAGGGAGGGTCTCGCGCTTGGCCTTGGCGATCGCCTTGGCCTTCTCGTAGTCGGGTCCGGAGCTGACGACCTCCACCGTCCCCTTCATCTGATAGGCACCGGCGGTCTCCCTGGTCCAGACGAAGAAGGATGCCCGCGGGTTCTCCCTGAGGTTCGCCAGGGTCTTGTTCATGTAGTTGTCCACGATCCAGACCGCGCCGTCGTCCTGCAGCATGAGCATGCCCACCGGGACCACGTTCGGGGTCCCGTCCTTGGATGCGGTCGCCAGGCTGAACGTCGGCTGTCTCTTCATATCCTCTTTCATCGCTTCGGTCAGAACTACCATCGTATTCCTTCTGCACAGTGTGCGGTACGTTATGGGCCGGCGGGCATATGTATGTTGCTCATTCCGTTATGCGGTAGCCGGACTCCTCCCCTTCCGAGAGGAACCTTATGTTCTTGGACCTGAGGATCTCCGTCAGGGTCTTGACGTGTATGCCCACGCCCACGTTGAGGAACTGGTTCTCAGTCACCTTCTCCCCGTTGAACTCCACGGAGGGATGGAATCCCAGCGGCAGGTGCGCGGTCTGCACCTGTATGCCGGCTATCCTGCACTCCTTGTCGTATATGGGTCCTCCGGACTGGCCTTTCAGTCCGGGGCTGGAGGTCTCCACGTACAGCATCTCGTAGTTGCCGTCCTTGCTCCTGCCCCTGCTTATGTTCCTGGTGTGTATGCCGTCGTTGGGGAACAGTGGCATGGGGAGGACGCCCTTCTTGATCCTGAAGGCGTTCTTGGAGGGGTCGAACTCCGACTCCACGTTTATGAACGGGAACCCCAGGCGGCACAGGCTGGTTCCCGGGCGCATCTTGGCGGCGTCCTTGAAGACGGGGTACTCCTGGATCCAGGCGGGGTCGAAGGGCTCCATCCTTCCCAGGGCCACGTCTATCTGGCGGTTGACGTAGACGTTGGTGAGCTTCACGCCGTCGTGACCCCACCAGAACGAGTGGTTGGTCAGCCAGGAGGGGTCGTTCCTGACGCCGGCCGCCGGGGACCCGGGGCGGCGGGAGAGGGAGGCGTTGAGTCCGCTGACCTCCTCCATCTTCCTCTGGTCGTTCTGGAACTGGAGCAGGCTGTCGAAGATGTGGCCCGCGGTGACTATCCAGCCGTCCTCGTTCAGCACCACGAACGCACCGCACCCCGCGGTCACCTTCCCGTCCGCCTGGCGGGTGGATATGATGACCGGACGGGTGAATCTCGCCGCCCTCTCACAGGCATCTGCGAACATGGGTGCGGTATGTCGTCCGCCCCATATTATGGTTTACGGGTTCCGGGGAGGTCGTTCACGTAATATACGGATAAACCGATGGAGCATGCATGGAAGATGCGGACAGGGTCCGGGCGATGGCGGATTACATGCAGGCCCTGGAGTACCTGCAGAGCGACAACATAACGGTGGACATACACAAGGCCCTGAACCTGGTGGTCTCCTCGGCGGAGGCGGGCCTTCCCGAGGCCCAGTGCGCCCTGGGGATCATCCGCCGTGCCGGCCGTTTCATGGAGAAGGACGACGGGGAGGCTCTGAGGTGGTTCCGCGCGGCGGCCGAGCAGGGCCTGGCGGACGCCCAGTGCAACCTCGGCATAATCTACGCCTCGGGCGAGGGGGCGCAGAAGGACCCGGAGGCGGCGGCCGAATGGTTCGGGAAGGCCGCCGGGCAGGGGCACCCCGAGGCCATCTACAACCTCGGGGTGATGCACCATACGGGGCTGGGCGTGCCCAAGGACGTTGGCCGGGCCCTCCGCCTGTACATGTCCTCGGCGGAGCTGGGGAACGCCTGCGCGATACACTCCCTGGCGGTCATGTCCGCATCCGGGGACGGCGTGCCCGAGGACCTTCCGAAGGCCGTGAAGCTCTTCGGCATGGCGGCGGAGCTGGGACACGCGGGGGCGATGTACAACCTGGGGATAATCCATCACACCGGGGACGGCGTGCCCGCGGACCCGGCCAAGGCGGCGGATTTCTTCAGAAGGTCCGCGGAGCTCGGCAACCGGGAGGCCATGCTGATACTTGGCGGCATGTACATACGCGGGGACGGGGTCCCCGAGGACAGGGAGGAGGGGCTGAGGCTCATGAGGATGGCCGTCGGAGGGGACCTCTGAACCGCTCACACGCGGATCAGCGCCGGTCCGCCAGGTTCTCGACCGTCCTTCCGCAGTGGGGGCACCCCTCCAGAGCCCTCTCCCCGTCGACTTCCTCCCTGAACAGCGCAGGCCCCTCGAAGGTGTCCACGAAGTAGCAGTGGCCTCCGAGTATGTCCTCCAGCATCGGTCCGCAGCAGGCGGATTCCACATCCCTGTCCGATAAGACCAGAGAGCCCAGGGGCCTCGCCCTGAGCTTCTCGGCCCTCTCCTCCGCTATGCGGGCCTCCACCCGGTCGGCGTCCGCATCGGCGCCCTCGTAGCCCATGTTGGCGGCGAAGCCCAGCATGCGCAGTGCTCCGTAGAGGTCCCTGGCGGTCCCCAGGCCGTTCTCGTACATCAGGCCCAGGTGGTACATGGCCCGGGGGTCCATGTTCGCGGCGGCGGCGCTCAGCAGGGCGTAAGCCCTGCCGGTGTCCCGTTCGACGCCCTGTCCGGTCAGAAGGAGCACGCCCAGTTCGCGTGAGGCTCCCGGATGGCCGTTATCCGAGGCCCTGGCGAACCATTCCGCGGCCTTCGACAGGTCCTTGGGGGCCTCTCCCCCGTAGCTGTGCATCAGGCCGAGCTGGTACTGCGCGTCGGCGCTGCCCGCCTCGGCCTCCCGTAGAATTCCCTCGAAAGTCATCTGAACCGTGTCGGAATCGTCCGGCGCATATAATTGGTTTTCCGGAATGCTAGACCCCCCGGTCATCCTCCCCTATGATTCCGATAGTGTATTTCAAGCGCCTAAGAAGGGTAAGATATGAATAGAAAAATTGTAGGTCGGTCCAGCTTTAATACATGTGAAATGATTCACATCTCATGCCTTCCGGCAACAAGAAGGAGAGCAAGCCAGAGTCCAAGGGCGCTGCGAAAGAGGCCCCCAAGGACGACAAGAAATCTTGCGGCTCCAAGAAGAAGTGACTGATCGGTCAGCGATCGGGACGATCGGGGGATCGTTGCAAGCAGCTGTTCCCCTACTTTATTTTCTGCTTCTCCCGGCTTTCATCGAACGCAGACGTTTCTCGGCCTCCTTCGCGTACGGGTACTCCCGCTCGGCCCTCCTGAACCCGGCATCGTGGGCGCGACTGCTCGGACGGTACCCCTGGCGCAGGTGCAGGCACTCGTGGTACACCACGTAATCCAGGACCCACTCGGGCACGTCCTCGGAGTCCAGGGACGATGAGACGGCCACCAGCCTCATCGCGGGCGAGCAGTACCCCACCCTGGTGTAGTTCGGCCTGCGGGTCCAGCTGAACATGGATGCCCGGAGGTCCTCCCCTGTCACCAGACCCATGTCCGAGAGCCGGTCCAGGGATTCCAGCAGGTCGCGTTCCCCGCCGGCGGTCACTCCGGTGAGGTTCCTGCTCCTGGACAGGTACACGGGGCGGTTCGCGAGGGCGAACGCCGGGCTGCCGACCCATTCACGGTACAGGGGGCCGTACGCCATCCTCCCGCCCCTGATGCGGCCGACCACCGATGAGGCGAACTCCCCGGCCACGTCCGCAGGGGCGGGCGAGAGGTAATCCGACACGGAGAGCTCCACGCGGTCCGGCAGGACCCCCCAGGACACGCCCAGCTCCCTCGATCGGGAGAGGGACACGTCGAAGGGCAGGTATCCCGAGGATGCCGACACCGAGGAGAACACCTCACTCAGCCTTCCGTCCTTCGCGGGCGTTGCGCCTGCCCCCTTTCCCCTTGAGGACGATGTCCTTCTGCCTCTGCTTCATCTGCACCGAATGCTCGCATGCCACGTCCCTCCGGTTCCGGTAGTCCCTGCGGGTGTGGTACATCATAGTAGAAACGGTGGAGGGCGTGGGCGTGAATATCTGTATCTGCTCCGGGTTGGTCCCGAGCCGGTTCCTGGCGAACGCGCTGAGCTCCTCCATGTGGGACTCCCTGCATCCGGGATGGGCCGCCATCAGGTAATACGTCAGGAACTGCCTCCTGCCCAGGCGCGCGTTGCATCCGTCGAACCTCCTCTTGAACTCCAGCAGCTGCTCCGGGCCCGGCTTCCCCATGTGCTCCAGCACCTCTTCCGAAACGTGCTCCGGGGCTATCTTGAGCTGGCCGGAGACATGGTCCCTGACCAGGCACTCGAGGTACTCTTCCCCGCATACCGCGTCCTGGACGACCATGTCGTGCCTTATGCCGGACGCGACGAAGACCCTCCTCACACCCTCCACCGACGAGACCCTCTCCAGCAGGCGGACCTGGCGGGAGTGGTCGATGGGCAGACGGGGGCACGGCTCGGGGTACAGGCACCTGCGGTCGCGGCATGCCCCGGACACGGTCTTCTTGGCGCACTCTATGCCGTACATGTTGGCGGTGGGTCCCCCGACGTCGTAGATTATCCCGTTGAAGGAGGGGTCGGCGGCCATGCGCTCCGCCTCCCGCACCACGGAGTCCTCCGACCTGGAGACCACCGTCCTCCCCTGGTGCACGGCTATCGCGCAGAAGTTGCATTCCCCGTAGCACCCGCGATGGGTCGTTATGGACTGCTTTATGGTGTCCATGGCCCTGACGTGCCCCCCGGCGGAGCACAGGGGATGCACCCTGTTCTCGTAGGGGAGCTCGTGCAGCCGGTCCAGCTCCTCGACCGTCAGGCTCCGGGACGGAGGATTCTGCACCAGGTACCTGTCCCCGTGCCTCTGATAGAGCCCCTTGGCCGTGATCGGGTCGTTGTTCTCGTAGAAGATCCTGTAGGCCTCGATGAAGGCGTCCCTGCTCTCCGAGACGGATTCGAAGGAGGGCATCTCCAGATGCCCCTCAGGCGGCTCCCGGGATATATGGCAGATCCCCCGGACGCCCCTCCAGTCGCGGCCCTCCTGCATGCACCGGGCCAGCTCCAGATTGGCCAGCTCCCCCATGCCGTACGTTATGGCGTCGGCCTTGGAGTCGAAGAGCACCGAGCGCCTGACCGAGTCGGACCACATGTCGTAGTGGGCGACCCTCCTGAGGCTGGCCTCGATCCCTCCCAGGACGACGGGCCTGCCCCTGCAGTGCCTCTTCACGAGGTTCGTGTACGCTATGCAGGCGCGGTCGGGACGGCGGTCGTTGACGCCTCCCGGTGTGAAGTCGTCGTCACGCCTCCTCTTCCCGGTGGCCGAGTAGTTGGCCACCATGGAGTCCACGCATCCGGCCGACACGCCCCAGAAGAGCTTCGGGGCGCCGAGGCGGGTTATGTCCTCGGGTCCGTCGACGGAGGGCTGCGGGATGACCGCGACCCTCAGGCCGCGGTCGGTGAGCCAGCGGCCTATGGCCGCGGTTCCGCTGTAGGGGGAGTCGATGTAGGCGTCCCCTGTGACCAGTATGATGTCCGGGGCGTCCCAGCCCAGCCTCTCCATGCCCTCGCGGTCTGCGGGAAGGAACAAGGCGGTCTCACTTCCTGAAGCCCTTCTCCTTCAGGTACGCCGCGCATTGGGGGTTGCCCAGCCTCTCCCCCTTCTCCAAGACCTCGATCCCGATGCCGGTCTCCTTCAGGGTGCCTCTGCCCTCGTAGATCGTTCTGCCTATGTCGAAGACCACCGACGGAGCCTCCATGAAGGGATCGTCGTTGCCGGATTCGAACAGGGATCCCAGGATGTTGACCGTCTCCTCGGCATCCGTCTCGGGATCGAGACCCTCCAGCAGCATCCTGGCCAGGTACAGGCCCGCGGTCTCGCATCCGTTGTCGAAGGATTCGGAGTACCATTCCGCGGCGTACTGACGGCTCTCCCCGGTGCCCCGGCCGGCCTCGTACATCTGGGCCAGCATGAACTGCGCCCGGGCGTTCCCCGCGTCCGCGGCCCTCCCGAACAGCGAGAACGCGGCCGGGTCGTCCTTCCCCAGCAGCTCAATGCCCTGTTCGTACTCGTCCGCGCCCCTCTCCTTCCTCTTCTCTTTCTTTCCGAAAAATCCCATGTAGATCACTCCAGTGCGCGCAGGGTCGCCTCGGCGTCCTCGTCCCCGCGGTTCGCGGCCTCCCGCAGCATCCTGCGCGCCTCCTCCTCGTCCTTCCCGGTGCCCTCCCCGCGATACGTCATCAAGGCCAGCTCGTGGACCGCGGGCCTGTACCCGGCATCGAACGATGCCCTGTACAAAGAGTACGCCTTGGAGAGGTCGGTCTCGGTCCCGAGGCCCTCGTAGTACATTGTGCCCAGGGCCGCTTCGGCCTCGGGGTCCCCCGACTCCGCGGCCTTCGAGATCAGCCTGAAGGCCTCGGAGAGGTCCTCGTCGGGAAGCAGGCCGTTGAGATGCATGATCCCCAGGTTCAGCGAGGCGCCGGCGTGTCCGGCCTCCGCGGCCTCCGCGTAGTATTCCGCGGCCCTGCGCTCGTCCCTGAGCACACCGTCCCCGTCCTCGTACATGCATCCCAGCAGGAACATGGCACCCGTATGGCCCCCGCCGGCGGCGGCCGACAGGTCCTCCAGGGCTGTGTTCAGACCCTTCCCGCCCGCCGAGTAGCCGTCCAGCCCCGAGGCGTACTGCTCCTCCGCCGTGCGACGGTCCTCCCTTCTCCTCCCGAAGAGCCTCCTCATGTCACTGCCATCGCCCTGTCGGTTTTTATCGTTTGGGTGGGCATCCCGCCGGAGGTCCCTGATCATGACGCGGTCGTCCATGAAGAACCCGCCCCCTATGTCGCTCCGGTCGTAGTACCATGTGCGGAAACCGAGCCTCTCGTAGGCGGCTATCGCCCGGGAGTTCATGCGGTTGGCCCGGACGTAAATGCTGCTCAGCCCCCTGCTGAGCCCCTCCTCGTCCGCCCTCTCGAGGGCGGCGGCCGCCAGCCCCCTGCGGCGGAAGGGCTTCCTGACGTACATCTTGCTGAGGTACAGGAGTCCCTCCTGAGGTACGATGTCCATGTACCCGGCGTCCTCGCCGTCCTCGCGGATCACGAAGTACAGGTGGCCCTCGGACGCCATCTGCCGGGCCACCGGGCCCTCGTCCTGGAACATCCTCAGCATGTATTCGGTCTGCTCCGCCCCTATCAGATCCACGTAGACCTCGGTCCAGATCTCCCTGGCCATGCCGGCGATCCTTCTCGCGTCCGATGGGGAGGCGGGGATGATCTCCGTCAATCCATCACCCCTTCAGGCCCAGGGCCCTGACGTATCCGGGTATCCCCGACTCGAAATCGACACCGAACCTGACATCGGTCCCCGCGGCGTGGGTGCGGGCTATGCTGCCGGCGGTGAAGTCCACGGCTATCTCCACGGCGCGGCTCAGCGGCAGGCCGTTCACGGCCGCCCCCACCAGGGCGGAGCCGAAGACGTCCCCGGTCCCGTGGTAGTAGCCCGGGACCCGGTCTGCGAAGGCGTAGCGCACATCCCCGGCGGCGTCGAAGGACGCCGCCCCCAGCCTGTCATCCGTGAAGTGCACACCGGTCAGGACGACCTCCTCCGCCCCTATGGCGGCCAGCCTCTCCAGCATGCCCTCCACGTAATCCTCGGTGTACGGCCCCTCCTCGTATACGCCGCCGGTCATCAGGACGGCCTCGGTGATGTTCGGCATTATCACGTCCGCTCTGGAGCAGAGGCGCCTCATGCCCTCGGGGAAGTCGGCGGGGAATATGCCGTAGAGCTTTCCGTTGTCGGCCATGACCGGGTCCACGAACACCTTCGCATCCTCCCCTCCCAGCCTTTCGAAGATCTCCTCGACGATCCTTATCTGCGCGAAGGAGCCCAGGAATCCCGTGTAAAGGGCGTCGAACCCGAGACCGAGGGACTCCCAGTGCTCCACTATCGGCATAATGTCATCGGTGAGGTCCCGGTAGGTGTATCCCTCGAACCCCCCGGTGTGGGTGGACAGGACGGCCGTGGGTATCACGGGCACCTCTATGCCCGCCGCGGATATTATGGGCAGGGCCACCGTGAGGGAGCACTTGCCGAAGCATGATATGTCGTGGATCGCGGCCACGCGTTTCTGGGCTTTCATGGGGCCCCAATCGACTATGTGCAATTAAACGATGCGCGTCATTCGGTAACCGGGGTATGTTTAAATCAGCGTTAGGCATGACGGACGGCATGCCAATGAGGTCCGATGCCCACCTGGAGAAGGTGCTTGCGGAATTCAACGACAAGGTCTCCCTGCTCGAGGGTTCGGATGAGCCCGAGCTTCTCCTGGAGGCTTACGTCAACAGGGGTCGCGTCCTGTCCATGATGGAGTCCTGGGTCTCGGCCGTCTCCGACTTCGATTCGGCCGTGGACCTCATGGAGGAGATGGAGTCCCGGGGGATGCGGGTGGATGCGGGAACCCATGTGAGGGCCTTCACAGGCAGGGGGGAGATCCTCGGAGGCGCGGACATGGTCTCCGACTACGCGGCCGCCTCCCGCCGCCTGGGGGAGCTGGACGGGGATTCCAGACATTACAGCCGCAAGAGCATCGTCGGCATGTGCTCGGACTGCGCCGAGGACCTGCTGGACGAGGGGCGTCCGGAGGATGCGGCGGTGTTCGCGGAGAAGGCCCTGTCGCTGGCGTCGGGCGGAACGGACCGGTGGTCCCGTAACCGCGAGGCGGAGTCCCTGGGCCTCCTGGCCCAGTCCCTCAGGGACAGGGGGGAGGAGGACGCTGCCGCGGAGAGGCTGTCGGAGCTCATAGACCTGGGCACGGAGCTGGCCTCCGAGGAGGAGCTGGACGACCCGATGGTGCTGGTCTACGCGCTGATAGCCCGCGGGGACCTGGAGCTGGAGAGGGGGCTCACCGACATGCACCTGGCGGACCACGGCGCCGCGGTCTCGCTGCTGGACGATATGCACAGGGTCAGGAGACTGGACGACCCGGAGCTCCTGGTGGGCCTGCATCAGGATCTGGCCAAGACCTACTTCTCGCTCAGGAGGGTCGAGGACGCCGAGAGGCATCTGCTACGGGTGATGGAGCTGGGGGTCGGCGGGGCCAGGGACTACCTGGATGCCCACGCCGGGAGAAAGGGCTGATCAGATCCCCGACAGCAGCTCGGACGCCTTGTCGCATCCGGCTGCCGCGGACCTCTCCAGCCAGGACCGGGCCTCGCCGACGTCGGCCTCCGTGCCCATGCCCTTCAGGTACATCACGCCGACGTGGTACAGCGCATCGTCGTTGCCGGATTCCGCGGACCTCTTGAACCAGCGCAGGGCCAGTTCGTAGTCCTGGGCGAAGTCCTCCCCGCGGAGGTACTTCCTGGCCAGCCTCAGCATGGCCGTCGCGTTGCCGGCCTCGGCCGCGTGCATGATGTAGCTGGTCGCGGCCTGGTCCTTGGTCATCCTGATAACCGCGCCGCAGCCGTTGCGGCCGCAGGTGGATATCATGAAAGATTCCTCTTCGGGGTTCTCTTCGCTCATGCGGCCATCAACGGCGTGTATGTTGTTAATCCTTTGCAGAGCACTTTCGGAGCACCCTCGGGAACGGTTATATCCTGCCCTCGCCTAGACCCGGCGCATGAGGGGACTGTTCTGCGCCAGATGCAAGAGCCTTATGCCTCCGGGAACGGACAGGTGCAGGGTCTGCGGATCCGCGCTTTCCGACGCCGAGAGCAATCAGACATGCCTTTTCGACGGCGCGGGCAGGTCGTCCGCGGCGGAGCGCCCCGCCGTGGTGTCCACCGAGAACCCGGCGGCGCCGTACTTCCCCTACGAGCCCAGGGCCTGCCAGATAGACATGGTGTCGGACATAAGGGATGCGCTCGATTCGTCCAGGCACATCGTGCTGGAGTCGGGGACCGGCACGGGGAAGACCGTCGTCTCCCTGGCCGCCGCCCTGGAGCACGCCATGCCCCGCGGGAAGCGCATAGTGTACCTGACCCGCACCATATCGCAGAGCGACCAGGTCATGAAGGAGCTGCGCTCGATCTCCTCGGTGAGGCCGGTCACCGGGCTGACGATAACCGGCAGGGGGCGCTCCTGTCCCCTGCTGAGAGGGCTGTCAGGATACGAGGATCTGCCGTCCAGGGTGCTATCGAGCCTCTGCGAGGACCGCAAGAGGAAGAGCATGAGGGGGGTTGCCGGCGGCTGCAGGTACTTCGACCGCATGAAGAGCGAGATACAGAACATAGAGGAGCGCCTGAAGTCGTTCCCGACCTCGGACGAGCTGGACGCCTACTGCGAGAGCGCAGGGGTCTGCCCGTACGAGGTCAAGAAGGTGCTGATGAAGGGGGCCGACGTCGTCGTCGCGCCGTACGTGCACATACTTTCGGAGGACATACGCTCCACTCTGCTGTCCAACATGGGTCTGGAGGACGAGAGCATAGTCGTCATAGTCGACGAGGCCCACAACATAATCGACGCCGCCAGGGAGCAGGAGAGCTTCACCATACACGCGAAGCTGCTCGACAACGCCGTCGACGAGTGCTCCGCCCTGAGGGATCCCCCGGTCTGCGGGGACGTGAAGATCGGGGACTTCCTGAGGTCCTGCAGGTCGGCGCTCAAGCACCTGGCCAACAGCAGGCTGAGCATCACCCAGAGGGAGTCCAGGGTGTCGCCCGGCGAGTTCGAGGGAAGGGTCGCCGAGAGTCTGTCCATAACCGGGAAGGACATGGGGAAGGCCATCGACCGGATCGTGATGCTCGGCGAGGAGAGGAGCGACCTGCTCATGGAGAAGGGCGAGAACAGGGTGTCCGACATCTACAGCCTGGGCGTGCTCCTCAGGAGGTGGGTCTCGGCGCCCTCCGACAGCTACATACGGTCCGTCAAGGCCGACGACGACGGGGAGCTCCTGGCCGCCTCCTGCATAGACCCCTCGGACATAACCAGGTTCATGAGGGGGCTGAAGGGGGCCGTCCACATGTCCGGGACGCTGCAGCCGCTGGAGCAGTACGTCAGGGTCATGGGCCTCCCGAAGGACACGGTCACCGGGGTGTACCCGTCGCCGTTCCCTCCCGGGAACCGCCGGGTGCTGTACGTCAACAACGTGACCACCAGCTACGCGGAGATGAAGAAGGACCCCAGCATATTCTCCCGCATGGAGAAGAACGTGGCCAGGCTCTGCAACGCGGTGGACCGGAACACGCTGGTGTTCTTCCCGTCCTACGCCATGATGGCCAAGATGAGGCCGTTCCTGGAGAGGGACGTGCGCAGGACGCTGTACTGGGAGGAGTCCAGGCAGCCGAAGAGGACCATGGCCTCCCTGGACCGCTTCAGGAATGGGCGCGGAGGGGTGTTCTTCACCGTGATGGGGGGGTCCATCGCCGAGGGCATAGACTTCCCGGGGGACGAGCTCTGCTTCGCCGTGATAATCGGGATCCCGTACCCCCCGCCGACGCTCGAGTCGAAGGCGATGTCGGACATGTTCGACGCCAGGTACGGGGCGTGGACGGGATGGAGGTACGTCAGCGAGGTGCCCGCCCTGAGGAAGATGAAGCAGGCCGTCGGACGTCTCATAAGGACGGAGACCGACCGCGGGATGGCGGTCATACTGGATTCCAGGATGTCGAAGTACGCCGGTCAGATGGGGGCCGTCCTCTCTTCGGACCCGGCGGGGGAGGCCGCGGCCTTCTTCGAGAAGGAGGAGTGAGGCGACATGGAGGGGAGGGGTCTGCGACGGCGGCCATAGGCGTTCTCACGAACGTGCGCTACTGGATACTGGCCGCCCTGGCGGCCGGTCTGCTGGTCGGGCCGCTGGGGGATGCGTCCTCCGCTCTGCTGACCGTGTCCCTGATCGTCATGATGTCGTTCTCCCTGGACGGGCTGGAGTTCCGCAGGGAGGACCTGGGCTCCAACGGCCGGGGGATGGTCCTCTCGATCCTCGGGTGCTTCGGGGTGTCCCTGCTGATGACCCTGGCGGTGGGATTCCCCTTCGCGGCGTCCCACCCGGAGATATGGAAGGGCTGGATACTCCTGGCCTGCATGCCGGCCGCGGTCTCCGTGGTGACCGCCACCCTGATACTGGGCGGGAACACCAAGCTTTCGGTCCTGGGCCTGACCTCCGTGTACCTCGTGTCCCTGGTGGCCACCCCCCTGCTGACCTACCTCCTGCTGGGGAGCGCGGCGGACCCGATGCAGATACTCAGATACGTTCTGCTGTTCATCGCCCTGCCGTTCCTGCTGTCGTTCCCCGTGAAGAGGCTCCGGGTGCCCCGGGTCCCCAGGAGCATCGTGATAAACGCGGCGTTCTTCGTGCTGATATTCACCGCCTTCGGGTCCAACAGGGACTTCTTCTTCTCGGAGCCGGCCCTCATGGCCGCCCTGGCCGGAGCCACCCTGCTGAGGCTCGCACTCATAACCTTCCCGACGGACCGCATCCTGCGCCGCAGGGGCACCGGGAAGGACTCCCGGATGGTCTACGTCTTCATGGCCTTCTGGAAGAACTCCGGGATGGCCGCGGCCATGTCCTTCCTGCTCTTCGAGAACGCCCAGACCGCGCTGCCCAGCGTCATGGCCGTGGTGGTGGACATGATCTGGTTCATATTCATACTGTGGTACTACGGGGAGAGGGAAGGGGATCCGGCGGCCTGAGGCCGCCGGAGGGGTTCAGTTGAAGAAGTGTGCCCTGACCTTGGGGGTCAGCAGGTAGATCAGTATCAGAGCGCTTATCACTGCGGGTATCAGGGACACCGTGCCCCCATTGATCAAGGTGTAGACGCTGAAAACCGTGGACAGACCGTATATCAGCACTCCCAGTATCCAGACGATGCCCCATCCGCGCAGGAACCCTGCGGACGTTATCAGGAGCACAAGGCCCATTAAGAGGCCGCTCCACAGGTCCACCGGCGCGAAGGGCTGGCCGATGTAGGAGGCGACGGCGGCCGCCAGGTAGTATAGCGCGAAGAGCAGGGTGATAACACCGATCACCGTTATCAGAATAGGCCTCGGAGGCCTGTCAGAATCCGACATGTTTATAAGTACCGATATCCCCACTACAAAAATCTTTCTGGGTCAACGGACACCTTCCCACCCCCGATGATGTTCCGGGCCCTATGCGTTCGGGTTAAATACGGAGAGGGTGTTGGCATGGGCAAGCGGAGATAGCCCAGTCTGGACCAAGGCGCCGGTCTTGAAAACCGGTGGCGTCATCGCCACGGGAGTTCGAATCTCCCTCTCCGCGCCATCCGAATCAAGCCAGATGAGGCGATAGGCGTGTCGTGCGCATCTACTCCCGATTCCGTAGGGGATGGCGAGGCACCTGGTCCCTCGTTGTCAATTTTCTGCATTGATTGAGTAGAAAATTCTAATGAGTTCTGGGCACTACTCGGTGGCATCCACGAACGCATCTACACAAGTAGAAATTTCGAATGAGTTTTGGACTACCGTGCGACCGCGAGACGATCCAGAGAGTATCATCTACATAAGTAGAAATTTCGAATGAGTTTTGGACGATAATAGATGCATCCAAAGGGTTCAAATCTACATAAGTAGAAATTTCGAATGAGTTTTGGACCGCCATTCGAGGGAGATGTCGTCTATCATCTACATAAGTAGAAATTTCGAATGAGTTTTGGACCAGCAGCATCCGGTCGCTGAAGAGGGATCTACATAAGTAGAAATTTCGAATGAGTTTTGGACCGACGGTCGCAAGGCCCCTTGTATAATCTACATAAGTAGAAATTTCGAATGAGTTTTGGACCCCCCGGACCGAAGAGATCAGAATGAAATCTACATAAGTAGAAATTTCGAAT
>Ga0209723_1004718_pt1 | contig 14884 bp, 9 predicted proteins | sample BiotimSIPDNA_2_FD_185750 | JGI IMG/M metagenome (GOLD analysis project Ga0209723, IMG submission 185750) | Anaerobic biogas reactor microbial communites from Washington, USA - Biogas_R2 time_0 SIP DNA (SPAdes) (version 2) | ecosystem: Engineered > Bioreactor > Anaerobic > Unclassified | place... | reverse complement strand
AAGCCATAGATGGTGTTGTAGATTCTATTCTGCGCCATGCACAGTTTATCCCGGGGATTGGCTGCAATAAGCTTGTCAAGCATTCTGCCTGCTTTGCCCATGCACATAAACAGGTAGCCGCTATCGCTCATGTATTCAATGTTCTCACTGCAGAAGTACCCTCTGTCCATGACGAAAGAACCCTTCAAATCATGTTTTACCGCTTTTATCTTCTCCAATGCGACCTGGCAATGGGACATGTCAATTATCGATCCGTAATAAAGGTCGAAATATATAGGTATGCCGCTTTTGCGGTCAAGGAAATATGCGACATTGACCTGGGGGAGTCCTTCGTCAACCTTCGCTTTCCCATATTCAGCAGAAAGTACATGTCCAGAGGAAATATTGAAGCTCGTAGAATCAAACGCGATGTCAATTGCAGATCCGTTCGGGAGCCTGCTGCATCTGTATTCCATCCACTTCTCAAGAAAGACGCTTATCCTCTCGTGGCTTAAGTACTCTGTGAAGAATCTGGACAGTTTGGATTCGCTTGGAATGTAGTTAAGCTCACTATAGTGGTCATATAGGTAATACCTGTATAGCTGCGATGCTGATTCCCTTCTGAAAAGATAATATTCTAACAGCGTCATCATAAGTTCATCATATCCGGGGAAGGACTCTTTGAGGGCTGTATCTAATCCTTCACGCTTTGCTATCTTTCTTAGTACAAGCGGCGCTCCTAAGTGCACTTGCTTGTCAAATTGAGTAACTTCATCAAGAGGCTTTTCAGAATCCCTTTCCGGATGCAGTTCGAAATACTTCTCATTCGGATGCATAAACTCATCGTCTATCTGCACTCCGACAAAGGAAACAACATCCTTATCTGAATATCTGCCCTTTCTTGCCAGTACTTCATAAACATACTTTGGGCCGCCGGATTTGCGGATCCGTTTTCTCTGTGGAATGGGAACAGTTATCTCTTCATATATCATGGGAATCCTCCTGCTAAATATGGTAGCATATGCTACCATATTTATACTACCATATACATGCATATGCGTCAACATAAAATACTGAAAACCCTGACAACTAAAAGAAAAGCGCCGCATATGCGACGCTTAAATTCTTCAGTTGTTCTATAGGGTAGCATGGTAGCATAAAAGTTTAGGGTAGTAAGTGATTTGACATATGTTGGGGTCGGGATGAGATGGAACTACATATGCGTACTGGTGGACCGTTACAACAGGGAGATCATAGGATACCTCACGGGAGCAAACAAAGATTCAAAGCTCGTGTTCAAAGCACTCTCAATGGTCAAAGGGAACCTGTCAGGCATACAGATATTCCACACTGACAGAGGCAGCAAGTTCAAGAACAACGTGATAGAGGAAACTCTTGAAGCGTTCGGAATAGAAAGAGTATTAAGCAGGAAAGGCAGCCCATATGACAATGTGGTTACTGAAGCAACATTCAAGATAGTTAAGACTGAGTTTGTGAAAGGTTGGAACCGGAGTCAATGAATTACTTAAACTGATTCAGGAACTGCAGGATATATGTATCATTGGATCATATGAGCTCAATTACATACAGGAATGATACCTTAAAATTGTTAGAAAAAGGGCATCAATCCATTCGTTGCAAAAATTACATATTGTCATATGGTTTTTATATCTGATTTATGATAATATACACATATCGTTTTTACATATTATACCGATACAGTCTTAATTCATGTTATATGAATTTTGTACATGGAGGAATAATGTTTATTTTTTTAGCTTTGATAAATAATGAAAATGATAGAAAAAAGTTTGAGATACTATATATCCTCTATTGTAAAAAAATGTTTTTTACTGCTAATAATGTCCTGCATGACGAGCATGAAGCGGAAGATGCTGTACACAATGCTTTTTTATCTATAGCAAATAATATAGAGATGATTAATGATGCATATTCAAACAACACATTGTCTTATGTTATTACAATTGCCAGAAATGCCGCTATAGATTTGTCAAGACAGAAAAAGAGGATTAAATATATTGATATAGACGAAGATTTACATTTTGACGATACTACAGATATACTGGACACTATTACTTCTGAGGAAAATTTCCAAAGCATAGTCTCTATTATCACCAATCTGCCTGATACATACAGGGATGTTCTTTATATGCATTATGTGGATTCCCTCAGCACAAGAGAGATCGCATCTCTCTTTTCAAAAAAGGAATCAACAATAAAAAAACAGGTTGTCAGAGGTAAGAAACTGCTTGTAGAACGTATACGGAAAGAAGGTATAGTAAAATGAAAGAAATAAAATATACCTTACGTGATGCATTTATAGAAGCGGAAAAAATCAGATTATCACAAATACCTCCTGATTCTGAGATTATATGGACTCCTTCTGAAAAGTTTGAACTTAAGATGAAAAAGTTAATAAAGTCCAGTAGAAGAGGATATTGGCATTTTATTAACACCTCACTTAAAAGAGCAGCTATTATTGTCGTAGCAATCCTTGTATTACTAGGTTTCTCAATGAGTATAAAGGCTATAAGAGAACCTGTTGTCCAGTTTATCATTACGATATATGAGAAATATACAAATATCTTTTTTGGCAACGATACCGAGCTTGATTTGCCCAGAACAATCGAACAAAAATATATAATTACTGCCATACCTGAGGGATACACTTTTTTATCGATGGAAGAAATTTCATTGAACCGTAAGCTCATCTGGCGTAATAAAGACAATGAAGAGATAATTTTCAATCAGGGCATTCTGTACAACGCAAATATGACAATAGATACTGAAGATGCTTCATATGAATATGTAATGGTCGGTACATATAAAGCTATTTATTTAACAAAATGGAATATGCAGATCATCATATGGGAAAATGGGATATATAAGTTCTCCATAAATTGCACAACTTCTATTTCATATGAGGAATTAATACGTATCGCAGAAAGCTTATCTGAAGAAAATTAACATTTTTAAAAATATTTTCAATAAGTTGTCACCTATAAGGCCATTTTTTTCGTTATATATAGTGTAAGGCAAAATTTTCATAACAAAAAAAACTGGAGGTACATATCATGAACAGGTCTTCTGCAAGTAAAACAGTTAGTATTTTATTAATCATTGTTTTATTAAGCATATCATTTCTATCAGTAACAGCAGATACCATTCTTTCGCAAAATTATGTGAAGAGTTATGCAGCAAGGAGTAACAACACCAACAGCACTTATGAATATTTCTCGATTTCTTCTGGTGAAGCAGTTATATATACTAGTTATACCGGATATCAGAATGTTACGACAGGAGCACAGATTGAAACTAAAGTACAAAGGAAATTTCTCTTTTTCTGGGTTAATGTGGATAACGGGCAGACAAATAACACATGGATTGACTCATTCACGGGATACCAAGGATCTGTTATGCATTCAACAGGTTTATCTTCAACTGGAAATTACAGAGCAGTAATCACATATTATGTTTATGGTTCAGGCGGAGATACTGATGTAATAGACATCACTCTATATAGTGATTATGAATAAGTGATATATGCATATGCTCTATATAAATGAGAAAAAATATGATCATATTAATATAATACGAGGAGGTAAAAAAACATGAAGAAAAGAATAGTATCTATTGTACTGCTTGTCGTACTGCTATTAAGCCTTGCCTTCACTGTGTCCGCGGCATGTGACCATACATACATGTACATATATTCAGAAGAAATAGGACCATACTATTATTCAGATGATGAGCATTGTGCTCGCGACTGTATTAATCACTACACATGCACTAAATGTCATGACAATAAAGATGTACTAAGCAGTAACTATTACGACCATTCTTTTGGCACTCCTGTCTATGTGGCAACGCTCTCTTCAGGAGAGCAATGGTGGTACCATGACTGCATCAATTGCGGTGCAAGAATTGATTTCTACGAGTAGTAGATAGGTAAAACAGATGGCGGTGTTATCCCGTTTTTCGGGATAACGCTTTGCCATATAAATAAATAACTGGAGGCGTTAAGTGAAAAAAGAAAAGAAAAACAGTGTGAACAAATGGGTCTTAAGGATATCCACGATGCTTCTTATCCTTATACTGAGCTTATGTTCCGCCCTTTCCTACGGGATATGGAGGTCGTCAGAGAACAGCATAAGCAAGGCCACAGAAGGCCAGATATCTTTAGCATGGCTGAAGGAAAGCGAGTTCCTCCCCAACAATAAATCAGATACCCAGCTCTACCCATACAGCCAATTACAGGAAACATATGCTGCTGCTGATTCGTCCACATATGTAGATTCCGTTGATGCGAGGTTCCAGTGCATGGCCCACGCAGGACTGAATACCGTAGTATCCGATGAATGCGGTATTTCTGTTCATTCATCTGTTGACAAGCCGTACAAGGATTCTGTAATAGTAGGAACATGCACAGAAATAGAATTCAAGAGCTTGTCACATAAGACGGTTGATACTGGTAAAATACAATGTTTCGGATATGTCGTTACCATTAAAATCGATAAGGACCTGTCTCCTGTACTTGATCCGGACTACCCTTACTCATATGTAAGGATAATGTCCTCCCAGGTTATGGCGGATTTCAGTGATTTCTTTATTGTAGGATCCAAATATATCATTAACGGGACAGTATCCTATCTCCCCTCTCCTTTGAAGGAAGACCAAGCCCCGTACTTCACACTAGCTGAAGCGGATATATCGCTCCCCACTACTGATGTGAAGTTCGAAGAGGATATGTACGAAAAGATCGGTATTTCTACAAAAACAAAGATATCTACATTGGGTGGCGTCTTCTATGATCTTACATCATGCTATCTTGACGCATACTCTGATCCTTCATACCTCTCATATGCAAAGATAGGAAGCTCTCTGGAGGAGTCCGAGCTTCTGTCCTCTGACGGGGGCAACGCATGGAATAGCATCATTACACGTAAGAAGATGACTAAGGAATCCGTGAAGATAATCACAGCAAATGACATTATGAGTATACCCATCTTCAGCAGCGGAAGAGCGCATATCACTGAAGGCATCGCCTTCACCGAGGAGGACTATTTGTCCGGCAGGAAGCTCTGCCTGATAAGCAGCCAGCTTGCAGACAGTAACAATATCACGGTCGGGGACATCCTGGACATGAAGTTCTGGAGCAATGGTTATACCCTTAATACGGGAGCATCATGGTCACCCAACCCATACAAGCCTGGCAGCGATTTCCTGGATGAAGGGAGCTATACGGTCGCAGGCATCTATGAGGATGATGAAGCATGGGATACCCAATGCTTCGGCATCACACCTAATACGGTGATCATACCTGAAGCTTCAGTAAGTGAGGATGTGAAGATGCAGTCATCACTGACTGATCTGGGAGGAGACAGATATACCGGCATACCCGATTCAAGAGCATATGTCCTTAAGGGCGGAAAAGCATCAGCATTTGAAACAGAGATGGAAGCAAAAGGTTACGGTGGCATGTTCTACTACTATGAAAATGCGGACCCTTCCCTGCCAAATCTTAATTCCCTGTCCGACAAAACCAGATTCTTTACATATATATCTGCAGTTGCTTTTGCTATAGCTGTATTATCCATGGCTGTATATGCCATTGTAAAAAACATAAGGAGCGAGGATAAAAAAGCACGCTTACGCGCTGTTCTTACAGTCATCATCATATCATCCGTCTCTATCCTGATAAGCGCAGTCATATGCTTCTCGTTCTATGGAAGCATAATGGATGCGGCAAATGAAAGCATAACGGCAGGAGAGGCTTCTTTGCAGGAACTTAAGACTGAACCTTCTCTCCCAGCCCCTGAACCTGTGTCTGATAAAACAACACTTGACAGAACTCCTTCCCTTCTTCTTATGGCCTTTGCCATACAGACAGGTACACTCCTTCTGATACTCTGTATATCATCGGCATTATGCCTTATCATCAAGGGAGGGAAAAAGATAGAAAAGACGAAGATACCATACAGGCTTAAGAACGGCAGAGGCATAAAGGGTGGCATGCCTGCCGTGATATGGTACAGTATTACGCAGTCGGCAAGGTCGGCAGTCACGGGAACACTGATGATAGTACTCGTATCCCTCTCAAGCATATTCATGTTCTTAAGCGTGAGCACATGGCTGACCGCCAGGAGCAGTATATCTGAAGCGCAAAAAGCATACACAACCATTGCCGTAGCAGCCGAGAATGAATTCGTGAAGGATATCGGTTTATTTGAGAATGGCACATATGATTACAGCTCGCTTACCGGGTTGTATGAGGCTGCAGAAAACTCCGAGCATGTCGAATATTCCGATATCCGAGACAGATGCATGGCATATAACAGCTCTATAAAGACGACGACATCAGGAATGTCTGATGAATATTCTCCAATACCTGCAGTAGATTACCCTTATGATCTTTCTGTTGTGGTAGGGACATGTGTATCTGTAAAATATATCTGGGCAGAACAAGCATATGATCCAAGTATCGATGAATTAGTAAATAGGTTTGGTTATGACATTGTACTGGAAATTGACAGGGATGAATCTCCTGCGCTTGATGAAGATTATGCATACAGCAGATATATTCATGTTATCACTGATCAGATCCCAACTGACATCAGCGATTGTTATCAGGTCGGAGAAAGATATATACTTTATGGATCAAAACGCTATTCACAATACCCAAAGACGGAAATGTACAGGGATAAGCCTGTTGGTTTTAACCTTGAGATCATGCTGCCTGGAAGACAAGAAGAACGTGGAGTTCATATGACAGGCAGTAAATATTATGAATTAGTCAAATTCGAACCGTATATGCATGAGATGCTTGGGACTGACAGTAGTACTACCATAGTGAGGACGACTTCTGGGGGAAAGATAGAATACAATATTGAAGACTGCTATTTCCACGCATACAAGGATGATGCAAACGTGGCATATGCGAAGCTTGACGGCACACTTGAAGATTTCCTCTTGTCTGATAAAGGACAGAAATGGAACAGATGGATAGAGGAATGCCAGATAACCGTTAGCTCCCTTAAGATGAACTTCACAGAGAATCTTGACAGCGTCCTGTTATTCAACCAGGGGCTTGCATATATTACCGAAGGCCGGACATTCACGGAACAGGAATATTCCGAAGGTGCCAAGGTATGCATCATAAGCGCAGAGACCGCAAGGGACAGCGGCATAAAGGTCGGGGACAAGATTGATTTCAGTTTCTGGTCAAATGGCTATACTCTTACGGATTTATATGACGAACCGATATGGCAGCACACTCCTTATGGCGACGGATGCGGTTTCATTGAAGAAAGCTCTTTCGAGGTCATAGGCATATACAAGGCGGAAGACATATGGAATGAAAACGAGTTCTTCCTCACTCCCAATAATGCTTTCGCACCTAAAGGGTCCATAGAAGGATTAATAGCGCCTGAACTTCCTGAATTCTATCAACGGCAATACAATGAGGAAAAAGGTACATATAATCTTCCTCTTATAGGCCAGTATCAAAGCATATCCAACACCCACTCGTACGTAATTAAACCCGGCCATATTGAGGCTTTCGAGAAAGAGATGGAATCATTAGGATATGGCGGTATGTTCTACTACTATGACCAGGGGTATTCTATGATATCTCCCGTGCTGGACTCCCTTAAGGAGAGCACCAGTTTACTGATGTATGTGTCTGTTGCCGTATGGGCGGTAATACTGTCAGCCTTCTTCATCATCATGGCTTCAAGGAACAGGAAGACTGCAGGGATAATGATGTCTCTCGGGACAAAAAGAAACCAGATATTCGTACACATGCTATCTATGCTTATGTGCGTGATAATCATATCCAGCCTTGCAGGCGGGATTGCCGGGTATTTCATGTATGATGGCATAGTGGGAAAGATATATGAGGAAGCCAGGGAGGATAATGTGAACCTGGAGTTCAGCAGCTTTAAGACAGACCAGTCCATATCAGGCACATATGACTCCTCACTCATCGAGAGCTTTGATTTGAAGAAATCGCCTCAGTCCGTGCTTATGATAGGAGGTATACAGCTTATATTCCTGTCTTCCGCTTCAGCTGTAATGGCTAAGAGATATTCCATGATGGAACCGCTCGCCCTACTGAAGGGAGCAGGCAGAATAAAAGGGAGGAGAAAGAAATAGCTAATAGCAAGAATATGAATACACATAATTATATATGAACATGATGGATATATAACTGGAGGCATTAAGTGAAAAAAGAAAAGAAAAACAGGGCAAACAAATGGGTCTTAAGGGTATCCGCCATGCTACTATTCATACTGCTCAGCTTATATTCCGCATATGGAATAATGGTAAATACAAGTTACTATATATACTGCTCTACTTCTCTTTCATATGAGGAATTAATTCATATTGCGGAAAGCTTATCTGAAGAAAAATAACTTTTTTAAAAATATTTTCAAAAAGTTGTCACCCATAAGGCCAGTTTTTTCGTTATATATAGTGTAAGGCAAATTTTTCATAACAAAAAAACTGGAGGTACATATCATGAATAGGCCTTCTGCAGGTAAAACAGTTAGTATTTTATTAATCATTGCTTTATTAAGCATATCATTTCTATCAGTAACAGTAGATACCATTCTTTCGCAAAATTATGTGAAAAGTTATGCGGCAAGAAATAACAACACTATCAGAACTTCTGAAGATTTCTCGATTTCTTCTGGTGAAGCAGTTATATATACCAGTTATACCGGATATCAGAACATTATGACAGGCGCACAGATTGAAACTAAAGTACAAAGGAAAATTCTTTTTTTCTGGGTTGATGTGGATAATGGGCAGACGAATAACACATGGATTGACTCATTCACGGGATACCAAGGATCTGTTATGCATTCTACAGGTTTATCTTCAACTGGAAATTACAGAGCAGTAATTACATATTATGTATATGGTTCAGGTGGAGATACTGATGTAAAAGACATCACTCTATATAGTGATTATGAATAAGGGATATATGCATATGCTCTATTTCAATGAGAAAAAATATGATCATATTAATATATGCGAAAGACTAACTATTAAATGTCAAGTCTATTGAAAGAAAAATACTGTATGATTTGCTACAAAGCATTTCGGATAAAATTGAACCTTGATAACTGCATGACAAAATAGCACCACCTTACAGTCGGATTTCATATTTGAATAGGATATTCTGAAAATTATGCCTGGCAGACAAATTCCTTATCTGCTTTCACAAGATGAAAAAGCACCCTGGTAAGTTTCTTCGCCGCATGGGAAACAGCCACATTGTAAGCCTTGCCCTCTGAACGCTTCTTATCAAGATACTTATGAAATCCAGTATCCCAGTGGCAGACATATTTAGCGGCATTGAACAGCGCGAAACGCAGATATTTCGAGCCGCGCTTTACCATCTTTGCATGAGTGGAGTTCAGTTGCCCTGACTGATATACTGAGGGTTCCAGCCCTGCGAAAGCGAGCACCTTTTCCGCCGAATCGAAATTTCTGAAGTTTTCCGTTTCCGCGATGATGACGGCAGCCATACGGTACGATATTCCCGGCACAGTCAGGATAGGGCTGTCAAACTCATCAACCATCAGATTGATTTTCACCTCAATCTCTTCAATCTGCTCGTTCAGTATCCGGATCCTCTGTATAGTCTGCTGAAGCTCAAATGACTTCATCTCACTGCCGGAACCTATTGATTCCCGTGCAGCGTCGCGTATCTCAATGGCCTTCTCTTTGCCGTAATGCCCTTTAGATGCGCTGCAGAGAAGATTGGACAGCCTTGAGAGATGGCATGATGATATCGCCTTTGAACCAGGGAATTCGGACAATAGCGCATATACGGAAGCCATATGAAGTGAGGGGACAAGCTTCTCGAGTTCAGGGAAGAGGATGCAGCATAGTCTCGAATATGATGATTTGAGCTTCCCGCAGTCCTGAACCATAGAAAACCGGTATCTTGTTAATGACTTTAGCTCACGCACATGGTAAGATGACTGTGAGTAGGGCTCAAGGCATTCCGTCCTGAGCATAGTCGCAATGGATTGGGCATCGACCGTATCCGTTTTCGTCTTTCTAAGGCTCTGACCTTTTCTGTAAAGATTAGTATGTAACGGATTGATCACTGTTGTTGGCAGCTGGTTGGCGATGAGGAATTCCAGAAGATTATTGCAATAATGGCCGGTAGCTTCCAGCCCTATTCGCATTTTCGAGAAATCCTTCCCGCACATCTTGATTCTGGCGAGCAGCCCATCGAACCCGTTCCTGTTATTCGGGATAGTGAACGGCTTTACCAGTACTTCCCCATCTGAACCGATGATAATGCAATCGTGCTTGTCCTTTGCAACGTCAATCCCTAAATAGAACATGATAGTTCCTCCTTATGGTTAGATTTGACACTGCTTTATTCCACAGACCAGTCTGCTCATCGTAACCTCGTGCTAAATGAAACGTCATGCGTTATCTAACTAATTACCGTTGAAGCAAACGGCTGCGGTTATTGCCTTTCGAAAAACGTCATGCGTTAGGAGAAAATACTAATCCGCAGCGTCTGCGAAAAGTATAGCATACAGTCCTTGGAGAGGGACTTTAAACAATACTACTATATAATACGAGGAGGTAAAAAAACATGAAGAAAAGAATAGTGTCTATTGTACTGCTTGCTGTACTGGTATTAAGCCTTGCATTCACTGTGAGCGCAGCATGTGACCATACATATATGTACATTACTGATATCAGTATGTATGTGTGTATTGACGATGAAATATGTGAATGCATCACATATTCACGTGAAACATGCACTAAATGCCATGACAACAAAGACACTGAGATAAGCAGAAGCGAGCATCCACACTCATTCGGTATTCCTGTTTATGTGGCAACGCTCTCTTCAGGAGAGCAATGGTGGTACCACGACTGCATCAATTGCGGTGCAAGAATTGATTTCTACGAGTAGTAGATAAGTAAAACAGATGGCGGTGTTATCCCGTTTATCGGGATAACACTCTGCCATGTGTATTATGTATAATGTATACGAGGTATTAAATATGGAAAAAGAGAATAAAACCAGGTCTGGCAAGTGGTTCTTGAGAGCATCTACCATGCTGCTTATCCTTATACTAAGCTTATGCTCAGCTCTTTCATACGGGATATGGCGTTCGTCAGAAAACAGCATAAGCAAGGCCACAGAAGGCCAGATATCTTTAGCATGGCTTAAGGAAAGCGAGTTTCTTCCGAACAGCAAATCCGATACCCAGCTCTACCCATACAGCCAATTACAGGAAACATATGCTGCCGCCGATTCGTCCACATATGTAGATTCAGTTGATGCGAGGTTCCAGTGCATGGCTCATGCAGGACTGAATACCGTCGTATCCGACGAATGCGGAATTTCTGTTCCTTCATCTGTTGACAAGCCGTACACGGATTCTGTAATAGTAGGAACATGCACAGAAATAGAATTCAAGAGCTTGTCACATAAGACGGTTGATACTGGTAAAATACAATGTTTCGGATATGTCGTTACTATTAAAATCGATAAGAACCTGTCTCCTGTACTTGACCCAGACTACCCTTATTCATACATAAAGATAATGTCCTCCCAGGTTATGGCGGATTTCAGTGATTTCTTTATTGTAGGATCCAAATATATAATTAACGGGACAGTATCCTATCTCCCCTCTCCTTTGAAGGAAGACCAGGCCCCGTACTTCACACTGGCTGAAGCGGATATATCGCTCCCCACTACTGATGTGAAGTTCGAAGAGGATATGTACGAAAAGATCGGTATTTCTACAAAAACAAAGATATCTACATTGGGTGGCGTCTACTATGATCTTACATCATGCTATCTTGCCGCATACTCTGATCCTTCATACCTTTCCTATGCGAAGATAGAAGGCACTTTTGATGAGTTCCTTTCCTCTGACAAGAACAGCTCATGGAACAGCATCATAACACGCAGGAAGACAACAAAGGAATCCGTGAAGATAGCCACAGCAAATGACATTATGAGCATACCCATCTTCAGCAGCGGAAGGGCATATATTGCAGAAGGAGCATCCTTCACCGAGGAGGACTATTCGTCCGGCAGGAAACTATGCCTGATAAGCAGTCAGCTTGCAGACAGCAACAATATCAAAGTCGGGGACATCCTGGACCTGAAGTTCTGGAGCAACGGTTATACCCTTGAGACAAACTCTACAGGAACATCATGGTCCCCCAACCTATACAAGCCTGGCAGCGATTTCCTGGATGAAGGGAGCTATACGGTCGCAGGCATCTATGAGGATGATGAAGCATGGGGCACCCAATGCTTCGGCTTCACACCTAATACGGTGATCATACCCGAAACTTCAGTAAATGAAGATGTGAAGATGCAGTCATCACTGACTGATCTAGGCGGAGACAGATATACCGGCATGCCTGAATCAAGAGCATATGTCCTTAAGAGCGGGAAAGCATCAGCGTTTGAGGCTGAGATGGAGGCAAAAGGTTATGGGGGGATGTTCTACTACTATGAGCAGGCGGACCCTTCCCTGCCAAATCTTAATTCACTATCCGACAAATCCAGAATCGTTACATATATATCTACATCTGCTCTTACTGTAGCTGTAGCATCAATGGCTGTATATGCTATTGTTAAAAACATAAGGAGCAAGGATAAGAAAATACGCCTGCGTGCTGTTCTTACGGCTATCATCATATCAGCCGCCTCTATCCTGATAAGCGCGGTTATATGCCTCTCCTTCTACGGAAGCATAATGGATGCGGCGAACGAAGGCATAACGGCAGAAGAGGCTTCTTTGCAGGAACTTAAGACTGAACCCTCACTCCCAGCCCCTGAACCTGTGTCTGCCAAAACAACGCTTGACAGAATTCCCTCCCCTCTTCTTATGGCATTTGCCATACAGACAGGAACTCTCCTTCTGATACTCTGTATATCATCGGCATTGTGCCTTATCATCAGGGGAGGGGAAAAGATAGAAAAGACGAAGATACCATACAGGCTTAAGAACGGCAGAGGTATAAAGGGAGGCATGCCTGCTGTGATATGGTACAGCATCACGCAGTCGGCAAGGTCGGCAGTCACGGGGACACTGATGATAATGCTCGTATCCCTCTCAAGCATATTTATGTTCCTAAGCGTGAGCACATGGCTGACAGCCAGGAGCAGCATATCCGAAGCAGAGAGGGCATACACATCAATCGCGGTAGCCTATGAAAATGAGTTCTTGAAAGACATTAAACCGTACGATGGCATATATTATTACGACTCTCTTATCGGGCTGTATGATGCTGCGGAAAAATCCGAGCATCTCGAATATGCCGACATCCGAGACAGATGCATGGCTTATAGCAGCGCCATAAAGACGACAACATCAGGCATGGTTGATGAATACACTCCAATATCTGCAGTAGATTACCCGTATGATCTTTCTGTTGTGGTAGGAACATGCGTATCTGTTGAATACAAGCGGTCATATGAATTTGAAACCTCCTGGTCCGACGACAATTTGAACATATTAAGAGTTGTCGCAGAACTAGAATTGGATTTTAATGCATCTCCCGTTCTCAGCGATGACTATTCATACAGCAGGTACATAAGTGTTGGTACAGATCAGTTTGATGCTGACTTTAGTGACATTTTTCAAGTTGGAGAAAAATATATACTCTATGGATCAAAAACCTATTCACAATACCCTAAGACGGAAATGTACAGGGATAGTAAAACAGTATTCTATATCGAGAATATATTACCCATTGATATTCATAATCGTGATGAAAACGATCCAAATTATGAAGTTATTAAGTTTGAACAGTATATGCACGAGATTCTAGGGACTGACAGTAGTACTGACATAGTAATAAACAATCCTACACAAACAACTAAATTCAAATTAGAAAACTGTTATTTTCGCGTATTCAAAGATGACGCAAACATGGCATATGCGAAGCTTGATGGCACGCTTGAGGATTTCCTCTCTTCAGACAGGGGGCAGAAATGGAACAGATTGATAGATGAGTGTAAAACAACCATAAGCTCTCTTAAGATGAACTTTACGGAAGATCTTGACAGCATACTGCTGTTCAACCAGGGCCTTGCATACATTACCGAAGGCCGCACATTCACGGAACAGGAATATTCCGATGGGGCTAAGGTATGCATCATCAGTGCAGAGACAGCTAGAGACAGCAGTATAAAGGTCGGAGACAAGATTGATTTCAGTTTCTGGCACAATGGATATACGCTGGAGCATAATCAAAGAAACCTGATATTGAATAATATACCATTCTGTTACGGATGTGAATTCTTTGAAGAAGGCACTTACGAGGTCATAGGAATATACAAGGCTGAGAGTACATGGAGTCCAAATGAGTTCTTCCTCACTCCCAATAACGCTTTCGCGCCAAAAGGATCCATAGAAGGACAGATAAAACCTGAACTTCCAGGATTCATAATTAGTGGAAAAATAATTGAAGAAACAAACGAGATAATACATCCCGTATTTGGCCAGTATCAGAGCATACCCAACACCCCTTCGTACGTCATTAAGCCCGGCCATATTGAGGCTTTCGAAAAAGAGATGGAATCATTAGGATATGGCGGCATGTTCTACTACTATGACCAGGGGTATTCGATGATATCACCCATACTTGACTCCCTCAGGGAGAGCACCAGTTTACTGATGTATGTGTCTGTTGCAGTATGGGCAGTAATACTGTCTGCCTTCTTCATCATCATGGCATCAAGAGGCAGGAAGACTGCAGGGATAATGATGTCTCTTGGGACAAAAAGAAACCAGATATTCGTACACATGCTATCTATGCTTATGTGCGTGATAATGATATCCAGCCTTGCAGGCGGGATTACTGGGTATTTCAT
>Ga0209723_1004712_pt1 | contig 14890 bp, 18 predicted proteins | sample BiotimSIPDNA_2_FD_185750 | JGI IMG/M metagenome (GOLD analysis project Ga0209723, IMG submission 185750) | Anaerobic biogas reactor microbial communites from Washington, USA - Biogas_R2 time_0 SIP DNA (SPAdes) (version 2) | ecosystem: Engineered > Bioreactor > Anaerobic > Unclassified | place... | reverse complement strand
GTACCCGAAAGGGTACCGTGGGTTCGAATCCCACCTTCTCCGCACTTGATCTGTACCCTAAAAAGTAGATGCCTTGGCATCTGTCTTTTGAATAAGTTCACTTACACTTTCTAATTCTAATTTTATGTTATAATTATATTTATTATAATTTGCTGTTGTTGATAAAAATTGTCAACCTGGTATAATTACGGTATCTTTTTATAAAGCATTAAAAAATAATTAATTATGATATTTAATCATCCATCAAAAAGTAAAAAAGTTTTACTACTCATATCTCTTGTTATTTTAGTAGTGGGTATTTTTCTATTTTTCTATTCTTCAGTAATTTTTCAAGAAGGCAATCCTTGGCCACAAATAAAAGGAATAGCCCAGTTAAATTTTGGCAATAAAGAAGTTGTAAAATTAGATATTGGAGAAAATAAGTATATTACCAAAAGCAACAATTTGGAGATAATTAAATCTTTTATGAAGGATAAAGGTTACGATTTTACGGAACAAATGGGATCGGGTTATCTTTTTAAATCAGATACTGGAGCAAGTGCTGTTGCTATCCATAGATATTATAGCCGATATTATTCTTTATGGAGTATTACTGAAAATTTAATTACTAAAGATACCACATTAGCCGACGAGTTAAAAGAATGTTTACCAAAAAGCGATATAGCAAGTTATGAAAAATGTAATGAACTATTAGCTACGATTAGAAACTTTGATGATTGTGTTAATGCCGGCTTTTCTATTATGAAATCTAATCCACCACAATGTGCTACCCCTGATGGTCAAAATTTTATAGATGAAACTAATAGTAATTGGGATGTAGTCTTAACAGCCCTTAATAATTGTGAAGCGGAAAGTGTATTTCAAACTCACAGTAAATTGGTAACTCTCAAACTTAAAAATGGCGATGAAATTACTGCCTATGAACCTCAGATTGATGATGTTATGAAAGTGGTTGAAAGCTTGAATGATAAATGTGGTGATATTAGATTAGCTACTGAATGATTTAATATTAATCCTTCATAGATAAAATTAAAACCATTGACTAATTAAAAATATTGTTTTATACTCATTTTTTTATAAGTACTTAAACAATATTAATATAATACGTAATAATATGGAAACAATAAATAATAATTTTGAAAAAAATAATGTAGATGTAATGAAGGAAATTTACAAAAATGGTTTTTCTGAATATGCCAAATCTTTAACTAATTTACCAGATTTCTTTAATCTGGAAAAAAATGGTTTTAAAGAATTTAAAAAACCTGTTTGTTGTATGGATGAGAGAACCCCTTTTGGTATTCATGCTGCTGGTAGTGGTATTTTATTACCTGAATATGATTTTGATATTTTTATGTCAAAAACCAATCCTGATTGTCTTACCAGTCATGATGGTTGTGGTGCTGGTAAAATATATTGCTTAAAAAATAATTTACCGTTGGAAGATTCGGACAAAATTGCTAAAGAGTGGACCATGAAAATGGCTGAAAAATACGGTAAAAAACATTACCATATTTCATATTCTGAAATGGTTGGAAGTAAAGAACATCATCATGCCCGTGTTTGTTATTTTGATGCTACTGGTCAATTTAATTATTCAGATCCTTTACCAGCTGGATTCGCTGTGAATAGAATGGATATGCCAGCGTCAGTTGCTATAGATGAAGTGAGTGTAGCCATGGATATTATTTTTACTCATGGTCCTAAAAATCTTTTTGATTCAGAAAATCCTTTTTTATTAGTTGCTATTGGTAATAACGAAGAAGAACTTTCCGTTTTAAAACAGGAACTTTCTTCATTGAATAATAAATATGGAAAATTGGTGAAGATTGATGGACTTTTGGCGGCATAATTTTTTCTTATAATTTAATAGTCTTGATTAATTTCAAGACTATTTTTTGTCGACAAAAAAATAAAAATAATTTATAATACGGACTATGGGAATAACAGAATTTTTAATTAAATATGTAGTTGCTTTTATTTCTTGGGGAGGTTATGGAACCATAGTTTTTTTAATGGCTTTAGAAAGCATGATTTTTCCAGTACCCAGTGAAGCCGTTTTACCTTTTGTTGGTTTTTCCATTTCAAACGGTGATCTTAATTTTTGGTTAGCAATTTCAGCGGCTACTTTAGGAAGTATGATTGGTTCTATTCTTTCCTATTACATAGGTCTTTATGGCGGTCGTTATGCTTTAAAAAAATGGGGAAAATATTTATTATTAAATGAACATCATTTGGAAGTTACAGAAAATTTTTTTAAGAAAAGAGGAGATGGAGCCATATTTATTTGTCGTTTTATTCCCATTGTTCGTCATCTTATTTCCATTCCAGCCGGTATGGGGAAAATGAATATATTTAAGTTTTTAATTTTTACTTTTTTAGGAGCTGGAATATGGAATACTTTTTTAACTTATATCGGTATTTTATTAGGAGATAATTGGTCTCATTTAGAAAAGTATACCGGAGTTATGGATATTATAGTTTTGACGTCTTTATTTTTTATAGTTTTATACTTCATATATAGATCTAAAAGAAAAAAACAGATTAAAAAGTAAATCTGTTTTTTTCTTTTAGGTTGTCTATATTATTATTTTAAATTCTCTAAACTTTTTCTTAGAGCGGAATAAACTTCTTTAATACTCATTTCTCCGTCTATTTCAATTAAACAATTTTGTGAACGATAATAATCTAACAAGGTAATAGATTCTTTATTAAAAGCAGCTAGACGATTTTTTATAGCATCAGCATCTTTATCATCACTTCGTTCACCAGTTTTAGCTCGAGCTTCAATTCTTTTTAAAGCTTCTTCGGGTGTAACTTTTAAATAAACAAAAGCACTTATTGTCATATTTAATTTTTTAACAATGTCTTTTAACATTTGAGCCTGAGAAATCATTCTTGGAAAACCATCAAAAACTATACCTTTTTCTAATATCTCTTGACCAACATTTTTTATAACTTGAATCATACATTCATCAGGAATTAATTTTCCTCCTTCAACATATTTTTTTATTTCTTTTCCTAATTCTGATTCCGATTCAGCCTCAGCTCGTAATCTTTCACCCATACCAAAATATGAGTAACCGAATTCTTTTACTAATTTTTCAGCTTGAGTTGTTTTTCCACAGGCTGGTAGACCATATAGGCAAATAATTTTTTTCATAATCTTTTAAATTTTAATTTCAAGATTTACATTATATTAAAAATATCTTTTTTTGGCAATGATTGAGTTATAGTTAAAAAAATGTTAAAATTTAACAGCTGATATTTATAATTAAAATTAAACTTATGCGTTTATTAAATAAAGTGGCTATTATAACTGGAGCTTCTTCTGGTTTGGGAAAGGCTATAGCTGAAATGTTCTTATCTCAGGGGGCTAAGGTAGTTTTTTCTGATATTAATCCTTTATCAAATGACATTGATTTAGGGGATAAAGCTTTTTTCTTTAAAGCTGATGTTTCTAATAGACAAGAAGTTGAAGAATTAATAAAATTTACTACAGAAAAATTTGGGTCACTAGATATTATAGTTAATAATGCGGGAATAGGATTAACTGGAAATGTTTTAGATATGAGTGATGATACTTGGAAAAAAGTTATTGACATTAATCTAAATGGAGTTTTTTATGGAATTCAATTAGCTGCTCAATATATGAAAGACAAAGGAATTAAGGGTTCTATTATTAATATTACTTCTATTTTAGGAAAAGTAGGTTTTCGAAGTGCCGGAGCTTATTGTTCTTCTAAAGGAGGGGTCAATCAATTAACAAAAACTTCAGCTTTAGAATTAGCTCCTTTTGGTATAAGGGTCAATGCTATTGCGCCGGGATTTATAAAAACAAATATGACTAAAGGAGTTCAAGAAGATGAAGCTTCTTATAATTTTATTAAAGCTTCTACTCCCTTAGGATATATGGGAGAACCTAATGATATAGCTTATGCGGCTGTATATTTAGCTTCAGAAGAATCTAAATATAATACAGGTTCAATTATATATGTTGATGGTGGTTGGACAGCTCAATAATTAATAGGTATTACTTAGCTAACACTAAGCCCCAAATTTCTTGGGCTTGGTGTTTTTTTAGTTCTTTAGCAGCTTCATTTAAAGTTGATCCAGTTGTATAAACATCATCAATTATTATTATTTTTTGTCCTTTTAAATTAGAACCTTGCCATTTAAAATTTCCAATTAAATTTGATTGACGTAAATTTTTATTTAGCTTAGCTTGAGCCGTAGAATTTTTTATTTTTTTGAGATCAGAAGATAATTTTAATCCTAATTTTTGTGAAACTATTTTAGCTAATAATTCACTTTGGTTAAATCCTCGCCATCTTTCTCGTTGTTGAGATAAAGGAATAAAAGTTACAAGGTAATCATCTAGATTAATATTTTTATTTTTGTTTTTTAATACGGGATTGGGGATAAAATTATTTTTTAAAAAACTTATTAACAATGAGGCTAGGGGATAAGCTAAGTTTTTTATAAATTGATATTTATAATTTTTAATAATTGTTTTTAAGTTTTCATTTTTATAATCTCCGACAATCATTATTCCGGTAAGAGCAAATTTATTCTTACAATCAGGACAATATTCGCCAATCTGGGTATTTTTTCCACAATTAGGACAAGTTCCACTTCTAAAATTATTTATAGTTTTAAAGCATTTAAAGCATAAAAAATTATCATTTTTTTTCCGACAAATAACACAACATTTAGGAAATAAAAAACCCACTAGGTTTTCCAAAAATCTGTTTATATTTTTCATTTATTAAATTGGAATATGTTTAGTGAAAAAAAACTATTTGAGTTTAATCTTATACAACTTTCCTGATATTTTATCAGTAAAGAATAAATTTTCTTGATCAGAACTTATTGATAGACTAGAAATATTATATGCTCCATTAGGTACGGCAATTAATTCTTTTAATCCACTATTAGTATTAATTTTGTATAAAATATCAGATGTTTCATCAGCTAATTCTGGATATAGACCAGATCCCGGTTTGAGAGAGATGGGAACAGCACAATAAATAATAGAATTATCAGCAAAAGTACATTTAGTTGACCAAGTTTGTAATTGTAAATTAGTTCTATTAGCTCCAATATCATCTCCTTGGGAATTAACTATCCATAATTGAGGTTTTAATTCGTTTTTAGGACTGTAGACACTATAGAGTAATTTATCACCGGTTTTTGACCATTGACCTTCAAATCCCCAGCCTTCTACTTTTGTTGATTTGAAATTTTCATTATTTTGTCCAACAAAGAATACTTCTCTGGTGTCAAAATCAACTCCTTTTGTGTATATAGCTACAACTTGGTTATTTGGTGACCAAGAACTTATAACAGTGTTATCGTTATTTCCTATGTACTCAATAGCAGAGCTTTCTGATCCGTTATTATTACTTACAATCAACCAACGATTATCGTCATCATCACCCAAGCTTTTACTTACCAATTTTTCACTATCTGGAGAAAATGAAAAATCTTCCCAATGAGAAGGAAGAGTATATTGTTTCTCAATACTGAAATTATACACAATTTTAGAATTATCTGGATATTCAATAACAGCCATAGTCTTGTTAGGAGCCCATTCTACATCTTGAACGTTATAGAAAATTTTGTCACTCAAAGGTATTTTATTTCCATTTTCATCAATAATATAAAATTTACCATCTTTAGTATTATAGTATTGAACTGAATTTCCATCTTGACTTAAGGTTTGTCCGGAAATTTTATCAGACACTAAAACATCGGTTTGAGTTATTCCGCCAATAGCAATTGGACTAACTCCTTGATCACTGGACGATGACATTTGAGGCTCGGTTTGAATTCCACTAGTAGTAGTTTCGGAACTTGGTATTTCATTACCAATTTCACTCTCTGGTAATTTACCACTATCATTAGAACCAGGTAAATTGGAACCAGTTTCATTACCCGGATATGTTATTTCTGTTTCCGGTTTAGTTTTAAAAAATGTAATCCAAATTAAATAAGCCATCAAAATCACAAAAAGTATGAAGGCAATAATTAATAATAGTTTTTTCATTTTACTCTTTTCCATTTTTTTAATTTTATGTTATAATTATATTGTTATAATTTGTTGTTGATAAAAATCCTCAACCTGGTATAATTATAGCATATTTTTATAAAGCGTTCAAACTAATATTTAAATATAAAAAATAAAAATATGGGATTATTTTCTTCTGGTGATAATAATTATTTAGGTATTGATATAAGTGATTCTTCGGTAAAGATGGTGGAGCTAACAAAAAAAGGTAAAAAAATTTCTCTATTAAATTATGGTTTTGTTGATAACATTCCTAATTTTAATTTTTCTAAATCTGAAAATTTAGATTATTTAGCGGGAGTAATTTCTAAATTAAAAAAAGATTTAGGAATAAAAGCCTATAAAGCTACGGTTTCTTTACCAAGTTTTTCAGTTTTTTCTTCGGTTATAAACATTGATAATTATGATAAGAAAAAAATTAATGATAGAGTTATAGAAGAAGCTAAAAAAGTTATTCCTTTACCATTAGAAGAAATGGTTTTAGATTGGAAGATTATTCCTAATTCTAATAATACTGATAATGTAAAAGTTTTTTTAACAGGTTCACCTAAAAAATTAGTTAAAAAATATATTGATGTTTTTAAGAGAGCGAAAATATTTTTAAGTAATTTGGAAACAGAAACTTTTTCTCTTATCAGATCTTTATTGGGTAATGATTTTTCAACTTTAATGATAATTGAAATGGGTGATAATAATACTAGTTTTTCTATTGTTAAGGAAGGTATTCCTTTTTTGAATCGTAGTATAAATATTTCTGGTGGAAGTATTACTAAAGAGATAAGTGAAAAAATGGGAATAAGTTTAGAACAAGCTGAACAATTTAAGTTTGATTTATCTGTTTCTAGTGCTGAAAGAAATAGTGAAATTCCTAAAATTATTAAGGAGTCTACAACTTTAATTATAAATGAGATAAGATATATGTTGGATTTATTTTTAAGTAGTAATGGAGAAAATGTTGAGAAAATAATTTTATCAGGTGGTGGAAGTATGTTATTTAATTTTCAGGAATATTTAGAAAAAAGTTTAAATATAAAAGTCATGATAGGTGATCCATGGTTTAGAATTTTTTATCCTGATGAATTGCAACCAATTTTAAATGAGGTTGGTCCTAAATTAGCTATAGCTACCGGTTTGGCTTTACGAGGAATAGAATAATCAAGTTTATAATATAAAAATATGTCAGATAAAAATTTAAAAAACAACAAACAAGACGAATTAAAAAAGGATGAAAAAATAGAAAATAAAGTTGAAAAAAAAGAAGTAAATAATGATGAACCTATAATTGAATTAAAAAGTAGTTTTAATTTTGATATTCTTAAAAATAAGAATATTTTTGGTGATTTTTATCTTTTTTTAAGAAAAAGAAGGCAGTTGATAATTTAGATTTATTAGAAACAAATTTAATAAAGGATGAAATTGAGATTGTTTATGATTGGAAAAAAGATTTATCAATCTTTTTTGTTTTATTTTTAATAGTTGCAATTTTTGTGGCTGAAAGTTATATCTTTTTATATAACTGGAAAAAACAAAAAGAAATTGAAAATTCATATTATTTAGAAACTGAAATTACGGCTACTGAATTAAAAATAAATAATTTGAAAGATCAATATGTAAAAGCGATGGAATTTGAAAGAAGATTAGAATTATCTTCGGCTGTGTTAAATAATCATGTTTATTGGACTAATTTTTTTAATTTTTTAGAGAAAAATACTCTAAAAGATAATGTTTATTATAAAAGTTTTTCGGGAGATGTTTATGGGGGATATATATTGCCAGCTGTTAGTAATGATGTCTTAGCGGTTAATTTCCAATCTAAGGTTTTTTCCGATAATCCTAATATTATTTCATCTTCAATTAATGAGGAAGAAATAGTCAATGATGAAAATACTGGAAAAACTCACATTAATTTTAATTTTAATTTTAATTTAAATCCTAAGATTTTTACTAATTAATTAATTTTATTATGCCTGATATAAAAAATAAAAAAGGAAGAGACGTTGAATTTGATGAAGAAATTTTAAAAGCAAGAAAACGTCGAAATAATATTAATAGATTTTTAATGTCTTATTTTAAATATTTTTTAGTTGCTATTATTTTTATTATTTTAGTTTTGTCTTTCAAATTTTTGTTAATTCCTCAATATGGGGAAGTGATGTTTACATCTAATAATGTTTTACAGGAAAAGAAAACTGAATTTATACTTCAATATCAAAAATTAAAAGATTATGAAAATACTATAAACCAATTCAATGCTATTAATTCTAATGATATTTATAGAGTAGAAAAAATGATCCCTAATAGTTATAGCCGAGATGATCTATTTGCTGAAATTACTTATTTTTTAATGACTAATAATTATAAAGTGGAAAATGTAGAAGTTCTATCGTTGGACCAAACTTCAACCACTACTAATCCTGATTTTAACTTAGATCGTCGTTCTGATTTAAAAAATCAAAAAGCTACCACTTCCACTTCTTCTGATTTATATAAAAAACAATTGTCGTTTTTACCGGATAATATTGGGGCTTGGAAAATCAGAGTTTCTGTTTCGGGAGTGGATTATTTTAGTTTAAAGAAAATGTTGAATATTTTAGAGAGTAATTTAAAAATTATTGATATTTATTATCTTGATTTTCAACCGGCTGATCGTATCGTAAGTGTTGATTTTTTAACTTATTATAAAAAATAATAAAATATATTATATGGCCAAAATTTATCGAATAACTTTAATTATACTATTACTATTATTGGTTTTAGCCAATGTAGCTTTTTTTGCTTCCGGTGGAAAACTATTGTCTTTTATGAATATTAATTCAACAATTGAAAGTTCGGAAAGTATTTTGTCTAATCTAGGAAGTCAAAGTGAAATAAAAAATATATTTGATTTAGGTATCATTCAAAGTGAGAAGTTTCAAAAATTAAAAGATTTTAAGGTAGATTTAAGTAATTTTTCTTTACCTGGATCTAATAATCAAAATACTACTTCTTCATCAACCAGTGATAATACAAATGAAACAAATAATCAACCCAGTGTTGAATTTGAAGTTGGAAATCCTAATCCGTTTAGTCCTAAATTTTAATTTTCCTAATACTTTTTTATGATAAATAATCAAAAATTCCTTGAATTATTGAAAAACAAAAAATTAGTTTCTACTGAAAAAATTGAAGAAATAAAAAAATTGATAGCCAGTGAAAAAAGATTTGATCTTGGTAGTTTTTTAGTGAAGGAAAAAATAGTTGATAGAGAATCTTTAACTGAATTAAAGGCTGAGTTATATAATCTACCATATAGAAACCTAATGGATATTGAAATTGATAAAAATGTTTTAAATTTAATTTCAGAAGATTTGGCAGCTAATTATTCAGCTATTTGTTTTGATGCTGATTCGGAGAAAATGAGTGTAGCTTTAGTTGAACCAAATTTAAAATCAATGGAAGCAGTGAGTTTCTTGGCTAAACAAAAAAAATTAGCTATTGATTATTATGTTATTTCCAGAAATAGTTTTAGTTCGGCTTTTAAACAGTATAAGAAAATGGAAGAAGAAATTTCTTCAGCTTTGGAAATTAAATCTAAAGAAGAGGGAGAGGATTTGCTGGAATTAAAATCAGAAGAAGAACAAAATATTTTAAATACTGAAGATGCTGATAGTGCTCCGGTGGCAAAGATTGTGTCAGTTATAATTAAAAATGCTATTGATAGTCGATCTAGTGATATTCACATTGAACCTTTTGAAAATGAAAGTAGAGTCCGTTATCGTATTGATGGTATTTTAAAAAATGCTTTGTTTTTACCTAAGAATGTATATAATGCAGTTATTGCTAGAATTAAAGTTTTAGGTAGAATGAAATTAGATGAAACTCGTGTTCCTCAAGATGGAAGAATGGTTTTAATTCTTGATGGTCGTGAAATAGATTTTCGTATTTCAACTTTTCCTATTGGTAATGGCCGAGAAAAAGCAGTGCTTCGTGTATTGGATGTTGCTAAAGGTATTATGACTTTAGAAGATTTAGGTTTTAATCATTATATTTTAGAAATATTAAAAGCTAATATTAAAAAAACTAATGGAATTATTTTATCTACTGGTCCTACCGGTAGTGGTAAAACTACTACTTTGTATTCTATTATTAATATATTAAATAAGGAAGGAGTTAATATTTCAACTTTAGAAGATCCTATTGAGTATCAGATTAAGGGAATAAATCAGTCTCAAATTAGACCTAAAATTGGTTATTCTTTTGCTACTGGACTTCGTTCTTTAGTTCGTCAGGATCCGGATATTATCATGGTGGGAGAAATTCGTGATGAAGAAACTGCTGAATTATCAGTTCATTCCGGTTTAACCGGTCATTTGGTTTTATCAACCCTTCACACTAATGATGCTCTTAGTACAATTTTTCGTTTAATAGATATGAAAGTAGCTCCGATTTTGTTAGCCTCAATTTTAAAGATGGTTATTTCACAAAGATTATCTCGTCGTCTTTGTCCTTATTGTAAAAAAGAAGTAGACCAAGTTTATAAAGACAAAATTATTAAAGATGCCAAAGAAATATTGGCCGATTTATCAGAGGAAAGATTAAAAACAGAAATACCTGATTTAAAAAGTATAAATGATATTGATAATCTAAAACTTTATGAACCAGTCGGTTGTCCTCGTTGTCAAAATACTGGATATTTGGAACGAGTAGTTGTAGCTGAAGCTATTGAAATTGATGAAAAATTAAGAGATGCTATTGTTAATGATCTAAGAAATATAACAGTTGCCAAGGTTAAAACCACGCAAGAGTTTGTTTCTATTAAACAAGATGGATATATTAAAGTTTTAAATGGAATAACTAATATAGAAGAAGTTTTACGTGTTATTGAATCATAATAAAAATAATATGCCTATATTTTCATACAAAGCTAAAGATAATAAAAAAAAATTAAAAACTGGTAGAATAGTAGCTGTTAACGAAGACTTAGCTTTAAAATATTTAAATAATAGAGGTTTTTCGTCTATTTTGTTAAAAATTATTCCTAAAATAGAATCGGAAGTAATAAATATTTTTTCTAGAATAACAGGAAAAGATTTAGTTGTTTTTTCAAGACAATTTTCAATTATGATGACAGCTAATGTGTCTATTACTGAAGCCTTGATCACTATTTTTGAACAAACTGAAAATTTAAAATTTAAAGATATTATTTCTAAGGTTGCTTATGATGTTGATAATGGGGTGTCATTATCTGATGCTCTTAAAAAATATCCTAAAGTTTTTTCTAATTTTTATTGTAGTGTAGTTAAAGCCGGTGAAACTTCTGGAAAATTAGATAATGTTTTAGAGTATTTAGCTGATGAAATAGAAAAAGATTATGATTTAGTAAAAAAGTTTCGTGGGGCATTGATTTATCCAGCTTTTATTATGACCGGTTTATTTGTCGTTGGTATTGTATTTATATTCTTCGTTTTACCTAGTTTAACTAAAATATTAGAAGAAACAGGAGGTGAATTACCTTTATCAACCAGATTAGTTATTGGTGTGTCTGATCTTCTACAAAATTATTATGTACTTTTAATAGTTGCTGTAATTTCTATAATAATTTTTCTTAGATTTTATCTTAAAACTAGTAATGGAAAAAAAGTTAAAAATTATGTTTCAATTAATTTTCCAATAATAGGTAAAATTTTTCGTTTAGTGTATTTAGTCAGATTTGCCAGTTCTTTGTCAACCTTATTAAAGGGAGGAGTTTCTCTTATTAAAAGTTTGGAAATTTCTACAGAAATAATTAATAATTATTATTATTCTGATGCTATTGATAAATCTATCGAAGAAATAAATGAAGGTGGTTCAGTTTCTTCATCATTAATAGATAGCCCTTATTTTCCTAAAATGGTTCCACAAATTATGATGGTTGGAGAAAAGACAGGAAGAATGGAGGAATCATTGGATGAAATAGCTAAATTTTATGAAAAGGAACTTAATGGTAAATTAAATAATTTGAATTCTTTATTAGAACCACTTATTATGGTTATAATGGGTATCGGAGTCGGAATAATGGTGGCAGCTATAATTTTACCTATGTATAATATGGCTAGTCAATTTTAATTTTTCAATGAGAATAATTAATTTAACAAGCGAACAATTTTCAGAAATTCAAACTAATTTCTTATCACTTTCACAAGACATTAGTTTTTTTTCTAATGGTGTTTTTTTGCAATCTTTAGAATGGGCTGAAATTCAAAAAAGTGATGGGCAAAAAGTCTTTTTTAAAAAAATTGAAGATAATGAGAAAACGATTGGATTTTTTATAGTTATTGAAAAAGTTTTTTTTAAAAAAATAAAATATTGGTATATTCCTCGGGGTCCAATTATTTTTCAAAATAATAATTGGTCTTGGGAAGATTTTTTTTCTTCTTTAGGTGAAGATGTTAGAAAAAACAATATTGTCTTTATTAGATTTGAACCGATTAGATCTGATTTTAATGATTTTATAAAAACAAATCCAGGGTATATAATAAAAACAAAAGATGTTCAACCAAGTCATACCACTTTTTTAAATCTTAGTTTAGATCCGAATATTTTATTGAGAGGTATGGCTCAAAAAACTAGGTATAATATCAGATTGGCCGAAAAAAAGGGAGTAAAGATTATTAGGGCAAGTATTGAAAATTTTGATGATTTTTGGAGATTAATGTCTTTAACTTCCAAAAGAGATCAATTTTCTATTCATAGTAAAGAATATTATTATAATTTAATAAAAAATGATAATGGATTTATAAGATTATATCTTGCTAAATTAGATGATAAAGTTTTAGCGATTGGATTATTTTCTTTTTTTGCTGATACCGTTTCTTATTTACACGGAGCTTCAGATAATAGTATGAGAAATGTTATGGCTCCCTATCTTTTACAATGGGAAGTGATAAAAAAAGCTCAAGAACAAGGATATAAATACTACGATTTTTATGGAGTTGATGATAAAAAATGGCCGGGAGTTAGTCGTTTTAAAAGAGGTTTTGCCGGTGATGATTTTTCGTTTTTAGGAACTTATGATTTTATAGTTAATAAAAAAAAATATAGATTATACAAATTAATAAGAAAAGTAAATCTTTTTATTCGTCATCTATGGTAGAAATAAATAATTTGAGTAGTAAAAAAATAAATAAAGTTAGAATAGAAAAGATAGTTAAATCTTTTTTAAAGAAATATAAGATAAAAGAAAGCACTCCTATTTCTTTGGCTATTATTGGAGATGCTAAAATGAAACAGATAAATTCATTATATCGAAAACAAAATAAAACAACCGATGTTTTGTCTTTTTCCAATTTAAATGAGATAATAATAAATATGAGTCAGATAATTAGACAAGCCAAAGAATCAAAGAAAAAAGTATTGAATGAATTTGATTTTATATTAGTTCATGGATTATTACATTTAGCTGGCTTTAATGATGATACTGAAAAAAATAGACTAAAAATGATAGAATTAGGTGAAGATTTTTTATTAAATTTAAAGTAGAATTATATGGTTTTTAAAAAAGATAAAAATAATAAAAAAGGATTTACTTTAGTAGAGTTAGTGGTGACTTTATTTTTGATTATAATAATTTTATCCTTGTCAATAGTTAATTATAATGCCGGTTATTCTGACACTAATTTAAGCAACACTCAGAATTCTTTGTATAATAATATAAAATTAATACAGTCTTATGCTTTATCTAACCAATCATATAATAATACCTTACCGTATTATTGGGGAATGTACATAGAATCGGGGGCTACCACTTCAATTTTATTTGCTGATCTTAATAATAATGGTCTGCATGATACCGGAGAATATGATATTTATAAAGGAGGAAAGGAAATAGTTTTTTCTCCTGACATAAAAGTTAGTAATATAAAAATTTTGAATGATAGTTCAGTACCAGATCTTTATATAATGTTTGAATCTGGTAGTGGTGATTTATATGTATATAATTCTACTTCTTCCAATCCCACTAATGTTGATGATTGGTATATTGAATTACAAGATGAAAAATTTCCTTTGGGTCGTTTATTAATATTGGCTTATCCGGGAATGATTGATTCTCAAAATTGTTCTTGTGATGATTTAAGTACTTGGTGTTGTTCTTTTTGTTCCTCATCTGTTTCTTGTTCAAATTATTAATAATATTTTATGATAAAAAATAATAAAAAATCAGGGTTTACTTTAGTGGAAGTTGTTTTGATTTTAATAATGATTTCTATTGGTTTAACTGCCATCATGTCTTTGGCTTTAAAGAGCGCCAGTTTGAATAATGAAAAAAAAAATATGTTTAGTTCCATTTTTTTGACCGAGGAAGGACTGGAGATCATGAATAATATCAGAGATACCAACATGATTACTTTTAATGATTATAATAATTGGGATTTGGCATTTATTCCGGCAACGGACGATCAAGATTTTTATAAAGTTGATTATAATTCTGCAAGCGCCACTTCAATAAGTAAAATTGATGAGGCTCCTCTTTGGATGGATTCCTCCGGTTTTTATTCTCATGCTACTTCCAGCACCTCCACTCCTTTTTATCGTTTGATCATGGTCAGAACTCATGATGAATACAGTGAAATAACTTCTTGGGTTCGTTGGACTGGTAAAGGAGAAAATTACGATTTTAGATTAGTAACAAATTTATATGATTTATCTTTCTAATAAGAAAAAAATTAAAAAAAATATTTCAGGTTTTACTTTAGTAGAAGTCTTAGTAGCCGTCTTTTTGTTCACAGTGATAATTTTAGGAACTACTCAGATTTTTTTCAAAATTATGGATAGTCAAGAAGTTGTTAGTCAAGAAAATTATGT
>Ga0209723_1004710_pt1 | contig 14905 bp, 10 predicted proteins | sample BiotimSIPDNA_2_FD_185750 | JGI IMG/M metagenome (GOLD analysis project Ga0209723, IMG submission 185750) | Anaerobic biogas reactor microbial communites from Washington, USA - Biogas_R2 time_0 SIP DNA (SPAdes) (version 2) | ecosystem: Engineered > Bioreactor > Anaerobic > Unclassified | place... | reverse complement strand
GGAATGAAACTGATGATGTACTCTATGCCTGTTATGTTTATGCTAATACTTAATAACTGGTCATCAGGTCTGACTTATTATTATTTTCTTGCAAACATGTTAACCTGGATACAAAATATTATCTCAAAACAATTTATAGATTCTTCTAAAGTACTTGCAACATTGGAGGAAAATAAGAAGAAACCTGTAAAAAAATCAAAATGGCAGCAAAGGCTTGAAGAAGCTGCCAGACAGAGAGGCGCAAATGCGGCAAGAAAATAGCAGATAAGTGTGTCCTTAAATGCCTCTTGTATTGTCTGAATAACACACTTCTTCTTTCTTTAATTATGCGAGGATATAATCTGTTTGCTTGTTTAGATATGACTATTCCTCAAAAAGCATTTATAACTCAAAATATGAATTTAGATAAACAAATGAGATAATTTGAGGCAGATGCAAAAGTCGTAATGATGTCCAGATAAGATTATTTGAGTAAAATTCAGTTTTTTGTCAATAATTAGTTAATTTTTATCAATTATTATTTGAATCTAAAAAAAAAAGCCTAATTTTATTCTATATTCTTTGCGAAAATGGCTAAAAAATTTAAAAACAAAGACCTTGCGGCTAAGTTAGGTGTATCTGGAACGTTGGTATCTCTTGTTCTTAATAATAAAGCAGACCAACATGGTATTAAAAAAGAAACCCAGGAAAAAGTTCTGGCCCTGGCACGACAAATGGGGTTTTTCAGTTCCTCAGATGAACCAAATGAAACACCGTTGCCGGTAGAAGATACTCCCGGTATTATTGGGATGATTGTTCCTTCGTTGAGCGATCCCTTCGTTTTGGGAATAACTCCTTACTTACAAAAAGCATTCCTCAGTATAGGAATAGGATTTTCAATTATTACAAGAGATCCTCATGACCAAAGATTTGACAGGATGATTGCAGCCTTCAAAAAATTCTTTAGTGGAATGATCCTCATTGGAGATGCAGCTGATGAGTCAACACTCCGTATTTTAAGATCTTCTGATTACCCATTTATTGTGCTTGAAAAATCATTCAGAACAGGACGGTATAATACTATAAATACTGATATAACCACCGGAGCACAGCTTGTGGCTGATCACATAAAGAACCTCGGATATAAAAATGTGGCAATCCTTTCCGACAGAGCCAGTACAAAAAACGACATGCAACTAATTAATGATCTTGTTTCTTCTCTTGAGATTTCTGCACAAATAAACAGGATTGAAATTGTTGAACTAGAGAAATCTGTTGTGGGTAATGAAATAGATTTTCAAAAGATTGAACAATATCTCAGACCACCTTTCAGTACTGAAATTTTTGTTTCGGTTCATTCTGACCTTGTATATCCGCTTATGTCACTGCTCCGACAAATGAATTTGCGAATTCCGCAGGATATAGCTGTGATATCTATGGAAGAAGGTACAGGCTTTGATCTGGTGTTCTCTCCTGTTACTTCTCTCAGAAAACCATTGGCAACAATTTCTACAAAAGCTGCCAATATGATTTGGTCAGAAGTAAAAAATGCCGGGAAGAGTAAATATAAACGCCAGGTAAACCTTTCACCGGAACTCGTAATCCGGAATTCCTGTGGCACCATTTAACAGATATCTTTTCGTATTTATTATCTTCTTTGTCACACCCTTTTCATGATTTATTGTAACCTCCTGCAGGCTGGTTATTAACACCTGTTAATATTTCATAATGCAGATAATTGGTTTTTCAATATTTTTTTGTCGTATATTTGAAATGTTTTGGTGTCGTAGTGATTAGGACACTACGATGAAAAGGGAATACGGTAAGAATCCGTAACAGTACCCGCTGCTGTGATGCCCGATCACCTGAGACGTGATGATGGTTTAATGATAACCTGCCACTGTTCACCTTACGGAGAATGGGAAGGCTTCATGAAACCGGGATAAGTCAGAAGACCTGCCAGAAACCCCATATTCATAGCTTTCGGGAAGAAAAGCGAAGGATTTCTTCATGATCCCTGTCTTAAATCCTGTCAGCCCTGATAATGGTAATCCTGAAAAATGGAACTAGTGTTTAATTAAAACCATTATGCTGATGAATGAAAATCTTTTTATAAAGTTAATACCACTTATAGTATTACTTTTGGTATGTAGCTCCCTCAATGGGCAATTATCCTTAACTGATGATACAATAAGAATTGATGATGTTAAAATCACCCCAAAACAAATTTCCTCAGGTCAGCCTGGATATAAATTCTTCGAGATAGATAAAACAATACTTAAGGATTACTCCCTATATTCTCTTACCGATTTGCTTAACGGCTCAACACCTTTATATATTAAGCATTATGGTTCTGGCGGAACTGCAACATCTTCATTCAGAGGAACATCTGCAGGCCACACTCTTGTTAACTGGAATGGTGTCAATATTAACGATCCCATGTTAGGACAATCCGATTTTTCACTTATCCCTTCGGGTATGCTGGATAATGTGATGGTATGTTTTGGAGGTGCTTCTATGGATCTTGGTAATGGAGGAATAGGAGGAGTTATTAACCTTGAAAATGAACCTTCCTGGGAATCCAATACCACAGCAGAATTAACATCAGCAGTCGGAAGCTTTGGAAGATATACCGGTCTTCTGAAAGTGAATACAGGTAACGATAATTTTCAGTCAGTCACAAAAGCCTATGCCGTTTACTCAAAAAATAATTATCCATACATAGACGAATATGCTGTACCTGAACCAATAATTGCAACAAGAGAACATAATCAGGTAGTGCAGAAAAATTTTATGCAGGAAATTTATTACAGGAAATCAAAGAATATCCTTTCAGCCCGTATTTGGTACCAGACAACACAAAGAGATCTTCCCGGTTCCCTTCTTTACGGCTATTCAGGAGAAGAACAAGATGATAATGCCTTCAGAACTATTATAAACTATGATGTTTATAAAAGGAAAAATGAATATTTCCTGACAGCTGCCTGGATGAGATCGGATATGAATTACCTGAGTACAGCTTATTCTCTCGAATCCACGAATAAAGTAAATACCATGGTCTTTAAGTCGGGTCTCACAAGATCACTGGGTCAATACACGAGATTAAAAATCATCTTTAATGAGGAGATGAATATGGTAGAATCAAACAATTACCTGGAAAACAAAAAACGGAACAATACAAGCCTGACACTGTCGGCTGAAAGAAAAAATGGCAAACGACTTGCAGCAGCCATACTGGTCAGAGAGACACTGGATAATGACAGATTTCTCATTCCGGATTTATCAGCTGGAATAGAATACAGAATTCTGCCCGATGAAGAACAATTCATTAAATTAAATGCTTCCCGAAATTCAAAAATTGTCTCATTGAATGACCTTTACTGGAACCCGGGTGGTAACCCTGATCTAAAAAATGAGTATGCTTTTTCATATGAACTGGGATATAATTTAAAAAAGAAAATTTCTTCTGCTTCCAATACAGGGTTTGAGTTAGGCTGGTTCAAAAACTATATAAGAGATCTTATCCAATGGCAAAGTCATCCTGAATTCTCATGGTGGATTGCACAAAATATAGGAAGAGTGAATACTTCCGGGCTGGAGTCTTCAGCATATTATCAGTATTCTGAAGGAAAATTAGAGATACATATTAATGCAGACTATTCATATACTAATGCAGTTAGCCTGGATCCTGAAACTAGTGGGAATCAATTAATATATGTGCCTAAAAATCAGGCTAACGGTGTTTTTCGTTTCGGCTACTCAAATTTCTATTCAATATGGAGGACTGATTATGTTGGGAATGTATTTACGTCTCAGGATAATGCGGAACAACTTGACGGATATATGCTTAATGATTTCCTCAGCGGAATAAAGCTGAATTTTTCCGGTTTACTTATAGACCTGTCTCTTAGAATTGAGAACCTGTTTGATGTTCGTTATCAGACTATTGAGTATTATCCGCAGCCAGGCAGATCATTTTTATTTTCCCTTTCATTACGTACTAATACTGATTAATGAAAACCTACGTTTTTTCAACAGCTATCTTTCTTATTACGGCAGTTCTTATTTCCTGTTCCCGGGAATCAGGCATAAAAGCTGAATACAGATTAATTGCCAATAAAAATATAGTTAGTTATGCAAAACGATTTGCAATACACAGAACGGATAGTTGCACTATTGTGAGGATTTTAAATCCATGGCAGGGAGCTGATAATGTTGAGAATATCTATTATCTTGTTAAAAGAGGATTTAATATCTCTGTTCCTGATACATCAGCAGTAATATATGTTCCAGTACAAAAAATTGTCTGTATGTCTACAACACATCTGGCAATGATAAAATCTCTCGGGGCAGAGCATAGCATAAAAGGGGTTTCAGGTTCAGAATTTATTTACGACAGTATTCTTTCACGTAATGCCCGGAATGGATTAATAAAAGACGTTGGTTACGAAAGCAGTTTAAATAATGAGTTGATACTGAATATCAGGCCGGATCTTGTAATGATTTATGGTATCGGCAGTGAATCAGCGGGATATGTTGGAAAAATACGCGAACTCGGTGTTAAAATAATGTTTAATGCTGATTACCTTGAGACAAACCCACTGGGCAAAGCAGAATGGATAAAACTGTTTGCAGCACTTTACTGTAAAGAAGCAATCGCAGATTCTATTTTTAAATCTGTTACCGATCTGTATCTAAAGTATAAAAATGAGATTACCGCTAATGCCTGTTACAGACCAAAGGTTATGCTTGGGCTTCCCTTTAGAGATACATGGTACATATCTCCCGGAAACTCATATATTAGTACCCTGATCAATGATGCGGGGGGAGAATATCTGTGGGGGAAATCTATTTCATCAGTTTCTATGCCTTACGGTCTTGAGAGTGTTTATCTCAGATCACTTGATGCTGATTACTGGCTGAATACAGGAAGTGCTGTTTCAAAAAGACAAATTCCAATAATTGATTCAAGACTTGCCTCTATACCAGCCTTTATAAAAGGTAATCTGTACAATAATAATAAAAGATTATCTTCTGCCGGCGGGAATGATTACTGGGAGAGTGGAACGATAAATCCTCATCTCATTCTTAAAGATATCGCTGCTATCCTTCATCCTGAATTGTATGTAGATCATGAGCTTTATTATTACAGAAAAATAGAGTAAAACTGAATGAGAAAGTCAGGATATTATAAGGAGTCTTTACACAAGTGGCATGAGCGGGGAAACAGGTCATACATTTTTATTTTGCTTGGATGTCTGTTAATCTTATTTTTCTTTCTTGATATAATATTAGGATCGGTATATATCAGATTTTCAGATTTATTTGAATTATTTACTTCCGGTGCCAATAGCAGTATCTCTACTATTATTTTCAAATTCAGATTTCCCAAAGCGATAACTGCCTCTCTTGTCGGCGTGGCACTTTCACTTAGCGGTCTTCAGATGCAAACCCTCTTCAGGAATCCCATGGCAGGTCCATATGTTCTTGGAGTTAGTTCAGGAGCCAGTCTGGGCGTTGCTATGGTGATTCTGGGCTTTTATTCAGGTCCTGGCACTTCAGGTATGATGGAACAAAGTGGCTGGATTCTGGTTATCTCAGGATGGCTAGGGGCAGGCAGTGTGATGCTCCTGATGATGTTTATATCGACCAGAGTGCGGGATATAATGACTATCCTTATCATAGGTATCATGCTCGCCAGTGGTTTATCTGCCGTGGTTAGCATAATGCAGTATTTCAGTAATGAAACTATGCTGAAAGCTTATGTTATCTGGACCATGGGCAGTTTGGGCAACCTGTCCTCTGATCAGTTGAAAGTACTGACCATAGCAGTCCTGACAGGATTACTGTTAGGTGTTGCACTGATAAAAAAGATGAATGCTTTAAACCTGGGGGAAAATTATGCTTCCAGTATGGGCATGAATGTCAGAATAACAAGAACTTTAATATTTGCTTGTACAAGTATACTGGCCGGAAGTGTTACGGCTTTTTGCGGACCTATTGGTTTCATTGGAATAGCAATACCTCATGTAGTACGTAATATGTTCAGAACATCCGATCATAAAATACTTTTACCGGGAACAGTTTTGACAGGAGCTGTTGTGATGCTAGGGAGTGATATAATATCACAATTGCCGGGTTCAGAAAGCGTTATACCGGTAAATTCAGTGACCGCATTGATAGGAATACCGATTGTCTTGTGGATAATATTACATAATAAGAAAATATCAGGCCTTGGTTGATGGACAGAAATGATTCTATAATGCTTTCTATTGATTCTCTCAGGATAGGGTATGGTTCATCCTTATTACCGTCTCCTCTTACAGCCTCAGCCAGGAGAGGTGAACTTGTAGCAGTGATTGGAAGAAACGGTATAGGAAAGAGCACTTTATTGAGAACCATAGTAGGTTTACAGTTATCTCTCGGAGGTAGTGTCAGGGCAGATAAGAAAGATATTTCGGATTATTCACAAGTTGAACTGGCAAAGAAGATAGGTTATATTTCCACAGAGATAGTCAATGTAAGTAATATGAAAGTTTGTGACCTTGTTGCTTTGGGAAGGTATCCCTACACAAACTGGATAGGTCGCATTGATGAAAACGAAATTCTTGAAATAAACCGTTCAATAGAGAAAACAGGACTTAAAGGATTTGAAGAAAGGTATATTTCAGAGCTTTCCGATGGAGAGAGGCAGAGGGCAATGATTGCCAGGGTAGTAGCTCAGGATACAGATATACTCATCATGGATGAACCAACAGCCTTTCTTGATGTGATTAGTAAATACGAAGCAGTCAATTTATTGAGCGATCTTGCTTCAGATGGAAAAACAATTATATTCTCCACACATGATTTTAATATTGCTTTAAGTCATGCTGACCGGATATGGCTTATGCTTGATGACAAACTTGTTGAAGGGGCTCCGGAAGACCTTGTTTTGAAAGGACTATTTGAAAAGCTTTTCAAATCAGAGATTGTGGAGTTTAATCGCGCTGACGCATCCTTCTTTCTTCCTGACCGGTCAGGTGATAGTTTTTATATTGAAGGAGAAGGTTTGTTGTATTTCTGGACAAAAAAAGCACTTCATAGAATTGGATGTTCTGTTACTGATAAAAAGATTATTCCCCTTATTAAAACTCCTGAGTCATTAGAGGGAACCTGGGAACTGGTGACTCCGGAATCAACATTTTCCTGTTCATCACTTTTCGATCTGCTCAGAATGATACGAAAAAATATGGGATAATTATCGTTGATTCATCTTATAACTATCTATAAATGAAGACACATCATCCACAGAGATTTTCTTGGCAATAATATTTTTATCCTTATCGAGGATATAGATAAGAGGTGTAGCCTGCACATTGTAATAAAAATCAAAATGAGTTCTTCTGTCAGGATCCCAACCGTTTATCCAGCTTGTAAGGTTATTTTGCTGAATATATTTTGTCCATTCTGTTTTATTATTTGTTGTGCAGATAGAAAAAACCTCAATGTCATCGTTACGTACTTTTTCGTAGTAGTTTCTAAGTTTGGGTGTGTATTCTTTACAAAATCCACAGTTTGGTTCCCAGAAATACAGGATGGTGAATTCTTTTTCGATGTCATACAGAGAAACAAAAATCCCGTTAAAAGAATCCATTACCATATTATGGGCTTTCATTCCGATAAGATTGTTACGTAGCAGGTCTACCTGACGTTTCAGATCGTTACGGAATTCATCTGTAACCCAATCAGCTTTCCCTGAGAGATAGATGTCATCCGCAAGTTTTACAATTACTGCATCATGTCCCATTATTTCACTTTTGCGGAAATGGTTAAAAAGAAATACGGCAACAAACTGATAAACCTTTGGATTAGACTGGCATATAGTCATTATCTTATCTATTTCTTTATTGATTGAATCGGCTGACTGGATTACCACATTTGAAAAAAATGCCTGCAGGCGCCCCTGCAATATAGGGGTTCTTAACAGTCTTTCATCAGTCAGGTCTATATTATCAAAGAAATGATCTTTATTGTAATTATACCTGGCAACCCATCGCAGTGAGTCGGGATTTCTGGCAGCGAGAGGAATATGAAAATCAGGGAGTTCGATTGGCATCATTGAACGTACAAGTACTCCCAGAAGATTATCCTTGTTCTGACTGTAGACCTGAAGCAAATAAGCTTTCATACTTTTTTCATGAAGCCCTTGCTTTTCACTCAGCACTCTCAGCGAATCAGGATTCCCCTTATTGGTCTGAATTCTTTTATTCAAAGATGCTGATTGTTGTTGCAGAGAACTCCACTTCTTCTGGTAAGCAAGAAAATTATTATTCTCAACAGATCCGCTAAAAATGAGAGTATTAAAATAATCATTATACGAACATGACACAGAAAAAACCTGATCTCTTGAAACAAGAACTTCAAAATATTTTCTTCCTGGAAGTACTATCATATATATACCCTGAGGCAGAAGTTCATTTCCGGAGAACAAACTTTTACCATTTTTATCAAGTAAGGTTGTGTCGGTTATATATTGTTTATCACCAAAATGATATGCAAGGTAAATACTTGAATCTCTTAATCCTGCAACAGAAACAGATATTTCATAATTCCCGCTGACCTGAGAGAATAAAGGCAGGCCGATCATGATCAGGGAAAGAAACAGGAAATATTTTTTCATATGTAAATAACATTATTGGATATCAGACAAAATTAATGATTGCAATTTCTTTGCCAAAATCACCGGCATTTTATATTTGGAAATAAATTGTAATTTAGCAGTGGTTATTGCAGGGTAATACTGATGACGATTTCTTTACTTATTCCGGTATGTGATTATGATATTGTGGCCTTGGTCCACAGCATGAGAAGTTGTATTGACAAAATTCCGGAATTTACCGAGATACTTATAGGTGATGATGGATCAACGGAAGAATTCAGGGACAAATATAAAAGTCTTGAAGGGTCTGGGGTAAAGCTTATTGTGTCGGAAAAGAATATAGGAAGAGCAGCAATACGCAACAGGCTTGCGTCTGAAGCCAGTGGTGATTTTCTTTTGTTCATTGATGCAGATGCCATGATACCCGGTACTGCTGAAGCATACATTTCAGGCTGGTTGCCCTATATGGAAAAAGCCAGGGTTATTTGTGGAGGAATTCTATATCATCAATCTCCTCCCGGCGATCCGGATAAGATACTAAGATGGAAAACAGGCTATAAGAGAGAACAAATGAAAGCTGTGGAACGCAATAAGCATCCATATACCATGTTTTCAACCTTTAATGTCATGATTGACAGGACTATTTTTTCAAAACTAAGGTTTAATGAAGAACTCAAACAATATGGATTTGAGGATACGCTTCTGAGTTTTCAATTGAAAAAAGCAGGTATTGGCATCCTTCATATAGATAACGGTCTTTTGCATGAAGGGCTGGAATCAAACAGGGAATTCCTTATAAAGACAAGGTTAGGACTTGAAAATCTCAGTAAGCTTTATGACAGTGTGACAGATAAGAAATCATTTTCTTCCACTTTGAAGATACTGCGACTTTACAACAGACTTTCTTTTTTTCGTCTAACACTGCTGCTTGCCGGATTTTATATCCGTTATAAGGATAAGATGGAGATAAGGCTTGACTCACCTAATCCTTCTCTTTTGTTGTTTAGTTTTTACAAAGTTTGTATGTTCTGTACTTTTCGTGAAATTCACAGGAGGAGAAGCATCTTACCTGTAATATGACATCTATTTAGAACCATGATTCTGACTGACAGGCAGACATTTATGTATAAGATATAAATATTGTTTTAATGACAAATCCTGTATCATGGGCAATAAGCCAGGCTAAAAAGCTTAATGATGAGATATGGCATACACCTCCCTCCGAATTATCAAAGCACAGAACCTTTCTGATAAAACAGCTCAGAATAATTGTTCTGGCTACCCGGGGGTTTCTCGATGACAATGTTCAGTTAAGGGCTTCTGCTCTCACTTTTTATACTCTTCTCTCTATTATTCCTGTTGTTGCCATTGCTTTTGCCATTGCCAAAGGTTTTGGTCTTGATCAGACTCTTGACTCGATTATTACAGGTACAAAAGAGTTTCAATTGTATGGAGAACTTCTTTCACCACTATTAGACAGGGCACGTGACACGATACAGGCTACAAGAGGAGGTTATATAGCAGGAGTGGGGGTGATAATTCTGTTCTGGTCTGTTGTATCTCTGCTGGGACAGATAGAGAATTCGTTCAATCATATATGGCAAATATCCTCTTCACGGCCATGGTACAGGAAATTCACCGACTATATCACAATAATGCTGATAGCTCCTGTTTTTATTGTTCTTTCAAGCAGTATAACAGTTTTCGTAAGTACAGAATTAAGTGATTTTATGACTAATGCTCCGATACTGACTTTTTTCAAACCAGTAGTAAGTTTTTTAATAAAATTTATCCCTTATTTTCTTACATGGCTTGTCCTTACTCTTCTTTTTATTGCTATGCCTAATACAAAAATCAAGATTGGTCCTGCAATATTATCCGGAATCATTGCCGGGACTTTTCTTAAACTACTGCAATGGCTTTATCTTGACCTTCAGTTCGGAATTACCAAATTAAGTGCAATATATGGTGGATTGGCCGCCATACCCCTGTTTATCCTGTTTATTCAGTCAAGCTGGATAATCATTCTTCTGGGAGCTGAGCTAAGCTTTGCTAATCAGAATGTATCACAATATGAGTTTGAAGCGGGAGCTCTTAAAATAAGTCAATTCCAGAAGCGGGCCCTTATGTTGCTCATCCTGCATAAGATAGTCAAGAATTTTGAAGCAGGCTTAAAACCTGTCAGTGATGAAGAGATTGGAAAAACACTTCAGATACCTGTCCGTCTTGCACGCGACTTACTGGATGATCTCAGTAATGCTTCCATGGTATCTGTTCTTCATGAAAACGAAAAAAAACAGAGACTGTATCAACCTGCCATTGATATAAATAAGTTGTCTGTCAGCTATGTCCTTTCACGGGTTGAAAAAAAGGGAATAGAAGACAATCTTTTGGTTGAAGGGAAAAACTATAATAAGGTTATTTCTATCCTGGATAAATATGATGATCTTACAGAAAAATCTGATTCAAATATCCTTATAAAAGATTTATAAATACCATCCTGGTATCTTTATACCCCTCCTGATCTTGTTCTCTTTTTTTTCCTGTATGATCTGACAAAATCAACGAATTCCGTAAACGATTTCCAGTCATGAAAAAAATAATGGGGCACAGGTAATATTATATGTCTGGTTTGTTTTTCTTTTGCCCAGTAATTGTTCATATTTTCTGCCGGAAAAACACGGTCTATCTCACTTGTTACAGCATAATCCCATCTGAACCCCTTATTGCTGTGTTCCATCATTCGGTTATAAAGCCATCTCAGTTCATCATGAAGGGATTTAAGTGTCCGACCTGGTATCATCTCCTTGTTCAATTCATTAGTTTTTTTATCTCCAAACATTCTGAAATAGAATTTATTCATATTCTCTTCAGTAATATTATTGAGTGTCCCTTCAAAAATATGTAATGGTATCCCATATTTGTCATCAGCAGGGAAAGGAGTTCCGTTAACTGCAATTGTCAGATCAGGATGGATACCTGTCTTTTGTGACATATATTCAGCAGCCCATACGCCAAGTGACCAGCCAATAAGAATGATTTCACTGTATTTTTTCATCTCAGGCAGTACGAGAGCTTCATCGGCTGAGTAGCGATAAAACAATATATAATCGTATTCATCTGTAAAAAGCGGGATAAATAAATTCTCATCACATGCCCAGCCTGCAAATAGTACAAGGAGCTTAGTATTTTTTTCTCTTCTACGAATGTAAGTCTTCATGAAATGAATAGCTGAAATGATATTTTACCGGATCAAACCCTGTTCCCCGGGTTCCAAAGATAATTGAAAATCTTAAGAGAAGTAAATATGAAAAGAAAGGTGATAAATATGGTATAATAAAAATAAGAGGAGGAAGGGTGGGATGAAAATCAGGGAGCGGGTTTTATTAATAGATAAATCCCGTGTCTACTGTCTGATAAAAGGATGGAACGATAGTATGCTGGCGCTATACCTTAAGTCCCAGATGTGAAAGTCAATGTCTGCAATACAATCCTGTTGATTTTCACCTCCATCCCTTGCTCAACTCCTCTTATACCAATAGCATGAGCTATGAACAAATTTATACAATTATATTTTAATATCAAAGTTTTATGATAAAAATAGTATTCCTGAAAGCCTTTGTATTCAATCTGCATTTTTTTATATTATTCACAACAGTTGGAATTAATAAATTAAATTTTTGTTGAACTAATTGATATAAATAAGATTCCACTTATTATTCTAAACAATTATAATTAAATTTGATTGTCGGGACTCATTGACTTTTTTGCTTTCTATTTTCACCTTTTTAGGGTGAAGTGTAATATATGTATTTCAGCATGACATATATTATTAGGAGCCAATAACAAGTGTACTCCGGGCAGCAAGTAGTTAATCTGTTGTTTCTCAGACTATTTATATTGCATTATCTTTATTAATAATCAACTTGAAGTTTATCCCGAATAATAATTGGATCAGAAAAAAACACTAAAAATGGATTCCGGGAAAAGTCAGATTACTTACAATAACAGTAGTGGGATAACGGCTGCATATATTACCGATACTGCAGGAATCTGGCATTCTCATAAGGAATATGAGCTTGTTCTTAATATTGCGTGTAATGGAACACGTATTATTGGAGACAGCGTTGAGTTGTTTGATAAATACGACATGGTTCTTATAGCTTCAGGCATGCCTCATTCCTGGCATTATTATAAGGGAGAGAAAGATTTACCTGAAAACCATGGTATGGTACTTCATTTTACAAGATCATCAATTGGCGATGTTCTATTGATGCAGCCTGAATTAAAATGCGTTAATAAATTACTTGATGAATCGGAAAGGGGAATAGTATTTTCTGTTAATGATGCCTTGCTTACAGAAAAATATCTGGGTCAGATGATTAATCACAAAGGTCTTGATAAGATTATTGATTTATTCTGCATTTTGAGGATCCTGTGTAAAGCAAAAAATAAAGTTTTTCTGTGTTCTGACGAATACAAAAAAAAATATGATGAAAGAGGCAATAAAAAAATGGCTGATATTTATTTATATATCAGAGAAAATTACTTCAGACCTGTTACTCTACAGGAAATATCTGAAATTTTCGAAATGAATTCTTTTTCCTTCAGCAGGTTTTTTAAAAAAAACAGCGGAACATGTTTTATAGAGTATCTTAACAGGATTAGGACAAACAGAGCATGTTATTTATTACGTGAGACAGAATATCCTGTTCATGATATTGCAGCGGAATGCGGATTTTCAAGCATTTCCAATTTTAATAAACAATTCCGGAAAACAGAAGGTAAGTCACCGAGTAATTACAGAGCACAGTTTAAAACATCCTGATAAGTAGTTTTTTGTGTCTTATAAATGTATTTTAGTCAGTCATATTCTTGTTATTTCAGCAGTGTCAATAAATCCAGTTGTTGAATAATTATCACTAAAATTAAACCTTGGTTATCAATTAACTTGTCACAATTGAAAAAATATTTAATTTTGCACCCTGTAAAAGGTTCCGTAGCTCAGCTGGATAGAGCAACAGCCTTCTAAGCTGTGGGTCGAGCGTTCGAATCGCTCCGGAATCACAAATGGTAGCTAAAAACAGCTGCCATTTATATTTCAGGTATAACAGAATCAATAACCATCCAGTAATCAGGAGCGATGAGAACGCGAAGGGCCGGAAAGCGTTCGAACCGAGGAGCGTAGCGACGAGTTCGTGAGCGGCAAGTGTGAAGGATAGTGTGAGCGAACAATCGCGCCGGAATCACAAATGGTAGCTAAAAACAGCTGCCATTTACATTTCAGATATAACAGAATCAACAACCATCCAGTAATCAGGAGCGATGAGAACGCGAAGGGCCGGAAAGCGTTCGAACCGAGGAGCGTAGCGACGAGTTCGTGAGCGGAAAGTGTGAAGGATTATTATTTTTTTCTATTATCGGGAATAATCCCAGGTTTTCTATTGTCTTATATTATATATTAATAATCAGGAATTATTGTTTTCTGGCGATTAGGATTATACTTGTTTATCATTTAAAAAGACCAGTGCTTACTGAATGTTTAACATTAGTAGTCGGAGGTTTAAGAAAGGACTTAGCACTGGTCTGTTTGGATTAGAAATTACTAATGGGGCAGAATAAGTTAAAGGGAAAATCTTTGCCAACAAAACCTTTCAGAGCTTATCCCGCCCCAATAATTTCTTAAAAATACGTATTATAGACCGGAGGGTTCCTTAAATTAAGTTAATTTTTGTTAAACCTTATTTTACACAATTTTTTATAGCTTCTTTTAGAAATAAAACATTGGCTTAATGTGCTTATAAGTATTGTGTTACAGACTCGTCAGTTTCTTTAGCTTAACAATGTGAGATTTTAATACTCGGCCACTTAAAAGAGATTTTACAGTCGCATAAATGGAACAAATCTTACGAGAGTAAGGTGTCTGATATTGATTTTCCCATGCTTTTTTGTTATAAGCTGTAATTCCTGAACAGAGTGTGGTTTACCAACAGGAACAACCATTCTGCCCTTTTCGGCAAGCTGATCTATCAGAGGTTGTGGAATATTTTCGACTGCAGCAGTAATAATAATAATATCAAAAGGTGCATGTTCAGGCCAACCCTGATACCCATCTCCATATTTGCATGTAATATTCTGATATCCCAGTTGCTTTAATCTCTCACTTGATTCTCTTGCAAGTTCAGGGATAATCTCAATTGTATATACATGATCCACTATTTCTGCAAGCACAGCTGCCTGATATCCTGAACCAGTTCCTATCTCAAGGGCCTTCATCTCTTTCCC
>Ga0209723_1004691_pt1 | contig 14941 bp, 15 predicted proteins | sample BiotimSIPDNA_2_FD_185750 | JGI IMG/M metagenome (GOLD analysis project Ga0209723, IMG submission 185750) | Anaerobic biogas reactor microbial communites from Washington, USA - Biogas_R2 time_0 SIP DNA (SPAdes) (version 2) | ecosystem: Engineered > Bioreactor > Anaerobic > Unclassified | place... | reverse complement strand
TTGGTTTGGAAATTCCGGACGATCTCCATCACCTTGATGCGGACCGGAGATGGATCAATCTCAATATGCTTCGACACCGCAGCCAGACGACGAAGCAGAGTCTTCGTGATCTTACGGTTCTGGGGAATGATGATCTCACCGGATTCACTATTGCGAACATCCAGCGGGATCTTTTCTCCAAGAAGAATATTCGACAAGGCCTCGGTGAGCTCTTCACGACGCTTGTCCTGTTGGGAGCGATACTCTTCGGTGATCTTCTTTATCTGGCGCCTCCGGTCAGAAGGAGAAAGCTTCTCACTTTCCCCATCCACGCGGCTGGACACCTTCACGTCCATCACAATCCCCTGGACTCCGGATGGCACCGTCAACGAGGAGTCCTTAACATCCGCAGCCTTTTCCCCGAAAATGGCCCTGAGAAGTTTCTCTTCCGGGGCCAGCTCGGTTTCGCTCTTCGGAGTGATTTTCCCGACCAGAATGTCACCTGGCTTAACCTCGGCACCCACGCGAATCACCCCGTCATGGTTGAGGTTTTTCAGAGCTTCCTCACCGACATTCGGAATATCATAAGTGATTTCTTCGGGCCCGAGCTTGGTGTCCCGCGCCGTGACGTCAAATTCCTCAATGTGAATCGAAGTGTAAACGTCTTCTTTGATCAACTTTTCACTCAGAAGAATAGCGTCCTCGAAGTTATATCCGTTCCAAGGCATAAAAGCCACCAGAACGTTTCTACCAAGAGCGAGTTCTCCCTTGTCGGTGCATGCTCCGTCAGCGATCACCTGTCCGGCCGATACCTTCTCGCCTTTTTTGACAATAGGCTTCTGGTTGAAACATGTCCCCGCATTTGAACGCATGAACTTCCGGAGTTCATACACGTAGATCCCCTTCTTGGGATCGGTTTTCAAATACCGGTCCACCTTGGGCATCTTGCCATCCGGAGTCACAATGATTCTCCGAGCATCGACTGACGCCACAACGCCATCAATGTCGGCGATTGCCACTGTCTTCGAGTCACGCGCGACGCGCGCCTCGAGACCGGTTCCCACCATTGGAGCCTCGGTCTGCAACAGAGGCACCCCTTGGCGTTGCATGTTAGAACCCATCAACGCGCGGTTCGCGTCGTCATGCTCAAGAAACGGAATAATCCCTGCCGCAATTGATACCAACTGCTTCGGTGATACGTCCATGTAATCAACCTTGTCACCCGTAAGCTCCTTAACCTCATCGCGGTAACGGCATGTAACACGCCCCACAAGGTATCCCTTGTCGTCAATCTCTGAATTCGCCTGGGCGATATTGTGAGGTTCCTCCTGATCCGCGTTGAGGTATTCCACCTCATCAAGGACCTTGCCATTCAGAACCTTACGGTAAGGAGTCTCGATAAAGCCAAATTCGTTAACCCTCGCATAGGTGCTGAACGAATTGATCAGACCAATGTTCGGACCCTCCGGCGTTTCAATCGGACAAATACGTCCATAATGACTCGGATGAACGTCGCGAACTTCAAAACCGGCCCTCTCACGATTCAGCCCGCCAGGTCCGAGAGCAGATAGCCTTCTCTTGTGGGTCAGTTCGGCCAGCGGATTAATCTGATCCATGAACTGACTCAACTGACTCCGGGCGAAGAAATCGCGGATAACCGTGGTCAATGCCTTGGCATTGATCAGCTTCTGGGGCGTGATGGTGTCGATACTCTGATCGTACATCGTCATGCGCTCTTTCACCAAACGCTCGGTGCGGGCCAATCCCAAACGGCATTGGTTTGCAAGGAGCTCACCCACCGTACGGATGCGCCTGCTACCCAGATGATCGATGTCATCCACCAATCCGTTACCGCTCTTCAGCCGGCTGAGGTACTTGGTAGCCGCTACGATGTCTTCAACATTGATAATCCGGGTTACCAGATCCGTCGACAGACCCAATTTCTGATTGATCTTGTAACGTCCAACGCGTCCGAGGTCATAACGTTTCGGATCCTGGAACAAACGCTTGAGCAATTGGGTCGCATTTGCTACTGTCGGAGGTTCACCCGGACGCAACCTCTTGTAAATGTCCTTAAGCGCTTCCTCACGATTACGAGTCGGATCTTTCTTGAGGCAGCGGACAATAACACCTTCATCGACGGCGGTGTCGATGACACGGACGTGCTTGATATCAGCACGTTCAAAAGACCGGATGATCGTCTTGGTCAGAGGCTCGAAAGCGCGGGCCAAAACCACTCCCTTATCCGCATCGACAATATCTTCCACCAACACATAGTTGGACACGTTTTCAAGATTCAGCGCGGCCTTCACCTCCATGTCATGAAGGTCATAGAAAAGATTAAGGATCTCGAAATCCGAGCTGAATCCAAGCGCACGCAACAAAGTCGTGATCAGGAACTTGCGCCTCCTGCGGCGACGGTCAAGATACACATATAGCAAGTCATTCTGGTCAAACTGGACTTCCAGCCATGTTCCACGGTCAGGAATGATCCGGAACGAGAATAAAGCTTTTCCACTGGTGTGGGTTGCTTTTTCAAAGCACAGACCAGGGGAACGGTGCAACTGATTAACAATGACGCGCTCAGCTCCATTGATAATAAAACTTCCCCGCTGGGTCATCATGGGCAATTCGCCCATGTAAATTTCTTCCTCCTTTGTCTGGTTGTCTTCGCTCAGCGCGAGACTCACGTGCAAGGCAGTAGTATAGCTGATCCCTTCGCGAATGCATTCGATTTCCGAATGCGGACACTCCGTCAACCGGTATTCCTTGAACTTGAGAACGCAACGCGAGTCATAGCTCTCAACAGGAAAAACCTCGTTGAACACTGCCTGAAGGCCCTTGTTCGCCCTTTGGGAAGGGGCTATATCATACTGAAGATACTCCTTGAAAGACTCGATCTGATGTTCAATCAGATTCGGTGGTTGAATTACTTCCTTAATTCTTCCGAAGCTTATGCGGTCACTCATAATATGGGCCTAGTTTGGAAACAGACGGTGTGCTCAGGTAAACGCGAAAAACAACAAAAAGCCAGTGGGGAGCCCTTTCGGAACTCCCACTGGATTTCTGGAAAATAGATCTATGGTATAATCGATCCAATCTTTACTTGATCTCAACAACAGCACCTGCTGCTTCGAGCTTCTTCTTGATGTCAGCAGCATCGTCCTTGGTTGTGGCTTCCTTAACCGTCTTAGGAGCGCCTTCAACCAGATCCTTTGCTTCCTTCAGGCCCAGACCAGTGATCGCACGGATTTCCTTAATCACGTTGATCTTGTTCGCGCCGATCTCCTTGAGGATCACGTCAAACTCAGTCTGCTCTTCCTTTGGTGCTTCTTCAGCGGCCGCTGCGGCGGGTGCTGCTGCCACTGCCACGGGAGCAGCTGCGCTTACGCCCCACTTCTCCTCGAGAGCCTTGACAAGACCTGCAATCTCCAAAACGGACTGACTGCTGAGCCATTCGATTACTTCTTCTTTTGTGATGTTTGCCATACTTACTCCTTGCCTGGTTAGTGAGGCCACGTATTGGCCCGTTTAAGAGATACTCTCCTAACGAAGGCGTTTGGGTTATAGTGATGTTGAAAATTCAAATAAATCCTTATGCGGCCTCGCCTTTCGAATCCGCATAAGCCTTGAGCACAGTGACCACGCTCTGCGGCACGGCATTGAGAACAGAAACCATACTCTGAGCGGGTGTATTGAGAAGCCCCAAAAGCTGAGCCCTGAGGACTTCCAGTCCGGGCAACTTCGATAGAGACTCAATTTCATCCACGCTCATCATGCGAGCGCCCAATGATCCACCACGAATTTCCGCCTTGTCCTTGTCCTTGTTGAACTTGAACAGAATTTTCGCGACTTCAGAGGGATTGGATCCTCCCGAAACCATTGCGATCTGACCCGCCAAAATCGGCTTGAAGTCGGGCAATTCGAGTGATTTTGCAGCCTCGTTCAAGATGCTGCTCTTGATCACGTGAAACTCGGCCTTTTGTGGTGCGAGTCTTGAGCGAAGCTCAGCGGTATCCTTTACCGTCAGACGATGAAAACTCGTTAGGAATACGTAATCAGTACCCTTGAGTCGTTCTGCGATTTCTTCTACCAAATATTTCTTTTCCGGTCTCATGGAATCGATTGTTCAGATGCTAATATTGTGTTGATACGGACAGATCGGTTCAACCAACCGTCGACGCATACTCAGCTCCGGAAACACGGACTCCTGGAGACATCGTGGAACTAAGGGTCATGCTCTTGATAAAGCGTCCCTTGAAAACTTCCGGCTTGGACTTGACCAACACCTGAACAGCTTCCGACGCATTTGCGACAAGATTCTCCTTCGCGAATGAGCGCTTACCAACCACGATGGAAACGTTTGCGGTCTTGTCCATCTTGAACTCAACACGCCCTGCTTTCACTTCTTTGATCGCCTTGGCGATGTCATCCGTCACCGTTCCGGACTTTGGATTCGGCATCAAACCACGGGGACCGAGCACTCTGGCCACAGGCTTGACGGAGGCCATAGCCTTCGGTGTCGCAACCGCAACATCGAACTCGAGCCAGCCGCCCTGAATTTTCGCAATGAGATCGTCCAATCCAGCGAACTCTGCCCCGGCGGCCAAAGCCTCTTCCGGGTTCTCCGTAAACACAAGCACGGTTACCTTTTTTCCACTTCCGTGGGGAAGGCTGACGGTGCCGCGCACCATCTGGCTGCTTTGTTTGGGATCAACCCCCAGAAACGCGGAAACTTCCACGGTTTCATCGAACTTTGCCTTGGGCATTTTGTTTAGAATGTCGACAGCCTCAGCCAACGAATAATCCTTGGTGAGGTCGGCAATCTTAACAGCTTCCCGATAACGCTTACTGGTCTTTCTCATGGTATTCCTATTCTTGCCTTCCCTCGTGATCAATCGACCACGTCAATCCCCATGCTTCTAGCAGTACCCATGATGATACGGGCAGCATGTTCGGGGTCACTGGCATTCAAATCATTTTTCTTGGTCTGCACGATCTCCGCAATCTGCTTGCGGGTGACCGTCCCCACCTTATCACGGTTCGGCACAGCCGAACCCTTCGGCAATCCTGCAGCCTTCTTCAACAGAACCGCTGCGGGAGGGCTTTTCAGGATGAAGCTGAACGAACGGTCAGCATAGACGCTGATAACCACTGGCAAAATGAGCCCGGCCTGTTCCTTGGTTCTAGCGTTGAAATCCTTCACGAAAGCCATGATGTTCACCCCGTGCGAACCCAATGCGGGGCCCACCGGCGGTGCCGGAGTAGCTGCTCCAGCCGGCAGCTGGAGTTTGATCTCACCTACAATTTTCTTTGCCATTGCCTTTAATCCTCTCGCTTTTGTACCTGCCAGTACTCAAGTTCCACTGGCGTAAACCGTCCAAATATTGATACAGAGACTTTCAATTTGCCCTGCTCGGGATTCATTTCATCGATCTTACCTGTGAGATCGACAAACGGACCATCCACAATTTTAACTTCCTCTCCCAACTCGAATTCGATCTTGGGCTTTTCTTTACCTTCGGCTTCTTTCACTTGCCGAAGAATACGATCCATTTCCTCCGTTTTCAGAGGAACCGGGTTTTCACCCCCGACAAAGTTGATAACGCCTTGCGCGTCCTTCACAAAATACCAAGCCTTCTGATTCAGTTTTCCATCGTCCTCATAGAGACGCATGTGCACAAAAATGTAGCCTGGATAAAACCTCCGCACCCTTTGGGATTTCTTTCCGTTCTTGATCTCGCTTACAACCTCAGTAGGCATGAGCACGTCGTAGACGCAGTCCCCCATTTCCTCGACTTTGATAAATTTATCCAGATACGCCTTGGCCTTGGCTTCCTGATTGGAAAGCGTCTGCACGGCATACCACGCGGGACCGGATACTTTTGGGGAACGATTCATTGGAAGTGCGGATACGAAAAGCGGGAATTCCTTGCCAACCTTATTTCACCCGGTTGGTGAAGAAATCGATCCAATTGACTAGTGAAAAGTCAGCTATGGCGGTAAAAAGACCCAAAATGGCGATACCCACAAGGACAACAATTGTGTAATTCCACAATTCCTTCCAAGCCGGCCATGAGGACTTTTTCAACTCCGATACCGTCTCCCCACCAAAGTGGCGGACTCCCCGGAAAAAGCCTGCGATTGCTTTAAACATAGTCTCTGAATCTACCCGATTATTCTTTCAAAAAATGGCAGGAGAAGAGGGACTCGAACCCCCAACCAACGGTTTTGGAGACCGCTACTCTAGCCAATTGAGCTATTCTCCCGTGAAAGGTTGTTCAATTCAGGCCTGGACTTATCCGTCCAGGCCCGTCTCTAAATCCTTGTATGTTATAATCAGGCGATCACCTCAATGACCTGACCTGCACCGATCGTTCTTCCGCCTTCGCGGATAGCGAAACGCTGTCCCTTTTCCATCGCGATCGCCTTGTGCAATTCGATCTCAATGAGCAAATTGTCACCCGGCATCACCATTTCCACGCCTTCGGGAAGCTGAACGATCCCCGTAACGTCGGCGGTTCCGAAGAAGAACTGAGGACGGTATCCCTTGAAGAAAGGAGTATGACGTCCGCCTTCATCCTTACTCAGAACGTAGATCTGAGCCTTGGCCTTTGTGTGAGGCTTGATAGAACCGGGCTTCGCGATCACATGACCGCGCTGCACGTCCTTCTTGTCAATACCGCGGAGAAGAAGACCAACGTTATCACCAGCCTGCCCTTGATCAAGCAACTTGCGGAACATTTCCACACCAGTGACCACAGTCTTACGGGTGTCAGCCAAGCCGACGATTTCGACTTCTTCACCGACCTTGACGATACCGCGTTCAATACGACCGGTCGCAACAGTTCCACGACCAGTGATCGTGAACACGTCTTCAACCGACATCATGAAAGGCTTATCAGTGGCACGTTCCGGTTCCTGGATCTCGGCATCAATCGCATCCATCAATTCCTGGATGCAAGCCTTACCTTCTTCCGTCACATTCAAAGCTGCCAATGCTGATCCACGAACAACGCGGGCATTGTCGCCGTCGAACCCATACTTGCTGAGCAAGTCACGGATTTCCATTTCCACCAACTCGAGCAGTTCAGGGTCGTCGAGCAAGTCAACCTTGTTCAGGAAGACCACGATTTTCGGCACGCCCACCTGCTTAGCAAGGAGGATGTGCTCACGGGTCTGAGGCATCGGGCCATCGTCAGCACCAACCACCAGAATCGCGCCGTCCATCTGGGCAGCACCGGTGATCATGTTCTTGACGAAGTCCGCGTGTCCCGGACAGTCGACGTGTGCGTAGTGGCGCTTGTCCGACTCGTATTCCACATGGGAAACGGCAATCGTCACAATCTTCGATGCATCACGAACAGTACCTCCCTTTGCGATATCCGCATAGGACTTGCCCTGGGCCAAGCCCCTGCTGGACTGCACTGCCAGAATCCCGGCAGTCAGAGTGGTTTTGCCGTGGTCGATGTGTCCGATCGTTCCCACGTTCAAGTGCGGTTTCGTTCTTTGGAATGTTTCCTTAGCCATGAATGGTCGTTTGGAGTTACTACTGTTGGTGAATTCGTTTTTCTAAACTGGAGCCCACGAGCGGAATCGAACCGCCGACCTCGTCCTTACCAAGGACGTGCTCTACCGACTGAGCTACATGGGCCTGAAATTTGGAAAGTGAATGCTATCGTTCTGTCGAGACTGAAGTGGTTTTAAAAATGAATAAACATCAAAAAATGGAATCTCTGCATTCCTCCGTCAATAAAAATCTCTACCAATACACTCAAAAACCTAGCTCACGATCGTGAACATCAATTCCGCGGAGGATACAACCTGTCCCGCAACCTTACACTCTGCCGCAGCAATTCCCATTTTGCCAGCCCGCGTCTTCTTCATTTCGACTTCGATCCGGATTTGATCACCCGGCTCAACCGAACGCCTGAACTTAACGCCGTCACAGCTCATGAAAAGGGCGACCTGACTGGTCTTTCCTATCATCTTCAGGAATAGAATTCCCGCGGCTTGCGCCATGGCTTCGATCTGCAACACACCTGGCATAACGGGTTGCGCGGGGAAATGCCCCACAAAATAAGGCTCGTTGATGGTTACATTCTTAATTGCCACCAAGCGGCTTCCGCTGATCTCAAGAACCCGGTCAACCATCAGAAACGGATAACGGTGGGGCAGCGCCTTCAGAACTTCACCAATGGCCATGCTTCCGATCCCGGTTTCAGTCTCCGCGCTCAACTCCTGGCCTTGAGTGAGAGGAGCATCTCGGACCGGGACGACCGTAGCCGAGGGAACAACGGCCGGGACTCTCGAAACTGCCTCCGAACCGCCTTTGAAGGCTTCAGCCAGCAATTTGGCAAGCCGACTGTTGATAGCATGTCCCGGCTTTACGGCAATCACATGCCCGCGGAATGACTTCCCGGCGAGAGCGAGGTCGCCCACCAGATCGAGAATTTTGTGCCGGACAAACTCGTTCTCAAAACGCAAGGGCTCTTTCGACAGCACCTTCTCGTCCTTGATCACCAAGGCGCTCTCCAGACTTCCTCCTTTGATCTTACCCATCTGGACAAGAGCTTCGATGTCTTCATAGAACGTAAAGGTGCGGGCAGGAGCGATCTGGTTCGCGTATGACTCGGGATCGAGATCGATCGAGTAATACTGGGTGAATCGACCCTTGGAATCCGAAAAGGTGCAGGAGATCCGGAATCCATCGTAGGGCAAAACAACCAGTGAACGATCCTCTTCTACCACAGAGATCGTCGATTCCAGACGGTGAACATTTCTTACCACATCCAAATCCTCAACACCGGCCTTGGCTATGATTTCTACAAATGCCTTGGACGACCCATCCATGATCGGTGGCTCACTTGCGTCCAATTCCACGATAGCGTTGTCCACTCCCATACCTGCCAACGCGCTGACCACATGCTCCACTGTGTGAACCTTTGCGTGGCCGGACACCAGGGTGGTGTTGCGGACAAGATCACCCACATTCCCACAATGGGCCGGGATTTCAGGCGCGCCCGGCAAATCCACCCGCCGGAAAACGATCCCCTGATTGGCAGCAGCAGGAAGCAGTCTCAAAGTCACGCGCTCTCCCGTGTGAAGGGAGACACCTTGGGTCTCAGTCGCTCTTGAAAGGGTTCTCTGCTTGATTTCCATCATTCCTGTTCGTTTCTGCTTCGGATTGTCATTCGACCGTATCTTCGAACCATTCGCCTTCGCGAAGGTCCTGATACATGTCAAGGTTGCTAGCGTTGAACTCGATTTTCACTTTGCAAGCCAATTTCCGAATATCCCTACACAGAAATCGGATAACCCTGTAAGAGTCATCACTCTTCTTATCGACCTCAAAACCTATCAGCAAATGGACGGCGTCCTCCGTCACCTTTGGATCCACACTATTGGAAACATAGAATGTTCTTTGGGATGAACCGATACTCGATGTAGAAAAGGTCTTCACTTCGATGTAGTATACCCGCTTGTCGATTTCCAGCCTCAGATCAGGATAGCCTGAACGCTGAACTCTTCCCGATCGGGTCTTCGGAATACCCACCGCCAAACCAGACTCCGTCATCGCACCACGCAGGCAGTCCTCAAGAAGGGTCCCAACCTCGTTCATCCTGTCCGCCGACGAACCACTCCGGTTGAACTGGTCCACTCCAATCCTGATCGAGTTTTCAAGTTCATCACGATGCGATCCATCCCATGAAATCACCCGCTTTCCAAAGGCATTCTCGACAATCGTCTCGAAGGTCAGTCTAGCTTCCCGATGCTTCGTTCCGAAAATCACCTCGTCTTCACTGGAAGAGCCCCCGGTGGAAGCATCATCGGAATGCATCGATGGAGTGAAAGGAATCCAAAACATGCATAAGACGGGGATAATCCTGAAACGCATACGTATCAGCTTCCCGAAAACCCGAAGATCATTAGCTCCAAAAACAGCCATATCATGTCATCAGGGTTCAGTCTTCGGAAAACGATGCCCGACGGGTATTCCTGTGGGACCGGAGTAAAACAGTTCGGCCACAGCCATGCGACCAACTTGATGAACCTGGTCAGTCAGTTGGTTCAACACTTGTTCGACCAGTGCTTCAATCAAACCTGAGGATCCGGATTCCACCCGATGGGCACTTCCATCCCAGAGAGTCTGTCCCGTGCGAACGTCCACCAGACTTGCCCGAACTGCAACTTCCACCTGACTCGCGAACACCAGATACTTCGATCCATATCGCTCAATCACCATATAAAGGACCGCATCCGCTCCAAAAACATCTCCGAGTTTATCCAGTGGGAGCCCGTGCATCTCGTCAGGAATCGTGACTCCATTTTCCTTCATCACCCGGTCCACAACGGCCACGGGATAAACGTAATACCCCAACTCACACAGTGGCTGGGTACACATTGCCAACATATCGTAGGAAGCGTCGACATCGGAGCTGTGATTAATAGGAGGCAATACCAGCACTGACATCGGTTGGTGCTCGAAAAACAAACTCATGTCCCGCGGGGCGACAGTGCTGCAACCAGCCGCAGCGAGAAGGATCAAAAGCACAGAGCCAACCAAATGGAAGCTTTTCATGATTCTGTTCCGGTCGTGACAGTTGAGATAAGGAAATCCATAAACGCACGGGACTCGGGATAGAGAGAACCCTCAGTTTCAAACGCCCCAATTGCGGCATCAATATCTCCGCTTTCCATCAACAGCATGCCGCGATAGGCCCAGAATCCCGGCGGAAGCAAAGCCCCTGACGACTCCGCGCGATGCAAATCCTGATCCAGCAAATCCAACACACGCTCCGGCGGAAACTCACCCGGCCGGGTTAATCCACCGTGAACCGCCGACTCATAGTCACCCCAATAGTACAAGGGCCGGGTACTTTCGCAACCCGCCAAAAATACAAGGCCAACAACCCATAGCGGGAGCAGAAGCCATCTGACTATCGTGCTTCGGTCCATGCACCGGAATCCAATCCATATGCCAATGCATCCACCGCTTCCCGTATGGCCAAATCCAGGACTTTTCCATTCAGCGTGGAATCATAACTGGCAGTTCCTCCGAATCCCAATACTTCACGATGGCTCAGTTCATACTCTCCCGCACCGTGAACGGAATAAACAACTTCACCGCTGATCACATCCACCACATAAAGGCTCACCTTGGAATACGCGATCTGCTTACGTCCACTACCCACAATGCCAAACAGCTGCTGATCCCCCACTTCCTTGCGCCCGAACTCAGACACATCTCCAGTGATGGTGTAGCTGGCGGCCTTCAAGCGCTGCTCCTGACCACCTATAGCAGCCTCGCCCGATGTCTCATCAAGGTGATCCCGGTCCATTACCGCAAATCTTCCAGACTGCTGAAGATGCGTGATCAACAACGTCTTTGCCTGATCACCCAAACGATCCACTCCATCCGAAAATACACCACGCATGTAGCTTGATCGATTCGAGAACTGTCCGATAATCACCGATCGTTTCAAGCCTGCATAGGGCACTCCCGATGCCCTCACCTGCGGAGTTTCCACCACCCGACTGGATTCCGTGGCACACCCGCTCATTAATATTCCGACAATCCCAAGGTAAAGACAGCATCGCGACACATTCGACAATTTCATACGATTTCCGGTTTTTGAGCAGGACACATAACCGTTCCCGCTTGAGTGTTAGGTGATAGAGATAGTTGCAGCATAGCATCCCCACACAAAAGAGAAAGCATAAAAAACCCGGCGGAACATCAGTTCCTGCCGGGTCAAAGCTAAACGAAGTCAGAGAAAGCCGGATACGGCCCTCCCTTATCGTCATTCGCCTACCTGGAAACGCACAAAACGTTTGATCATCATATTCTCACCCAACTTTGCGATCTGGGAGGTCAGAAGATCCTGAATCGTCTGATCCGGATTCTTCACAAACGGCTGCTCCATCAAGCAATAGTCTCCGAAATACTTGTTGATCTTTCCTTCGATAATCTTCTGAGCTGCCTGCGCAGGTTTATCCTTCGCCTGTTCAGCCGCGATTTCACGTTCCTTCTCCAAAATGGACTCAGGGACTTCATCCCGCTTCACATAAAGAGGGCTTGCAGCCGCGATCTGCATGCAAATGTCCTTTGCAAACAACCGGAATTCGTCGTTCTTCGCGACAAAATCGGACTCACAATTAATCTCAACCAACACACCCACCTTTCCTCCGAGGTGGATGTAGGATTCCACGAGACCTTCAGCAGCATTCCGTCCGGCACGCTTGGCAGCGGCAGCAACTCCACGCTTGCGGAGAATCGTCATTGCTTCTTCGAAATCCCCTTTGGCTTCCACCAAAGCTTTTTTGCAATCCATCAGACCAGCTCCGGACTTCGCCCGAAGCTCGCCTACCATTTTTGCACTTATTTCTTCGCTCATGTCTTACCTCTTTATAAAATATCGTGTCACTCAGCGGCTTCTTCTTCGACAGCACGCAGCACCTTCTTCTTTACAGGCAGCTTCTCGATCACCGGAACATCCTCGGCGTCTTCAGCATCCTCAGCGGCAACCACCGGTTCTTCTGCGGCGATCGCATACTCAGCTGCCGGAGCAGGAGTGCTCGCTTCATCATTGTAGCGCTCAATACCCGCAGACAAAGTCACGCCTGATGCCCTGTCTTCCTCGTAAGTCTCAGCCCTGAAACGAGGGGTGTAGTCCTTTTGTGCGATCGACGCATCCCTGCGTGAAACACCGTTTTGAATCGCTTCGGAGAGCACCTCCACAATGATCCGGATTGATTTCACCGCATCATCATTTCCCGGAATCGGGTGGGTCACCTTTGTCGGATCCGAATTCGTATCAACGATTGCAACCACAGGAATTCCAAGCATACGCGCTTCGGCAACCGCGATCTCTTCATGCTTGATGTCCACCACAAAAAGGCAGCCCGGCAGACCCTTGATTTCTTTCAACCCTTCGAAATTGCGCAACATCCGGTCCATTTGACGACGGATTGCAGCCGATTCCTTCTTGGGAAGCTTTGCCATCCGGCCATCCGCTTCCATATCCAGGAACTTGCGGTATTTTGCCAAACTTGTCTTGATAGTCGCGAAATTGGTAAGCGTTCCACCCATCCAGCGATTCGCGCAAAATGGCATGCCTGTGCTTACCGCAGTCTCGCGGATCAGTTCTTTAGCCTGCTTCTTCGTGCCGACCAAAAGGATATCTTTGCCGGAAGCCACGAGATTCTCAACAAAACTACTCGCTTCTTCGAGTTTGTTGTAGGTCTTCTCTAGGTCGATGATCGAGATACCGTGACGGTGGTCGAACACAAAAGGCTTCGACTTCGGATTCCAACGGCGCAACTGATGCCCGAAATGAACTCCGGCATCCAACAGATCTTTTACTGTAATATTCATGATGTTCAAAGCTCCCCCGATTGAGGGAGAGAAACGATTTTCTTACGGGATGATGTTAGTGTTTGATTTTGAGTCAGACCCCGGAAGTGAACCTGCCGGCGCCCGAAAAAAGATAAACAAGTGATAACACCAGGCGGGGTTTGCAAGAAAATTCTCATCAGTAAAGTCCACCCGGATGTTTTAGAATGATTTGAAGGTTCCGCCGGATTTCCGGACGATGCTCTGGACCCCCGCCTGCCGATTGGGTTTCATCTCAAACCCGATGAAATGAATCCTGGCTTTTGATGGCAGATTGGACTGCAGTCGTTCAACGTCCCTATCAAGTTCGTTCAGGTCCACCTCGGAACAACGCTTGGGAAAGTTTCGCCCGAATCCTCCATCCGAAAGAATAAATATCACATCGGGCTCCCATGCGAAGACCTCCTCCATCACTGCCTGAATCCCGTCCATCAACGGCTTGCCCGTGTCCGACTCCATCCGTTTCCAACTGGCTGGACTGACCCCCCGCGTGTAGAAGGAATGGTCAAGCCAATCCAAAGCCTTCTTTTTGTGCGAAACCGTGGCGGGAATCATCTCAGGGCTGAAAACCTCATACCGCCTGATGAACTGAACCACTGAAAAGGTAGTGTGCGCGTTCAGGCTATCAATCAAGCGTGCCGCTTCCTCCTTTATTTTATCCACGGGCACGCCCGAGCGGGACGCCTTGTCGATGACAGATTGGGACACGTCAAAGGCTATCACCACTCGTTCACCTTGATCCGACACCCCGAAAAAGGACAGGTTCGATGCACCTTTGCCGAGGCTGGCCGCCATTCCAGCTAATCCCGAAATGCCTGGCAGTTGGGAGGATGGGGGCAACATGTCGGGGGTCATCATGGGCTGGAATGCCTGATCCGGGACAGAAGGAAGATCCGGCAAACCATGGTCGGACAATCCATCCACCGTTATTCTTTCCATCACAAGTGAGGGACTGGCCACCTGCTCAAAAGCCGACAACGCGACCTGATGCTCGATCTCTCGCTGGGGCAGATAGATGGTCTTGTGGGCAACAAACTCGGGATCCTTGCGCTCCGTCGGAATGAACACGACCACAAATACCGTCAGCATCAACACTCCGGCCTGAACGGCCAAGGCCCACATCAGTGGACGACCGATCCTCATGCGTTTGCCACGCCAGGCTTCAAGCGATAACGGCTCGTCGTCTCTCCGTTTCATTTCTCTGAGGTCGATCGGGTTGGGATTTTTTATCATCAGCACAACCTGCGTGATCCCGCAATTCCAAAAAGGAATTTGACCCTCCTACCCTGTTCTGCTATTGATGCCGGCTTATCCCCGGACATGGCAAATCCCGTAATTCGCCTGCCGTAGATGGATACATATTCACAACGTAAGCTCGTTTTTCTTTCAATAATCAAAAATACCATGCCTACATACCGCAGCCACACCACCACAAAGGGCAGAAACATGGCCGGAGCGCGCGCACTCTGGAGAGCGACCGGACTGAGCAATCAGGATCTCGATCGTCCAATCATTGCGGTGGCCAACTCGTTCACCCAGTTCGTCCCTGGACATGTCCACCTAAAA
>Ga0209723_1004683_pt1 | contig 14957 bp, 10 predicted proteins | sample BiotimSIPDNA_2_FD_185750 | JGI IMG/M metagenome (GOLD analysis project Ga0209723, IMG submission 185750) | Anaerobic biogas reactor microbial communites from Washington, USA - Biogas_R2 time_0 SIP DNA (SPAdes) (version 2) | ecosystem: Engineered > Bioreactor > Anaerobic > Unclassified | place... | reverse complement strand
TGGTTTTGGTTTCCTTAGTGGAACTATCCACTAAAAAGTCTTGTGATGGCAGGAAAAACCAGACCAATGAGTCAGATAAAACAGTTACTTCGGCTACACCAACAAGGTAAAGCAAAGAAAGAGATTGAAACACAAATGGCAGAATTAAGTCTGCATGGTATGAGTCGGGCCTGGATGGCTCTGCTTGAAACACGAAAACATCATGAACTAAGCCTATCTGAAGGACTAAAACTTTTATTACAGAATGAGTATCAAAGTCGTAAGAACAATCGGTTCGAACGACTTAAAAAGAATGCGGGCTTCCGCTATCAAGCAACAATAGAAGAAATTTACATTGATGCTGCCCGAGGGGTAGATAAAGAAATGTTAGCAACGCTTGCCACTGGAGCCTACATGGAAAATGGCGAGTCTGTTTTAATCACAGGGGCTTCGGGTTGTGGGAAAAGCTTCCTTGCGTCGGCCTTAGGACAACAAGCTTGTATGCAGGGTAAAAAGGTAGCTTACTACAACTTACAGAAGCTGCTGATGAGAACAAAAATGGCCAGACTTGAAGGCTCTATCCATAAGATGTTTACAAAGTTATCCAAAACAGATTTACTTATTATAGATGACTTTGGACTAACCAGATTAGACCAACAGCAACGTATGGATATCATGGAAATTATAGAAGACAGACATGCTCGAAACTCCTTGATTATTACCAGTCAACTTCCAGTAGTTAACTGGTATGATATCATTGGAGATGATACAATAGCAGATGCTATCCTGGACCGATTAGTTCATACTGCATATCGTATCGAGCTCAATGGAGAAAGTTTAAGAAAAAAACGGTAATATTGTCAGTCTATCACGTTCTTTGAACCTCTACCAGTGAGGGGTCAGTATCACCGGAATGAGGGGTCAATATCACCGGAATGAGGGGTCAATATCACCGGAATATCCAGGAAATATATAAGTTGGGATTTCTCTATCAATAACTGTGTTCTATAGCCTTAAACCCTTCAAAATAGTAAAAAGCATTTTATATGATTTAGTTGTTCAAAATAATAAACCATATCCTCAATGCGAGATGTTATACTTTTGTAGCGTTCTTTTATGGAAAAGAGTAAAAAACAGGAAGTAAAGTTTTTTTGTGAAAATCGCACAAACAACAGATTCCCAGCTAGGTTATTGTAGTACAACCTTAAGAAACGAAAAGCATTTCGTCTGGATAAAACAGAAAACACAAACTTCTTAATACTACTAAACTCAAAATCTTATAAATCTGCATATTTAAATAACTATATAATATCACTCTAATCAAGCTTAAATAAAATTAAAAGGACTGATCCCTGTATAATACAGAAATCAGTCCTTACAAGTTGCTAATTAAGCCGTCCTACTTTTAGAATTATCTTAACTATTGGACAACCTAAGTTTTGTCTACGCAGATCTTTTAGTTCCTGGTAAAAGTAAATGAATACAAACCAAAAGAAACTTCGTCAACAGTGATAGTAAACGACATAGTATACTTACCATCACACGTTCCAAAGATACCTGTACCTTGATAAGACACATTATGATATCCGAAGAAATCAGATCCAAGTGCTGTTTTCTCAGCCTTAACAGCAAATGTGATGGGGTCTATTGTCATCTTAAGTGGGCCTAGGTCTTCAACTTCACCATCCAACTCAACCAAGCCTGCTACATAGACAGTATACGGATCATCCTCATCCTGAGTTATTGTAAGTGGCCCGTCAACTTCCCAACCATCTGAAACACCTCTGTAGGATCCAAAAGCCTGAGCAGGATCAAATGCACAAGCTACAGGTACGTTTAATAAAGAATTTGAACGTGTTACTTTACCACCATGAGATGTAAATACAACTTCAAAAGTAAAAACATCATCATTTTCTAAATCTTCCAAAGCAATACCTAATGCTTGAACCGCATCAGTGGCATACACTGTAACATCTGCGGGGAAGTTAGCGATATCAGAAACCTTCTTTGACTTTACTGATCCAGCAGCTCCATTGTATGAAACATACAGTTCTGCCTTTTCTGGCTTATCACCTTCTGACAGAGCGACCTTAAACTTAACAAATGTGTTTTCAAGATCCTTTGAGTCAAAAACGGCAGGATTTGCATCGTACAAACTAGGAACGATACCCACATCCCTTAATCCTACAGGATCCTCACTCTCATCACAACTGCCGATTAAACAGGCAGAGAAAAGTGCTAGTCCAAAAAATATTGTTTTTTTCATATTTCTTCAGTTAATAGGTTAATCAAACTGCTACCGAGTTCCTCCTGCCCACCAAACATTTTGTGTATAGACATAAGAACCATCACCATAAGCATCACGAATCAATACGTTAGTAGTGACATCACTTGAGCCATATGTAAAACGTAACGGGAATCTATCAGGCATTGGATGTGAAAGTTCAATTACATTATCTCCCATAGCCTTCAATCTTCTAATGTCATTGTATGCTTCAACAGCTTCTTCTTCAAAGAATGCAATGTACTTTTGTACCATTACCTCTTTTAGTGGGTCTGTGTCAAATTTATTAGCTACCACATCATCGAAATACTCTTCAGCAACCTCTTCATCTATAGCAATATTTGATTTACCCATTGCAGCAATTACAGCATTTTTCAATGCTTCTTTAGCTTCTGGTAATTGATTAAGTCTAACATATGCCTCAGCTTTCAGAAACTCAATTTCATGATAGCTCAAAAGGTAAATAGGAGCCTTTTCGTTAGTAATACCAGAAATTCCATAATAATCCTGAACCTGATTAGGCTTTCCATTTGGAGCAAATTCAATGTCAGTTTTACCCTCTGCAGGTACGAAGAAAATCTCATCACGTGGATCATTCCGCTCTACAAGCTTATCATGAAGACTTGTACTTGCTCCGAAATAATTCCTATCAGTGTAGAATGCATAGAATGGACTCTTTGCAGACTCACCATTAAACCTGAATTTTGCTTCAGTTCCTGCATCTTTGAAAGAGTTGTTTGCAAACTCAATAACAGATTCATAGTCTGGGGTCTTGTGAGCTAATCTCAAAGTATAGCGAGCTTTAAGACCATAAGCAAATTCCGTCCACCATTTTTCATAATCATCATCATAACCTGTTAAAGATCCATACAACAAATCCTTTGATCCTAAAACAGCAAGTGATGGATCACGATCCGTATCAAGATTGGCGATTGCCTCATCTAATAGATCAAAAACATATTTATAAATGCTTTGCTGAGCATCCAGCTTTGGAGTAAATATCACACCAGGTTGAAGAGCCTCTGACCATGGTACATCACCCATCAAGTCTGTAAGGATAGCAAGATTATATGCTGTCAGTATCTGTGCCATTGCAAGAAGGTGAACATTTCCTTCTTCATCTCCTCCCTCAGAGCACTTATTTATAATCGTTCTCAGATTTCTAAGATTTCGATAAATAGTATTCCAGGAATTGTTATATGTAGTTGCGCTAGTAGGTTCCGAAGTCCTAATTTCAGCATTATACAGCTGGCCATAGATACCAACGTTGTGCTCTACATACACAGAAGCATAGAATGCAAGGTCACTTCCCACGACCGAGAAAGCAGTACTTGCGAGTACATCCGGAAGGATTAAGTTTGCCCCAACATCAGTAGGGTTATTCACATTCTTATTTATCTCATCCATCTTGTCCTCAGAGCATGCTGAGAAGACTAATAAGAATGCCGTAAACAATGATATATAATGAACTCTTTTCATAAGTGTTTCTATTAAAAAGTTAGAATGTCAAATCAACACCAAAACCGTAGCTTGTAGTTTGTGGCATAGAGAATCTTTCAAACGCACCTCCCATATTGGAATTTCCTTGAGATGACTCCGGATCGAAGTTATCCAGCTCTGTCCATAACAATATATTACGTGCAAATACAGATACTCCAACATTCATCTTGTCGAAAACCTTCTTTGGATGAGAATAGCGGAAGGCAACCTCACGAAGCTTTACAAAAGAATTATCTCTTATGTAATACTCATCAATGTTACCAAGTACATTTGAAACAAGATCCTGATATGCTTCAGGGTCATTTTCTCCACCCCTTACTATGTCATTCGGCGTTCCGTCAGGTTTAACTCCTTTGAAAATAAAGGTCTTATCCCTATCTTCAGTGAACTTAGACAGACCATAGAGGTCAAGAAGTCCGTTTGTACCAGAATACATCTGACCACCATGCTTCCATTCAAACACTCCAGTTAATGAAAAGCTCTTATAAGTAAATGTATTTGTACCACCAAGTATAAAGTCAGGAGATACCTTACCAATTACAGCCGGACCTCCAGTCATAGGCATCCCATGATCCCATGCACCTGGCTCATCTTTTACAACTATATTGCCTTTAGCATCTCTCTTAAATGACTCACCATATATAACAGGATAAGTGCTTCCAATACCAGCTCTAACCTGTGGAGTAACAAAACCACCAAGAAAGATACTCTCAACACCTGGGGCTAGTTCTTTTACCACGTTATCAATCTTTGAGTAATTAACACTAATATCCCATGAAAAATCCTTAGTCCTAACAGGAGTTGCATACAATACAACTTCATGAGCTTCTGTATTTACAGATCCACCATTCATTACAACTTGGCTAGCACCTGATGAACCTGACAGAGGTACAGGAAAGATCTGGTCTCTAACATCCTGATTAGAGTATGTATAATCTATTCCTAAACGATTTCTTAAGAATTTCAGCTCAATACCAAACTCATAAGACTGAGTATTCTGTGGCTTAAGGTTCGGGTCATACAATGTAGTACTATGTTGGACAGAGCCAACTCCACCTAAAGGATAGGTAATTGGTGAGTTAATCCAGAAACCACCACCATAGGATGGCTTAACAAAGTAATTCTCATAATATGATCCAGCCTGTCCAACTTCAGCATATGATGCTCTAACCTTTGCAAATGACAACCAGTTAAGATTTTGAAGTGCTTCAAGTTCCGAAGCTACAAAACCCAGAGATACCGAAGGATAGAAGAAAGACCTGTTACCTCTTGGCATACTAGATACAATGTCATTACGACCAGTGGCATTGAGGAATACCATAGACTTCCAAGAAAGAGATAAGCTTCCAAAGACACCAAAGCTACGATCTTGAGATTGTTGCTCATCAACAGCATAATATGATACTACATTATTAATATGGTTCCATCCACCTGAGTTAAAGTCGATGCCATATTCTTCGTAAGTCTTTAAGTCATTGTGATCAAGCTCATTACCAACAGTAGCATTCAACAACCAGTCTTCTGAAATATTCCATTCGTAGTTTGCTGTCAACAATGAATTAAATGTTGTAGAAGTAACACCGTAGTTATCAATAGATCCAGAACCATCCTTTGAACCAAATCCAAAAATATCCTGATAATGAGTAGTGTAAGAATCAATACCTAATTGGTATCTGATGTTTAGGCTCATATTTGCTCCAATATTTGGAGACACTTCCACATATCCATTTCCAAAGAAACGTTCAGTCTTCTCATTGAAGGTATTGTTATGCTCTACCCAGTAAGGGTTGTCAAATGTCAAACTACGATAATATATCTGCTTATATGGATCTCCAGGAACATGGTAAGGTATACCCTTCAAATCGTAAGTAATAGGGGCAGCATATATACCAGCCAATGATGCATCATTAGCTCCAGCCAGCTTGTCAATTGAGAGTTTTGCATAGTTAGATGAAAAACCTACTTTTACATACTCATTCAATTTTTTATCAGCAGTACCCTTGAAGTTCCATCTTTCCATTCCTGTTCCTGGCGCAATACCTGTTTGATCTGTGCTTGTTAGACCAACAGCAAAGTTACCTCCCTCAAATGCCTGACTTACATTAATGTTAGTTGTAGCAGAATAACCTGTTCCAAAATAGTCTCCATAGTTATCATAAATCTGTGGTGTTACCCATGGATCCAAACCTGCAGTAGCACGTTGTGGTACATAATATTGACCTGGATGCAGATTAGCTCCTTCTTGAGTATTCGAGTTTGGAGTATTACCACCATACTTTGCACTATTAGGCAAATCTTCAATTTTAGGACCCCAGGACATAGAATCATTATATTGATAAACACCATATGATCCTTGTGCATACTTCTGCTGATAATCAGGTGTACGAGAAGTAACATCAAAGCTACTTGTATGTGAAACACTCACAATAGCCTTACCAATTGGATTCTTTGCGCCACTCTTAGTTGTAATAATCACAACACCATTAGACGCACGGATACCATATAGTGCGGCTGCGGATTGTCCCTTCAGGACAGTGATACTTTCAATGTCTGCAGGGTTGATATCAACAGCCCTGTTTGAAAGGTCAGCACCTGTTACGCTTGCGCCTGTTGAGAAATCAGCAGTTGAAGCAATAGGCATACCATCTACAACATACAATGGTTGGTTGTTACCAGTAAAAGAACGAGCGCCACGGATAACTATCTGGCTTGAAGCACCAGGCATACCACTTGATGGCTTGATATCAACACCGGCAAGCTTGCCTTGAAGAGCTGTAGCTATATTAGAGTTACCTGCACGTGTAAGTTCTTCAGAAGCCACATCCTGAACGGCATAACCTAAAGCCTTTCGTTCCCTACGGATACCTAAAGCAGTCACCACTACTTCCTCAACCTGAATCGCATCTAATTCTAATACTGCATTAATAGTAGTACGACCACTGATTGATTCTTCTCTGGCTTTCATTCCGATAAATGAAAACACCAAAGTCTCAGCTTCAGTCGGTACATTAAGCGAATATGTACCATCAAATTGTGTAACAGTACCAACTGTAGTACCCTTAACAAAAACGGTTGCTCCAGGGATGGGTTCACCGTCTTCACTTCCGGTCACTTTTCCGGTAATGGTCCTGGTTTGAGCAAAAACTGCGCTCACACCTATTACCATCAGCAAGGAAAGTGTCGCTAGAACTTTCTTCATAAAGTATAAGGTTTAAATTAATAAATAGGACAACTAACTATCGTTTGGTTTTTATTTTTCTTAATTCTTACATTCCAGATGGTACTGTCCGAAATTTCGAACATCATCATGAATTATACAACAAAAAAAGTATCCTTTAGTTTATTCCGGCTATTAATAATTTCAATAATCAGCCAGAAACATGAACGATTTAACACTTTTCCACTTGATTTTATGATGGAATTGACATTCCATGACTTTTATCATACCCCACAACTATCAATCGCATATCCAACAAGTACTTTATCTTATGATTTAGCTACAAAAGTAGAAAAATAAAAATATAAGCAACACCCACAGATAAAAAAAATATATATTTCTTACTAATTATATGTAAAAGAGGGGTGGTCGCTCATATTTTATCTTTTTTCCTATTCTCGATACAGTCTTTTAGGGGGATATATCCATTTCTAATCTATTTTCTATCATCATGGTATTATATTACCTATATACTGCCTTTAAAATGTAATTTTATGAGCTAATCTAAAAAATAAAATATTGATAGTTTCATATAAGATTGGAATGATAATTTATCAAAATCCGGTATGTAATAAAATAAAACTGATAGAATTGGCAGTACTTACAAAGATTGATGATTATCAATATTTTATACTGACTTTTATCATCTTTTCATTCACTGCAAGTACCCAATTACCTTATTGAATTTTTCAACGCAATATTCAATCTGTTGTATCACAATTTATTGCAATAACGGATACCGAGTAATAGCAGTTTTACTTACAATCTGTAAGCAGGTGTCGAAATAAATCTGATGCTCTCAAAACCAAAGTATCTAAAAGAGAAAAGTAAAAGTTTGAAACCTTTTATGCTGCAGTATAAAAACAGAGAAGGTCATATTCCACCCTAAAGAGCGGAATATGACCTTCTGAAATCGTAGTACCTTAACTAGTTTATTCTGGAAAGAAAGACTTCACTTTGTCCACTAATTATTAGTAAAGAAAGCTCCCTCACCTTGGACTGGTATGTAGCGTCCAGCCATCGATTTACTGCATTTATATATGCCTGTTGGAATTCTCTGAATTCAATTCCGGACAAAACTCCAAGCTCATACCTTTCAAGAGCTATATCCAGATTAGATCTAGCGACATCTACGTTCTGCCTTTCGAAATCAACCATCATAAGATTGGTCAGATACGTACTATATAATGTATGTATTTCCCCAATTACTGATAAATGAACATCCTCATATGATAGCCTCTTGCTCTCAAGCTCAATCTTTGCATTCTTAACATTTCTGGTAATCTGGAATCCGTCAAAGATATTCATAGTCACTTCAGCACCGTAATTAAACCCGGTAGATTGGCTAAAGGTCATTACTGAAGCAGGGCTCTCAGATCTGCTGTAACTGTATCCACTAACAAGGTTTATAGTAGGAAACCATCTTGATTTTGCCAGGTTAAGATCCTGTTTAGTTATCTCCATTCCAAGTCTAGCCGCTATCAAATCTGTATTGTTGTCCTCTGCATGCATTATTAATTCCTGCTCAGTCAAAGGAGGACCAAGCAAGATACTGTCTTTAATATAACCAGTCTTAAGTAAAGGCTGATTCACATATCTATTCAGGCTTAAATACAAACTATTGAGAGTTTCCTTCTGACGAACCAGATTGGAACTGTCTGCATTCAGGTCAAGCTGAGCTTGAAGCAAATCTATTCCAGCAGCTGAACCAATATCTACCTTTTCGGTGATAATCCTGTAGCGCTCTTTGGACAACTCCATAAGTTGCTGTGCAGCGTCAACCCTATGTTGTTGCACGATTATACTATAGTAGTAATCACTTACCAATACAAGCAGATTCTCAAGTGTCGTTCGCGTTTCAACTTCCCTTAATGACAGGTTTAATGAACTGCGTTTATAGTCTGCAAACATTCCAAGCCCATCAAACACTGTCCATGTCAAATTCACTCCGGCATTTACATTCTCAGACTTTGCACTTGGGAATTCCTGTTCCCTGTCCTGAAATGTTCGCTTTGAGTCGGTTGTAGAGTTGTTTACCCTAACATTTGCATTTAGTGAAGGGAGAAATGGCCTTGCTGTATGACTGTTTTCAGCCTGCGTTACCCTGTTACGCATAATATTAAGCGAAGGATTCTGCTCAATTGCCAATTCAATTATACCTGACAATGGTATAATCTCAGTCTCCTGCCCGATTATTGGCATCAGGCTTAACACAAACAATGACAGGCCTGCTATATATCCTCTTAACATAGTCTTAAACACTCTGTTTATAGTTCTTTTTTTTTACAATGCTCCTATGCTGCATTTTCACTGGCTTCAGCTACCTTAATATTGGCTTCTGAAGATGATATGAAAGTGTACATAGAAGGTATTACAAACAAGGTAAACAAGGTTCCGATTAACATACCACCCACAACAGTAATCCCCATAGCTACACGGCTTTCAGAACCTGATCCTGTTGCAAGCGCCATAGGCATGATACCAAGAATTGTCGAAATACTAGTCATCAAGATAGGTCTGAAACGTCGCACAGCAGCATCCCTAATAGCTTCTGCTCTACTTAATCCGGCCTGTTTACGCTGGTTAGCAAACTCAACTATCAATATACCATTCTTGGTAACCAGACCAACAAGCATGATGATACCAATCTGACTAAATATGTTCATGGTTTGTCCAAAGTACCACATTGAAAACAACGCTCCAAGCAAAGCCAGAGGCACCGTAAACATGATTACCAATGGGTCACGGAAGCTTTCAAACTGAGCAGACAATACCAGGTAGATCATAACCAAAGCCAGAAGGAATGCAAAGGCCAGGCTTGATGTACTCTCGACGAAATCCCTCGAATCACCGGTCAATGCTGTACTAAATGTATCATCCAGCACTTTTGCTGATATCCTGTCCATTTCCTCAATACCATCACTGATGGTATAACCCTTAGCCAACCCTGCAGAAACAGTAGCAGAAACAAAACGATTGTAGCGGTACAACTGTGGTGGGGTACTGCTTTCCTCAATAGTCACAAGATTATCAAGCTGTATCAGCTCACCTGCCCTGCTACGTACATAAACGGATGCAATATCAGTCGGTTTATCTCTATTATCCCTCTCAAGCTCCCCAAGAATCTGATATTGCTTGCCATTCATCACATAATATGACAAGCGGCTACCACTCAGAGTAAGCTGCAAAGTCTGTGCTATATCCCTAACTGATACTCCAAGCATAGATGCCTTCTCCCTGTCAATATGGACCTTAAGTTCAGGTTTGGTAAACTTAAGATTCAAGTCATAGTTCTGGAAAACCGGGCTTTTATCAACCTCATCCATAAAGGCAGGAAGGAATTCCTTAAGTTTTTCCAGATTCTGAGCCTGAAGAACATATTGAACCGGTAGGCCGCCACGGCGGCTTCCGAAGGTCTGAGATTGTGTCACATAAGACCTTGCTCCGGTAAAGCTTCTTACCTTTGCACCAAGATCATCAGCTATTTCCTGTTGACTTCTTTTCCTTTCAGAAGCATCTGTCAATACAACATTAAAAAAACCGGAGTTATTTCCTCCCATCCCTACCATCTGAAACACAAACTTGAGCTCAGGAACATCATTCATGATGAACTCTGCCAGTTCATCAGTATATCTCAGGGTATAATCAAAAGTTGTTCCTTCAGGTCCTGTCACACTTACCCTTAACTGACTACGGTCCTCCATTGGGGCCATTTCTGAAGGAATAGAAAACCACAAGGTCAAAATAATAATTACCGACAGCCCCATAATAAGGGGAGTTAATATCTTGTGTTTTTCCAGATAAGAATTGAGTAATTTGCGGTACTTATTGTTCAACCATTGGAAGAAAGGCTCAGTTTTCCGATACATCCATGATCCACTCCCCTTGTGAGAATGCAGGATGCGGGTCGACAACATCGGTGTAAGAGTTAGTGCTACAAAGGCAGAAATAAGAACTGCTCCGGCAATAACGATACTAAATTCTCTGAATAGACGACCGGTTACTCCCTGAAGGAACACTATTGGGAAGAACACTGCTACAAGGGCAATAGTAGTTGAGATAACAGCAAAAAATATCTCTTTCGAACCTTCAAACCCCGCTTGTATTGGATCAAGTCCATTCTCGATCTTGGAGAATATATTCTCCATTACTACTATGGCATCATCAACAACCAGTCCTATCGACAGTACCAAGGCAAGTAGTGTAAGTATGTTGATAGAGAAACCGGCAATATACATTATAAAGAATGCGCCAACAATTGAAACCGGAATAGCAAGAGCCGGAATCAAAGTTGTACGCCATTCACGCAAAAACACGAAAATCACAAGCACTACAAGGATTAGTGCCTCAAATATTGAATTACGTACCTCCCCAATAGATGCCCTGATATACTCAGTATTGTCAAATCCAACTTCAGCAACAATATCAGCAGGAAGATCCTTTTTCAATTCTTCAAGTCTCTTCAATGCCTCATCAACTATTGAAATATAGTTGGCTCCAGGTTGCGGTACTATAATATTATTAACCATCGGCACCCCGTCCCGCTTTAAAATGGAGTACATATTTTCAGCCTCAACTACAGCCCGACCAATATCTTCAAATCTTACAACTCTTTCACCATCCTGATAGACAACCAGCTTATTGAAGTCATCAACAGAACTGAAGCGACCCATTGTCCGGACAGATAGCTCTGTATTGACACCTTCGATACGCCCTGAGGGAAGCTCAACATTCTCACGCATAAGCGCATCCCTAACATCTGCAGGCGTTAGCCTGTATGCAGCCAGTTTAGTTGGATCCATCCAAAGTCGAATGGCAAATCTCTTGGCTCCCCAAGTATTTACCACACTAACACCAGGGATTGTCTGAAGTCTTTCCTTAAAGTTAACCTCTGCATATTCAGTAAGATCAATAAGTGAACGACTGCTACTACTTAATGAAATAGCAAATATGGGCTGAGCGTCAGCATCAGCCTTGGATACAACAGGAGGGTCAACGTCTGCAGGCAACCTTCTCAATGCACCTGAAACCTTATCTCTTACATCATTGGCAGCTGTCTCAAGGTCGGTTTCCAAGTCGAACTCAACGGTGATTCTACTAGAACCGTCACGACTGCTACTGCTTATACTCCTAATCCCCTGAATACCGTTAACAGCCTCCTCAAGTGGTTCGGTAATCTGAGTCTCAATAACATCGGCATTTGCACCCGGATATGAAGTGGATACCGTAATAATTGGCTGATCTACACTGGGGTAGTCACGCACTCCCAGATAAGAAAAACCAATAACCCCGACAATTATGATAAAAAGGTTCATCACAATCGCCAACACGGGGCGCTTTATACTAACTGAAGACAAACTCATAGTTCCAGCAAGGTTTTAATACATTAATTCTCCCTCAAGCTAATCTCTACAGGCATACCACTTCTGAGTTGAAGCACTCCGCTGGTGATAACGGTATCTCCAACAGCAACACCTTCCTGTATTGCGACATAACGCTCTGTTCTGTTACCGCTTCTTACTCTTATCAATTCAGCAACTCCATTTCGGTAAACATAAACCTGCTCACCATCCATCTGAGGTATAATAGCTTCACTTGGCACCTGAACTACATTATCCTCCCTGCCGATTATAATTTTAAGATCAGCAAACATACCAGGCAAAAGTCTGTAATCGCTATTGGGATACTCAGCTCTGAGTGTAAGGGAACGTGTCCTCTCATCTATAGAAGGCTCAACTGCATATACTTTTGCCCTGAAATTATCAGAATATCCGGCTACATTGAAGATAACTTCACTTCCAACAAGTTTGGATGACTGATATCGTTCAGGTACAGAAAACTGCAATAATAATGGTGAGGTCTTCACCAGTCTGGCTACAGCCAGACCTGGTTGGATGTACGCTCCCGGACTGACATTTCGAAAACCAATTATTCCATCAAATGGAGCACGTATCTGAGTTTTCTGAATGCGGATATTCAAAAGATTGATCTCTGAATCTATAACAAGAAGGTCTGTCTGAACTTTATCAAAAGCTTCACGACTTATAGCTTCCTTTTCAAGCAATACTCTCTGACGCTCCAAAGTCTGCTCTATTAACTTTTTCTGATGTATAGCCTTTTCCCTCTGTGCCTGAAGTTCTGAATCGTCAATTACTACGAGAAGATCCCCCTTCTTTACACGTGAACCTTCGTCAAATTCAATTTTTCGAACTACACCGGCTATCTCCGTACTAATGTTTACTTCCTCGCTGGCAACCAAGGTACCGGCAGCCTTAAGCGCGTTCTCCATAGTTCCAGGTTTCACCACTATTGCCGAAACTGGTAACGCTCTTCCCATTCCGCCAGGACCCGCATCTGGACCTTTTTTACCTGAAAACAATCCTGTACGAGGAATAATCAGAAAAGCAGCAATAACTACAATGCCTCCGATTGCAATGGTCTGTTTGAGTGACTTCTTCATATTATTTATTATCCTAACCCTGTTATTTATTCACAATTCAGACAAAGGTATATTATAATAAGTCAATTACTATCCGGACTTACATCAGAAGTTTACCATCCCTAAATAATTAACAAGAACTTAACAAACTCACACCTAAAAAAGCTCAAGATACCAAGATTTAAGACTGTCTGAAAGGCAAATGGTTTAAGCCTTACATTTATAAAAAGGCTTAAATTTAAACCTCAAACACACAATTAAACCCTCCATTTTCTCAATAGCTATTCACCCATATAACACGTTTTCAAGCACTAGATCAATACATTAGTCACATAGCGGAATATATGACCTAAATATTCCGACATTTAAATATTGTTAAATGTGCCAATAAACTTGAATTTAAAGGGTTTTTAAGTACGTGTGGAGAAGGATTTGCTTGTCTTATTATCGAAGTACAGCAATTATGCAGCTTCACATTGATTACTTAAACACGCATCAACATGAACGACAAGAAGATACGCAGGGACCTATACAAAGTATTGAGAAAAACAGGGGTTCCAAGGGATAGGATAGCAGAGAATGCATCATTTGAAAATGACATGCTTATGGATGCAGTTGATATGACCTGCTTTCTGTATTATTTGGAGACAAAGTTCAATGTAATCATTGACAACGATATTTTGCCAAAGATCGCTTCGGTACAGTCCACTTTGAATTTCTTACAACAACGCTGTGCCTAATAACTCATAGCTTTAGTTTATTCAAAAAAAAGCCTGATGGTCAATGACCATCAGGCTTTTTTTGTCGGGATGAGAAGATTCTACCCCTATTCTGCATATCGTTAAAAACCAGTCACATGTGCGTCGCTAAAAAATAGAGGTCACGGTTTGGTTCTCATTTATTTTGAAATCAATCGTGTAAGTTTGATAAACATCGTAACGTATTACGATAAAGCAAATCTATAATGTTTTGAAACCAAATACAATCAAATAATAACAAAACGTATTAAAAAAATCCGCACTAATGAATATCGTTTGTAGCCAAATGGATTATATCAACTAATCCTTAATATACTGGCTCACATCCTCCAGGGCGATTCCGGTGAAATCGGAAACTCCTCCATGGTAACAAATTGATGAGGTTTTTTGCCCAATTTTTTGCGAATGGCTCCCAACATCCGATATCCAGTCTTTTCACTTTTACCGGTGATTCGTTGGATATCCTTAGCATAAATGCAAATGCGTTGTGTCTTCATTTGAATCTGTATTATCTTAACTAAAGATGGGAAAAACTGGCTTTACCCACCCAGGAAAAACGGCCATTTCCCTTCACTTTTTTATGGGTTAGCCATGAAAATACAAATTTAAATTAGTTTTTAGATTTTCTCATTGTATCCAGCAATTCAGTAATAAGCTTTATTCATTACGCTGATAAATTTATAGTTCTTCATTGCCGGAAAACTTACTCTGGAAAATTTATGCTCCAAAGCGTAGCCCTGATTTTTCTGATCATTAAACCCCTCATTCTCTATTTTTTGT
>Ga0209723_1004681_pt1 | contig 14962 bp, 27 predicted proteins | sample BiotimSIPDNA_2_FD_185750 | JGI IMG/M metagenome (GOLD analysis project Ga0209723, IMG submission 185750) | Anaerobic biogas reactor microbial communites from Washington, USA - Biogas_R2 time_0 SIP DNA (SPAdes) (version 2) | ecosystem: Engineered > Bioreactor > Anaerobic > Unclassified | place... | reverse complement strand
AAGTTGTTTTTCTTCTTTCTGCGTATGGTGGTGATGTAAAAACCATATCAATACTATTGTCAGGAATATTTTTCATTAACTCCAAACAATCTCCAAGTAATATTTCTTTTTTGCCCTCGCTCATTTTAATAAAAATTTTGTTTCGTGTTTCAATTTAAGTTTATCGTTTAATCAACCGTGCCAGCGTATAACAGCGGTTTGGCGGCATTAAAACGGCCGCCAAGCCACAGGACGTTAGTGGTCATGATTTTACCCACCGCACCAATGAATACCACAAACGCTTGAAGTTGTCTGTAATATCGGTTCTGCGTTCTTTTTTACAATAGGCGTTTAAGCCATCTTCAATTCCGCTTAATCTGCCTGTGTGTTCAAGCGATTTGTTAAATGTGATTTCATAGGTAGCTGAACCAGTTTCGCTATAACCAATGAATTTGTACATCACTACTCTGTAAGGTTCTTCTTTTTTCATATTATTTATTTAATTTTTTCAGTTAATTCAAAGTTTTTCCAAAATATTATTTTTCCAAAGTATTGTTTATCTTCATTATCAAACCAGTTTTTCATCTGAAACCAGTTTTCAAAACCATCATTTTTCGCTAAATCATTTAGTCCTTGAATTGATTTAATTGAAATATCATCAATAAATACTTCATCAACCTGCCCATCTGCTATATCAAAATACATCCTTATCTTTGCCACTCTTGCAGCTTCGCCTACTCCAAATTGATAAGGTTTTGTTTTACGTCTTGTATTTCTTGGATTTCCTAACCAAAAATGAATTTTACGACCAACTTTCCATCGGTTGTGTTTGTCGTCTCGAATTGTATGTTTTTTTGTTCCGTTTATAATTGATTCAACAAATGAATCACGACTAAATGTAAGTATCATAATCTATGTTTTTTAATTATTTAGTTAAATTTTTAATTAAGTTAATTTTTAGGTATTTATTTTTTAATTCGTGATATTCACATGTATGCCAAAATTCATATAGAGTATCCCATACAGATAATTTATCATCAATAACAGAAATACTTTTTTCTCTCTCATCATCTTTTAACTCTATTTCAACCACTTCCGCTTCAGCATCATAGGCATTTGCAATAAGTTCAGCGATCGCATTGGGTAAAATTGAGTACATTTTAACACCTAAATGCTCTATTGTATGAGGGTCAAAACTCATTCTTAGTTTTTTCTCTTCCATAATTTATTGATTATTATTTATTACTCTCCCTAATCTCTTTGCATATTCAGGTGGCACGGCATTTCCTATTAGTTTTGCCGCCGTAGCTATACTTTTTGTTTTGAAAACATAATCTTTCGGAAATGTTTGTATGGTTGCTCCTTCTCTTATTGAAATAGTTCTATTTTCTTCAGGATGACCGAAACGTCCGTTAGAAATGCTAAAGAATTTTGTAGTAATTGTCGGTGCCGGTTTATCCCACCACATACGTCCGTACGTATCTTTAAAGCTATCGTCCTTTCCGATAAAACGTTGCAATTGAAGTTCTTGGTCTTTAGCCCAATCAAGTCGATTTCCTCCGTCGTGTTTTGTCTTTTTTATTCTTTGTAAATTTTTTTCGCTTAATCCGGCTACGGAATGATTGAAATCGCTTATGTCTTTATGTCCGGCATCAACTTTTGGAAAACCGTTATTCTGTCCGATAGCTTTTTTGAGAACCATGCTCTTTTTTTCAGAAATCGGTAAATAGACATTGACATTTTCTAAACGAGCAGCAATCAAAGAAAACCGTTTTCTACTTTGAGGTATTTTGTGATAACTCATATCTACTATCTCATAAACAATGTTATTATATCCGATAGATTTTAACTTTTCAAGGAATGAAGGTAATACACTCTCTTTGTGTGTTAGAATTCCCGGTACATTTTCAACAAGCACATATCCCGGTTTATAATAATCAACAAACCGTGCAAAATCCATTAGTAAATCTTTCGATTGTTTAGATTTATCTTTATCGGAATTTATTTTGCTATAAAATTGACAAGGACTGCATCCGGCAAAAATAAGATTATTATCGTTTTTTTGTAAATTAAAATGTCTTTCAAAGTAGTCGTTATCCAAATTTTTAATGTCGGTTTGAATAAAAATACTTCCCGGATTATTATATTCATATGTCTCTTTTGCATCTTTATCAAAATCAACACCAGCAATTACATTTATACCTGCTTGGCGTAGTCCGTATGTCATACCGCCTCCTCCGCAGAAAAAATCTATTGCCTTATATTTTGTTGTATTTGCTTTCATTTCTCTATATCTTCTTAAATGCCGATTCATATTTTTTATTTCATATTCAAATGTTTTCATTATTTTTTTTATTTGCTTTTAGTTTAAATTCTTCTATTTCTTTCTTTCGTTCCTCGATTTTCATTCTTACCTCTGTGTTGTAAGATAGGTCTGCCCACGTGTTTTTGATTTCGTTATGCTGTGAGTAGCTTTGATTATCCGCAATATCCAATCGCTCATTAAAATAACGAGTAAGCCATAAAAGCATCCGACTTCGCAAGCTCGATGCTGTCATTGTATAAATCTTTAATTTTTGGTAAATTACTCATCTTAATGTTATTTTTATTTATTACTTAATTATCTATAAATCGGGCTTGTACACATTATGTCGAGTTGTTTATTCCACTCCTCATTTTCTTTGTCCCAAATGGGTATCATTTTTTCTAAATATGCTGTGATGTATTCGTTTGCCTTATCGATGTAAAATAGGCATATATCCTCATCATCAACTATTTTACCATCATCCCCATTGAATCTCTCTATATACTTAATTGTAACCGTTTCAACTTCATTGCCTATAATTTCATAGGTTATCCTTTTAATTTGTCCAAAAGGTAAATTAAAATCATAACTTAACATTCTTTTACCAGAGTCGCTATAAATATTTTCCGCAATGTCTTCGTAACAAGGGATTAAATCCTCGTTCCAGTTTTCTACTAATTTTTTAATTGCTTCCATTAATCAAAGATTTTATTAAATTTATTAAATATTTTTTATTTTTATTGTTTTTTTGGTGTATTTTGGTTTCTTGCTGCACGGATTCTTACATGCCAATCTCGGTCATTTGCCAATTCCACTAAGGTTTCGGCGGGGGTATTTAGGTTGCTTGCTACATTGCTTCTTACATACCAATCTTTGTCTTTTGCCAATTCCACTAAGGTTTCGGCGGGGGTTTTGGGGTTGATTGCCGCATAGCTGCGCACAACACAATCTTCGTCCTTAGCCAATTCTGCCAGAGTTTCGGCTGGGGTGTTTGGGTTGCTTGCCGTACTTCTTCGCACATACAAATCTTCATCCTTAGCCAATTCTACCAGAGTTTCGGCGGGGGTATTTAGGTTGCTTGCTACATCGCTTCTTACATACCAATATCGGTCTTTTGCCAATTCCACTAAGGTTTCGGCTGGGGTTTTGGGGTTTTTTGCTAATTCTAAATTATTCATATCTTATTTATTTTAATTAAAAATCGAATGTTATCAAATACCCTTTGACAATAGAAAAAATCATCATCTTTAATGAATAATTCGTACACATCTATACAGTCGTTAATGATTGTTGATATTTGTTCAACACTTGTTGACATTTGTTTAGCAATTGCTTTATAAATGTAATCTTTTAATGGCAAAGTGTGTGATTCTTCCGCATGTAACATTTCAACTATTCGCCAATAAATACCGTATCCAACCGCTCCATAATCTCCTAAAAGTGCTATAATTTTAGGGTCTAAAGTTGCGTTGTAATCATGTGAAAAATAGTTTTTCATTTGTTTCTTTCTCCTATAAAAAAAAGACAAAAAGGGAAGAGATTATGGGTTGCATTTAATAGGTTGTATATTGACCATCCCGCTCCTTTCGGTTTACGGCTTCCCTTTTCATCTTTAATAATTCTAAAATAATTTTTCATAAAATGCAAACTTTAATCTAATGCAAAAGTACACAAAATTTTGTTACAAATTGCGTTTTTTGTAATTTTTTTTAAATTTATAATCGTTTCAAATTTCATCGTAATTGATTGTTAATTGGCTTTTATAATTTTTGTAGCGTTTTTCTTGTGCTTCCCAATAGTCTTTGTCGATTTCGCAGCCTTCAAAATAGTAACCGAGTTTATCGCACGCAATCCGACTGCTTCCGCTCCCAACGTGAGAATCGAAAATCTTATCTCCTTGTTTTGCGTAGTTGTTTAGAAGCCACAAATAAAGTGCAATTGGCTTTTGAGTTGGGTGGATGCGCTTTTCTCCATTATTCGGAAACTTATCATACTTCTTGCAGGTGCTTTCAAAAGAAGTCCAAGCCAACTCAAACTGCGCAAACGAAACATCTTCGCCAAATTTCTTATCCCACATAAGCCAGCAACTACTATCGTAAGGCATACGGCTAATAAAGTGGTTTGCGCCCCACACTATCTGATTTTTACTTACCCTAAACAATTCGTAAAAGTATTCAAGGGGTGGCGGTTCGTTATCCCAATAAGCCTTTTTGTAATCACTTGATTTATCTCCTTTTCGCCTTCCCATATTATGATTAACTCCAATACCATAAGGCGGGTCAATAATCGCTAATTCGTAATATTTATCTGGAACTCCTTTCATAAATTCCATGCAGTCAATTAAATAAACTTCGTTTTTCACATTTTAAAATTTAAAACAACTTTTATTCATAATGCAAAAGTACTAAATATTTTGACATGATTTTAAATTTTAATTATTATAATAAATTATAGTTTTTCCTTCGATAGTAGCGTACAGCTCTATCTTATACATTTTGATTTTTACGCCTTTTTCCTCAACGATTTTCTTACCCTCTTTTAAGGCTTTTTCTTCATCGTTGAATATTTCTAAATTCTCTTTTTCTGTTAAAATAATTCCTTTCATATTTGTGTTATTTTATAATTTTCTGTCAAGTGAATTTTTGTTAATTTAATCTTCTTCTTCTTCTTCTTCCAATGCCTCGAAAAAAATCATTTATATCGTCTTCTAATGAATAAAAATCATTTTTTACGTTTTCTGTTTTCAATAAACTTGCTAAAACTTCACTGTTTAGATTATCCGCAGTATAACCCATATCATACGCAATTGCTAAACTCTTTCGCAGTGACGGATCGTATTTACTCAAATAATCTATTGCATTGGAGTAATAAATAACATCAATATCAAACCCGTTGTTGTCTTCTATCATTTCACAAATAGAATCAAAAGGATTTGACATATCTATATTATCAATATCTACTAATGATAAAAGATCTATTTCAGTCTCTAAATTTGCTAAAAAGTTTTCAATCTTTGTCTTCATAATGTTATTATTTAAATTGTTTTCTGAACTCTTGTTTTCTGTATTTGTTACCTTTTTTAATTTTTTCTAAAAAATCCTTCCTGTTAATTGTTTTCATAATCATAATTTTTAATTGTTGTTTTCTATTATTCAACTACCTATGTCTATTTTAAAATCAATTTCACGTTTATTGCAATCATATTGATGTTCGATTTGAGCTACTATTTTATTGTATAAGTCATAATCACTAGACGTTAACACAGTATTCCATTCTAAAAATTTAGTCAATTTCATTCTTTTTAATATTTCTACTAACACATCAGATTTATTTCGTGTTCGTCCATTGCTTAACCATAATTTAATTTTAAAAACTTTCATAATTTTAAATTTTAAATCTGTTAGTAATTTTGTAAGCGGTACAGTCATATTAGCTACCTCTTTGCCTACTGCATTTATTGTAAATTTCCTTACCATAGTTTTAAGTTTTAAAAATCATTATTAATTATATCCATTAAATAGCTGTCTGTTAAACAGTTTGGGCAAGCCCAATAAAATTCACTATCATCCCGAAGCTGTACCATATGATTAATAGGCTTTTCTATTGTGGTAACATCTATTGGAATAGAATTTACATTAGGATTTTCATCAAATAATATAGAATCACACTTATTACACTTGCATAAATAATTTTTATTTGCCATAGTTTCAATATTAAATAGTTTATTGCAGTCATATTGCTGCTCGATTTGAGCTTTTATCTTATCGTATAGGTTGCATTCATCATAGGTTAATGCAACATTCCATTCTAAAAATTTAGTCAATTTCATCCTTTAATATTCCTACTGTAATTTCTGTTTCACTAAGTTTCTTAATCAAAGCGGCTACAACTTCATCTTTGCTGTATTGCCGTTTAAGTCGTATTAAAGTTCTGTCATAAAAATCCATCACTCAAAAACATTTGCTAACACGTTGTAAAATTAACCCTTTGGGTCGCTACTCTTAATCTTATAACCACACGTTATAAAACATTTACCTTAACTATTCGACCATCTTCATCAAATTTAAGTTCTCCAACGTCAAATGCTTTATTAACTTTGTCACAAAATTCTTTAGCTTTCTTTTTTGTTGAAAAATAGTATGCTTGGGGTGTATCGGGTATCCAACACAACCATTCACCAGTAAGTGGATTTTCTTTATGTAACATAACTTCTTTCATAATTTGATATTTAAAATGTGTTTTTGTTTTTAATTAACTGGTAATTATTCAAATTGAATATTAGCATATTGTACAGGGTAATAATATATTAATTCCCCATCATTTCTTGGTTTTAAATTATAGTACAGACTATCTTCATCCATTGTGACGTTATATACCTTTTTCCCGTTTATTTTTTTTACTTTGTCAATATTCTTTTTAATTTCGTTTTTTTTGTCCGAAATATCTCGAACAATCCCACTTAATGTATCTTCTATCTGTGTTTCTAAGCCAATCGGTTCTAATGTTTTCATAACTCTGTTTTTTATTTTTAAAACTTAATATTTCTCATAAAATAGTTTTTAAATACTTTAATATATCGCTTATTCGTTTCTGTATTCCTTTATATTCTTTTTCGTATTTATATCCTTTACGAATATCGGGAAACTTCATATTTGAAAGATATTCCTGTATATAACGCATAGCATAATGTTCATCTTTTTCTGTTTTAGCCACAGGAAGCATATCATCTCTTTCTATATTAGCTTCGTCTTTGACTATAGGTGTAGAGGTGGGAATATTTTCTTTCATCTCTTTTCTGAGAGCATCTTTTATCAATCCTATTTCTTTTATTTTTTGATTGATTAATTCTTCTTCTCTTTTTTTGAGATGTTCTTCTACTTCTTTTTCTCTTTTAGCCTGTTCTTCTTTATATACCTGATATTTTTGTGTAATGGCTAATAATTTTTGAGCTTGTTCTTTTAATACAAGCTCCCATTCTTCATCTGTACATTTAGAAATAATAAGGTCTATGGATATGTCCAACTCCATATTCCCTTCATGGAAGTAAGAATAAGAATGATATTGCTTGTTATATTCAAAGCCCATATCTTTTAATTTTTCCGCTCTTGTATTTATCAGGTCTAATATCTTATCTCTTTCTATCTTCTGTGCTTGGTCATAGGCTAATTTAGCCGTTTTAAGCACGTTCTGGAACTCTTCTTCGCTTATCGAACCATAATTAGCTTCTTTAGGAATAAAGTCCTTATACGGCTCTAAAAGCAATAATCTTTCTTCCGATAGAGCTTTTTCTTTTTTCTCTTTCTCTATTTCTACAAATTTACTTTTTAGCTTTAAATCTTCTTCTATAGGATTTAGTTCGTCTAATAGAATATTCGCTATAGAATTGATAAGTTTATATTGTTTGTAGTAATCTCCTCCGAGGTTTTTACGTACTTTATCTATAGCTATTCTCACTTTAGCAATATGTCTTGCTCCGTCTTTAGCAGCATTGATAAGGTCTGTTTGAGAACTATCTGTTATTACTAATGCGTCAGCTTGTTGTTTCATTTGTTTTATGGTGTCCGTATAAGACTGCATTTTCAGCATTAGTTCTGCTTTTTTCACTTCCGGGAGGTCAGATGCTTTCAGAAGGGCATCTTGACGTTCTTGTACTTGTATTACTTTACTCATATTTAATGAATTTTGTTTTTATAAATATTATTTAGTTTATCTTCACTTTTCTTTCCTACCCCTAATATCAAATAGAGAACGATGATAGCAAGGAGGGCAGAAACTCCCACCATCACCGATAGTATCTCTATTATATCTACGATTATATTCATAGTTTTACCTTTTCTATATTTTCTGTGTAATATTTTAACATCCTATATTTATCCCACACCTCATTAAAATATCTATCTCTTGCTTTTGGATTATGAAGTAAGATAGCTTTTTTAGGGTGTTTTGAAGGGTTGTGGGCATCTTGAAACATTTTCCATATAAGAACACTCTTTTGAAAAGAAAATGCATCAGAAGGCTTAAAATCGCTTTTAAAACGATTATTCACCTCTCGGATATATATAGGCGTAATCTGTAATACCCCTCTTGCCTCTTTATAGATAGCAGTGGTATTGCCTTTACTCTCTTGCCATATAAGAGCAAACAGCACTAACTCCATATCCGACGGAGTGTAATAGACAGTATCTACCCTTACCTCCTTCTTTTCTCGCTTATTCTCTCGCTTATTCTCCGTATAAGGGTCTATCTTTAAAATAAATGCTATCGAAGCTAAAATAGCTAACAGATAAAAAACAAGTATTATTATTAAATTTCTATCTCTCATTGTTGTCTTTTTTTAAGAAACTTATAAAATCATATTAAGAAATTTATAAAATCATATTTTATTTGCTTTTGTAAAGAACTATAATATCCGCTCTTGTCATTTAAAGAATATGCTTCTAATATATAATATGCTTCTATCCAAGAAGCTAACATGGCAATATCTACTTTCACTTTAGATAATGTACTCATAGTTCCCGTAAAATGGATTAAGAGATTGTTTAGACCTACAAATTCTTCTCTCCAATCAAATAAATTACCCTCCTCTGAGTCGAGGTCTCCTACTAAGAAATAAAACTTTCCGGAAGAGTCAAAAATAAATAACGTATAATACACTTGTTTAGCTGAAACCACTCTTTTATTCAAATATGCTTTATATTCTCCGGGAGTGTTTAATATTTTCTTTTTTAATTCTCTTGCCACTTTTAAATATTGGCTTTTTGTTGCTTTTATCATAATGTTATTGTTTTTTAATTTATTGTTACTTTTCTTGGATCTGCTAATAAAAAGAATACTTCTTCATCGATAAAATAAAAACAAATCTCTATTGTCTTTTGTTTGAAATAAAAATCAACAACCATATGACTATAGTTTTTTATATCAAGACAGAAAAATCTATATTTGTCATATTTTTCCCCTCTTATTATATCTACCTCATCTATATAGTACTTCCACAAAATATCTTTATTTGCACTATCGTCGTCAAATATAATATATAATTTTTCTTCATATACTTTTATATCTATATTATAAACGGCTCTATAAATAGTAAAGCCGGTATCAGTGAAATATCCGTCGCTATAATAAAACTCCCAATCAAAATTATATTTTTCATAGTCATACTGCTTTTGCCCCTGTGCTGTCAAGCACAAGGACAAAATAAACATAATAATAATATTTAACTTTTCTCCCATTATTTTTTATTTTTTAATTGTTTAAAAGAGCGGTGAATGCCGTTGTATATCCACCACTCTATTATATATTGTTTTTTTTCTACCCTACCAACCTTTGAATGTTGTTTATTACAACATCAAAATATCTGCCTATGCTCTCCACTTTCCCTAAAAGCAAATCCTTACCTTTAAGAATGGTATGTCTTTGGATGAGGCTTTCGTATTCAGCCAACTCCCATAAAAAATGGCTGACATTAATAGCCTTACCATTAACGTCTTTTACCACCAACGCATATATAGAACAATTATTGTTCTTTATTAATTGCTCAGTGGATAAAAATAACGTCTTATTGCCGTACTTATAATAGTGCTTACGCACTTTATTGTTGTACGACAATTGCTCTCCTTTATTGATAGGTATTAAATCGGTGTTCTCTACCTCTTTTTCTACCTTTTTACCACCTTCTCTCGTTGTCTTAACCAACTTCTCTATCCAACGATAATAGATAGTCCGTCTCACAAACGGTTTGTATTGGAAAGATTTCTCCACAAACCAATAACGGTTTTGAGAATCTTTTAAATAACATTCCGTTTTGTTTTTGACAAATAATGTCATTCCCGTGAAGCTTGCAAATACCCTTAAAGCATTTACATCTTTACCTGTAATAAATGGATTATTATCTATAGGCTGTAATCCTTTCAATTTATCTGTAATTTGTTTGTTTTTTTTATTTATCTCACTTAATTCTCTATCATTTTTACTCGTGATAAGAGAAATTGAGAAATTCCCTTCCGACAGTTTTAGGTTGCTGTCTAACCTCTCTTTATTTTTCATATTTATATTTATTTTTTAGTTAATATTAGTTAAAATTATTTTTTTTTCTCTATTATTTTTTTCTGTTTTAATATACTACATACAGCTATGCTATCAAAGCTATCATATAGCATATGAAGAACAAGCAAGCGAAGGACAGCAATCCAATCACCACCTCCGATGCTATATTCAATGCTTTCTTTATATCTATAGCCCTACCGGCTATATAAATATATTTACGCATTTTTTTTTATTATATTTACCTTACGCTCCAATAAAGCCGTAAAGTAAAATTAAAAAGAAACCAAAGAATACTATGGCAGCCGTTGTGCCGTAAAAACTATCCTTATCTATCCCAAAGATAGTGGTTTTGTTCTCTTTACTTCCTTTTTCTACATATTCTACTATGTTTAAATCTTTATTCTTCATATTTATAAATTTTAAATGGTAATATTTATTTTAATTATTATTCTATTTTAGTGCCTATCGTGAGAATCGAACTCACATCACCGCCTAACATCATCCCACCTAATCCTAACCCTAAACCACTACAAACCCTATAATAAAAACTATGCTAAACGATAACTACCATAATAAACCATTTCCCTAATTCCTATATACATGATTTATCCCTACTCCTATCTAAACAAAATATAAAAAAACATAATATATCTATTACTTATAAATAGAAACAAACCTAAATGAAATATAAATAATAAACAAATAGAACTATAAATAAAACCCTAATCCAATTACTACTATATTACTACTATATTGCTTATATTACTATAGATATAGATTTATCATATTTATATTGTTAAGTATTATTCCTTTACGTGGAAGAGAGACATAAAAGCAGGCTATTGTTCCCGAGTGCTAAAACAGTTAAAAAAGCCCTTGTAAATATTTGGCTTGTCTCACCCTCGATAAATCGGAGACCTGTCTTTGATTATCAATACTTTACGTTTCTCCTAACTCACTGATAATCATTTAATGGAAATCAAGCAGTTACGAGAATATGTTTCTTTTTACTGTTTTTCCTATGTTTCTTCCTTGTTTTGGCAGGAATGAAATGCTTCAAAGAACAAAATTACAACTTGTGGCTAATTTGTCTGTGTTGTTAAAAAAAAACATAGAGAGTGTTTGTATTTTTTTTTTTTTTTTCTCTCTATGTTAAAACAATACTGCTGGCTAATGTTCAGGAGTTTTAAAAATAAAAGGAACACCCGAAGGTGTCCCTTGATTTTTACGCAAATAACAATTCTTTGTTATCAGCGTCCCAACTCATCGAACTAACGTAATAATCAAAACCATTATCAGACTTGATTATTAATTTCTCCAATGAATTTTTTTTGTCATACGACAAAATTCCGGAATTAAATAGCTCAGTACTTCCATCATCTGTAATAATGGAAATATCAAAAAAGCGATCTTTGTTTTGTTCGATTTCGGTCGCTCTAGCTTCTTGCCCGTTTTTCAATAGCCAATCAATCAAGCCTTCAACATTTGAAGGCTTTACGTCGATTTTAACGACGTTTAACACAAATGACTTTCTGCCTTTCAAGCCTTGAGGGATTTTATTTATAAATGCCGTGCGCAAATCGTGCAAGCTGCTGCCTGCTTTCTCCCTCTTTACTTCTGCTTTTTGTGCTTTTAACGCTTCTAATTGTGCTTTTAACGCTTCTAATTCTTCCATATAATACAATTTTTTTAAGTTATTAAATAAATTTTTTACTAAGATAAGCATAGGGGGCTATCCGGGGGGTTATGTGTGTGGGGCGTATTTAATATATTTGAGTTATTTATTTGTTTTCTATAGTTGTCGTATTTGTTATTGTGTATAGGGTATTTTTGTGTATATTTTTATTTTTAAAGGGGGTTAGGGGGGTAAGGGGGGTATAGGGGATATTTTGATAGTAGTAATTTTGTATTTATTAAGTGAAGTTTTTGATAGTAGTATTAGTTATTATAGCTTGTTATTTGTATTATTATTTCTTTTAGTTACTATAGTTATTATATATTATTATATTATAATTATTATATATTATATTATATAAATATTATTACTGTTAGTTGTTATAGCTATATAGTTACTATATCACTGACAGTAGATATAGGGGGGTAATAGATAGATAGGGGGATTATAAGGGGGGAAGGAAGGGTTAGGGGGGTGTATGTTATATTTGTTAGTTTTTTATGTTTAACAAAAAAAAGTTAATAAAATTTATAATTTTTTATTTTTGTATAATAATTTTATATAATTTTGCGTTTAGGAATATAGATATTAAAAAACGATTAAAATATAATAATTATGTTAGACAGAGAATTTAGTGTTAGTGGTGTAGGTTTATCGGGTGAGGATTACGTCCGTTCGTATTTTAGTGATGGTTTACGTAAGGCGAGAGTTAAGGTACGTTATGTTTCGTTGCGTATATTACATTTAGGGTTGTTGAAGTGGGGTCGTCTTAGTAGTGGGAAGTGGTTTGGTATGTATTGTTACAAGAATATGGAGTTGGTCAAGGATGTTGTTGGGGAGTTAAGCAGTATTATTGAGCCGTTAGAGGGTTATTACAGGGGTTTAGACGAGCTTTATTCTCGTTTTGGTATAAAGTATCACGAGGAGGACAAGCTATCGTCTGAGGGCTTAAAGCAGCTTAATTTAGCGAGACAGGATTATGACAAGCGTTATGGTTCTATATTGGATCGTGAGGGTGAGTTGCGGGAGGCATATGATAAGAAGTTATCGGAGTATGTGGAGTTTGACATTTATCCTATGAGTTACAGGGGTTTTCCTGACAGTATGAGTGCTATGGACATAGAGCAATTTCGTTTATTGATAGAGGAGTTATCGCATGAGGATTATTTGTCTTGTTTGGATGATAATGATGTAAGTTCTTTCGGGGATATTGGTTGCAATGCGGGTAGTGGTGCTGTTGTTGGCGTTGGAGCGGATGGAGATATAGAGTGTGTTCAGGATGGTGGAAGCCGGGTAGAAAGGGATAATTAGGCGGTTATGGATATGTTTGACAGAAATAATGGTAGTATGTTTTCGGGTGGTGTAGGCACTGCTTTACGAGAGGATTGTCTGTCGGACATGTTTGTTTGTGTTTATAGGTTGTTTAGGGTTTTGTTTGGCGGTGTTAGATATATTCTTTTGGGTGATGATAGCGGTATAGAATTTGTGGAGGACGGTATCAGTGAGGTGTCTGTTCATCCTGCTTGTGATTGTTTTTATCATCGTTTGGACGGTTGTAGTGATGTGGAGGATGATGTTTCTGATGTTAGTGATAGTGTTAGTGTTAGTGTTCGGCGAGGTTTAGGAGATAGTAGTAGTAATGGTTAATTTACATAGATGGTAGTTATATGGCTAAAGAGCGTTATGATATAGGCAGTGATGTAGATATGTGTAGCAACACGTTGTACAATGCTAAGATTGATGGTGCAAGCTGTGTTGTTCCTAAGGATAGTAATTCACACACTCACGGCAACAGGGTTGCTTTGGATAAGGTATCGGGTGAGAACACGGGTGATGAGGACAAGGCGAGCATAGTACAGAAGTTAGACATCACGAGTGAGGATGTTGTTGGCGATAGTGATGAGTTGTTGGCTGACAGAGGGGGTAATTTCATCAAGGTAGCTTTTAGTAAGGTCAAGGCTTTATTAAAGACTTTTTTTGATAATGAGTATTCGGACAGGAGTCATAATCATAAGTTGAATGATTTAGCGGAGAAGAGTTATAACAGCCTTGATGACCTACCAATATTAGACTTTGAGCCTGCCGATGCGAATATACAGAGTCATATTGGTGATGGAGATATACATGTTACTACTGTTAAGACTGCTGCTTGGGATGCTAAGTTAGATGTTTCTACCGTTATACCTTCTTTAGATACTATTGATAAGAGGCTGACGCCGGCTATCAACGAGGTGAATGCTATCGCTAAGGGGGCAGGCAACGGAGAGACAGTAACGGATATAGCTGCTTTAGTAACATTGCTAAATGCTGCTGTTCCTACTGACTATCCTTATGGTAAGAATTTCTATGTAGTAGACACCGAGGTTCCGGACTATTGGATTAGTGCTATTGGTAGTAGTAGTGTTCCGTATGTATATGTTGATGACACTACGTTTTTAGATGACATAGCTGTCACAGGTTCATTACAGGTGGGGTATTATAGCATTAGTGAGTTAGAGACACAGAAGGTGAACCTTACTGACTATTATGATAAAGCTGCTGCTGACTTGTTGTTAGGGGCAAAAGAAGACATTACAAATAAAAGTTCTAATGTTGATACCGATAAAACAAGTACTACTAAATATGCAAATGTAAAGGCTATCTACGACTGGGCGGTTGGAAAATTTATTGACATTACTAAAATAGTAACGTCATGGAATGCGACAACATTAAACACTAACATTCCTTCGGAGAAGCTCGTAAAAGACAGCTTGAACGCAAAAGCCGAAATCACTACTTTTGAGAACACAGTTGTTAATAATTGGGTTGCGGATACGACTTATGTTAATTTTGGCTATAAAGCAGATATATCTTTAAGTGGGGTTATTTCTACAGACATAATCGAAATAGTCTTCGGACATAATGAAGCTGTTAGTGGTTATTATTCGCCTATTTGTCTTGTTGAGAATGGGAAAATA
>Ga0209723_1004676_pt1 | contig 14967 bp, 8 predicted proteins | sample BiotimSIPDNA_2_FD_185750 | JGI IMG/M metagenome (GOLD analysis project Ga0209723, IMG submission 185750) | Anaerobic biogas reactor microbial communites from Washington, USA - Biogas_R2 time_0 SIP DNA (SPAdes) (version 2) | ecosystem: Engineered > Bioreactor > Anaerobic > Unclassified | place... | reverse complement strand
GAGCTTGGAATAAGAGACTTCAGCGTTATAAGGAGCGAAGGAGTCACGCCTATGGCAGAAACGGCGACGGCGCCGACCATCACCTTTGACTTTTTGATCACCAATGAATTAGAGCATTTCGCCAGCAAAGACGGCCTGCGATGCGTCGTTACTGTTACCTGCGTCATTCCGTTGGGCGCCAGCGCGAGCATCACCGTAACCGGGTCGTTTGAGCAGGAAATCGGCGTCAATTTCAGCATTTCCAGCAAAGCCGTCTGGAAGGTATACGGAATATTTCCGTACATAGCCGATTACCGTGTAAACGCATCTCTGGACGTGTATAACTACACCGGCCTTAAGCTCAACGCGCTTGTAACCACCGACGGGTCGCCGGATCTGGACGTGAGTGAAAAGATTGAGGAACTGAAAGCTATGGCCTCAAGCGACGGCGGCTCGGTGGAGGATGCGGGAAGCGCCGTAAGAGAGTTTTACGAAATCTATCAGGAAATGCTCTCATCGAGCCATGACTATATCGATATTCTCAACATTCCCCTTATCTCGATCCAAGGCGCGGTCGACCCGCTTTACATCATCGCATTTAGTTTTAAGACGGAATTTGTGGTGTCGGTTGACGCGTGCGTATCTTTGGGCGCCGAATTCGGTTACGAAAAGGCGACCCGATATTGCGTTAGCCTGATAATCTTTGAAAAAACCGCCACAACTTCCGAAACGGAACTCATTGACGGCAATTACGGCTTCACCGTTTATGTTATGGGTACGCTGGGCCTGAGGGCAGGCCTGCGCTTTACGCTCGAGGTCGGCCTTTTTAGCGTCAATCTCAATTCCATTGGGTTTACGGCGGAAATCGGCGCGTATTGGAGATTCTGGGGTTTCGTGTATTACCAGCTGCGGTACGCGAACGGACGGACCACATCGACATCTGGCGGAGCATGCTATATGGAGCTCGGCGTATATCTTGAAGTCAACTTTATAGCGCAGCTCGGCAATAACGCATTCAGCTATGTAGCCACGCTCTATGAGCATGAATGGCCGTTATTGACCATAGGGAGCCGGTATTACGTTTACGACTTTGCTTATGAGGCGGCTGATAATATACGCATGAAAAAAGTAAACGCAAAACAGCTGCCTGATTATCTTTTCACCATGAAGCAGATGGACCTGTATACCGGTTATATATCTGAGCAGAAATATGCCGCATCGTACTTTAACCTTGAAATAGATATCAACTCCTATATGCATGTCTCTAGCAGCGGCTACATAACTGTTGAGGCCAATGGCACACAGCGCCGGCTGGAGAGGAATGTTGGCATAATGTGGAAGGGCGGCCCGCTGTCCTTTTCCTCCGTACCCTTATCCCGCACCGTCAATATAAAGTGGGATGACCTGGAATCCGGCTACTACATTGACTTTGTAACAAACGGCGGGGAGCCCCCGGAACGTTTATACGAAGAACCATATGCGCCGATAACCCTTCCGATCCCCAACCGCCTGGGCTATGAATTCATGGGCTGGTACCTGGACGAAGCGCTCACTCGGAGAGTTAGCATGAGCACTATGCCGACCTCAAATATTACGCTCTACGCGGACTGGCAAGAGGTGGGCATAGCCTACACGGTATATCACGTCTATGAGCGGCCCGGCTATTCCGACCTGTTAATCTGCGAATACTATACCTCATGGGGAGGAGTAGCAACAGTAACCCCTGAAGTTAAGAATATCAACTCCGGTGTCTATGTTTCGCCCGCGCCGCAAACGATAAATCTTGCCGAAACCAAGGTTGTATTTTATGAATATGAATATTTCAGATATACCCTGACTTTCAATACAGGCATCATCGACGACACAAACGGGGACGGCGTCATTGACGGCGATGATTCGCAGACAGTCGTCGTGCAGCAGGCAAGACAAGGTGACGATATAAGCAGGTATGTGCCATATCTCTACAATTATGGATTTACCTTCCTGGGTTGGGATAAGGATATAAACCAGCCTGCGTACTCGGACATGACATTTACCGCGAGCTGGAGTCTCAACGAGTATTCCATTATTTATGACCTCCGTGGCGGATCGCCGGTCGAGAATCCGGTGACATATAGCATTTACACCGGCGAGATCACGCTTATTAACCCGACAAGACCCGGCTTTGACTTCGCCGGCTGGGTTGGCACGGGGCTGGCAGAGCCTACCATAAATGTGACGATCCCGGCAGGCTCGGTCGGTGTCAGGGTCTATACAGCCATATGGACGCGGTATGCCATCACTTACGATCTCGCGGGCGGAAACTGGCGCACGGGCTACCCCAATATGCCGGGCTATACAAGTTCGCAGGCCGATACGCACCTGTACAACCCGGTCAGAGACGGCTATCTCTTCGCCGGCTGGACCGGAACGGACCTTACCGGGCCGACCATGAATGTGGTGATCCCTCACGGCTCAGAGGGTGACAGGAGTTATACGGCAACGTGGATACCGGCAGCTTCCTACACAGTTTCACACTATAGGGAGGCTCCGGACGGCAGCTATACGCTTTATGAAACCCAAACCCTGATCGGAGCAGTCGGTTCCCTGACCGAGGCGGCCGCCAAATGGTATCAGGGATACACGGCGCAGCCTTTTGAGCAGATAGCGATCGACCAGGGCGGAACGGCAAATGTCGAAATACGGTACGGCAGCAACGGCTACCGGGTACTCTTCTTCGCAAACGGCGGAATGTTTTCAGACGGGTCGACCGGAACCGGCAAGGAACTGTACTTTAAGACCGGAGCGGCCATCCAATATCCGGGAGTCACCCGCGCGGGCTTTACCTTTACCGGCTGGACCCCCGGCTATACTGTCATGCCAGCAAACGATACGCAATTTTATGCCCAATGGACGCCATTAAGCTACACCATTAGCTACGACCTGAATGGCGGCAGCATTGCGGGCGGCAGCAACCCGACAAGCTATACAACTGAACAAACGATCATCTTCCCGGGAAATCCTTCAAAAGCGGGCGCTGCCTTTGCGGGCTGGATAGATGACGCGACGGGTCTGTTCATTGCAGCCGGCTCAGTGGCCATTCCTTACGGCTCAATCGGAGACAAGCGTTTCACGGCGGCGTGGGAGGACAACTACACCATCACCTACGATCTCGCAGGCGGCGATGTCGCAAGCGGTAACCCGACAAGCTACAGTATCCTGAGCGCTGATATCACGCTTAAAAATCCCTATAAAGCCTACTATGTCTTCGCGGGCTGGAACAACGACACGACGGGGCTTATTCTTCCCGGCGCCGTGGCGATTCCGAAAGGCTCGACCGGAGACAGGCAATTTACGGCAGTCTGGACGCCGGTCAGCTACACCATAGCCTACAGTCTCGGCACCGGCGGCAATTATGACGGCATAGACCACCCGACAAGCTATACCAGAGAAAGCGGCGACGTCACGCTTGTCGCGCCCGCAAGACCGGGCTATGTTTTCGAAGGCTGGATCTACGAAGGCATGCCCGATTCGGGTGTGATCACGGCAGGCTCAACCGGGAACAGGACGTATACGGCCATATGGAGAGTCGGCTACACCATCACCTATATTCTCGCGGGCGGCAGCTTTGAGGAGGGTATAACCCCGCCCGCAAGCTTCACGTCTTTAAGCGGCACCGTCACAATTCCAAATCCAGTAAAACAGGGTTATGTCTTCGACGGCTGGACCGGCACGGGCATTCTTTTCGGGATGGCAAAGAATCTGACATTCACGGCGAGCAATAATCCCGGGAATAAAGAATACACGGCTAACTGGACGCCTGTGAGCTATACCATAAACTATAACCTCGCGGGCGGCAGCGCTGCAGTCAGCAACCCGGAAAGCTATACCATAGAAAGCGATGACATAGCGCTTAGCAATCCCACCAGGGAAGGTTATACCTTCGCCGGCTGGACGGGAACAGACCTGAGTGAGGCGACGCCGGAAGTGACGATCGAGACAGGCTCGACCGGAGACCGGACGTATACGGCAACCTGGACGGCCATCGACTACGACATAACCTACGAACTTGATGGCGGCAATTATACGGATATAGAGCACCCGACAAGCTATACCGCTGCGGGAGGCGTCGCGCTTGTTGCCCCCGTAAAATCCGGCTATACCTTCGCGGGCTGGACGGGTACGGGTCTTGCCGGTCAAACCATGTCCGTTACGATACCGGCAGGCTCGACCGGAGCAAGGACATACACGGCGACCTGGACGCCGGTCAACTATGCCATTTCCTACGACCTGGACGGCGGCAGCGCTGCAGTCAGCAACCCGGTCAGCTACACGGTGGAGAGCGATGACTTCACGCTCAACAATCCCACAAAGGCAAACTATACCTTCGCGGGCTGGACGGGTACGGGTCTTGCCGGTCAAACCATGTCCGTTACGATACCGGCAGGCTCGGCCGGAGCAAGGACGTATACGGCGACCTGGACGCCGGTCAACTATGCCATTTCCTACGACCTGGACGGCGGCATCGCTGCAGCCGGCAATCCGGGAAGCTATACCATCGAGAGTAATACGATCACGCTCAAAAATCCCACAAAGGCAAACTATTACTTCGCAGGTTGGACGGGTACGGGCCTGATCGGTAAAACCATGTCCGTGACAATCCCGGCAGGTTCGGCCGGAGACAGGGAATATACGGCGAACTGGACGCTCGTCTACAGCATAAGTTACATTCTGGACGGCGGCAGCTTTGAGGGCGGGTACCCCGCAAGCTATACAGAACTGAGCGGTGCCATTACGCTGATTAACCCCACCAAAGAAGGTTATGAATTCGTAGGTTGGACGGGTACGGGCCTGATCGGTAAAACCATGTCCGTGACAATCCCGGCAGGTTCGGCCGGAGACAGGGAATATACGGCGAACTGGACGCTCGTCTACAGCATAAGTTACATTCTGGACGGCGGCAGCTTTGAGGGCGGGTACCCCGCAAGCTATACCGCGGCAGACTATGTCGCGCTGGTTGACCCCGCAAGGCCGGGTTACATCTTCCTCGGCTGGACTTGGGACGGCCAGGATGTGCCGGCGCTGGGCTTAACGATTCCGTCCGGTTCGACCGGAGACAGGGTGTTTACGGCGCACTGGGGCGATGAGGCAGACACGTATTACGAGCTGAAGTTCTTTAACCCGGCCGACTTCAATCAGATCGGATATACACGAATGCTGCGCGCTGGCGATGCGTTCACACCGCCGGAGCTCCCCCCGCGCACGGGCTACGAATTAATCGATTGGTCTTCCGAACTCTACTCATCGGAACCGTACCTCGGGACAACGATGCCGGAAGGAGACCTGACGCTCTATGCTATATGGGAACCGATCCTTTATTCAGTCGATTTTGACTATAATTATCCGGTAGAATTTTCGGAGCTGGAGCCGGATCCCTTCGAATTCGAATACCGCGTAGACGTACCGGGGTTGCTGCCGAGCGACGATTATCTTGATCCATTCTATACTTATTATGATGAAACCACCGAAACTACTTATTATTATAAAGTGGCCGGCTGGACTGCCAATGCTGACGGCTCGGGCACAATTTACCGCAGGGGAGACTACATATATAACCTGAACCTGGCCGCGGAAGACGAGGAAGTAACCCTGTACGCCAAATGGTTCCTGTACGATGAGTTCGGGCTGTTTGACGCAATTTACTCGGTCAGGGGGCAGACGTTTGATTTTGATTATGTTAGCGGCACTGTATCAGGCGCCCTGCTTGACGCGTCGTTGAGCGCTAAGCCGGAATTGAACCTCGATTATGGGCTTGGAAACGACAGCTTTTATGACCTTGGCGACGGATTTATCAGGGTCAAAGAGACCGGCGACGCCGAAAACCCCATCGCGCTGTATATATATGACAAAAGCGGCAATCCGATCATGCCGTATGGAACGCTGACGGCGCCCTCGGCGCCGGAAGGCTCGCTGATCGGCACCGGGAACAGCGACGGACTTACGTCAGACTGCAAGGCGTCGCTGCAAAGCCTGCACGGAGCGTATTGGGCGGACGGCCTGGTGACGGTCGGGAGCATCACAATGCTCTGGCACATGGAAGTCAGAGAAGATGGCGAAGAAACGGAAAATCTGGATTACAATGACGATTACGGATTCGTGTTTACAAGCGTCACCGGAGTCAGTTACTTTATCAGCGGAAGATACGCTTCCCAACTTGAGGCGCCGACAGCGCTGCCCATGGTGTTCTTTGAAAATGCAATCACCGACCCCGCAATGACAAATATTGCGGATGTACGCAGTTATTACGCCGGTCCTTTGGGCTCGGGCGAGGGAATGCCGATACCGTGGATCACGTAATAAACCGAACCTCGAGTGGGGATACAACAGGGATAAGGAGAAGCTGCCGCAGATAAACCCAGGAATGTATTATGGGCAGAACAGCATGCTTCCGCTGTATTACCGCATTTATTCCGGAAGCAATCCGGATAAAGCACAACTGAGATATATGACCGAGGACACAGGTGTTATTTCATGTAAAAAAGCAAGATATGTAATGGACAGAGGCTTTTACTCTGCCGAGAATCTGAAGTGCCTGGTGGAAAAAGCTGCAGGTTCATAATTGCATTGAGCATATTATAACAGGGGATATTATGATGGAAGCATTCAGAGCAGGCCTTATTTCAGAAAATGAGGGAAACATAATATAGAGCAATATGCTTAAAAAGCGAAGAAAAATCGGTGCCGACTCTTTTACCGAATACCTACATGATAGCGAAACAAAATAAGATAAACCACGCCTCGCTTCCGTAATGGCAGCGAGGCGCAGTTATATGTAGGCAGTTTAGAGCGCTTCCCGGATATCTGACAAACAGGAAGGTCAGTTTTCAGTGCGCAGTGACGTCAAGCCTACACATACGCGATAACCTGACTGTAAAGTCAGTATAAATGACGGGATATTGCTGGCTGAATCCGCGCAGCTAAAAAGGCAAATACCCCTATCGAAAATTGAGAGCCTCGTCTTATTCGGCAGGATAGGCCTGAGTGCATATGTGATTAATTATCTGCTCGAAGAAAGCATCCCTGTGACATGGCTTTCGAACACAGGTCGCTATTACGGCAGGCTCGATTGCACAACCCACATAAACATCGAAAGACAACGCCTGCAATTCAGGTTCTCTGAAGACGAGAGCTTCAGGCTCGAGTTGTCAAAACGATTCATATTAGGGAAGATTTCAAACCAGATTGTACTATTGAGAAGATACAACAGAGAGCGTGAAAAACAAAAGGTTAGAGAGATTATCGTTAAAATCGCAGCATTGAGGGAGAACTCACAGCGTGTTTCGGATATCAAGCAGGCCGCCGGCTGCGAAGGAATGTGCGCCAGACTGTATTTTGAAGCGTTATCTATGCTGATAGACAGGGACATCTCGTTCTCCGGCAGGTCCCGCAGACCGCCGGAGGACAAATTCAACTCGATGCTCAGTTTTGGATACACGCTTATGATGTACGAAGTTTACAACGCGATAGAACTGCGGGGGCTTAACCCGTATGCGGCCTTCTTGCACAAAGATCGAACAGGCCACCCCGCGCTTGCTTCGGATTTGATGGAAGAATGGCGTCCGGTGATTGTCGACTCTCTGGCTATGTCTCTTGCGAATACACACGAAATAAAACCCGAGCATTTTTATGAAGCCGAAAACGCCGGCATATACCTAACGGATGCCGGTCGCCGAGTATTCCTTGATAAATTTGAAAAGAGAATCCGCAGAGACCACAAATATACCAATAATGAATTCTCAATGAACTTCAGGCAGAGCGTCCTGAGCCAGGTAACCGCTTTGTGCAGCGCGCTGGAAAACAAAGACGCGTCATTGTATAAGCCGGTGATTATCAGGTAACCGATATGAGTTATGATGAAGAAGTTTTTGACTTTTCTTTGAAAACGGATGATAATACCCGTCAGTACCTAATTGTTGTTGTTTATGACATACCGGATAATAAAAGAAGAAACCGAATGGCGAAAACCCTGAAAAGCTACGGCTTGCGTGTTCAGAAGTCCGTGTTTGAGTGTATGCTGACAAACAAACTCTATCAAAGAATGATTCTGGCTGCTGAGAAAATACTGGCCGAAGAAGATTATCTTAGAATATATAAGCTCAGCGCAAGAGCGGATATAAGAGCATACAGCCCGTTGGGCTTGCTGGAGTTTGACGAGGATTATGTTATCATTTAAAACAAACTGCGGGGTATATACAAAAAAACCGGTATTTGTTAAGAAAAACAGGCAGTGCCCCGCAAAGGGCCGATTTAGCCCTTGTGAATACCGGCTTTTTTAGGGGTAGTATTTAGAAGGCCTCTTCCCCGTAAGGGGACGGAAACTTGATATTTCTCTCAATAACGATTTTGTGCTCTTCGTATTTAGCAGCCCTTAAGAATCGCTGCAACAAGCATAAAATTAAGAGTCCGACATGTTTGCACATCGGGCTCTCTGGTGGAATTCTATATGATTGGTTTATATATGAGTGAATGATAGCAGCCGTATGAATCGAGAGATTCACGTGCGGCTCTGTGAGAGCCTTTGGCGAAATTCCCCTTGGCTGCTCGACTGAGAAGTCAGTGACTCAGCGAGCGAGCGGCCACTTACGATTGTAACGGAATACAAAATGTTATAGGTGTGATAGAATTTGTTAAGTATCACTATCATTTCTTCCGACATCATTATAACGGGGTGAGATTATGGAGCAGAAAGAAAGCAGGAAATACGGCTATCTGGCAAAGGAAATCGGCATTCGGGAAAACGTGGGAAGCATCGAGAAATGTGCCGTTCTGGACAAATCCTTCTTTGGTTGGGACAGCTTTTCAATCCGCTGCGGTCTGATTGGCCAAACCGGTATGATCACGGAGGAAAGCGATAAGCTGCATACCCATGACTACGATCAGATTCTCTGGTTTCTGAGTGCTGATCCCGGTAATATGCTGGAACTGGGTGCGCAGTTGGAAATTGACCTTGGCGCCGGTGCCGGCGGGGTGCGTCAGCGCATGTCAACGCCCTCCGTGGTGCTCATTCCCGCGGGGACACCCCATTTTTCGCCCGTTGTTACTGACCTGGAAAAGAAGTTTTTCTTCTTGTCCGTTAACTGCTCCGGGGAACTCAGAGCCAATGTTTATGATGAAAAAGCAAAGCCGGGTGAGGACTTCGGCGCATGGGGCGAATTTCGCAACGAGTATAAAAAGAATATACAAAGCTTGAAATTTGCCCGCAAGGATCCGTATCATTACGGTTCCGCCCTGGCGTCCGATGCCGGCGGTATCTACACTCATGTTGATGCGGGATCCGCCGCGGTTCCGATCCCTGTTTCCATGTCGTGGCAAACTGTCACGAAAGCCCATCAGCTTGGCCCACGCAGACCCGACCTGACATACGCTCCCCATTCACATACATATGATGAGGCCTTGATTTTTCTGAGCCTTGATTTGGACGACCTGACCGAGCTGCACGCCGAGGCGGAGTTCGGCTTTGGTATACAGGGAGAGGATCAGGAATTCTTTACGATCACAAAGGCCGCCGCTATGCTGGCGCCCGAGGGGGTATACCATCTCCCGCTGGTTTTCAGGAAAGTAGAAAAGCCGATGATCCTTATAACTTTGTCGGTAAATACAGGTCACACCGCGCCGAAGCAGATTGGCTGAGTTCATCAAGAACCCGGGAGCAAAAGGTTAACGAAACATGAAGAAATGCCCGATTAATAAACATCATAAGGGAGAAAGACCATGAAGGTAATGGGAATCACAGCCGGCAGGAAAGGCGGCAACTCTGAAATACTGCTTAAGGAAGCGCTTTCCGTATGCCGGGAAAATGGCGCGGAAGTTCTTATGATCAATCTCACCGACTATAAAATACTTCACTGCACAGGCTGCGAGGCGTGTACGTCCGGATTTACAAAAGGAGTTCGGGTGCCCTGCGTCCTTAAAGATAAAGATGACAAGGACAGGCTTACGATAAAGATGCTGGAAATGGACGCGGTCATCTTTTCCGTTCCGACCTACGATCTGATGCCCTGCTCCGCCTACCTTGCGTTCGCGCAGCGCAATCTGGCGTATGAGGTTTCTTTTTTGCAGCATGTCGGCGCCATCGAAAAGAAGAACAGAATCGCCGGAATCATATCCGTCGGAGGTTCAACCCGCTCCTGGCAGTCAATGGCGCTTGAAGGCATGGGTGCCACGATGTTTACAACATCCTTCCGCGTAATCGACATGATGCTGGCCAAGCGGCTTAACAGACCCGCGCAGGTGTTGCTCAGACCGGAATTTCTCCGGCGGGCGCATCGGCTCGGAGAGAATATCGTAAAAGCTCTCAACACTCCGATTGAGGACAGAAAATGGCTCGGTGATGAGGATTTCGGCTGGTGCCCCGTGTGTCATTCAAACGCGATTATAAAAGGTGAGGAACGCTGGGACGGACTCAGATACGATTACGAATGCCAGGTGTGCGGCTCCGGAGGGACGCTGGAGCCGGACGGAAAGGGCGGTTACAAATTCGTCATAGCCGAAAACGGCCTGGAAAGAAACCGCTTTCTGGGAAACGAAGAGCATTTGACCGAGATCGGTGCCGGAATGGCCTTTTTTTACGAACCCGAAAACCAAAAAATCGTCCGTGAGCAGCTTGAGAAATACAAAGCCATACAGTTCCCGGCTTTATAGCCCGTATAGTTCGGCTTTATTGTGAATATTAAAACACCAGCTTACAGCACACACCTGTCTTTAACACCCAATGCGCCTGTCTCGTCTTATCGCGCGAACGCGGCCGGAAAGGGAAATCAGAATGTATACGTTTACAAATCAATTTATGTCCGATGAAACCAATCTCGCTTATTTAAAGGATAATATGATGGGGCCCAATGCCATGCGCGTTACGGAGGAACTGGCGTCATATCTGACCGTAAGTAAAGATGCGCGAATTCTTGACCTGGGCTGCGGCTGCGGTTTATCTACGCTTTTGCTCGTGAAAAAATACGGCTCGCGTGTTTTTGCCACCGACCTGTGGATTTCTCCTGACGACAACCATGAGCGTTTTAAAACTGTCGGGATCGACGATAAGGCTGTTCCGATTTCCGCGGACGCGAGCAAAGGGCTGCCTTTCGCGAAAGGGTATTTTGACCTGCTTATATCCGTGGACGCTTATCATTACTTCGGCGACAATGATGAAATGCTCCCGTCTCTCATTCCTTTTGTAAAAAAGGGCGGTTATATCGCCGTGGCGATTCCCGGAATTAAATATGAATTCGGGGAGAATGTCCCAGAGGAAATGAAGCCTTTCTGGAATAATGAGGTGGCAAGGACCATTCATTCTCCTGGCTGGTGGAAAGATATATGGAGTAAAGCGGAGGGTATAAAGATAGAGGATATCCGCGAAATGAGCTGCTGTAAACAGGCGTGGGATGAGTGGCTGGCCTGTCCGAACCCTTATGCCGAAGGCGACAGAAAAATGATGGAAGCTGAAAACGGACAGTATTTTAACCTTATTTCGCTGATAGCTAAAGTTATCTGATGCTTTAGGCGTCCCCGCGGCGATCCGCGTGTATCGGAAAATGGCGTCAAACGGGCCTGTCAATGAGAAAACTGAGCAGCAGTGAGAGCCGTTCCTCGGCTATTTCAAGCTCGGACGATATCAGTTCTCTGATACGAGTCAGACGATAGTATAGCGTATTGCGGTGCAGATTCATGGCCTCGGCAGTTTTGCCGAGGCTCCGCTCGCATATAAGGTAATATTTTAATGTCTCGAAAAACTCCGTGCTGTGCTTTTCGTCATAATCGCGCAGCGTCAGAAGATCCGGGTGCACCATGTCCGCCGCCGGGCTTTGAGACAACAGCTCCGATGCGTATTGCAGCGCGCAGTCAAGACAATGCATAAGCTCGCCCGGCGTTGAACCGCCCAGCCTTAAGGCGGCGTCTGCCTGCAAATAGTGAGAAGAGGTCAGGTATATATCGGTAAATACGCAGCTAATGCCGGCGGAAACACCGGCACGGCTAAGCAGCGAGGATAACTCGGCTTTCAGCACCGGCAGCGGTCTTAATCTCAGGTTTGCGAGCAGCACGATACCACCGCCGTATGTAAGCGTAATGCAGCCGCTAAGGGCTGAGGCAAGCATGGAGTAAAGGGGCTGTTGTATATCGTTTCTGACGTCTGTCTTGATGACCACCTTGGAATCGGCAGGCTCCCAGCCAATTACCGAAAAGCGATGTTCTGTCTCTGCGCGTGAATACGGCACACCGTCCAGGAGACCCTGCACAAGCATGACTTCATTGTACAGACGACTGTCGTCCTCGTTGAATCGCATCCACTCCTCCACAATGCCGCCAAGTGTTCGCAAAAGGTGCCGGCGTCCGTTGGTCGGTGGGTGGCCGGAGCATAAAAGCCCTATCCAGCCCGCGAGCCGTTTGTGCACGAAAAGATTTTGACACATTACCTGATTCCCCAGTAAAAAGGGCTCCTGGTCGTTCGTGTGGGGCAGTACGGCGTCGCTTATGCCGCGAATGAAATCGAGGCTCATACGGCCTTGGCCGGTCATCTGCTGCCAGACATCGTCGAAAGGCCGTTTGTCCAGGTACCGGCTGGAAACGGCGGATAAGACGTAACCGCAATCCAGAATAGAGAGTGGTGCATTAAACACGATATCGCTGTCGTCCAGCAGGCATGACATAGGGCAACCCTCCTGTATCCGTGTCCGCAGTCCGTCGCTCCAGCTGTTGTAAAAGTCGAATGCCTGAAGGACCTTGTTAAGCACAAGAATCTCGTCGTTCGTGGGAATCCTTATGATATCGCCGCCGTGGGCGCATTCCACCCCGCCTTGCCCGGCGCCCACATAGACACATTGGCTCTCGGCGCTGCCGCTGCCGGAGACGTGTCGTGCATTTCGTAAAACCTGAGCGCCCTCATGTATCTCTCCCGAAGCGCCCAGCGGAGCAAGCCAGTCAAGCAAAATCCACATACTTAGCTTCATAAAGCGCACCTCCGAATAAGATACATCTTGGTGCAATAAGCACGAATTGTCAAGCGTGTCCGGAAAATTGATTTAGCGCAGCGCACGTTTTGTTCAAGACAAGACGATGTTATGATGGTACATATAAAGATCATTCGCTGAAAGGATTTGACTATATGCTCACACCGAGGGAAAACGCGCTTATCGCATACCGCCACGGGCAGCCGGAATGGATACCCTTCTCGTTTCTGGATTTTAACACATTTTTCGCAAACCCGTCGATGGAACGGTATATGGGTTTTGAGTCGGGTCCGGACGCTTTCGGCGTGAGCTGGACATATGAACCCACTGTCCGCGCATGTATGACGACGCCGGGAGCGGAGCAGGTTCTCAAAAACATAGCCGAGTGGCGGGAGGTGGTCAGGTTTCCCGACCTTGAGGCAGTGGACTGGGCAAAGCAGGCCGAAAAAGACCTTGTGGGCAGGGACGGTAAAAAGCTCGATGTGAAAGGGAACGGCAAGCTGTGGCTGTGTATGGTCATAAACGGCAGCTTCGAGCGCCTCCACGCGCTGATGGGTATGCAGGAAGCGCTGATCTCCCTGATAACCGACCCTGAGAGCTGCTATGATTTCTTCGGGGCTATGGCGGATTATAAAATAGCGTATTACAAAAAAATAGTGCAGTATTACCCGGTGGACGTTATAAACGGGCACGACGATTTCGGTACTAACGATCGTATGTTTATGTCGCCGGATATGTGGCGCAGTCTGCTCAAGCCGCATCTCAAGCGCATTTCGGACGCCTGCCATGAGATGGGTGTGATATATCAGCACCACTCCTGCGGGTATATTGAGCCGATAATCGGCGACCTCGCGGAGATAGGCATCGACGCCATAGACACGCTTCAGGCCTGCAATACCCATCTGGGCGAGCTGAAAGCCAGGTATGGAGATAAGCTCACCTTCTGCGGCGGCTTCAACACAAACGGTGTGCTGGATATGTACAGCTCGACGCCTAATCAGATAAAGGCTGAGTATCGTCGTGTAATTGATCTTCTGGCTCCGGGAGGGAGTTACATCGTATACCCGATTACAGCCACCGTGCGTTATGCCGAGCCTTTTACTCAGGAGCATCTTAGCTACGGAGTTAATTTCTATAAAAGACAGGAAGACACATCGAAAAAGAATACGATTAATGCATAATGAGGACAAACTTATGACATCCGCCGAAAAACTCGATAATATGTTTAAGCTCGTAAAGCCGAAAGATCGAACCGAAATACCTGTTTTCCCGATGATCATTACCTGGTGCGGAAAGGTCGCGGGAATAACGCAGGCTCAGATGATAAAAGACCATAAAAAATGGCTGCTGGCGATGGACAAGTGCTTTGAGGTCATCGGAAATCCCGACGCCACCATGGCTCTGCCGCCCGCCGACACGATTTTCAGTATGGGTCTGCTGGCCAGGATTCCCGGCCGGGAGTTAGGCGAAGATGAGCTTTATCAGTTCATCGAAAAAGACTGGTTCACGGATGAAAATGAGTATGACCGCATTCTTCGGATGGGCTGGGATGCCTATATCGGGATGCACCAATGCCGCGTCCAAACGCCGCCTTTTATAAGCCCGGAAGAGCTTTACGCGCGTTTCGGCGCCCTGGGAGCCCGCGCCGCCGAGTCGGCAGCGCATTTTCTTCAGATGGGCATCGAACCCATTTCTCACGCCTCTGCCGCTCCCGTCTTCGACATACTTTCTTTAACTCATTCGATGGAGCCTTTTTTGCTCGATCTTGTCACAATACCGGGAAAGATCATGGATGTAGTCAACGCGGCGACACCTCACTTAATAGACCGGACGGTCGGTACTATTAAGCAGACACACGCTACCCGGGTGACTATGTGGGCGATGAGATCAAGTTCAACCTTTATTTCGCCCGATATGTTCAACGAATACGCGTGGCCTTCGATGAAAAAAATGATCGAAGCGTTTTGGAAAGCGGGCGCCGTCAGCATTATTCACTGCGACGGAAACT
>Ga0209723_1004666_pt1 | contig 15008 bp, 12 predicted proteins | sample BiotimSIPDNA_2_FD_185750 | JGI IMG/M metagenome (GOLD analysis project Ga0209723, IMG submission 185750) | Anaerobic biogas reactor microbial communites from Washington, USA - Biogas_R2 time_0 SIP DNA (SPAdes) (version 2) | ecosystem: Engineered > Bioreactor > Anaerobic > Unclassified | place... | reverse complement strand
GAGCCACCCACCGCGAGCTGTCGATCAAAATCCTGCACAAATCCGATCCGAAACGCCCATCTGCATGGATTCTCCCTGCCTACGCTCACTACCAAGACACCATTTCTTGAGGTTTTGCAAGAGGCTCAGCTATCAAAATATCAGACCTGTCTGCATTTAATAGGGCTTATCGGGGATTTAGCCACATTACTGCTTTTAATCCAATGTGTAATAGAGACGCATCGCTCTAAAGGTTGCCTTATCATGTATGAGGGTGTTCTAACGGGCAATAATTAGGCAGTAATATAATCTTAGGGGATTTCCAAGAAAATTAAAGGGGTCAGGCATGAATGGCACTGCCGTACATTTTTCCGGATAAGCGCACACGGCGACCGTCCGCACGACCTTTTTTTAAAAAGTTTATCGAGCGGTCAGGGTTTTTGGCCTCTCCAGCAGATTATTTCTATTGTCTCTTCGGCCTGTCTGTCCATTCATAAGCCGGAGAGACTGTTATGACGCCCCGTCTATCCGAAGCGGCTGTCGGCGGCATCCTGGATTTTTCCATCCGGGATTGCCTGCCGGCAGGAAAAAGCATAGAACCCAACCGTCACGCTATGATTCTGCGGCTCCTTAGGGACAGATCCTGACGCCGCGAATGACGGCGCCGTTCTGGTTGCGTCCGATGAACGATGTGCCCGACGGTTCGACGATGCAGCGGTCGATCCAGGGCGTATTGTCATCGTCGGGCCAATTCAGCGTGATGCGGTTTTCAGTGACGCTCCATGAGGCGCGTCGCTGGTTGGCGATGCGTCCGCCGCCGATGAGATCGACAATGCGTTCCTGGCCGTAGTCGCTGGAGATGCGCCAGCTTCCGATCAGTTGTTCGGCGGTGAAGCGGCCGGGCGCGGAGCGGGGCGGGTTCTTTTCGTTGATGGGCTGACCAGCGAGAGGCCATCCGTCTTCGGTCCAGTACATCGGGCGGATCTGGAGGATGCGATGTTTGTCGAGATTGCAGGTATCGTAGGTGTGGTGGACGATGAATTCGCCTTTGGTGCTTAGGATGACGGAGTTGTGTCCGGTGCCCCGCCAGTTGTCGTTGTTGGCCAAGACGAGCGTGCCGCCGCCATCTGTCATAGGGGTGCCGTTGAAGTCCAGATACGGGCCTTCGGGGCGTTGGGAGCGGCCGACCATGATCTTGTACGTGCTTTCGGCGCCATTGCAGCAACTATCGAACGAGACGAACAGGTAATAGTCGTCGCCGCGGCGGATGATGAAGGGCGCCTCAATGGCGCGTGGGCCGGTATGGCGGGCGGCGACGGTGGGATAGCGGTCGAGTGTTTCGATGAACTTGCCGGTATCGGGGTTAACCCGTGCATATTTGATGCCGCCCCAGTGCGAACCCCATACGGCGTGGGCGCGGCCGTCTTTGTCCTGAAAGACGGCCATGTCGATGGCGTTAAAATCGTCGCGGTTGGGAAACGATTCAACGACCAGTCCCAAGTCGGTCCATTTGTAATCCGGAGAAGCGGGGTCAAGCGAGTTGTTGACGGCCACACCGGTCACAGAGCGCTGACTGCCGAAAGAGGAAACGCTGTAGTAAACGTAATATTTATCGTTGAGCTTGACGATATCGGGCGCCCAGATCCCTTCGGGTCGGGAGATGGCTTCTTTGGCCCAGTCGGGGACGGATTTATCGAAGACGCGGTCGATGCGTTTCCAGTTGACCAGATCGTCGGAGCGATTGATCGGCAGGCCCGCACCGGTGGAAAAGGTATAGAAGCGTCCGTCATCGTCCTGGATGATGGTCGGGTCGGGTATGCCGTACAGTACGCCTTCGACTGTCGCGGCGGAGGCACCAAGAACAACTGTCAGCAATAACAGGGCCAATGCTGTGATGGGTTTTGACATTTCAGGTCTCCTATAAACAGTTAACATTAAAGGCGATTTAACGTACTAAACCCGCCATCCTTGAAACGGAGTATTGCTGTTCCACGCTATGGTGTGAAGGCATAGAGAGCGCCGTCCTGGCAGCCGATGAGGAGGGTGTTGTCGGCGCTGGCCGGTGGGGGGGGGCGATGTAGGTGTTGGCCGAGCCGAGGATGCGGTCACCGGCCTCAAACGTCCAGACCTTCAGGCCGTCCTGGGCGTCCACGGCAAAGAAAGTGCCGATCACGGAGGCGAAGAACACCCTGTCGTCGGCGTACAGCGGGGACGCTTCGATCTCGTCGTTTGCCCTGTACAACCAGCGTTCCTTGCCGCTTTTCAGATCGACGGCGTACAAAAGTCGATCCATCGAGGTGAAAAAGACCGTCCCGTCCACGACGACGGGGGTGGATTTGATTTCGGCTCGTGTTTCGAATCGCCACACCGGCCGGAGCGAATCGGGCAGACCGCCTTCGGCCATGCCGGTCAGCCCGGCGTCGCCCCGAAAGATCGGCCAGGTCGCCGAGCCGAACGCGACCGTCGGAACGTGTGTTTCTGTCACGTCCGGAGCGGGCGGAATCCTATTTTTCTCATACAAATAATAGGTCAGATACGCCATCATCGCCGCAACCGGCACACTAATGATCAATACCGGCACAAAAACACGACTAAGAGTACCCATAAATAACCTTTTAATCTGCTCAATGTTTATAACTACTGCTATACTATATCGGATTCGGTGCGTTAGGTCGAGAAGAATCAGGCGTCGGCCGAGGGGTGGGTAGCATAAACATCCAATATACCCAAATGTAATCGGCCTTGCGGGAATTGCGGCGACGGAATGTACTGCACAGAGAAAGAGGATTTAAAGACCTATAGATAATAATTTTTAGAGTCATCACCTACCGAAGCCCACCGCCCTGAGAAAGTACTTGACAGTGATAGACGCGGGGCTGTACGATACCGGTTTAGTCTGAATTCATCCTGTTTTATCCTGTAAAATTGGGAGTAGAGCGGTGCGACAGAACGACTTGAAGTCTCACACGATTAGAACGTTATGCGTATGTCTGGCGGGCGTGGTGCTGGCGGTGGCCGGGTGCCGGGATAATCCGCAGGACAGAGCCGCCAAAGAGGTCCACCGGCAGATTCAGTCGGCCCTTCAACATAGCGATGCCGTTGCGGCGCGGCAACAGATCCAGTCGGCGGTTACGTCGCATCGTCCCGAGGGGCTGGCGTATGATTCGGCCCATCTGGTCGGCGGAAATCTGACATTTACGGCGGGCCTGTCGGATATGGCGGAATTGCCGCTTGCTACCCTCGACGTCCACAAAGCCGCCGACGCAATCGCCTCGCTCCTTATCGAATCCCAACGGTACCTTTTGGACAAAGACCGGGTCGAAAAAAAACGTGCGCTTCAGGACGCAGAAATCAGTGAACTGACGACCTTGATTCGGGGCACGGCCGAACAGCCCGGCCTGCAGGCGCGACTGACCGCGGCCAAAGACGAGCTGGGTGAACTGCAGCGTCAACGGCAGGTCGCCCGGCAGGAACAAACCGCTGTTCAGGCCGTGATCGACGATTATCAGGCCCGTTCCGAGGCACTGCTCAAGCAGGCGGACCTGGCGTCGGGGGATGAGAAACTCAACTTGCAGCAGCAGGCTTACGCCCTGCGGCTTGAGCGGACGGCCGACTATGTTACGGTGCAGGCGGCGGAAAACACAATCAGCATTTTCGATGACCAAATCGCACTGGCCGAGTCGCGAGTTGAGGCGCTGGAGCGTAATCTGAATGAGACGCAGAACAGCATCGATGCGATTGAAACCTCGCTGGCTCGCCGCCTGCTCAATGAGCAGCAGGCCGAGCTTGTCCAATTGCTTTCCGAGGGGCAAAAACAAATCAATGCACGGGCGGACGCCATTAAAGAGGGACTGGCCTCATATCGTCAGGCCGCCGAGGGTGTCGTCCAGACATTCCAACTCGCCGCCGAGCAGTACCAGAAGATCCGAGCCGGTGACGCAAGGCTGCCGGCGACCGTTCGGCAGGGCGACAGCGCGATGTACGCGGCGATAACGATCGCCGATCGGATTATGTTCCTCAACGAAACGACCGCTCGGCTGACCGGCACGATAGAGGCCGCCGACGAAACGCTTGTCCGGGGGCTGCGCGAACGGCTGCCGCTCGGCACCGATCCGGACGACGAGCCGATTCGGGCGATGATGGCATTCTTTGACCAGGCCGACAGCGCGTATGAAGAAGCGATGAGCTTGGCGCAGCGACTTGCGGATCGCGGTCGAGAGGTCGCGGTCGGCGTGCTGAACAGCCGTCTGTTGGCGCTGCAGCGTCAAATGCAGATGGCGGACGCGTTGGCGCAATACGAACTGGCCTCTCAGACGCAGGCGAAACTCGAAACCTTGAAACAACAGGGGCAGGCCGATTTCGGCTCCCTGTTTACGCTGTCCGAAGCCGCTCGGCTGCTGGACGAAGGCGTGTACTTTACCCCCGTGCTTCCGGTCAATGTGGAGTTGTACTTCGAGAGCGTTCGGCAGCGACTGACGGAATGGGAACAGTTGCCGACTCCTGAACAGAAGGCCGAGGCCGTTGAGCGGCATTTGGTTGAGATTGATGAGCTTATCGGCGCCTACGGGGATGAGATGGCCCGTCTGCTTGAACCGCTCCGACAGGAGATGCTGGCGGCGATGGAACGCGGATTTGAGACAACGACAACACAGAGAGGGCCGGGCGAGCCTAACAGTCTTTTCTGACCGCCCCCCCCCTATAACAATGTAAGGTTTAACAGGTCCATCGAATATTGTCGCAAGGAGTGCGGGAATGAAATTATCGGAATTGCTACGGTTGGAATGCGTGCGGGCTGGCTCTACGGCCGACGACAAGGCGCTGGCGCTCTGTGAGATTGCCGCGCTGGCCAAGCGAAGCCCGATCTGCCGAAATGTCACCGAAGAAGACATTCTGGAAGCACTTCAGGATCGGGAAACGCTCGGCGCCACGGCCTTCGGCCACGGCATCGCGATTCCGCACTGCCGCATGCGGGGGGTTCACGATTTCGTCCTTGGTCTGATGACCGTGCCGCAAGGGGTGGATTTTGAGGCCGAAGACGGGCAGAAAGTGCGGCTGCTGGTCTTTATCATCGCCCCGCGCGAAGAAAGCAACACCCATATTCGCTTGTTGTCGGCATTATCGCAGCTTCTGCAGGATGCCGATGCGGTGGCGCAAATGATCGCGGCACGCAGCAATAAAAAGCTGGCCGAGGTGTTCATGGACGCCGCCGGCCAGGACATCCAGACGGTTGAGCCGATGCTGCGCAGCCTTGTGCATATCTTCATCCAGGACGAATCAGCCTTCAAACGTATCCTGGATGTCGTATCGGGAATGGAAAGTATTTCGCTGTCAATCGTTGACGCCCAAAACGCCCGCGGTTATCTGGCGCACAATCCTCTCTATGCCGGCTTTGCCCAAAACGGAGACGCCTCGACGTGCAAGGTTATTGCCGCGGTCATCGAACGGCAGCTCTGCAACGAGGTCATCCGGCGGATCGAGGGTGTCACCGGCAGTCTGTTCGCGTGTATGGGCGTAATGGTGACGGTGCAGGACCTGGTCTACTCGGCGGGCGCGCTGGAGATGTAATTCGCTCCGGCGGCGGAGTGGGGAGGTGTTGTCTTATTCTGCAAAAGGAGACCCGTGGCGGATCCGCGCATCAATTTATACCATAATCTGGCCGTGCTGCTGGAGGCGGGCGTGCCGATCGGACGCGCCCTGAAAACCGCCCACAAACGCGGGCGGATCGGGCGGCTGTTCGGACAGATCGCCGCCGAGGTCGCCCAAGCGAGCAGCCTGGCCGAGGCGGTGGAAAGCCGCAAGCGGCATTTTGAGCCGCTGGATGTGTCGCTGATTCGCGTGGGAGAAGACGCCGGCGAGCTGGGTGCGGTCTTTGAGATGCTCGGCCAGTGGTACAGCTTTCGCCATCGCATCCATCGCACGATTCTGTCCGGGCTGATCCTGCCGATTCTGCTGATCCATTTTGCCGCCGTTCTCATCCCTGTGCCTCAACTTGTGCTGGGTGGATGGGATGTTGCCGCGTATGTACAAGCTGTCCTGATATTTCTGGCGGCGTTTTATATCCCGGCCTGCGTGGTTGGCGGCATTGTATATCTGACGCCGCGGCGGGGGCCGCTGCGGGTGGTCCTGGATATGATCGTGATGGGCATTCCCGTTCTGGCGTCGGCGGTGCGCGACTTGGCACTGAGCCGGTACTGCAACGTCTTCGGGATGACCCTGAAAGCGGGGGTGCCGATTGTTCAGGCCGCGGCGGTGGCGGCGGACGCGGCGCAGAACGCCGTCATTCGCCGCGCCCTTGCCGGGGGGACACGGGCCGTTAAACAGGGCAATGAGATGAGCACCGGTTTTTCGCGGCGTCGTCTGCCGGCCGATTTCATTGCTGTGTGGGAAGTGGGTGAAGAGACCGGCAATCTGGATGAGTCGGCCCTGCGGCTGGGGCGCATCTACGCCGAGAACGCCGAACGCGGCTTTGGGGCCGTCGCGGTCTGGGTTCCGCGGCTGGTGTATTTTATCATCTGCGGCGCGATGGCGTACTTTGTTGTAAAGGGCTTTATGAGCATCTATGGCAATCTCGGCGGCTTTATGGACCTTTGATGAATGAAATCACCGAAGAAGCCGATTTAGTTCGTAGTTCGTAGTTCTTAGTTCGTAGTATATCACTTTTGTAAATCCTGTTATCCTGTCTAATAATATCGGCGTCCTCGGCGGTTCTTGTGCTATACAATCAACTCGTTGCCGACTTTGCGGGCGCGTTCGGGTTTGTCGAGGTTGATGTTCAGCGCCATGCCGATTTCAACCAAGAGATTCCACCCGGCACTGAGGAACACATACGGATTCATCGCCCCGGCGTCGGGCACACGGATCGTCTCAAAGCGGGTCTTGCGGGCGGCGATGGCGACGACCTTCAGCCCCACGCCCTTGACCAGCACCTCCTCGAATTTTTCCTCTTCAGCCTCAATCGGATCGACGACAAAGACCACATCGCGCGGGTCCATCACCTCTTCGATGCCGTGGATGGCATACGTGCCTTCGAGGTAGTCGGATTTTTTGCGGGTGATTTCGTTGGTCTTGAGCGTCAATTCCTCGGCCACGCCGTCGTTGTAGCCGGCAAAGTAAATCGTCGGGGCCTTGGTGGCGGCATCGACAATCGCCGCGTCAATCGGCAGCGTCAGGGCTGTCTCGATCTTGGGCGACAGGGCCGCACAATCCAACTGGCCGATGGAGCCGGCGATGTGCCGCACGATGGTTTCGTAGAACAAGGCCTGCTCGATGACGCTCTTGGTGGCGGCGACCGCCTGCTCCCAGCCGCACGTCAGGACAAAGGTCTCGGAGCAGGCCTTTTCCAGCATCGTACCGGGGTTGGCCGACAGGCCGAAGCGATTGGCATTGCCCATCTCGGCCAGCTTCTGGGCCAGCAGGACGACCTCTTTGGTGCGGCCGGAATTGGAGGCGCAAAATACCGCGAATTTGGCTAAATCGTACTGAAACGACTGACGCGACCCTTCGGTACACATACTGACATCCAGGCCCCACGTCAGGGCCTTGCGGCAGGCGTTCTTGGCCGGAAAGATGCGGCTGGAGCCTTCGCCGGTCATCAGCAGACGCCCGACCGAGGCGATCTGTGCGGCTACGTCTTTGGTTTGATTGCGGTCAAAGCCCTTGACCACGCCGACGGTGTCCATCATTTCCTGAACCAAGGCGTGCTTGGCGTATTTGGCGTCTGTTAAGTTCATACGTGTGTCCTATCTAAAATCCATTCGGTCTATATCGATGGGCTAAAACCCATCCTACGAAAATAAGTTAAAGGTTAAAATCAAAAGGTTAAAGACATAATTTCAAGTATCAAACCGGGCAAAGCCGCAACTGTATGTTTGAAGTTTGCATTCCGGTTTTAACCTTTGGACTTTTCATTTTAAGTTGTCTCTATACAACTCGGCGCAGCCGGCTCCACACATTTAACATTTTTCATTTAATAACGTTTCGACCTGCTGTTTGTAGGTTTCGGTGTCCTGCCGGACCTGGCGGACAAAGTCGTTGTCTTCGACGGTGCCGATGGCGGCGGTCATTTCGTCGAGGCTGCGGTAGGTCGCCTGACGGAAGGGGTTGTCAAAATCCTTCTTGCGGGACTGATAGACCTGCTCGCAGACATAGTTCTGTACTTCGACCGACTGTTTGAGTGCCTCGCGCCATTGGTCGCCGGTCAGCGTTTGGCCGCCGAACAACTCGCACAGCACGGCGAAGGCGTGCTTTTGTTTTTCCAGCGGATAGACCTGCCACAATTCGTCATAGCGGTGGTGGATCGCCTCCCACGAATCGAGGACGCCGGCGCCGATGTCAGCCCGCAGTGTATCGACTTGGGGCGTCGGGACAAGCTGGCCGCCGAGATTGACCCACTCCCGCTGCCGCGGCCCCGCCAGGGCGTTCTGCATCGCGGCAAAATCCGCACCGGGATGGTTTTCCAGATATGCCAGCAGATTGCGCACGGCATAATACAGCAGCATTTGTCCATACGCGTGATAGCCTTTGTGCGGCTTGCAGATCGCGGCCTTGCGGCAGGATTTTTCCATACGTTCGCCCAGCACCTCAAGCTCGGCGATGGCCTCTTCGGGGCCGTTGAGCAGGTCGCGGCCGCGCTGAATCAGCGCCGATTCATCTACGCCATCGACGGATTGCCCCGCACGACGCACGTCCGCCTTGCCCGTCCACAACTCCAGCAGCCGCCGGGCGTGCAGAATCTCCTCAACCGTATCCGGCGCCAGCGAATCGATCTCAATGTGCTGGACTTTGTTGAGGCGTTTGTCGCGGCTCTGGAACTTCCACGTATTTCGCGCCAGGGCGTACATATTCGACCGCCACCAATACGCCGGGATCACCTCAAGTTGGTCTTTGGAGGTGTTGTTGTTCAGCAGCGAAAACGGCAGCGGGATATCCAGTTCCGCGGGGTAGTCGCCTTTGGCCAGCAGCAGAAACGACGCGAAACGGCTGGAGTGCTTGATGCTTGTGCACAGCCCCGGCCAAAAGCCCCGCCCGGCCTGTACCTCGTTGTCGTTGGCGCGGCTGTTGTGATTGGAGCCGATGGTTGCGCCGGCGGCCATATTGCTTTGTCCCAAAACGACCGAGGCAATGAGAAACGAGTTGTTGTGATGCTGCTCGTGGGCCGGGAAGATCAGATTGTTCAGCGTCTCGCAGCAGGAGATCGTCGAGTTGTCGCCGAGGAAGGAGTTGATCAGCCGCGCGCCGTATTTCAGGTTGGAATGATCGGCCAATACAAACCGCACCGCCTTGCAGCCGTAAAAAATGTGGCAGCCGTAGCCGATGATGCCGTTGACCAGTTCGACGCCCTCGCCGATCTGAGTCGATTCCTGCGCCGACGAGTTGATCGTCAGATTCTTGAGCTTGTTGGCGCCCTTGATGTAGGCATTGGAACCGATCTTGACGTCTTTGAGAATGTTCGAATTTTTGATGACACAGTGATTGCCGACCGTGCCGTAGTAGCCGCGCCGCGCGTCGAATTTACTTTGGGTATAGAGTTTGAATTTTTCGAGCATTGCCGTATCGTCGCGGTACTTGGCCCACAGGTACGCGTCGGCGGCGATCATCCCGTCAAACGGCATCACCCGGCGACCGCCGGCCTCGTTCATCAGGTCCAGCCAGACGCGCACAGACTCCGGCTCGCCGTCTTTGAGGATGCCGTTGCCGAATTTGGCGTGGTCAGTCATGTGCATCTCATCGATGTTGGCCAAGATGCACCGGTCGCCGATGATATAATGTGCCAGGTAGCTGACGTTGTGGATGGCCACGTCGTTGCCGATGTCGCAGGAGACGATCATACTGTTCCAGATACCCGTCGGAAGCCGAAAGTCGTGGTGTTCGAGGACGGCACTGCGAAGCCGCCCGATCCGCACCAGGCCGAAAAAGCTGCTGTTCTTGACTTGGCCGGGGTCGAACTCATCCGTGACCAGCAGCTCATCCCAGTTGTCTGCGTTATTGCCGTTCTTGACCAACTGCTCCAACTCGTCGACACGGAGATGCCGCCACGACGGAAGCGGCTGGGGATTTTGCTGATTACGGAGGGTGTATTCGTCGTGGTCGGGGCGGAGATACTCGGCGGGGATGAACTGTTTGCCGATGCAGCCGGCCGGTTTTATTGAGACGCGATCCATAGGCGATGCCCTCTAATACATAAATATCTATTCACAGTATCCATTTCTTAGGCCGTCAATCAAGCTTCGAGCCTCCTTTTCATCGGCCAAAGTATAACGAAACAAGAGAAAAATCGCAAGAATTATCGTGATGCATTGATAAATTCCGTAACACGGCCAAGATGGCCGTGTTACAATTTATCGCGGTATGAGTCGCACCGGATAGGTGATTTTTTGACAGAAGGCCAGATATTCGACGTTGAGACTCCTCAAGTCCTCTTCGAAATAGTGGTCGAACAGTTCCCGCGAGGTGCGCATATTCCAGCCGACGGTCAAGGCGACGCGTCTGTCGGCAGCCACGTTCAGCAGCGCCGCATCCAGCGGCCAGTTTCCGTGCGCGGCCCCCAGCAGCATCGCGTGATGGTGTCGCAGCCGCAGGCCGTGTCTGTCCTCACGCAAAAACCGCACGAGGGCATACACTTGAGCGTAATAGGCCGTCGCCCCGTCCGGGTCGCCGTTGTAACCGTTCAGCACCTGGCCGGGATTGAGCAGCAAGAGCTGGTCCAGCGGAATCATCCGTCCGGTTTGCAGCGTGTGCTTGAGCGAGCCGAGCCGTATCAGATTGGATGCCGGATCAAACACAAACTGCCCGCGTTCAAAGCGGCAGGTTTCAAAGAGCGTGGCAACGCCCTCATCCAGCCAACTCGGCAGACGATAGACAAACAGCCGCTGGTTGAACTGATGCCAGCCTTCGTGGCCGAGGATCGACAGCGTCTGCCGCCGGCCGATGTCGTAGGCGACGCAGACCGTGTTGGCGACATACGCCCCCGCCTCAATTTTCAGATACACCTGGGCATCCGCCCCGGCAGTGTCGCGCGTGTAGGCCTCCCATTGCTCGCGCGTCCCGAACAGATACACAATGAACGGCTCGGTATTTTGCAGTGGCCGGGGCAGTTGGCTTTGATAAGCGAGGAACGCCGATTCCAGAAAAGACGGAATCTGCCGCAGCACCAGCGGTTCCAGATGGGTCGTGTAGAGGCGATAGTTGCGCGTCGAAATCACCAGCCCCGGGCCGTAGGGATTGTCCCACACATCCGCCCCCAGAACCGATGGCTCGTCGAGCAGATATGCCGCCAGCCCTTCCGGGGTATTCAATCCGGCGGATGGAACCGCGGTCGCACGCCTCGCCGGGGCCGTCACACATCCGGCCGCACAAAGTACGGCCGCCAAGCAAAGGCTCAACACGGCTGTTGTTTTAGACAGTGTCTTTATACGAAAATCACGCATGTGAAACGGCACGCTCAATAATACGCTTTCAGCACATACTGCTGCATCATCCGCTGGGTATTAAAGAACGACCCGTTCAGGGCAATGGAATGAAGCATCGTCGAACAGAATTTGGGGTTATCGTTGTAAAACTGGCCGATGACGTGCTCGAGCTTTTGATAGAGCGCTTCGGCGTCCTGCGCCGGATCGACCGTGTCGGGTCCGTGCCGATGGTTGTGGCCAATGGCCCACCCGGTCGTGTCCTCGATGCAGCCTTCGATCCACCATCCGTCCAGCACGCTCAGCGACGGGACGCCGTTGAGGGCGGCCTTCATCCCGCTGGTGCCCGACGCCTCCATCGGCGGCTGGGGGGTATTGAGCCACACATCCACGCCGGCGATCAGCTTGCGGGCGATGGTCATCTCGTAATTGGTCAGATAGGCGATTTTTACGGCGTCCTTGAGCCGGTGGGATGCGGCCACAATCCGGGCGATCAATTCTTTGCCTTCTTTATCTTTGGGATGCGCTTTACCCGCATACACAATTTGAAACGGCCCGACCTCTTTGGCCAGCCCGCGCAGTCGATCCGGATTCGTGAAGATCAAGTCGCCCCGTTTGTACGTCGCCGACCGCCGCGCAAAGCCCAGCGTCAGGATGTCTTTATCAAACCCCAGATTGGTCTGTCGGTTCACTTCATTGATCAACACCCGCTTGGCGACGCCGTGCGCGGCGGTGATCTCTTTACACGGAATGCTCAGCGCATACCGCAGGCTGAAATTATCCTCGCGCCAGCCGGGAATATGCCGATCAAACAGCTCCTGCATCGGCTCGCAGGCCCAGCGATGATGAACGCCGTTGGTGATGGCGTCGATCTTGTAGCCTTCGAACATCTGCTGCGACACCTCGCCGTGCTTCTTGGCCACGCCGTTGACGTACCGGCTCAGATTCAGCGCCAGATACGTCATATTCAGCGTCTTATCGCAGCAGAACACGCCGTTGAGCGTAAACGCCTCATGCTCGCCCAGCACCTGCCGCACCAGTTCCATCTCAAACTGGTCGTGGCCGGCTGCGACCGGCGTATGCGTCGTGAACACGCACTGCTTGCGCACCGCGGCAATAGTGTCAGTCGTGATGGCCTTGTCTTTGCGCTCCCGCACCTGCTCATCCACAAGCTCCAGCGTCAACAGGCTGGCGTGGCCTTCGTTCATGTGAAATCGCTCGATGTTGTTATAGCCTAGCGCCCGCAGCATCTTGACCCCGCCGATGCCCAGCACGATCTCCTGACTGAGCCGATACCGCTTATCCTGTCCATACAGATAATGCGTCAGTGTGCGATCCGGCTCGGCGTTTTCCTCCAGATCCGTATCCAGCAGATACACCGGAACGACAAACCCGCTCGCTCCCCGTACGTCGTACCGCCACGCCCGCACCGTCACCGGTCGCCCTTCGATTGTCACCGACACCCGTTGCGGCAGTGGCTCGGTAAAATCGTCCGGACTCCACGCCACCGGCTCTTCGATCTGGCGGCCGTCCTCGGTCAGACGCTGATAAAAATACCCCTTGCGATGCAGCAGCGAGACCGCCGCCATCGGCACCCGAAAATCCGCCGCCGACAGGATGGTATCGCCGGCCAGAATCCCCAAGCCGCCGCTATAGGTCGGCATGGCGTCATCCAGGCCGATCTCCATCGAAAAATACGCGATTTTACGTTCTGCGTCCATGTTTGCCTCTTCTACAAAAAGGGTGGATTGCCACTACAAGCCACTTTACTCCTCGCCGCTCCAAATGTCAACCCCGCAAACGCTTTGTCTTTAACCCTATTTGTCGCAATACTTTATATTTCGAACTTTAATCGGACGAAATTGGCGAGGCTTTGTGTTCCTATTGGACGCTCATCGATTAAACCAGCCCTTTGTGCGGACGCAGAACTTGACCAGCATCAGCATCAGCGGCACTTCGATCAGCACGCCGACGACGGTGGCCAGCGCTGCGCCCGATGAGAGGCCGAACAGCATCGTGGCCGTGGCGATGGCGACTTCGAAGTGGTTGGATGCGCCGATCATCGCCGTCGGGGCGGCGTCTTCGTAGGTGAATTTAAACAGCCGAGCCAATGCGTAGGTGATGGCGAAAATCAAGATGGTCTGGATCGTCAGGGGGATGGCGATCCAGAGTATCGTCAGCGGGTTGTTCAGGATGGTCTCGCCCTTGAAGCTGAACAGCAGCACCAACGTGCCCAGCAGGGCGATGATGGAGACCGGTGTCAAGACGTGGAGGAACTTGGCCTCAAACCAGTCCCGTCCTTTGTGCGCGATAATCCACTTGCGCGAAAAGTATCCGGCCACCAGCGGCAGCGCGACATAAATTCCGACCGACAGCAGCAGCGTTTCCCACGGCACGGGCATCTCGTTGACGCCCAGCAGCCAGCCGCCCAGCAGGCCGTACAGGACGAGCATCGTCAGGGAATTGATGGCGACCATCACCAGCGTATGTCCTTGATTGCCGCGGGCCAGATAGCCCCACATCAGCACCATGGCCGTACAGGGGGCGATGCCCAGCAGGATTGCGCCGGAGATATAGGAGCGGTAGAGTTCAACCTCTGTGCCGTCTTTGACGACCTCGGCGCCGGGGATAAAGCCTTTGAAGACGACGCCGAGAAAAAACCACGCGATAGCGAACATCGTAAAGGGCTTGATGCACCAGTTGACAAACAGCGTCAGGGCGACGGGCCTGGGGCTTTTGCCGGCCTTGACGACCTCGGCAAAGTCGATCTTGACCATGATCGGGTACATCATAAAAAACAGGGCAATCGCAATCGGAATCGATACCACCGGCGCGCCATCCACAGTGATCGCCATGCCGTCCAGCGCCTCGGCCACGCCGGGGGCGACCTTACCCAGCACGATCCCGCCGACAATACACAACGCCACCCAGATCGTCAAGTACCGTTCAAAGACATTCAGTTTTTTGGTTTCCAGTTTTTCAGTCACCGTCGTATTCCTTATGTATTGCCACAGAGGTCGCAGAGGTGAATTTATGTAAAATGCCAAATGCCAAATGCCAAATGCCAAAAGTTAAATGTTAAATGTTAAATGTACGGATGCCGCTTCCCAAACACTTGCATCCCTGCATCCCTATATTCCTATATTCTTGAGTCCTTGTGTTCTTGTGTTCTTGATTTCTTGAGTTCTTGAGTTGAAGCCATTGTGTTGTCTATTCCATGTGTCATGTCGATCATTCTTTAATGGGATACCACTGTTTTCAGCAGTTCGTCCATCTGGCCGGCGGCGCCTTTACGAACCATTTGGCCGACCGCATAGGCTGTCTGAATATCGTTGGCGGCAATACCCATCTTTCGGGCCTTGTCGGTGTGAAACTTTACGCACGGGTGGCAATTGCACGCCACCGACGCGCCCAGCGCAATCAGTTCTTTGATTTTTTCATCTATCATATTTTATCTGTCCTTCATGTGCTTCATGCTCTTCATGGTTAAGTTTTTTGCCTCTTCAAAAAAATTTGTGGGTTTCAACCGGTTCCGGTAATGCACCAAGATTGTGATACAAGGCCAATTCCAGCGTTTTGAAGCTCTTAAAGCCATACGCTTTTCTGGTAGCCAGTTTTGCTTTG
>Ga0209723_1004663_pt1 | contig 15015 bp, 12 predicted proteins | sample BiotimSIPDNA_2_FD_185750 | JGI IMG/M metagenome (GOLD analysis project Ga0209723, IMG submission 185750) | Anaerobic biogas reactor microbial communites from Washington, USA - Biogas_R2 time_0 SIP DNA (SPAdes) (version 2) | ecosystem: Engineered > Bioreactor > Anaerobic > Unclassified | place... | reverse complement strand
CACCGACTATCCGAATTTCTGGCCGCCGCGCGACGGCGTCGAGGCATTCCAGGCAGCCGTGAAGCGCCTGACAGACCAAGGCATCTACACGCAGGTCTATGTTAACAGCGTGTGCTGGGACATGGACACCTACAACTGGCATGAAGGTGTAGCCGGCGTCGTCAAAAAGCGGGACGGCGCGCCGCTCGCAGTAGCCTTCAACCGCTATAACCACCACCGCCTGGCCTGGATGTGCGGCGAAGCCGAGGCCTACCAGGATAAGATTTCCGAGCTGATTGGCCGCCTTGCCGACAGCGGTCTGACAGGTCAGTATCTTGACATGATCGGCAACTCGACCTTTTCGCCCTGCTATAATTCCGCACACCGCCACGACTTAGGCGGCGGCAACTACCATATCCGCGGCTTTCGCAAGTTGCTGGAGCGCTTGCGGGCGGAGAATCCCGGCTACCCGCTCACCACCGAGACCGTCAGCGAGCCATATATGGACCTCTGCGACGGCGGCATCATTTGCTCCTCAAGCTCACAAGAACATACTGGTGGCACTCAGGAAGTTGTGCCGCTGTTCACAGCAGTGTATCATGGCAGCTTTGCTGCTTTCGGCACCTATGCGTTTCCTGATGGCATCCCGCCTTGGGACCCAAAATGGCCTGACCAGGACCGCTGGCAAAACGAAAAACCGTGGCATAAGCTCTATCCGGAGCAGTTCTTCGTGGAAATGGCGCGGCCAGTCGTCTGGGGAGCACAGCCGATGGTCTGCCATATCCGGCCAGCCGTCCAGAACGACCAGGAATTCGCTGCTATCTACCAGTTCATCATTGACACCGCCCAATTCTACAATGAGCACCGCGATTTCCTGTTCGACGGCCAGATGCTTTCCCCAAACGGTTTCGCATGCGCCAAAAAAGAAGTCCAGTTTCTGGTGCGGATGATTTTCACCAAGGAGGCCGAAGCACGTGTCATCACTTCACTTCTGCCTTGCGTCCTGCACGGCTGCTGGCAAGCACCGGATGGTCGCAAAGCGCTATTCCTGGCAAACTATACTGTCGAACCGCAAGAGTGGAGGTTCCACGGCAAGAAAGGCGTAATTCCAGCGCGTGCCTACCGGAAAATCGACTTGGAATGAGAGAAGGAAGGATAGGCAAAACCTGGGCGGTTCCTCTGAGGCTTTTGCCGTCCAGCAGCTGTGAACGTTGTGCAACTAAGTTTTTTCGCAAGCCACAAAAGAGACGAAAAAGGGAACAACTTTACCATGGTAGCTAAAAGCGGCAAAACACTTAGCAAGGCCGAACGCCTGGAGACGATGTTGCGTGAGGACATCTTCACGCGGCGTTTAGCTGACGACCAGGCGATTACGCCCGAGTTGCAGCTGGCGGAGCAATTCGGCATGAGCCGCAACTCGGTGCGCCGGGTCATCAGCAAGCTGGTGTCAGCTGGTTTGCTCTACCGGCGCCGCGGCAGCGGCACCTTCATCGTGCCAGAACAGCATCGCGACCAAATCAGCACCGGCGCGAAGCTTCCCCACGGCAAACGCCAAATCGTCTTTCTTTCCTTGTCCACCGCTCTTTCCGAAGCTGTTTTTCACGAGGAAAACACCTTTGGGCCGATCTTCCGCGGTCTCAACCGCGTCTTGCAGCCCAGCGGCTATAATTTGCTGATTGCGCATATCGGCATTGATTGGCAAGCGCCGCCTTGCCTGCTCAACGGCGACGTGGGCGGAGTGATTTTTCACGGCGAAGTCAACCCTGACTTCTGGCGCCAGCATATCTCCGTCCTGCCCTGCGTCGGCCTGCAATACGTCAACCGCGACTTGCCCTGTGACTGGGTTTTGCAGGACAATGCACAACGCTGCCATGAAGCAATCAAATACTTTAAGCAGCATGGGCACCAGCGCATTGGCTTTGTCAGCAATGAGGCGGAGATGTTCCTGCCGCAGGAAAGGCTGCTGGGCTATCGCATGGCTTTGCAAGAATTTGGCTTGCCGCAAGACCCGGCCTGGGAAGTGGTCTGGCAGCGCCCGCGCGTCAACGGCGTACTGCTTGGCGAAAGCGTGATGACCGACTACACCCCGTACCTGCAAAAAGCCTTTGCAACCAAAAAGCCCCCGACTGCATTCCTCTGCCTGGACAACTGGCGGGCGTATAATACGTTGGTAGCGCTGGACAAAATGGGCTTGCAGGTGCCGGACGACGTCAGCCTTATCGGCAGCTATAACTTCCGCCATGTCAATGGATTTGTGTTTAACGACAAAACCTGGCATTTCACTCATTTCAACTGTAACCTGGAAGATACTTGCGCAGCTGCTGCCAGCCTGCTTTTAGAGCAAATCGCCAGCGGCAAAAAGCAGGCAAGAAGAACAATTTTAGTACAACCTGACCTCATTGCCGGCGACACCGTGAAAGACATACGACGAAGCGCACGAAAGACCTCGTAGAATATATCCAGACATCTCGTTTTTTTCATATTTCAAACCATTTAACCGGAGAGCAGCCATGAGACAAAGAAACCGCTTCACCTTAATCGAATTGTTAGTCGTGATTGCCATCATTGCCATTTTGGCGGCGATGCTATTGCCTGCCCTAAGCAAGGCGCGGGACAAGGCGCGGGAAGCCAGTTGCATCGTCCTAAGCAATCATGATGAAGGCTCAATTTGCCAGGATATCAAGCTGAAGCATGGCGAAAAATACACGGTCAAACTCTATGCCCAAAAGCAGGGTGAAGGCCAATGCCGCCTGTCTATATGCTGGCGCAAAAACGGCGCCTGGGTCGCGCCAGGAAAAAATATCCGGGGTGAATTCTAAAGAACAACCTGGTTCCGACTGGATGCTGGAGGTAATCGAAAATGTGGAATTGCCCCAAGAGGCCGACAGCCTGGTGCTGTTCGCCACGGCTGCAGGACAAAAGTCACACAAGGCTCACGTACGCTTCAGTGCCGCATCAGTAGTTAAAGAGTAAGATAACTCGCCTTATCACAATTAGTTGCGTGCATACATTGCATATGCAAGCCTGAACTACATAGACCCCATCCAAAAAGGATTTTCTTCAAAACGGCGTTTATGTGTCACCCCTGGCGGGGTTCAAAATTATTATACGCCTCACCCAGGGCTTCGCTACGCTCACCCTGGGCTTTTATGTTGCTGGCTCTTTGGGCTGCCAGGCTTGCATACGACAATCAACGTCCATAACGTTCACAGCCGCAAAGCGGCAAAAGCCCGGAGGGCGACACCTAGAAGCCCAGGGCTGCGCCGGGCCGCCAGGCCCGGCGCAGCCCTGGGTGAGATGGCATAGATTTGGAGTTCTGTAAGGGTGACACATAAATTTTAGGTTGTAGACGCTATAGTCCACCTAAGCCTTTCGTGGTTAAAAACCTTTTTGGACACCATCTACAAGCGGCGCCGGAAGGCATACAAATATTCATCACAAGATGTTGCACATTACCTATTTCTGACAAAACGCGGGCAGCAAGACAGAGAATTTCTGATGAAAAACAGCTTTTCCCTTTTAATTCTTATCGCCTTCTTGCCGGTGCTATGCCAGGCAGCAGAAATACCCCTGGAGATTTTGAGCGTCAAGGCATACGCCGAGTATTGGACCGGACAGAAAATTGACAGCTGGCAAGGCCAGTCAGTCGATGACGGAGGACGCAAGGCCGACCGACATGATTACTATGAAGTGGAAACAATGTACAAGAACAATTCTCCCGCTACCCTGACTGACGGTGATTTTTCCTGGAAGGGTTCTTGGAAGACTCACTTTTGGAGTCATCAAGGCAAACGCGTGGAGATCATTGCGGACTTAGGCGAGGTGTATCGACTTGAGCGCGTGGAAGTCTGGCAGGGCGGCGCCAACGAAAATAATACTTTGATTGAAAAAACTACAGTATGGGGCGCCCTGACCCTTGAGCTTGCTGATCCCTGGGACAGCAGCCAGAGCCGGGAACAGAAGGAGCATCAGAAGCCGGTTAGCGAGAATGCATATCCGCTCAGTTTTTCAATGGATGCAAGCTATCGCTACCTGAAAATCGTCTGCAGCTCTCAGCTCAGCGCCTCGATGGTGATCAGCGAGATCAAAGCTTTTGGCAGCAAAGCGGAAGCTCCTATAGCAGAAGTTCCGCTCCCGGAAACTGCCTTTCGTTTTGAGCTTGAAAACATGCCGGGAGTCTTTTTGACGTCGCGTTCGGGACTGTCCGGAGAAAAAGGCGGCTGCATTACCGGCGAGCATCACCTGTACCTGCAACTGCCCGCAGAGGCCAAGCTGCCGCTGTATTCCTTTCTGCGTTATTTTGACAATGGACAGAGAAATTTGGAGTGGGAAATCAATGGTCAGGCAAAGGCGATGCCGGTCACCGGAAACCAATGGCGCTGGGTTGCCGGCCCAGTGGTTGACCAGCATGACTTGCAGATAACCTTGCGCCTGATCGGAAAGATAAGCGGCTCCTGTGACAGCATGATCATTTGCAGTGATCCAAATTTTTTCAGCAACCAGGAACCTCCTCTTTGGCAACTGAAGCAAATTCCGGAATTGGTGCGACCACCGTCATTTCCGGAGAAATTACTGCAAGAGCAACCGGAAATTGACGCCGCAGAATTCGGGCGTAAGGTTGCGCAGCATTATGGATACCCGGAAACAACTCCCGGAAAAGTCATTGATGAAAACAACAATATCCTCTTTCAGGGCAAGCCATTTTTCCAGCTGGGCTTTTATCATGTTACGCCGGATGGCCGCTTGCAGGATACCCCTGTCAACACCTATATTTACAATAAAACCGAGGGGCACTCCTATGCGCTTGTCTTCTCGCACTTGTCTTCTTTGCGAGCCTACGAGGCCATTGCGCAACGCATGAAGACAGTTGACCATTCGCAAGTTGTCATGCATTATCTGGTCGATGAACCCGATGGGCAAATCGGCGTGACCTTGCGGGATATTGAACTGCTCAACGGATTGCTCAAAGCAATTTGCCCGGGAAATGCGACTTTTTTAAATTTTGCCGCCAATTCCACCATGCATAAGGCATTCAAGATTACCGATGTCATTGGCTTAGACCATTATCCGATACCATACGGGCGCGTTGCCGATATTGGCTATACCATGGATGCCATGCGCTATTTCTCAGGGAATCGCCCGGTCGTTTTTGTGCCGCAGGCATTTTCCTGGGGAGGATATAGCCGCAAGGATGGGCGTTGGCCAACCCCGGATGAGTTGTCGGCAATGACGTGGATGGGACTCGTGCATGGTGCAAAAGGACTTCTTTTCTATGAATTCCCAGCGCCTAAAATGTACAGTGAAACATCCATTAAAGACATTAACCCGCAACTCTGGGCGCGTCTGGAAAAATTGCTGAAAACCATTGATCAAATGATTCCAGGATTGCTTGGGCCGGAATTGGTTTCGCCATGGCAGAAGAAGAGCGTGGAGGAAAAGCAGCAACCGGAATTCCGCCTGCTGGTCAATGCAGAGCGTAGCGAAGCCTGGTTGCTGGCAGTCAATCCGTGGGACAGCCCGACCGGGTGTGTGCTGGAGATTGATAAAGAAGTTCTGCCATTGCCTTCTTTTCATGAACAGGAAAATCATGGCGCAAGTCTGCAACAGCATGACTATCAGCTGGAGTGGACTTTTTCGCCTTTTGCCACTGCCGTATATCGGGTGGAAAGCACGACCTTGCAAAGACTGACTGCAATCAGCCAGGAGAAGTTGCTGGCTCAGTTGGGAGAGAAGTTCAACAAACAGCAAAGCCAGCAGGTCGCCACGGTCAAACTTCAAGCTGGCGAGGGGCTTAACTGGCAGAAGGCAACTGACCTTCTGGACTCATGGAAATCCATCAAACGCCCTGACAAAGTTCGCATAGCGGCCAGTTCGCAAGGAATACGTTTTCAAAGTACGCTTCGTTTCCCGACTGGACATCGTTCGGTGATCCAAAACCGCGATGGCGATGTCTGGCGCGATCCGGGAATTGAGCTGTTTATAGGAGTTCCTGGGCAAAATAAATATGTCCACCTGATAGTCAATACCAGCAACGTCCAGGCAGACTGGAAATTTGATCATAGCTTGCCCGAGCCGCTTGATAAAAATGTGAATTTCAACTGGCAAAGCAAGGTGGAAAATTCTGGTGGGGAATTGGTTGATTTTGAAATTTTTATTGCCTGGGCAGAAATGCAAAAGATGCTGCAACAACCTGAAATCCGTTCCTTTGCCTTTAACCTTGGCTCGTCCAGTTTGTCGTTGGACTGGGCCGGGCTTAGCGGCTCCGGGTTCCATGCTCCAGCCAATTTCGGAGTGATTAATCTGGAATGAGGCCAATCCTGTGCTGTTTTTAACCGCCAAGGCGCCAAGGACGCCAAGGGGAGGGCGCTAAGATTTTTTAGGGTATACCGCACAGAAATTGGCCGATAACGGTCGCATGGCGGCTCTGTCTTGGCCGTTTAGGCGTAAATGCACAGGGGCCGAGGGGCGAGGGGTTTTTCGGCTTGCTTCGACTGGCAGAAGCGGAAAACCCCATTATAGTATTTCTTTCACCGCGTCTCTCTTTGTCAGCCTCTTGGCTGGCCGGTCTTCTCCCTGGCTGGAGGCGCGGACACAACAACCCAACGGGCGCTTCGAAGTCGGCACCGGGAGAACTTTGCCATCGTCAGCTGCGATGGCCGCCGTCGGGAAAAGCGCCTCGCAGGCAAAAAGGGCCAAGCACCGTGCAGACATCCATCACCGACCTCCTTGAAGCTGGCGTGCATTTTGGTCACAAGACCAGACGCTGGAACCCGAAGATGAAGCCGTACATCTACGGCACCCGCAACGGCATCACCATCTTCGATCTGACCATCACCATGAGGCAGCTTGCCGCCGCCTGCGACTATCTTAGCGAAATCGCGGCCAACGGCGGGCAGATTCTCTTTGTCGGCGCTAAGCGCCAGGCGCAGGAATGCGTCCGCAGCATCGCTGAAAGCCTGGACATGCCGTACATGTGCGACCGCTGGCTGGGCGGCACTTTGACCAACCAGCAAGTCGTCCTCAGCCGCGTCGGCTACATGAAGAAGCTGCAAGCCAAAGATGCTGACGGCAGCCTGGACAATCTTCCCAAAAAGGAAGTCGCCGGTCTCCGCCGCGAACTCGAAAAACTGCAAACCACCCTTGGCGGCATTGCCAACCTGAAGAACCTGCCAGCGGCGATGGTCGTGATTGACGTTGCCCGCGAGCACATCGCTGTCCAGGAAGCCGCCAAGCTGGGCATTCCGGTAGTGGCCCTGGTTGACTCCAACTGCAACCCGGATCTGGTCGAATACGTCATTCCCGGCAATGACGACGCCCTTCGCTCCATCAAAGTCATCATGGACACCCTTGCCGCCGCCATTGCCGACGGACTCAGCCTGCATGGCAAAAAACGCGAGGACAGGGCCGAGACCGCCGCGCCAGCGGCTGCCCCTGCGGAAAAAGACGACGACGATGACGATGACGACAATGCCTGACGGCTCATCCGCCTGCTCTAATCTTTACTTCCTCACCACAACCTTATCACCCAGAAAACTCGGGAATTGAACAATCATGGCCACTATTACTGCCGCCCAAGTCAATGAGCTGCGCCAGAAAACTGGCGTCGGCATGATGGATTGCAAAAAAGCCCTTGTCGCTTGCAACGGCGACCTGGAAGCTGCTATTGAACACCTGCGCAAGACCGGCATTGCCAAAGCCGAGAAAAAAGCCGGCCGCTCCGCCACCCAGGGCATCTTCGCGACCCTAATCGAAGGCAACGTCGGCGTCATCGTCGAACTGCTGTGTGAAACCGACTTTGTCGCTAAAACTGATGTCTTCAAGCAATTCGGCGCTGATCTGGCCCGGAAGGCCCTGCATGACTTCACCGACAACGGCGACATCTCCGCCAAGCTGGCCGAAGCCACCGAGAACGAGCTGAAAGAGCTGATCGGCAAAATCGGCGAGAACATGCATGTCCGCCGCGCTGCGCGCTGGGTCAGCCAGGGGCAGGTCGGCTCGTATCTCCATACTGGCGTGCCGTACGGCGTCATGGTCGACGTCGAGGGCGACTGCGGCGCTGATCTGCTCCGCGACATCTGCCTGCATGTCACTGCTTTTGCTCCCGCCTACATCACGCCTGCCGACATTCCGGCGGAGGTCATTGCCAAGGAGCGCGAAATCGCTGCGGCGCAGATGGCCGGCAAGCCAGCCGCGATCATTGACAATATCGTCAACGGCAAAATCAGCAAATGGTACGGCGAAGTCTGCCTGACCAAGCAGCCTTGGATCAACGACAACAAAACCAGCCTGGAGAAGGTCGCCCCGAAGGTCACGGTCAAGCGTTTCCTGCGCTGGCAGGTTGGCGAGGAAATCTGACTACGGCGGTCGGCCGCCTGGTGCTTCCCGGCGGTCGGCCCGGAGCTTGCTCCCAACAGCCGCCCACCAAACTCTCATTCAACTTCTCGTGACAACTGCGGGCGGCTTTGCCTTCCGCAGTTGTTTTTTTATGTCCACTCCAGCCAGCCAACCGAAAGCCCATCATGAGCCAACCAAAACGGTTCCGACGCATTCTCCTGAAGCTCAGCGGCGAAATGCTTAAAGGCCCCTCGGGTTACGGCATTGACCCGTCCGCCACGCTCGCCGCCGCCGAACGCATCCGCGAGGCGGTTGACAGCGGCGCCCAAGTCGCCGCCATCCTTGGTGCCGGCAATTTGTTCCGCGGCCTGGCCGGCAGCCGCTCCGGCATGGATCGCTCCAGCGCCGACAATATCGGCATGCTGGCCACGGCCATGAACGCCCTGGCTATGCGCGACGCCCTTGAAAGCCTTGGCCTGAAAGCGGAAATCCAGTCTGCCTTCGCCGTTGACGGCGTCCTGGACCCCTTTGACCAACGCCGTGCCATCAAGCTCCTTGAGGGCGGCACGGTCGTACTCTTCGCCGCCGGCACCGGCCACCCATATTTCACTACCGACACCTGCGCCGCCCTGCGGGCCTGTGAAATCCAGGCCGATGCCGTCTTCAAGGGCACTAAGGTCGATGGCGTCTATTCGGCCGACCCTTTCCGGCATCCTGACGCTATCCGCTATGAGCGACTCACCTTTGCCCAAGCCCTGGCCGACCGCCTCCAAGTCATGGACTCCACCGCCTTCTCACTATGTCAAGACAATAATCTGCCAATTGTCGTCTTCAAATTTGGCGAACCAGGAGTTCTGCGCAATATTATGGAAGGTGATTTAAGCGCGGCGACGCTCGTCAGCGCTTCCCTGTGATTCGCTACACTCAAGTTGAAAGGACAGCCATGAGCAAGAAAAGCAAATCCGACAGCGGCGCAGCCAGCAGCGCCGACACCATCATGGACGATTCGAAGGCAACCATGCAGCAGGCCATCGACATCATGCAGAAGGACTTCGCCGGCGTCCGCACCGGCAAAGCCTCCCCGGCCCTGGTTGACGGTCTCATGGTGGAATACTATGGCGGCCAGAATCGCCTCAAGGACATCGCAGCTGTCACCGCCCCGGAGCCGCGTCTGCTGGTCATCCAGCCCTGGGACCAAAACGCCATCAAAAGCATTGAAAAAGCGATCATGGCCTCAGACCTCGGCATCAGCCCGGTCAGCGACGGTCGCGTCATCCGCCTGCCCATCCCTGAATTGAGCGAGGAACGCCGCACCGAAATGACTAAACTGGTGAGACGGCGCGCCGAAGACGCCCGCGTCGAAATCAGAAACGTGCGCCGAGACGCTAACGACTTCATCAAGAAAGCCCAGAAAAACTCGGAAATCTCCGAGGATGTGATGAAGTCCCTCACCGACCAAGTGCAAAAGCTGACCGACAAAAAGATCGAAGAGGTCAACAAAATCCTCGAGGCCAAGGAAGCCGAACTGATGACGGTCTGAAAAAGGGGCGAGGGGTTGAATGCTGAATGCTGAATGTTGAATGATGAATGTTGGGCATGGATAGGTCAGTGTTTATGTGCCGCCCTTTCAGGGCTCAAAATTATACATTGCCTCACCCAGGGCGGCGCTCGCCCTTGGCGGCCCGGCTTGCCCTGGGCTGGTATGTCGCGCCCCGTTGGGGCTTTTGCAGCTCTGCGGCTGCGGACGTTGGTGGACGGTGGTGCGAAGACGCATGTCTTCCGCAGGCTTCCACAGGCTTTCAGCCGGTGCAGTGTGCATCATGCTTAACGTCATATTATTTTGCGCCGTAGGTGCTTAACCATGCTTAACCCCAGGCTTCAGCCTGGGGGAAGGCATACCCCCAAACTGGTGCCCCGTAGGGGCACTACCGGACGTCTAACAAACAGAACCGCTGTGCCAAATCTCTCTTTCTATCACAAGATCTTGCACATTACCCACAAAAAACAAGAACTTGGCGGATAGTAGTACATCACTTTGCGCCGAAAGAAAGCATTGCCGACTATGTTCAGCGACCAGAATTTAATTTGGATCGACTTGGAAATGACGGGGTTGCGGCCGGAGCGCGACCGCATCCTGGAAATTGCCGTTCTGATCACGGACAGCTCCCTGAACATCCTGGCCGAGGGGCCTTCTTTGGCCGTTTACCAGCCCGAGAGTGTGCTGGCCGGCATGGACGAATGGAACCAGACCCACCATTCCGCCTCTGGCCTGCTGGACCTCGTGCGGCGCGAAGGCGTGACTGAGGCGGAAGCGGAACAGCGGACGCTGGACTTTATCCGCCAATACGTGCCTGCCAACGCCAGTCCCATCTGCGGCAACAGCATCGGCCAGGACCGCCGCTTCCTGTACCAGTACATGCCCACCTTGGAAGCGTATTTCCATTACCGCAACCTCGATGTGAGCACTCTCAAAATCCTGGCGGAACGCTGGCGGCCCGAGCTGATGGCGGCGTTCACCAAGAAAGAAGCACACCGTGCGCTCGACGATATCAGGGAATCAGTGGCCGAACTGCGCTTCTATCGGCGCCGCCTGCTCAACCTAACATGAAATTCAGTCTTGTTTACGGCTTGCCTAAAGCGCTTTTCGGATGTATAGTGTAAGTCATGTGTTGCCTTTATGTCCGGGCAGCCGATGTTTCTCACTCAGCCATAACAGGAAAGGAATTGATCATGGCAGTAGTCATCCCGAGACAGGAATACTTTGACCGCATCGCCAAAATCCAGCCTCTGATTCGTGCAGCCGGCCTGGATGCCGTTCTGGCGCACGGCCATGAGGCCGACTGCGCCAATGTCCGCTACTTTTCCGACTACTGGCCGACCTTCGAAAGCGCGGGCGTCCTTGTCCCGGCCGAGGGCGAGGCCATCCTGCTGGTTGGCCCGGAAAGCGAAGAGTACGCCAAGGGCCGCAGCGTGCTGCCCAACATCTACAAAATGGTCGAATACCGCGAAGGCGCTGACCCCGAGTATCCGGGCATCGCAGTGGCCACCTTCAAGGAAGTATTCGACAAGGCGCTCAAAGGCAAGCCGCTGCAAAAGCTCGGCTTGATTGGCCACACGATCACGCCGCTGCCAGTCTACGAAAGCCTCAAGGCTACTTTCCCGAATGCTAAAATCGTCAAGGCTGACGACGTCATCCGCCAGCTCCGCTCCTTCAAGAGCGAAAACGAACTCGCCTGCATGCGCAAAGCCTACGCTATCAGCGAACAGGCCATTGAGTGCATTTTCGCGGAAATCAAGCCTGGCATGACCGAGCTGCAAGTGGCCGGCATTGCTCAGCGCGAAATCTACAAGAATGGCGGCGAATACGAAGGCCATGCCCTGTATGTGTTCTGCGGCAAGAAGACCTGCAACGCCATTTCCCGCCCCACCCACAACGTCATCGTCCCCAATGAAGTCATCCAACTCGGCATCGGCGCGCGCGTCAACGGCTACTGCTCCAGCGTCGGCATCCCGTTCTCCATCGGGCCGCTCCCAGAGCGCAAGCGCCGCCTAGTCGAATTCGGCCTCAAGGCTCACCTGAAAACGTTTGAATTGCTCAAGGGCGGCAAGGTCTCCGGCGAAGTCGTCCGCGAATACATGGAATGGGTCAAGGAGCAAGGCTTTGACAAATATATGCTCTACGGCCCCTGCCACAGCATCGGCCTGATGGAAGTCGAGTACCCCTGGATGGAATCCACCTCGACCTACCCGCTGAAGAAGAATCTGACCTACCAGGTCGATACCTTCTTCTACGACACCGACTTCGGCCTGCGCTGGGAAAACGGCGCACGGATCACAGATGATGGCGTGGAAATGCTGTCATCGAAATACATGAAGTACACGGAACTCTAATCCACCCTAAACCATGCCATTCCGCAGGGCAGCCGCCGCCAATCCGCTAAGGGGCGACCGGCTGCCCTGCCGGATTATGAATACGCCAGCCGCACGTAGTTCAAGCTTCAGCTTGCAGTATGCGGCACCGTGCGTTATTGTGCTGGACAACGTCCACTAAAGCCCACTAAAGTCCACGTCCACTCTCCACTAACGTCCACTCCTGTCCACAGTCCATCGTCTATTAACGTCCATTAACGTCCACTTCTGTCCATTGTCCACTGTCCACTAAAATGCCTTACCCTGGGTACCTCGCACTGCATGTCGCCGGAACTCCGAGCATCAATTGATGACTGACTTGCCATCGAATTATATATAGCCATGACAATAAAGGCTGTCCTCAATCGTTTCTCTATCACCGCCCATTGATTCACCACCCTCAAAAAAGGACTCACTTCCATGCGACGACTTCTTCTCGGTCTGTCCTTGCTTGTCCTGACCCTAGTGCCATCTTCCCTGGCCCAGGACGCCGCCAATCTGCCGCAACTGATCGCTGCCGTTGAGCAGAACTATAAAGACTTCTTCGCCAAGTCCTTTACCGTCGACATGGTTTCCCGTGAGGTCAACCAGCTCATCTCCAGCGTCGTAGCCGAGCAGTCCAAGCACATGGGCATCCCGATGACGCTGACCTTGAAACACTTCACCCTGACTTCCGACGGCGCCAAAATCACTAGCCAGGCCGTGCTGGAGCTTCCCGATGAGAGCATGCGCGGCATGCTGGAGCCGCAGGCCAACCAGATGCTGGAAGCCGCCGGGGTCAACAAGGCGATCGCCAACCTCAGCCTCACCGCCGTCGGCCAGGCCGCCGCTATCTTAGCTGAGAAGCAAAGCCTGTTCACGGCCTCCAACGAGACTGACGCCACCGTCCTGCTCACGGCCACCGACCCTGAAATCAACTATTGCGGCCTGCAAATCAAGACCGCCCGCGTCAGGCTTGACAAAGCCAACCATGTGATCGCCGAGCTGCGCTTTGACTTCGTCGACCAGTCAGCGCTCTGGCTCCGCCTCGGCCATCGAGGCGCCATCGACGGCGCCGGGGACGTCAACTGCCCCACCCGAATCTCCCTGCGACACAACATGAAAATCAATGCCGGCGGCGTCAAGCTGCCTGACCCCATCACCATTGAGTATCAAAATTACACTTTTCGTTGAAATAGGCTCTTGTTTTCGCCGTCGGCCATGCTATATTTGCTTTCTATAGACATGTCTACCCACTTCCCCACGGTCGCAAGCGTCCCTAACGGCTGATGGTCAACATGAATTGAGCTGCTGAACACGGACTTCCAGGGGCGAGCCTGGAAAATCCGCGCAGGCGGTGCGAATGTATCTTTATCTCGTGAGCGCTGCTGACAGGTTCTTCCCCAGCGACGCGCACAGGCGGATATAGCTGGGCAACGTGGCAAGGCAGCCGGAAAACGCCCGTCGCCTCTTGCAATATTAAGAAAATTATTTCCACTTCCCACTTGAAATCCAGTTTTCCTTTGTGTATAATTAGTTTCAAAGATGAACTTCGTTTGTCGAAGAGCCACCTTAGCAGAGAATACTTTCCTTCACCCGAATCAAAACTCAAGCCTTGAAAGGAGGGATTGCACAACTCGTCAACTTGCGCTTGATTAAGAATTGGAAATGACGTCAGCGTTCCCCAAGTCATTTTCACCGTGTTGCCAGAAATTCACAGTCAAGCTTGGCTCCGGTTGATAGCCAAGCGGCAAACGGGAGGCGGACACGATGTTCGCAGGGGAGACCTCACTTGCAGAAGAGAACTTTAAGGAGAAAGAAAATGTTCAAACGTCTTGCCAACAAAAAATTCACCTTGATTGAACTGTTGGTCGTCATTGCGATTATCGCCATTCTGGCTGCCATGCTCTTGCCCGCCCTGGCCAAGGCCCGTGAAAAAGCCCGCGCCATTTCCTGCGTGTCCAACCAGAAGCAGCTCGGCCTCGGCATGCGCATGTACATTGATGACAACGCCGGTGGACTGACCACCTCTCAGACCATCCATACCTCCGGCTCCTTTACACTCCCAAGTGGAAAGACAGATTACACGGGCAGTGTCTACTGGGCAGAATTGATCTACTCCTACGTCGGCGACATCAAGACCTACAATTGCGGCAGCGCCTCCTCCAACAAATACCTCGGCGAACCCAAAGGGAATATGCACTACGGCATGAACTACAACTGCCGCAACAAGGCTGACGGTGCCTTTGTCAGCCCCTCGAACTGCATGTTCTTCACCGAACCCTACGATGGTGCCACGGTCAGCACCTATGTCATCGACCAATACACCAAGACCACCAAGCCCAGCACCGATAGCCCTCAGCTGTTCATCTACGGCCGTCACAGCGAAGGCGTCAACGTCTGCTATGCTGATGGTCACGTCGGCTATGTCAAGCAGAACGCGATCCCGAGCTATGTCACCACCAACAGCAAATTCTGGTGGCCCACCTACTCCGGCAGCAACGACTAAGCACTTAGTCGGTTAAAGCCGAATCACGTAAAGGCCGTCAAGTCCCTTTCCGGGTTTGACGGCCTTTCCTGTTTTAGGGTCATTGGTCATTGGTCATTGGTCATTGGTCATTGGTCAGGGCGAGGGGCTGAATGTTGAATGCTGAATGCTGAATGCTGAACGCTGAGGCGCATTTCATAATTCATAATTCACAGCCATCCCATAGGACTATGTTCTTGACTGAATAACACTGCTGTGATACAGTAAGCGGACCCCCACTACCAAGATGTGTCTACCAAACCCAAGGAGGCAGCGTGAGTCCGCAA
>Ga0209723_1004662_pt1 | contig 15016 bp, 10 predicted proteins | sample BiotimSIPDNA_2_FD_185750 | JGI IMG/M metagenome (GOLD analysis project Ga0209723, IMG submission 185750) | Anaerobic biogas reactor microbial communites from Washington, USA - Biogas_R2 time_0 SIP DNA (SPAdes) (version 2) | ecosystem: Engineered > Bioreactor > Anaerobic > Unclassified | place... | reverse complement strand
CAGTTTGTTTTCTTCTTTTAGTTGCAGCAGCTTTTGTGTGCATTCGTAGTCTGGGTCTGAATCTTCAAACTCAAGTATTTTAAACCTTCCAAGTTTAATTATCTTCATTTGTCCACCTAAAATCTGATTTCACATAATAAGATACTATATAATTTAAGTGTAAATGTTTGGTTTGCTAATTTGTTCCTATAAATGAAAAAATAGGTAGTTGGTTGATAGCTACTTTTTTAGTAGGTCGCGTATCTCTCGAAGAGTACTCAGCACCTCATCGTTGAGGTTCCCTTCTTTGACTGGAATCGGATGTGTGACTTCGGTGCCTGTAGTATATGGTTCTCTGTATCTTCGTAGCTCTTTTAGGATAAAGTCGCGGACTTCTTCATAGAACACGATGCCCTTCAAGACGGTCTCGGGACCTTTTTGGTTAGGTCCTGAGTATCCTGCGGTTTCTATGTGTACTGACCCTATTTTGAAAAGTCTGTCGAATGGACCCGCTTTACTTGAAATATTTGTTATACATCTGAAAGGCACATGCCGACGAGTAACTGTAATTATCCCCTCTTTTGAGTAGATTTCAGGCATAGTGTCTCCGCTCTCGGCTTTCACTGAATACTCTATACTGTTGAAGTACATCGGTGTCAGAATTATTACTGGGATGAACCAGATCAGATTTACTATAAGTGACCACAGATTAACAACTACCACGTATTCTTGGATGATTTGATTAGCACTTGGATTAGCCGGGTCAGAAGCAGCCATGTAGGCGACTGCTATAAACGACAAGAATACAAACAGCAAAATTATGGTGAAAGTAAGGATGTTCTGGAATTGCATCTTTTTTAGGTACGCTTTTGCTGGTTTGAAAATTTTTCCACTCGTAATCTGCTGAATAGGGGGACGGATGACTTTTTCTGTTTCATTCTTTCCCATTTTTGTCACCTCCCTTTCGTTTGTAACGTGGCGTTTCTTTTGCAGCGAGTTTATTGAAGATCGTGATTGCTCGGCTGGTTGTGCAGAGTTTTTTTTCTTCATCTCTTAGCGGAAGGTTGTATTCTTGGGTAATGGTGTCAAGTGTTTCTATGCATTCTTTTTCTTTTGGGCAGTTTGGGCAGAGTTTTCCACCATATGAGTCATGTTTATACCAGACGATTACCCCGAGTTTTTCGGTGTAGACTATGTATACTTGACAGCTTGTTTGGTAGTCAAAACCTATTAGAAGTCCCTTGTAGTCTAGGAGGGTTTCTATGTCGAGGCGGTGGCTGTTTGCGTGTTCTTTGAGGGTTTTAGCGATTTTTTCTCTGGCGCGGTTTAGGACGCGGGATACATATGCTGGGTTCCATTTTTCAGTTTTGTGTTCTTCGGCGATGTTGCTGGTGTTTTTGCCTTTTTGAAATTGTTGCCAGACGATTGTTTCGTCTTTTGAGAAAGCAACCATGTGGAACACCATTTATCTTTACCAAAATATAGTAAACTTTTACTATAAAAGAGTTGAGGTGAACTGGCGACCCCGAAATGAACAACACTAAAACCAAACCTTCCAAAAACGACAAAAACCAAGCTGAAACCCATTAAAACACACACATAATAGCGAAAAATAAGTTGAAGTGCGATTAACAGGGGCTACCGGGTTTTGGATTTAACACAGAGAAGGTGTGGATTTTGTTTTTTTAGCCCGATTAGGCAAACGCTGCGTCTACAAAGTCCTTTTAAACAGGAAGGATACTTCATCATTTAATGTAGGTGTCTTTTTGCTATGAAAGTCGGGGTCTGCGGTATAGCATGCGAGAAGTGCCCAAAAATGCAGAACAATACATGTCCAAATGGTAGCTTAGGTTGCATCGCTAGAGAAAACAAGTTCTGCCAAATCTGTAACTGTGCCTTCAATAGAAACGTTAACCTGTGTTTTGAATGCAGCGAATTTCCCTGTGAAACCACAAAACAAGGACCAATAAGCTATGGGTTCTGCCAATATCTTTCAGGTAAATAGTGAGGAACAATTTTAAGTCATTAAATTTATCGTGATTTGACTGTTTATGGGTTTAAATGAAGTTCTCATAGAAGCAAAGGCCTTAACCAAGAAATTCGATGACTTTGTTGCAGTTGACCAAATTGACTTCAAAGTTTACAAAGGTGAATGTGTAGGTTTTCTTGGACCTAACGGTGCAGGAAAAACAACTACTGTTAAGATGATGTATTGTTTTCTGCCTCCAACTTCAGGGGAACTAAAAATTAAAGGTTTTAGTGTTCTCACTAGTTCCCGTGAAGTTAAGGCAATTGTTGGAGTTGCACCTCAAGAGGATAATTTGGACCCAGATTTTTCAGTTATACAAAACTTGACCGTTCATGCACGCTATTTTGACATTCCAAAAGCTGAAGCCAAAAAAAGAGCTGATGAGCAACTAAAGTTTTTTCAGCTAGAAGAAAAAGCGTGTTCTCCAGTAACAGGTTTATCCACGGGTATGAAGCGAAGATTAATCTTTGCACGGGCCCTCATTAACAAACCTTTGATTCTGCTTTTGGATGAGCCCACAACCGGTTTGGATCCTCAGGCTAGACACTTAGTTTGGGATGAAGTAAGATACCTAAAAAAACAGCAAGTCACAATCATTTTAACTACCCACTACATGGATGAAGCACAAATTCTCTGTGACAGAATCCTAATAATAGATAAAGGAAAAATCATCGAGGAAGGTACACCCACAGAATTAATCAAAAAACACATAGGCCGAGAAGTTTTAGAACTGGACTATGACGAAAAATTAGTTCCACAGCTAAAAGAAACATTTTCCGGCTCCCGAATCGAAAAATTAGGCGACCGCCTGCAAATTTTCACTGATAAACCCCACGGAGTCTTTGATTCCTTTCTAGCAGAGTATAAGCCACAGAACGTGTCTATACGTAACGCTAACCTTGAAGATGTTTTCTTAAAACTCACTGGACGAGGTCTAAGAGAAATATGAGTCAACCAAACCTCCGCAAGTCACCAGCTAAATTTACAATTCCTAAACTTAGCTATAGGGTCTGGAGTGTTTGGCGTAGAAACCTAGATGTTTTTTTGAAAACTATAGCAGTCAATTTTTTGCCTTCACTACTGGAGCCTATCCTCTATTTGGTGGCTTTCGGGTTTGGTCTCGGCGGCTTCATTCAGGAAATTAATGGGCAACCTTACATCAATTTTCTTGCTCCAGCACTTGTGGCTATAGCAATCATGTACGGCTCCTTTTTTGAGTGTACATACTCCTCTTTTGTTCGTATGTACTTCCAAAAAACCTTTGATGCCATAGCAACTACACCAGTTAGCGTTGAAGAAGTTGTTGCTGGAGAACTACTCTGGGGCGCAACCCGCTCTACAATAAACGCCAGCATCGTTCTTGTTGTTGTAGTTTTATTTGGTTTAGTTACAAGTCCGCTGTTTTTGTTTTTACCAGTGTTTGCTTTCTTTGGAGGATTAATGTTTGCGTCAATGGCGATGTGTTTTACTTCAATAGCGCCACATGTGGACTTCTTTAACTATCCCTCTTTTCTGTTTCTGACACCGATGCTGTTTCTAAGCGGAACCTTCTTTCCCTTAACAGCAATGCCTCAAGCAGTACAAGCCATTGCAATTACAGTTTTGCCTCTAACTCATATTGTAAACATCACTCGAGGCGCAATCTCAGGTAGCGTAGAACCCATACTTGGATTGAACCCAGAAATACTGCTCCCAATTAGCATAATCTGGTTAATCGCAGTAACTGCCTTCTTCTTCGTATTAAGCATAAACTTGATGAAGAAGCGGTTAATCGCCTAAACTTCGATGTTGTTAGCTTCAGCACAAATCAAATAGAACGCAGCTAACCCCTTCCAATCACCCCATGCCTCAGCGACTTCTCGGGCTTCAGCTGCCTTAATTGCTTCGCCGCCACAGTAATATTTTGAAATCACTCTTCTAATCCCCAAATCTTCAGCAGGCAACGCTTCAAGACGCTGCATCCCACGAAGCATAGTGAGTTCTGCAGTCCAAACTCCGATGCCTTTGATTGCGTCTAATTCTCTGATTATCTCTTCTGACCTATCTTCATTTTTTAATTCTTCCAAATCAAGTTTTCCTTCAGTGACCAACTCTGCAACTCCATAGATGTATTCTGCTTTGCGTTGACTCAGACCGCAACCGCGGATGTCACTTATTGAGGCTTCTTTGATGTTTTGAGCTGTTGGAAAAACAAAATAAGTTTCGTTATCTAATTCGAGTTTATCACCAAAACGCTTGGTAACTCGCTCTTCGATGCCCCGAGCAACCTTGATGGATATTTGCTGCTCAATTATCGAGTCGACAAGCGCCTCAAAAACCGTAGGTGCAGTCGGATACTTATAACCATAAAGCTGCGTCACAATTTTTTTCATTACTTCATCGTTTTCTACTTGCTTATAGAAGCTGGTTAAATCAGAATTCAAATTGAAGATGTACTCGATTATTTTCTGCGCAGCATCTGTATTTTTAGGCGTTATGTTATTTGCTGAATGTAATTCCACATTTACTTTGGGTTTTTCAGCTGTCCCTTCAGATTTTACTTTTACCAAAATTAGTTCATTGTTGGCCTTTATCACTTGACTAAATTCGCCGTTTAGGTATCTGCGGACTTGTTCATCGCCGGTTGCAAACATCTGAGCTGACAAATCCAAACTAAACGGTCCGTTTGGTGTAAGCGTAACTGTTTTAGTGAAAACCATATAATACTTCTTCCTTTTTGCTTTTCATGGATTCAGTCTTTAATATATTAAAAATTTTCAGCTGATTTCTATGAAATTTTATGTTTCTGAAATCTCTGAGAATCACGTCTATTTTGGTAATTTAGTGAACTCAGACTTTTAAGATATCCTTGAAATCAAAGAAATATTAATGTATAAAAACAGCAGAAATTAAGCTTAAAAAAGTTTAAAATTAGTTAAAAAAAAGTCTTCGCTTAGAAAACAGGGTTTGCTGGGGCTCTGGTGTATTAGGAGGAAAAGGAAAATGATACTTTTTAGGCGAACCATAACCTTAAAGTACACTTACCCAGAGCCCACTCAGCCCATTACTAAACCGATTACTATTTTGACTAAAAAAGGGGAAGGATTGGTTTTTGTTTTGTTGTGTTTATTCTTTTTTCTTGAGCATCATTATTACTAGAAGCACTAGTACTATGATGATTAAGACGAATAGTCCTGCGATAGCTGGAATAAAGTATTGATCAGCAACTGACGGTGGAGTCTCTGTAGGTTCAGGTGTAGCTTCAACTTCATCTACTGCGAATGCTGTTGTTGCCTGTGATGGATAATACGAGTTGCTTCCTTCAAATTTAGCGTAAACTGTGTATTTACCTGAAATATCGGGTTCCCACTGTAGACTGTAGAATCCTGTTTGGTCTGTTGTTGCTGTTCCTATGATTCGATAGTTATTGTTAGCGTCAAGAACATAAAGCGTGACAGTAACACCTGTAACATTGGTTGGCAATGGTTTCTGTTGATATATATATTCCATCCATGGAGTCATGCTTTCGTCTGAAACACATGGGACTCCGTGTGGAAAGCGTGCAGCTTGCTCTTCTTGTTGTGTACCAGCTGAAATATCAGTAACTGTTCCAGTGATTACTAGGGATTTGCCTAATTCTATTGCTGCTTTTGGTGCATCTACTGAAAGAGCGCTTGGTCCTTTGCCTACTGAATATATCTTGCCATCATATGCGTTTAAAAATATTAAGTAGCCATCAGCTATTGCTATAGGTGCTATTGAGGTTCCAAGTCCTGAAGAAGACCAAGTGGGTAAGTTCCAGATTTCTTCTCCTGTGTAGGCATCAACTGCATAGACGCGGTATCCTTTGTACAATGGTGTATTTGGTGAGTGTTCTCCTGCAAAGGCAAAGATTATTCCATCAGCTACTGCAGCTGCTTGAAGTGGGTATTGTCCCCAAGGCGTTTCTATGCCGCTGCTTGTATCGTTGAACTTCCATAGTAAGCTTCCATTCTTCATTGAGAGTGCTTGGATTTCTCCTCCGTAACCTGATACGTATAGATTTCCATAAGCTGGGAAGCCTTTTCTACTACTGTAGTATTGGAATGCTCTGAATTCTCCTACTGGACCCCAAAGTTGTTCTCCTGTATCAAGACTGTATCCTAAACGTTGGCCGGTTTCGAAGTCAGTCATTGTAAAGGTGCGGTAAACTGGATCTATTGGTTGCCAAGCTAACATACGAGTTATATTTTCTGCAGGTGCAGCATAGTTCTTAAGCCATAAGAGTCGTCCTACTGGTCCCCTATCTGGATCCAAATTTATTGCCCAGAGTGTGTAGGGGTTGGGTGTTTCTCTTGGTAGTGAGGTTAATGCTACGTTGCTGCTTCGTCCAAGAATTAAATCATCATGTATTATACCTATGATACTCGGAGATTGGCTTCCTGGCAGATTAGGTATGGTTACGTTCCATGTGAAAGTATTTGATGCATCAATAGTTTTTCCTATTGGACGATATGGTGCAGTTGAAGTTCCAAGTTGTGGTGACTCAGTCCAGTTCCACATAGCCAGCCAACGGTTGTTGTAGTTCATTACATATCGAACTATTTGTCCGTCGTCAGTGTATACTTCTGTTCCACTGGGTACATTTGTCAAGTTGAATATGTTTTTACCAGTGAAAGCATCATAAGCGTACCATCTATTACCTGAGGTTTCCCATAATATTCCTCCGACTACTCCGTGTTGGTTTGGATTATCAAAGTTGTATAATTGTCCTTTTGTTGGTGCGATGTCGTCTCTCGACCAGATGGTTTCGCCTGTCTGTAAGTCTACTGCGTGGTATCCTCCGCCGCTTCCTGCGTGGTTTAGTGGTTGTCTGTAGTAAAGTATTCCACCCATAATTATTGGGTTGCCAAATCTTGTTTCGTAAGAAAATCCTGAGTAGAAAGTTGAGCCTGTGTCTGTTAATCCGCCAGTTAATCCGCCGAATTCAATCGGTTTTGTCCACATGACGTGAGCTGATCTTGGTGCTGCTCCGTCTTTTTGCCAGATGTCAGATGAGGCTGATCCTCCTAACCAGTTAGAAGATATTTGTTCCCATTGAATGTTTTGTCCTTCGATTGGTCGTGACCAATATTCAGTTGGGAGTGGTGTGTCTGGGAGTCTTTCTATTTTGTCTTCTTGAACTGTTAAGGTTGTTGAAGCAGTGCTTGCTAAATAGACGTCGTTTTGGTATGATCCACCGTAGTCATAGACTTGACCAGGGAAGGTGAAGTTTAAGGTGTAGGTTCCGGTTTGTGTTGGAGTGAATGGGTAGTACTGTGATGTTGTTGTGTCCCATATTATGTCCCATTTTTGGGTTTGTGTTGTTCCGTCTGGGGCGGTAATTGTTAGTTGATAGTCGCGGTATCTTATGTTGTTGGTTATTGCTGTGCCCTGTATTGTTCTGTCAAGCCAGAATATGATTAGTACTTCTTGTCCGACGCCTACGGGATTTGGTGATACTGAGATGTATGCGTGTGTGGGAAGTTCCCAGGGTGGGTCGTGAGCTTTAACTGTTGGTGCTGTTCCTAATGTCATGAATGTTGATGTAGCTATCATTATTGCGAAAATTAACGCTATTGTTTTACTTTTTACTTTCATTTTCTCTTATTCCTATTTTTTAGCACATTTTTCATGTACATTTTTTTAAAATAGTTTTAAGACTATATAATCTGGTGTTGGTTGGTGATGCAACAACAGCTCAACTGCGCCTATATTACCTCCGAAGTCAAAAATCAAAAACAAAAAGCATTACCCAAAAACAAATTTGTTAACAAGTTGAATATTCAAAAAATATTTTTACTAAGTTTTATTTCAAGTTAATGTTCGATAGATTTTGATTGTTCATCACTAATTTAGATTTTGAACTCTTTTGTGTTTTTACAGAACGCTCCAGGTTGAATACGCTTTTTGCAGCATTACTTATGTTAGAGACCAACAACTTTTCAGGCTTAGGATAGACAATTCACTTGTGATTCAACTTTACCTGCATAAACATCACCTCGTTGTATATCATCATCTATTTTACCAACTTGCCATCAATTGCAGTATCAAATAGTATCTGTAAGTTTGTATTGTATGTTTAAAGCTGTACTCCAAGATTTTTGGGTGTACGTTATAAAGATTTTTAACCGCAAAATACATTACAACCCCTGAAGAGGAAAAACAATTATGCGCATAGTAATACGAATCGGCGGGTCAGTCGTAGCTTCCCCAATTAACACTGAATTATTGGGTAAATACGCTGAAATTATAAAAACAATAAAGAATGATGGCTATGAGGTTGCTGTGGTTCTCGGCGGCGGTGCTTTGGCTAGGGAATTTATTGGGATAGCAAAAAATTTGGAGTTGGATGTTAATGCGCAGGATGAAGTGGCTATTTCATGTTCAAGGTTGTTTGCGCAGCTTTTCTTAAAGAAACTTGGAGCTGATGGTTGTAGTAGAGTTGCAACTAGTCTTGATGATGCCGAACATTGCCTCAGTCAAGGTGGTGTTGTGGTTATGGGTGGTTTAAGACCTGGAATCACAACTGATACTGTAGCAACTCTGTTGGCTGAACGCATACATGCGGAGTTGCTGTTGAAGGGCACAGATCAAAACGGAATCTACAATAAGGACCCAAAAAAACATCCTGACGCAGTGAAACTTGACAGATTAACTTTTGAAGAGTTAACGAACGTTTTTGAGCAAAACGAACACAAAGCAGGCATTCACCAGATCATAGACCCAGAAGCAGTTAAGGTTTTAAAACGTAACAGGGTAAAAACCATTGTTGTTAGCGGTTTTAAACCAGAAAACATGCTGGCAGCAATCAAAGGCAAAAACATTGGAACAATCATAAACTAGAAGACACTGAATCTATTTTTTATTTTGTTAATACTCCTGTTCATGACTTTTTATGTGTTACGTTGAATGACTGAAGGTTATGTTTAAGTTAGATTTATGTTGTTTATTCTCTGCATTCCAATTTAGTGCTCAACTTAAGTTCATTTTCATTAAAGAATTATAGATTTAAACTTTCAAGAATAATTCCTTAGCGATGTTTAACCCATAAACGGCACAATAATTTCTTCAAAACCCGCTTAAAGATAGAAAACGCCAACTCAACAATTCAGCAAAAACCATAACCTCTCTCGAGCCTCCACTCAGAGTTACTATGCTACAAAACAACAGCAAAATTGCGAGGCATACAACTCTAACTATATCAAGAAGCATTCTTGCGTATCACCATCAACGGCCAATAGATCTGCCGGCAAGCAATCTGAAGTTGGCTTTAGAACCATACAATTAATCAACGATAACACAACTCAAACCAGCCTTATTCAATGAACTATCTACCGAACGTCCAAACATGTACTCGTCACCAACATTTCTCATTTTGCTTCAATAGTGAATATCTACTTTGTTTCGGTGTCAACTACAATATATACTTTAATGAAACCACGTTAAACCTTTAACTTCTTATACATCAATTTGCTACGTTCAGAGACTTTAAATCCGCTTGAACCCACAGCAATTGTGAGCCCTCGTATAGCTAAACATTTGAAGCTATATCCACTTTCATTTTTGATACTCGCCACCGAATAGTAATGTAATTTGGAGTTTTGAGGCCTTTAACATTCAAGCTTAAATCTCGAATGAAACCTCACAGTTGACGGTAGGGCAGAACATACACATGCACTACTGCTTAGAAGCTTGAAAAACAATTCTGGATAACGGCATCTGCCTCTTTCTTTATATTCGTTCATGGCTTCAAGTTCTCTTGATAATTTGCAACAAAGCATAAATCGATGAGAATTAAGATTTTTAACTAAAGCCTCGTTCTAACTATTCCAATTTCTTAAATAACCTAAAGATCAAATGGTCTATACATAAATATTTGTTATTCAATATAGAATGCAAAAATATAAATATTTATAATTATTAATAGTATTTCGGAGTAATTGAATTGAATCCATCAAGAAATGTTTGTTTTTTTTTTATGTATAATGACAATATTTTCGGTTTCATTTTCAATATTTGCCTTTCTTCCATGTGTGGTAGAGGCAGAATTATCTACTAACCAGAGCACAGGCATTTTGATACCTGCAGGCAATGTTACTTCATCTGTCAACGAAGCAAAAGGGCGGTCAATTTTAAGCAATGTCTTTGGTCTTGATTTAACAAGATATGCCATTGCCGCAAGTAGTTCGCAAGAAACCTACTTAAACGTTATCGAAGAAGAAAACGTTTACTATATTCTTCATTCAAATGACGGCGTTTTAGAGCTATCTTGTACTTTCATAGGTGCTAATCTTCGAAAAATAAATGTTTTCGAGAATAAAGGCATCCCTCATGTGGCCAAAGCTGTTGGTCCACTACTTGAAAATATGGATACAGTTGAATCAGCTAAAACTTTCTTGGATGATTATTACGGATTTACCAAAAATCCCTTTTATAATAAAATAGTCATTATGCTAGAAAATGTTGATGTTAACAAGAATTACACGAAAATATCTGGTAATGTTAAACTTGAAGTGACTAACAACGAGGGATCAACGGTGTTCAAGTGGTCGTACACAGAAAAGGGTATGGATGCGCCATCCAAGTATGTAGCCTTACGTTATAAAAATGGTATCTTGAAGTATTTCATTGATAATTGGAATCTCTATAATGTTGGAAGCACAAAAGTTAGCGTTTCCGAAAAAGACGCCGTTGATATCGCTATGAAAGCGGTCAGTGCTTCTTCGTGGAATTTGGGTACAGGTAATAACACTGTGAGAGTAAGTGACTTTAAAGTTGCTAATGCGATGATTTGGGAAAATGTATTTGCGAGCAACATTTATGCAGATAAGGCGCGTAGTGAAGACCCTCTAATGCTCTACCCTCTGAGACATGTGTGGGTCGCTTTGGATAAGTTTTATCCTGGAAATGTTTACGGATTTAACGTCTATGTCTGGGCTGATACAGGAGCCGTTTGCGCTGTTAACGAGCGTGTTTCTACTATAGATGCTCCTGCAGATTTAATTGCGACTAACGATGATTTTACGGTTGAGTATTTAAATTGTGAAGCCCCTGTTAGTGACACTTTTAGATCTAGTTTTTTGTCCTCGATTGTGGTTGTTACTTTTCTCTCAGTTGGGTTAGGATGTGTGCCTGTACTGTATTTCCTCAACAAGAGGCAAAAAATCCCCAAGCGGAGTATGCTCAAGTTTTGGGGTATACTGCTATGTCTTTTGATGTCATCGATGATATTACTGCCAATGGTAAGTGCATATCCCACTAGGAGAGCGCTAATTTGGGGCTCCGAAAGCACAGGGTGTACTTCATATTATGGTGAATCTGGACGTAAAACTCAAAATGAGATCACCCGACAACAGATTACAAGTAATGCTCTTAAAAATTATTTCGAAGCTGATCAGTATGACGTTGATAATTATCAGGGGGAAGATTCTCTTAAGAGTTGTATTTTAGCCAACATCTCAAATGCAGAGAACTATTACTCGAAGGTAGCAGTAATTGATTTCGATCATGGTGTGGGAAGATCCGATTACATTAGAGACCCAGGAGTTTTTCATTATATGTTTGAAGATAATGTCGGAATGATCCCTACTGTTGACCCTGATGGCGATGATCCTGATAATTGGGTAAATACTAATATGGTTTACGACATGGATATCTACGATGAAACTACGGGAGATACTTTCTTTGCATTCATTAATACCTGCGCATCAGCTGATTTGACATATCAAGATGATGATCCCGTACGCGGTATGCCTTACGCATGGACACATCGTATGGTTACCAGTAATCCAGATTCTAATGAAATGAGCGATGATGGCTATGGTGATCCAGATAACGGCGATTTCTGCTATATGGGTTTTCCATGGGGTTCAGCGTCTTTAAGTCAGACGATAAATGGTGTCGGACCAATATATGCGAATTGGGTTGAAAAATTCTTCTGGTACGCATTAATAGGTGACAGATCAATAAACGAAGCTCTCGATGAAGCATCACAGGAAATTTACAATGACGATTTTGGAGATATTGACTTGGCTAATAGTTTTGGAGCAATATGGCCAATGTGGAATACAACATATTATAACCAATGGGATTATGACCCAGCGCCTAATTGTAAGTTAGTAGTCTACGGCAATGGGGATATACACTTGTATCAGTACTATGTACATGAATATCTTTCTGCCACAGGGTATGGCTATGGCGGTGGAGAATATCCAGACAACATTGAAGGTGCCAACGATGGTCAATACACACGGTTGTACGCATACACTGTTCCGCCGATTACAGGGCAAGCAGTAATCGACTGCGACTTAGGTTGGGTAGCTAGCGGTCACATTTACCTTTATGGCTACACGACGGTCAACAGCTATATCCAAGTCTGGGTTTCTAGTGACAACAGTAATTGGAACCTTCAATCGGCTGGATATATCAATCAAGCCTCTCCCGATTGGATTGATGCAGGAACGTATCTTGGAGGACAATTCAGATATATTGCCGTAGTGGTGTATTATTATGGTAATTTCTACGTTGATTCGCTATTGATAATTCCGCCGATTTGATAAGCGAGTGAAAGACCAAACAAGGGGCCAATAGATTTGAAATTTGGGGTATTGAGGAAAATTCCCATGTTAGTTTTACTAGTTCTATTATTTTCCGCTATTCTTATTTGCCCTTCAATAGCAAACCCTTACTATAAGGAAATAGGGCGGGTTGATCCCGATTCTGAAACGAAGCCTCCGACAATCACTATGTTCTCACCAAAAAATCAAACGACATATAACACCACCACTCTACACTTGTCATTTGACGCTAATATAGGAGAATCAAAAACAGCATACAACAGAGCCATTATGAGGGCATCCTATAAAGCAGATTGGCTGACAAATAAAACTCAACTACTTGACACATATAATATAAATCCGTTAATGGGGCGCATCGCCTATAATACAAATTATAGCTGTACCCAGGATTTGACTGGTATACCCAACGGCGAACACTCAATAATCGTAATGGTAGAAGAGTTTGGTTTATACGAGATTAGCGGTAGCCCATTTTGGTTTCATTCCTTTAAAATAGATGTTTATGTCACTATTCAATTAAACAAGCTTCAAAACCATATTGAGGTGCTTGGCGTGTTTATCGATACTGAGTCACCGCCTTTGATTTCTAGTTTGTCTATAGAAGATAGGGTTTACAATTCATCCAGTATCCCGTTGAATTATACCGTTAGTGGCGTTGTTTCGACGGTAAAATATAGTCTAGATGGATCAGAAAACGTGACCCTTGCTGGGAATACAACCTTAACTGGTCTGTCTAGTGGGAACCATACTCTTAGAATCTATGCAATAGATGAGAATAGGCATATTGAGACATCGCAATCTACCTCTTTTTCCGTCACAGAATCACAATCCATCCCGATTTGGCTTTTAACGATTGCATTTGTTGCTGTCGTTTTAAGTTTGTGCCTGCTGGTTTACTTTTTCAAACGCAAAGGCAAAATATAGAACTGTTCAAACCAGAAAACATGCTGGCAGCAATCAAAGGCAAAAACATTGGAACAATTATAAGCTAGAAAAAAGAGGCTATCTTCAATTTTTATTTAGTTAATAGTGTTGCAGTTTTAGATTTTTTGTAAATAACTTTAAATATCAAATATGATATCGCAGCTGATATCGATAGTGATATTTATTGGTTGAAGAAAAAGAATTACAACACAGAAAACACCAACACCGCATTATGCATCACCGAAACTGGTTCCGACACAATGCTATGGTGCCTAAAGGATTCCTACGTTACCATGTACTTGAAGCTCTCAGTGAAAAACCACTTTCCGGCTCTGAACTCATAGAAGAAATACATCACCAAACTGGCGGACACTGGAAACCCAGTCCAGGCTCAATCTATCCCCTACTAGCATGGCTTCAAGATAACGCACACATAAAAGAGCTGCCTACAGAAAATGGCCTTAAACGCTACGAACTAACTCAAAACGGTAAATCTCTATTAAAAGACCAGATAAAAGCCCGCGAAAGATTCCACGAAGATATAGGCTGTATGTCACATCCCTTTTTTGATAGGTTCTTTAGAAATTTACCCCAAGAAAAAACAAACACAATTCGCTCGTCAATGAAACGTTTGCTTGTGGCTTCTATTTCGTTAGGAAAAACTCTGAAAGAAAACTTTTCAGATAAAGACTTAGATGAAGCATTGGCTGTTCTTGATGAAGCATCTGAAAAACTCGAGAAAATAAACCAGAAACTGAAAGGCGATGTAGTATGAGTCAAAATGAAGATGTCATAAAAGTTGAGAATTTAACAAAAGTATTCAATAAGACACTTGTAGCAGTTGACCACATAAATTTTAATGTAAAAAAAGGTGAAATTTTCGGGTTTCTAGGACCTAACGGTGCAGGAAAAACCACAACAATTAACATGTTAATTACAGTTCTAAAACCAACTTCTGGAAAAGCCGAAATCCTATGTCATGACATAGCTAAGCAATCTGACGCTGTTAGATATTCTATAGGTGTTGTTCCACAGGAATACACTGCTGATGAAGACTTAACTGGATTAGAAAACATAATGCTCTGCGCAGACATGTATGGTATACCACGATATATTTCAAAGAAACGCGCCGCTGATCTTTTAGAACTTGTTGAATTAACCAAATTCAAAGATAAAAAAACACAAACCTATTCAGGTGGAATGCGTCGAAGACTAGAACTTGCATCAGGTCTAATCAACAGACCAAAAGTACTATTTTTAGATGAACCAACCTTAGGTTTGGATGTCCAAACAAGAGCAGCAACATGGAACTACATTAAAACCCTAAAAAAAGAATTCGGCATGACTCTTTTCATGACCACCCATTATCTAGAAGAAGCAGACTCACTCTGCGACCGCATAGCCATAATTGACCATGGAAAAATAGTGGTTGTGGGAACTCCAGAAGAACTAAAAGACAGCATCGGCGGAGACATAATAACCTTGAGTATACAAAAAAATACTGATA
>Ga0209723_1004661_pt1 | contig 15024 bp, 13 predicted proteins | sample BiotimSIPDNA_2_FD_185750 | JGI IMG/M metagenome (GOLD analysis project Ga0209723, IMG submission 185750) | Anaerobic biogas reactor microbial communites from Washington, USA - Biogas_R2 time_0 SIP DNA (SPAdes) (version 2) | ecosystem: Engineered > Bioreactor > Anaerobic > Unclassified | place... | reverse complement strand
AAAAATACAGAAAAAAATGGGTATAACAAAAAGTGGAATGTGTTGAAGCAATAGTTAATTTTAATTTGGGGTATAATAACTAAATAACCATCAGGTTTAGTTAAATGAAGATTCTCCTCATCAATCCACCACAGACATTTTATCCAGGTTCCGAGCCGCCTGCAGGCAACTTACCTTTAGGCTTGATGTATATTGCCGCTGTACTCAGAAAAGCAGGTTATGAGGTGGAAATTTTAGATGCATTCATGACTGAAAAAGACTTCTGTGACAACGGCGAAACAGTAAATGTAGGTTTATCTTTTGAGGAGATAAAACAGGAAGTTGAAACACGAAAACCAGATATTGTGGGTTTAGCTGGACCATTCACTAGCCAAATAGAAAACACAATAAAAACAAGTAACATAATCAAAGAAGTAAATCCAGACATCATAACGGTTGTTGGTGGACCACATGTCACCTTGATACCTAAAGAATTTCTTGAAGAAAACCCAAATTTTGACGTTGTTGTTACTGGAGAGGGTGAATATGCTATGCTTGAAATCGCCCAGTATATAGAGGGAAAAAAACAGCTGGAAGAAATACAAGGTATCGCATACAGAAAAAACGGCAAAATAATTTTGAATCCGCGTAGGCCGTTTATTAAGGATTTAGATGAGTTGCCTTATCCAGCGTATGATTTAGTAAATATGGAAAAATATCTTAATTCGAAAAAAATTGGTTATCGAAGTTTCCAAAATAGAGCAATATCAATGGTTACAAGCCGAGGCTGCCCATTTAACTGTTGTTTTTGTGCCGTACATCTTCACATGGGTCAACTTTTTAGAGCACACTCCGCAAAGTACGTTTTAGATCACGTAGAATATGTTGTGGACAAGTATAAAGTGAAAAATGTTTTTTTTGAAGATGACAACTTGACACTAGATATCAAGAGGTTTGAAGCTATATGCGATGGCTTAATCGAACGGAAAATCAAAGTTGGGTGGGAAACTCCAAACGGAGTTAGAGCGGATTTTTTGAACTTGGATTTGCTTAAGAAGATGAAAAAGTCAGGCTGTAAAAGTGTTTTTGTTGGTGTTGAATCTGGAGACCAACGGATTCTTGACGATGTAATTTGTAAGAGCCTTGATTTAAACCGGGTAGTCGAGTTTGCTAAAAACAGCAGAAAAATCGGGCTTAAAACAGGAGCATTTTACATAATTGGTTTCCCAGGTGAAACAAAAGAGAATATGCAAAAAACAGTGGATTTCGCATTAATGCTAAAAAGGGAATATGATGTTGGAATGCACCTGTTTATGGCTACACCGTCGTATGGCACAAGGCTCTATGAAGAATGCAAAACAAAGGGCTACATAGATAGAAACTTGACATGGAACGCTTTTGCACAAGCACGCCAACCAAAAGGGTTACCGCTCATCTCAACCGACGAGTTTACGCCAACCGAAGTAAAGGATATAGCAGTAAAGGCACTTGCAGAATATAAAAAACTATCAGTGATAGGGCACATTAAAAATCCCCGAAAAGCGCTGAAAACAGCTTTTGATCAACCTCAACTTATCCTGAAGTACATAAAGAATTTAGCGTCTAAATAAACCTGAAAATATAAAAAGGTGCAAAAAAACCGCGAAAACTGATTTAGATTTATTTGTGGATGGCGGGCCCGCTGGTATTCAAAAGATTTGACTGGAATTTAGCCTGTTTTTTCATTGTGAATCAGCTCCTTAATGTGGTTGCTTAGCACTATTAGTTGGTGGTTTTCTATGTCAGTTTGGTTTGTGTAGGTGATTGCACCTTCAGCTAGTGCATCTCTGGTTAAGAGTTGTTCTGGGTTTAATCCCCAAGCGCGTATGATTTCTTTTAAGGCTTCGACTTTGCTTACTTGCGTTTTTGGTTTAATGCATAATCCTGCTGCTGCGTAGATGTTGCGTAGTTTGTCTATGCCTATGCTTTGGATGTCGTGGTAGGTGTCTATTGTGTGTCCCATCATGTAGTCAACGTAGTCTGCTTGGACGCCGAGGGCGAGCATTTGGGTTTTGAAGTATTTTCTTAGGCTGTGTACTCTTAGGTCGTACATGCGTCCGATGGGTTTCTTGATTAGTCCTGCATCTTTGTAGAGTTCGTGTACGAGTCTGCGTATTTCTTTTGAGCTTATGCTTTTTGGCGTGCGGTAGTGTTCATTTCTTATTAGTGGTGCCTCGGGAGTCAAGGTTTCTGGTGGGATTCTTTGTGAGCCTTTTTTCCGTTGCTCTAAGTATGCTTTTAGGAATTGTGCTGCTTCTGCTCCGAGGAAGGTGTCATAGTCGTGGTATTTGCCTTTGGTGATTTCTGCTTCTACATGAACGTGGATGGGGATGGTGTTGTTTTCGATGTCTTCTTGGACGTGTCTGTAGAGGAGTTTGGCGAGTGTTTCTTCTCTGAAAGCGCTGAGAGCGAGCATGGATATGATGGTTTTTTCTCGTAGGTGTGCTATGTCGAGTAGTTTTGCGAGTTCTTCTGGTTTTGGCGCTCTGTCTTTGTAGGTTACTCTTCGGCTTAATGGTGCTGAAAGCTCAAGCTTGATGTTGTTTGTTCTGTAGAAGGTTTTGACATGTTTGGCGCAGCAGTGCACTCTGCTTGGTGTTAAGCCTTCGTCTTGAAGCGCTGCCACATACTCGTCGAGATAGCCTGAGTGGTTTTGTACTCTTTGTGGGTCGGGTATGTTGCCGATGGGTTTGCAGTCTTGGATTATGAGGTCAGGACTGTAGCCAAGCCAGATTGAGTATCTTTGTACGGTTGAAGTGTAGCTGTAGCAGCTGTTTAGAGAGCCTGAGCAGTGGCGTAGGAAATGTCTTGCCATTTTGATGAGGCTTTGGTTGTCGAAGACGTATGGAATTAGGTTGGGTCTTTCGCTTACGAGTGCGCTTATGATGTAGTTGATTAAGCCTTTTTCTTTGGCTGCTAAGACTTTGTTTAGGCTTAAGGTGACTGGTTGCTGAAGTGGCCAGCCTCTTAAGCTGTGGTCGATTGTTATTGTGTCGCCTTGGATGTTTAGTGGAAGATTGAGTGTTTTTAGTTCTTCAACGGTTAGTTGGCGATTTCTGATTATGGGCTGTGCTAGTGTTTGCGTGGCTCTAGTAATCATTTGCCGTCTTTCCTTTTTCTTTGTTGAGTTTTTCGCTTCTTTGGCTGAAGCGCGAACTCGCCTTTACCTATGGTGCTTTGAGAATTTAAATTCCAGTCTAAAATCTTTGGTAGCGGTAGTCCACGCATTTCAAGAACACAACTCTTCAAAATTATGACTCCGCTGCCTTGACCGCTGGGAATTTGAGCATTAGGAATTGTGCGGTCATGTTCTATTAGCATTATTTCTTCGTTCTGCTTGGTTAGCCAGCCGATTGTTTCACGTTCAACTGCTTCTGCCATCGGCTGTTGTATGTTTTTGAAAAGCACGTGGTCCTTGTATCGGACGTAGACAAGCGATCCTGTATCGGTGGCCATTTTAGATGTCGCCTTTTTGTTTGAAGAATTTTTGGCTTGGTAGGCGTTCGCTGATTTGGATATAGTGATGTTTTCTGCAGAAATCCAAGATTCTATTTAGGCGTGGGTCGTCTGCTCTCTTGAATTGCTTTATGAAGCCTACTCTTCCGGTCTGCACTCGAACTTCGATTTTGCCTTCAACGCCGATGAGTTGGTAGAAGCCGCGTTTTTCTCCAGCGTATTCTTCAAGGACTGCCCAGTCCTCGACAAGATTAACCAATCCCTATTCACCTTGACCAACTCTCAGGCTCAGTTTAAAAACTGTCTGCCGTCTAAGTGTGATGATAACACTTCTGAGCTCGCAGAGTGATGAATCTTTAAAAGACATATTTTACGTCGCTGATTCTCCAAAAGAGTTTATAGCAGTTAGAACCATTTCAGACAGGAAAAAGAACAACTATGAAACTGCTTGATTACTCATACCTTGAGGACAATGCTAAGGCGAGTTTGTTCTTAGCGTGGCTCTCCTGCAAAAACTTTAACCTGCTGCTCAAAGAAGAAAACTATGCCTTAATAGAAGAGCATTGGAAGGAAACAAAAAAGAGCCTGCGACAATACTTTAAGAATCAGCCAGTTAACCTAGATACAATCATTAAAGATTTTGGCAAAGTCACCTTGACGATGAGACCGCAAATTTCTTTTGGCTATGACTACGGGCGAAACGTTCTGCTTTACCATTTATGGGCGTTTCTTTTTGATTTATGCGGTGATTTTGCTTCCTCGGTTTTCCCCGCAAAACTTGGCGGCGAACTAGTGTACCAACATGACATTTACTTGTTTTTAAAAGAGCACGACATAATTGGCAAGTCAAGCAAGGTTAAGGAAGCTTTTCGCGCACAATATGGTAATGAAATTGAAAAGCGGGCCTTAGATGCCCAAATAGATTTTTTGGAAAGATGCAAATCTAATGATTTGCTTCCTTTGATGGATGACCATATCAAGGTTACTGCTTGGAGTGGGGATGGGCTTCCAGTTTTGGGTCCTGAGTGCGAGGTGTACATGATTTCTAAGCCAACAATCGTTGCTTTGATAGATGATCTCATAGGGCAATACTCCGAGCCCCCATTGGAAGTTGAGAATGGTCAAAGGTTTTCTGAGGTCTATGAAGAAGTCGATTCCCAAAACATAACTGACTTGGCTAAGGCGTTATCGCTGCCGCTAAAGCATAGCAATAAATTAGCCTATCCTGAGTTAACGTTAAAGCTATAAAACAACTCTAATTCTTGCTTGCCTTGCGGGTGGATTCTCGGAACTCTGCAAGAAGCTTTTTCATCTGTAGCAGTAGGTCATCGTTGGCTTCTCTGAGAAATCTACTCCTGCTTGTTTTATCCATTTCTAGGGCGGTTTGGCCACGGAGGCTTAATTCGTAGAGTGGTGTGTCTGTGCCTGGTTTTGTCTTTTTTGTTCCGTTTTTAAGTATCCAGCGTTCTTCGTAGAGTCTTTTCAGACGTCGGTCAATAACCTGATACTTATAGTGCCTATGACCCTTCATTCGTCTAATTTAAAGATAAGCGTCATAGCTGGCTAGCGTCTTCACTCGGAGGACCTCGAATATGGCGCGGTTTAGCTTAGCCTTTGTACCCCGAAAGACAGGAAGGTCTGTGCCTTTGCTCTGCTCCCGCGTCATCGACGTTTAGTCCCCCGATGGGTAGGGAGCAAAAAAGGCGCTTTGTAAGCGTTCGCAAACAGGATTAATCCAGCTACGAATGGGGGATTGCCTGTGCTCCTTTCAAATTTCTAACTTGGCAGAGGCATGCCTTTGCTTTAGTCATTTTTCGATTTTTTCTTTTTTTAGCATTGAATTTATGAAATAGCCTGTTCCTACGATGGTGAATGCCACTAGAGCGGCTAAGCCTATCAAGAGTAGCGGTCCGAGTATTAGATCTAATATTGATTGTTCTGTTCCCCAGTAACCGTATATTTTCATAAGCGGATATCTATCAGCATTCTTAGCATCAAAGTTGAATGGCGTATCGCCTAAGCCGTCATTGTTTGCATCTATTCCATTGTAGGCGCTCCAGTAATTACCTTCTTTACCGTTATCCCAAAAGTTCACGTATTGAGGTGCGCCGACTAGAATATCCTGGGTATTGTTTACGAAATTGTTATGATAGAAGAAATTATTTTCTACTATCCATTCACCGCCACGACTTATCACTACGCCATATGTGCTATTCGTTAAATAATTCTGATAAATAGTGCTGTTGACAGATAGATTGATTGAAATTACTGCGTCTGTAAAGTTTTCCGCTCTGTTTTCAAAGATGCTACAGTAGGAACCGCCCGTATAGTTTGCATTATTGTCACTGTAGATTCCGCCAAGGCTTATTGCGTCAATTCCGTTTTTCATTACGTTTTTTGAGATTATGGTTGAGTTACTTGCTACATAAATGGGCGTATAGATGTTTTCAAAATTATTGTTGGAAACATTGTCTAGAGCGCCCGATTGAATCTGGATTCCTGTGACAGCGTTGGTTATGGTGTTATCTGTGATTGTATTGTTTGATGGATGGGTTAATTCATTCGATTTGCTGATGTCAATAGCGGTGGCCATGTTGTTTGCATTATTCTTAGCGATAATAGTGTTATTGCATGAACCAAGAGCGATACCTGTTGATCCAAGGTCTCTTAGGGTATTTTCGCTAATAGTAATGTCTGAAGAGCTTTGTGCTACTATGGCCTTCCAGAATTGTTCGATAACTATGTTTTTAATTGTCACGTTATTTCTGCCGCTAAGTTCGATGGCTTCACTACCATAGATGTTCCCTTGAACATATCCTCGAAGAGTGTGTTCCGCACCGTCAATAACGATATTATCTCTTTGGACTATGAGGGTGTAGTTTATGATGTCTCCAGTAAGCGTGTAAACATCTCCATTCCTTTGAATAGGAACTGTTGAAGGGTTAACGTTTCCAGCACTGTCGATATGAATGGATGATAAAGGTACTACTTGGAAAATGGCGAGTATTGGTTGAGGCCCAGATTGTACATCGGGAAAAAGAACATAGCTTACTCCGTATAGTAGAAATGCCGATAAGATGGCAAGAATTGCTGCCGCCGCCATTACTTTTTTTTGTCCTGTCACGGCTTGTATGCCTCAGAGGGTTCAGATTGATATCTTTTACAAGGAAAAATGGATATTTAACGTTATTTTTTCAAGAGAGTGTACTAATTTTTTGTACACGTGTCCTAAAGTATAGAGCTAAGTATGCTCTCTTGCTATAGTCTATTCAGGTATGCCTTGTTCAGGGAGGCCTCCTACAACTGAGGTATTGTCTTGGAGCTAAGTGAGATTTTGGCATCTACTTGTAGATAGAAGATTTTGAGGGTGCTGGCGCATGTAGAGGTAATTAGACTTATGAAGTTAGTTCACAAGACGGGATGCCGCTATAATGAAGTTATGCGTAATCTGCGGATTTTGGAGAAGGAGGGTATTATTATTTATAAGCGCCTTGGTTGCAAATGCTTTATTAGTCTTAATCGAGAAAGCCATAAAACAAGAATTTTAATAAAGGTTATTGGAATATTAGACACACCCATTGATTCAAGGCAACCCATCAGAGAAGATGAGGAGGATTTAGAACTGGTTAAATACTTTTACCCTAACGAGTTTGCTTCGAGAATTATATTTTAGAATCACATGATTGCCTAAAATCCCTGATATGCAAAATATTCGATTGAAAAACAAATAAACATTATTTTGAATTTCAGCTTCAAGTGACTCCAAGACTTTTTGCACGAACTTATAATTGCTCGATTGAGGATGCTTTTTAGAAAAAAAGAAAGAAAATTTAGCGCTTTTTATTGTCCAAACACAACCACGTTATCAAATGACCCTGTTGATAAAGGAGTGTAGAAGCCAACGTATCCTGCGAGATTTGCTAGGTTGCTGTTAGTTGTATCTATGTATAATGTTCCATCTACCCAGACTTTAGCGTTTGTTCCAATGATGCTGACAGCAAGTACATGTGTGCTATAGGGGTTCAGCGAAGAGGAAGCAGTCCACATGGTTTTTTGTCCTTGATAGAACATGGCAAGCTCAATAGTTCCGTTAGTATGGATGAGCGCATAAACATTGTTGTTTCCGTCTTGTTCTTTGACGTATAGCCATGGAACATCCCAAGAATTTCCACCGGCGGTAATTGTTTGAATGTCAGTTTTTACATGTCTATTTGCTGAGAACGTTATGTTCGCATGGATATGTGAGGTTTGAGCTGTTGAGCGCAATTTCTTGTCACTAGTGATTTCCCAAGAGCCACTATCAACTGTCCAGCCATTATAGTTACCATCGGTAAAGTCGTCTCTAAACGGTTGCGTTGGGTATAATGCATAGTTATCAAATCTATCTGTACCCACAGAAATAGCCCTGTCTGAGCTTGCGTATGGATAGACATAGCATCTTGCGGAGGGCAAAGCAAAAGGTTCAGCATACTTCAGTTGACCGTTTTCATAGAGAGCAATAGATCCTGTAGAAACGGAAATTCTTAACTGACCGGTTGAAGAAATCCATGGTATACTTAGCTTTGTTGATAAAGTACCATTTATTCTGTTTTGAACAACCAAAGCATTTCCTCGACGGGTTTTCATTATTCTATACCAATTGCTTTCGTTAACTGGGTCAGAGCTTGTTGCTTTTGTGTTACAGACCATTAGTAACATTTCATCAAGATAGCTGAGTTGCGTTACGTCTATTTTTGCTTCTAAACCCTGCTGATTGGCACCTATTTCACCCAGCATGTTGTATTGATATTTACTTACAAGACCTGCTTGAGCCCAGCCACTTCCGCTTGGCACTGTTACTTCCAATTGACCATTTACAGGCCAAACATAACCACTGTTTACAACGACTGGATCCCAGATTTTGCTGCTGAAATTTGCATCGCTGAAGTTGTCTTGCAGGTTGTTTGTTGTCTGATATACGCGGTAAATATCAATTTTACCCATTAAAGGGCGGCAATTGGTAGCATCATTGTAGCATGCGTCGCACTCTTGTCCGTCAGGAGTTCCGTCACATAGCAAGAGACTGACAGTGGAGTTGTTTTTGAACTCTACAACGTTGACAGAGTTGGGGCTATCATGGTAGTAGGACGAGAATGGGGCTGTATTTGCTAAGTCGACACTAGCGGCTGCGCTTGGATGTGCCTTTACTTTGCTCATGCGGTAATATGCTAGCGGACTACTGTTTACTGAGAGACCAAATTCGACATCATCGCCACTTGAAGGTTGCGTGTAAAGTTGGATATTGTTGAGATTGAAAAGGCATACCGAGGGACCAACATAGTTGTAGGGAGCGCCTGATGGGATAGGTGGATTTGTCCATGTCCAACTAACGGTTTGGCCAGGATCGATAATTTTTACGTGATTGTCTGGACCAAGTTTAGTGAAACTAAGGCGGTTACCAGGGCTCTCCAGGTTGCATGGGTAGTCTCGCCGCGACCAATCCAAGTTTCCCGCAATCCCAGTTGACTCTTCCACGCCGCAGTTGTTATCCCAGCATCCGGGGTCTTGTGGTTGTTTGCAACAGCCAGCAGCTTCTTTATCCATTCCGCATATTCCGTATACTCGAATGATACGAAAGTCGTTTATGTAAACACCCACAGAGGGGTCATTGTTTGTGAATGTGAGCGTATTAAGCTCGGCATCGTGGTACTCTGGTACTGCTCCTGAACCAATATCGATAGTCTCTGTTAGGTCGCGACCTGCTATTCTACTGTGATAGCGGTTTCCCATGCTACGGAGACGAGGTGGATTAGTGTATTTGTTCAGTTCACATGCTATAGGACCAACATCATTTTGAGCGCTTGTTTGGGTAGTGTGAATAGTGTAAGTAAAGTTACAATTGTCTCTCGATTGATAGCATTTTGGGTGAGTGCCAGTAAAAGCCCAGGTAACAGTACCGCCATTTGGAGCTAAATAGGCGCTAACTGGACCCCAGAGCGTTACTCCTCGACCACCATATCTATCAGCCACGTTAACACAGTTATAGTCACTTACATCCATTTTTTTCACCTCTTTTTTCATTATAGAAGCACTTTACTGCCTCAGGCTACTATATTCGTTAATAATCTTAAATGAGACGGGATGTTACTGAAATATGCCGTAAGGTATTCTAAGGCTTAAATTAATTTTTAAAAAAGGGGTATATTTTTAGATTAACTCAAAATTTAAGTAGGCTTGCTTTTCCACCTTTTGACAATTAAAGCTAGGACAATGGCAATTATAATTAATGAAACAAGCACCGCTATTATAAGGAGTTGGTTAGATGAATCGGCTGGGATTGTGTCGGACATAGTGACTAAGGCATAAAAAAAGCCGTCCGTAGAGCCTGTATATATTGTTCCGTCGACAACTATGGGAGAAGCGAATAAGTATCTATCAAACCCTCTTTCATCAAGTAAAGGCTGAATGGTAAAATTCCATATTTTATCGCCAGTTGTAGCATCGAAAGCATAGAGATTTCCATCACCCGATCCAATATAGACAACTGAATCTGCTACCGCTGGCGAGGAATCTACAACATATTCCGTGGTATAATTCCAGATTTTAGCGCCTGAAGAAGCGTCGAAAGCATAAATATTGCGGTCAAGAGAGCCTACAAAAACTCGACCATCCGCAACTGCTGGAGAGGACCGTATCTGACTGCCTGTTGTATAGTTCCATACTTTTTCGCCTGTCAAAGCATTAAAGGCATAAATGTTCCAGTCATTCGAACCTACATAAACAATATTATCTGATATAGCTGGTGATGACTCAATATTACCGCCAGTTTCGTATTCCCACATCTTGGTTCCAGTATAAGCGTTAAGGGCAAATACACGATTTGCTGCTCCAAAGTAAAGGTAATCGCCAAAAACTGCAGGAGAAGAAGATTGACCCATTGCATAACTCCAAATTTCAGTTCCTGTAGAAGCATTAAGTGCACGTATAAAGCCTGAATATCCTGTGTATAAGTAGCCATTGGCTACAGTTGGAGAAAGCGCAGACTCAGGCACTTGAGCACTCCACAATATTTCTCCTGTCGACGCATTGTATGCGGTGCCACCATTAAGACCGGTATATACGATACCGCCCGAGACAGCTGGCGAACCTACACCGCCGCTAGTTAAAGTCCAAATTGTAGTACCTGTTGACGTATTAAATGCATGTAGTCCTCCGGAAGAAACATAGACTATTCCGTCAACTAATGCTGGCGAAGTAGAGATAGATGTTTCAACCTCTTGGCTCCATGCTACAACAGGTGTAGTTTTTGGACCTATAGCGGTTGTATGGCCTGTGTGCGCTGAATCGTGATGGAACATTGGCCAATCTTCTTCTGAAGAAGCGTAGGCACTCGACTGTGTAGATATTTGATAAAATGAAACTAAAAGAAGTGGGATAAGAATGAGTAAAATACATTTTGGTTGTCCCATATTATTCCCCTGAAAAAGGTGCCTTAATCAATCATATATATTCTACTGTTTAATAGGGCATTTGTAGCTTTTTTGCGGTCAGTAGCAGTTTTTACCCCTTGTCTTTCAGGTGTGTCCATACTCTGGATTTGTAACATAGTTGCCGCAGTTTTGACATTTATAACTATGAATTTTCTTACGGCAACTTTGGCATTGACTTTGCTGTATTTTGCTTCCACATACAGGGCATGTCAAATTAGGGGAAGTCATCTAATCGCCTTTTTTAGATTTGTAAAAAAACGAAATTGTGGCTGAGAACCGATTGTGTGCTGGGAGAAACAAATTAACAAAATTATTTGGTTGAAAAACCTCAACACTCTCTACTTTTGTCGGTTGAGCCCAATTATACTCGTATGTCATTGCGAAGGCTCCCTCTTTTTTCTTTTTAGGTAACAAGAATTTTATTGGAATGTCTAAATCTATCAAAAGGTTGCAGTCTTCCGCATACAATTGATTTTTTTAGCTATTAAAAAAGACGTGATATTTCCGAAACATCCAGTAAGCTATTTATCACTTTATGGGCTAGAAATTTTCAGTGGATTGCGTTGTGTAGTGTGCACCGAGAGCGATACTGGGCCCTTGATCTTCTTGTAGCTCTTTTAGCGTTCTAAGTAATTTTTGTGTTCGAGGGTTTTCCTTGATTATTTTAATTATTCTAACCTTTGCACGTTTGACCTGCTTTCGATACTCACTTATTATAATGCCCTCATCCTCTAAAATAGCAAGGTTTCTGTTTACCTCCGGATATCTACCACCAACACGACTTACCAGTTGCATCATATTCATCTCTCTATGCAATGATAGTACTTCTATGATTTTTTGTCTGCCCTTTGAAGCAAACAAATCTTTTAGATTCAAAACAAATACACGCTTCGAAGACAACCGTTGTCTTCTATTACGATATAATATTAGAAGCAGAGAACCGTTCTTAAGTTAGCCGTGTAGTTTCAGAAACATCACGTCTAGCTAATAACTGCAGGGTTACTTGTTGGATAGTGAGATGACTTCTTGTGGTAGGAATTAGCAGTTGTCTGCTATTCAGAAAATTGAAAAAGAGGGATGCTTTTGGTTAGACTCACCTTGACAGTTAAAGGTAGGCTCTTGAATTGCTTAAAGAATATAAACCCAACTTTAACTGTCAGAGGATTCAGAGTCTGCTGTATAAATAACAAGACCTCTGTTATAGAACAAAAGTTTGATTGGGGAAACGCTCTCATAGATGCAATCATCACCAGTGGAATCACTTTTTTCAGTACCTTGGGCGGAACTGCTCTAGCAGGCGATATTAGCACAGTACATATACTAACATCGGCATCGGTAGCTGCTTTTTCGCAGTTTTTTGTTTTTCTGGCTCTCAAACGAGGACTTGTAAAACCTGAAACGAATCAACTTCAGAGTAAGTGAAAACATGGGTTATCAAGTAAACATTTGCTAATTCAGGCACTTTATCACCTTAATTACTGGCGCTTTAACAAGTTTATTGCGAACGGTAAATGGTTATAGTATCGTTTGTTTCTTTTAGGGTCAACTTATGCTTTTCAAGGATGGGCCGTAAACATTGGCGAGAGTTATCATTTAGAATGCCTTTAAGCGAAATTTTCGTTCCCCCCCCCGATTTGCTCGGGGGCTAAAGAACCCGCATCTAAAGAGACGGCTTGATTCATCAAATCAGGGCAAACCTGAAGAATCTCTCTAAGCACCAAAACAGCTTCCTGCCTCTCCATCATCTACAACCTCAAAGCCAAATATATCTGATAGAGACAGTTAGTAATATTAAAGCGTTAACTTGCTCATAATTGCCAATGTTTTCTGTTATTTAATTAGTTCTTCCCAAAACAAATAAACTTTGGTTTGCAAAAGCATCCCAGCCAATTTGACAAGCTTCCCTAACTTATTATTATCTGCAGCTCTTAAGCTTTCAATATAATCCATGGTTTTTCCAAAGGGTTGATGCCGACTGACTGCAAACTCTTTCTTAAACCTCGTATGCTTACTTTTTATGAAAGCCTCCTTCAGCAGGCCTATTTGCATAGGACTTAAACTTTCAAGCTTTTCCCTAACATAGCGTTCGCTACCCAAAAATTGCAAGTCAAAACCCAACACTGAGAGAACTTTAGAAACAGCTAAAATACTCTTAACGGCTTGCTGCTGTGCTATTCTTTGCATGCCTGCTTTTTCTGCAAACGGACTATACTTAGCCATAACAGCAATCATCTCAACGTAAGGAGTGCCCGCTACGGGCAGTGTCTCACGAATAAGTTTGGCACCTAAACCGATCGTTCGATATTTTGGATGAATAACCACTCGGTTAATAATGCTTAATTTTTTGTTTAGTTCTTGTATCGGCATTCTTGGAAGTACAAGACGCCTGCCATAGCATGCTGGCGGCGGGTAACTGTAAACGATAACTCCGCAGAGTTCATCTTTTCTTACGAGCCGATAGATTTTTCGGGGAACAGCAACCTTATGACCGCGATAATGGAAAGGACTGAGCTTTTCCCAATCATGTCTGTTTCCCTCTTCAATCCTCATTTCTTGGACAAGGCTGCATTCAGGCGCTGGCTCGTTTGGGTAATAGTTGATTTGGATTTCTTCTCCAAACCGCTTATGCACCAAAACGCTGGGCTTTAGGTCATCTTGCAGGTCGCTGTGGGTTGTGGCTGCTATGACTGCTTTTCCCTGTTGCCGAGCGATTTTTTGCAGGTTGTAGGCGATGATTTTGGCGGTGTCTCGGTCTAGGCATGCGGCGAATTCATCCATCAGCCACCACTGCTTGCCGCTCTCGATTAGTTTGGCGATTCTGTAACGGTATTTCTGACCATCACTGAGTTGGCTGTATGTGCGCAGGAAAAGGAAGGCATCGTTCAATCCAACTTTGCTTAGCAACTCTAAGCCCTCTTCAACCGTGGCACCGACTGTCTCAATCAAAGGCTTGTCCGGGTCCACTGCAACCTCTGACAAATCAATAGCCTCATCACCCAAGTCTGCTCTGATTGCCCGTAGCAGAACGCTTTTGCCGCTGCCACTATCACCCGTAATGTAAACAATGTCCCGCGGACCAATCTTTAACGAGGCATCTAAAACCTTGAATTTCTGGGCTTCGTCTATGCCTAAGCCGAAGGCTTCAGCGACAATTAGGCTTCTGGGTGTGATTTTGGTGTGGGTTTCGTAGCTGATGTTGAAGGTGAATTTGTCTTCTTCTCTGTTGTAGATTCTTCGGAACTGGGTTATGCGGAAGGGTTCATTTCTTCGTCTTCTTGTCATTTTGGTCACCTTGGTATTACTGTTAAGAAGGGTTCAGGCTCCATCTGTACGGTTGCAAACACGGCTAGGGCTATGCTCCAGAAGACGTCGTCGTGGGTGCCGTTGGGGTGTGAGTAGCCTATGGCGCCGTCCTTGCGCAGGTCATAGCGTTCCACGTTTAGCTCGGTGCAGATGTCGCCTCTGTATGGGCGCTCCCAATTTAGGAGCGGATAGAAAAACTGCTTATTCATCATGCGCTGCTTAAGCAGACTTGCCATCTCGCTTTTGCGGGGCACGCTAAAATTGACGCCCTCAGCGTTTTCTATTCCAGCAGTTTCCATGTCCGCAATGATGGAGGGTCCTTCCCTTGTGAAGTCAACCCTGATTTTTTGGAATCCGCCCCACCTGTCCTGCAACGCCTTGAGGTAGCCCAGAACCTGAGCATACAGCGTCGGCTGCTGGAAAATCTTCAGGTGCCTAAGAAACAGCTTATCGTTTAGCCTTTCAACCACTGAAAGGACACAGTAGTCGCGGGTTTGAGCCAAATCCAGCCCAGCAAAAAAATCTCCTTCGCATTCGGCTTCGGGGTTGAACTCTTGCAGGTCTACGCCGCAATTCTTCACGGTGCCGACGCAGGCAACGATTAGGCTTTGAGCCAGCCAAACGTCTTCGTCTTCTGCCCACTCGGCTTCCATTTCCCTTCGCCAACGGGCTGGGTCATCCCCGAACTGGCGTTTAATCTTCTCAATAATCGCAGGCTTCAAGGGACCATTAGGCTCGATTGCCTTGTCCCATGTGAAGTGGTGTCGGGCAAAGTCTG
>Ga0209723_1004658_pt1 | contig 15033 bp, 11 predicted proteins | sample BiotimSIPDNA_2_FD_185750 | JGI IMG/M metagenome (GOLD analysis project Ga0209723, IMG submission 185750) | Anaerobic biogas reactor microbial communites from Washington, USA - Biogas_R2 time_0 SIP DNA (SPAdes) (version 2) | ecosystem: Engineered > Bioreactor > Anaerobic > Unclassified | place... | reverse complement strand
ACAAACGGGTTAAATCTTTAAAATCACGCACGCCCTTGGGGTTACCCTTTGGCACCATCAAGCCCTGCGTGCGCCGCACGCACTCCACCAGCGTCACCCCGCCGTTGGGGAAGTATTTTTTCAAATAAGGAATATTATATTCCCCGCTGGCTTCATCCAAAAGGTGGATGCCGCCCATATGCGCCTCACCGCGCCGCAGCGCCATGATGCCGCCCATGCTGCCCACATGCGCAGAAGCCACCAGGCTGCCGCGCCAGCGCCGTTTCATCAGGTCAAAGGCCTCGTCCAAAAGCGGGTCGTGGCTGCCGGTGATCACCAGGGTCTGCTCTATCTCAGCCGGGTCGCGCAGCAGCTGCACATTGGCCAGTTCACCCGCCTCCAGCCCTTCCAGGTCTTGCGGGATGTGGATGATGCCGTCGGCCTTGACGAATGAGCTGACCACCCCTGCCCCGCGGTTGAGCGGCACGGTGACTAGCTTACCGCCCACCCTGCCCAGGCGCGCGCGGATAAATTCCAGGTATTTCAAGCTGGAATTGAGCCGGCGAGATATAACTGCTTCCGCGTAGCGCGGCTGTTCGCTCGGGCGGCAGGTCAGCATCTCCAAAACCGGCTTAAACAGCTGCTCTAATACCAAAATACCAGAAACAGGGTAGCCCGGCAGGCCGATGATGGGTATGGCACTTTCCTTATCCAGGCGTTTGGCATAGCCTAAAATGGCAGGCTTGCCCGGCTTGATGGCAACCCCATGCAGCACTACCTCGCCAACCTGGTGAATGGCTTCTACGGAGAAATCCTTACCGCCCGCCGAAGAGCCAGCGTTTAAAATGACCGCATCACAGGTCGAGACTGCTTTCCTTAGCACAGAAAGGATTGCCCCAGGCTCATCCTTTGCAATCGGTAAAACCTTGGCCTGGCAGCCCCACTCTTCAAGCATGCCGGCAAAGATGGTGGAGTTGAATTCGATGATGTCACCCTGCCCAGGGGATTCGGTCGGCATCACCAGCTCGTTACCAGTGGGGATGATGCCCACCACGGGCTGCCGTACCACCGGCACGCGCATGACCCCGGCTGCCAGCATGGCACCCAAGGCGGAGGGGCTCAGCTGCGTAAAGGAGGGCACGATCATATCCCCAGCGCTGATATCCTCGCCGATCTGGCGCACATGTTGCCAGGGTGTGGCGGCGCTGTAAAGCGTTACGCCTTCCTGCTCCTGCACCACGTCTTCAATCATCACCACCGCATCGCAGCCTTCCGGCAGGGGGTCGCCGGTGTTGACCCAGCGAAAATCTGCCTGCCCAAGCACAACCGGGGTGGTTTCCGTAGCACCAAAAGTGCGGCCGGCCAAGAGGGCAATGCCGTCCATGGCGCAGGCGTTATAATGCGGTGCGCAGATCTTGGCATACACAGCTTGCGCGGTGACTCGGTGCAGCGCCTGGGTGGTGGGGATGGTTTCGCTTTCATGCACCAGCCCGTTTTTAAGCAGGCTGTCAATGTATGTCTCTCTTGCTTCCTCGAGCGGGATGTTGGTGAGATATTGAAATGGCATATTACCTCGCAAATAACGTGACTTCGACAACCTGGCCTTTAGACAAACCTTCCAGGTCACGTGGGATGCGGATGAAACCGCTGGTGCCTGAGAGTGTGGTGATCAGGCCAGATTTGCTGGCGATAGGGTGCGCTAAGCCGTCTTTGATGATGACGGGCACGAACTCCTCGCGGCCGTGGTTGGAGGGCACTGCCCTCGCAAGCGGGTAGTTGGCGCTGCGGGAAATTAATTCTGCCCCCAGCATATGCGCCAGCAGCGGCCGCACCAGGCTGTAAAACATGAAATAAGCCGCCACCGGGTTGCCCGGCAGGCCGTAAACCGGCTTGTGGTTGACAGAGCCAAACAGGGTCGGTTTGCCCGGCTTGGCGGCTACACCGTGCACAAGCAGCTCGCCTAGGTCAGCCACGATCTTGGGTACCGCGTCCTTTTCGCCAACCGAGGTGCCGCCCGAGAGCAACACCAGGTCGTGTTCTTTCAAAGCAGACAGCAGCGCTGTGCGCACCGCCTGTTCATTATCCTTGATGATGCCGAGTGTGTGCGGCTGGCCGCCCTCTTCCAAAACCGCGCTGGCAAGCATGACCGCATTCACGTCACGAATCTTGCCAGGGGTGAGCGTTTCGCCGTGCGCTACCAGCTCATTGCCAGTGGAGATGATCGCCACCCGCGGTTTGCGCCGCACTGAAACCTCGCTCTTGCCTAAGGCTCCCAGAGCACCGATATCGGCCACGTTCAAGCGCCTGCCCGAGGGCAAGACCACTTGGCCTGGTTTGACATCATCGCCCCTAAAAATCATGTTCGCGCCGGGTGGGGATGGCTTGTAAATGGCAATTTCATGCCCGCCCAGGTCATCCGCATACTCCAGCATGACCATCGTATCCGCGCCTTCAGGCACTTCGCCGCCAGTCGGCACGTACACGCACTGGTCTGGCCCGACCTTCAAGCTGCTGTGTGCGCCCATGTGCACCTCGCCAATCTGCGCCAGGATGGCTGGGATTGACTCCGAGCAGCCGAACACATCCGAAGCCCTGAGCGCGTACCCGTCCACCGTCGAGCGGTTGAAATCGGGCACAAATTCGCTTGCCAAGGCGTCTTCAGCTAAGACCCGCCCCAAAGCCTCTTCCAGCTTTACCTTTTCTGCCGGCATGCGCAAGTCCGCAAAGCGTTGGTGAATAATTTGATTGACTTCAGCAATTGATTTTACGTTTAGCATAAGAATACTTTCATCTGTAAAGTTCCTAAATCATACCAGACCAAGCGCATTGAGACAACATAAGCTTGGACAGTATTAAAGCAGCACAATTAGCAAATACCTATCATAACTGCCTATTTCGGTATAATTATCAAGTTCATTTGCGGCGCAGGTGAACTTTTGAATACACTACTATGGACTTATTTACTGTCATCCTGATTGCAATTGGCTTGGCCATGGACGCCTTTGCCGTATCCCTCGCTGTGGGCACCAATGGGCTGTGCAATAACCCCCGTGCCCGCTTCCGCTTGTGGTGGCATTTTGGCTTCTTCCAATTCCTGATGCCCATCCTTGGTTGGCTAGCCGGCACCAGCGTAGCGCGCTACATTGAAAAGTTTGACCACTGGGTGGCGTTTGGATTGCTGGCTTATATCGGTGGGAACATGATCCGTTCAGGCTTGAAGCCAGATGTGACCTCCTTCCGCTCTGACCCCTCCAAAGGCAAGCTGCTCATCACCCTGGCCATCGCCACCAGCATCGATGCGCTGGCAGTCGGGCTGAGCATGGCCATGCTAAGGGTTAGGGTGATCTTCCCGGCTATTGTGATCGGCATCGTCGCCATGCTTTTCTCGGTGGTTGGCTTGTTTATCGGCAACAAGCTGGGCAAGAAATTCGGCAAGCGCATGGAAGTCATCGGCGGCCTGATCCTGATCGGCATTGGCCTGCGCGTCTTAATAACCCACTTGTTTTAGACTAATCCTCTTCTCCTATTACAATACAAAGGCTTGACCTTACTTGCTCGGCTCGTAACCCTCAAAGCGCATACGCATACAAGTACCCTGGTCTTTGCCCTCGGAATGGGCAGTTATCTCCCCGCCCTGTGCTACCACCAACGCCTTGCAGATGGCCAAGCCCAAGCCCATCTTGCCGGCATTCGCCCCGCGTGTTTTATCCGCCTTGTAAAACCGATCAAACACAAAGGGCAGGTCTTCTGGCTCAATCCCAGCACCGTTATCGCAGACGCTAATCTCAACCTTATCACGCAACTGCGCGGCCAAGCGTATTTCTCCACCCAAAGGTGTGTAGCGCAAGGCATTTTCCAGCAGGTTTTTCAAGACTTGCAGCATGCGCCCCTCATCCACGCAAATCAGCGGCAGCTCCTTGGCAATATCCAGAGCCAGGCTGACGCCCTGGTGCGCGGCAATGGGCTGAAAAGCGTTATAAACTTTCTCCAACAGCACAGCTGGCTGCACCTCGCCCAGCTGCATCTCCAAACCACCTGCTTCCACCTGGGTGAGGGTGCTTAGGTCGCCAACTAACCGCCTGAGGTGCTCAATTTCGGTTTTGATAATATCAAAGCGCTGGGGGGTCAGGTCGACCTCTCCCTCTTCTAGCATCTCTATATAACCCGAGATTACTTGCAGCGGTGTGCTCAGGTCGTGGGTGATATCCGCCGTCAGGCGTTTGCGTTGTTGGTCCGCCCTGAGCAGGTCTGCGCTCATGTGGTTAAAGGTACTGGTCAGCTGCCCGATCTCATCCTGCGAGGTGACTGGTACTTGCTGGTCAAGCTGCCCCTGTGCCAATGCTTGTGAAGCTTTGGTCAGGCGCCGGATAGGCTTGATGATTCCCCCTGCCAGCAGGTAACCCATGCCCAATGCCACTAACACGCCTGCCACCGCCGCCAGGGCAATGGCTAAATTGGTACGCTGCAGGAAAATCTCTTCCTCAGCACTGAGCTTAAATTGGAACTTGGTATCCGGCAGGATATAGGCGATCACCTCGCCATCAGAAGGTACTGGGATTGCCTCTCCCAACAGCACCTCTGGCACCAATTGGCCCACTTGGTACTCAAACGATGGGATCAAGGCGTAACCTTGCGCATCCACCAAACCGTGCACGCCGCGGATATCACGTGGCTCAAAGCGGTCATCGGGTATGCCGGGCTGGTATTCTGGCGGCTGCGCACGCAGGCTGAGGAAGTAATACTCAGCAAAACCCGTTAGGTTACCATTCGAGTCGTAATAGCTGATTACACTCTCGCTTAGCGCGGCCGTCTGCTGCTCCACCACCAGGTTCAGCAATGATTGCCCGGAGGTCAGACGGATCAGGGCAGAAACAACCAGCACAGTAATCAGCGCTACGGCCAGGTAAGATAAAATGACCTTGCTTTTTAAAGAGCGCTTCATTCGGTTCCTTCCAGGAAGCGGTACCCTACGCCAAAGACGGTTTCAATGTACTTGGGCTGGGTGAGATCGTCTTCCAATTTTAGGCGCAGGTTGCGGATGTGAATTTTAAGGGTTGCTTCGGAGCCACTGTAACCGTGTTCGATCAGGTGCATGGCCAATGAAGCCCGCCGCACTACCTGGCCAGCACAGCGCATCAGCTGTTCCAAAATTAGGAACTCCAGCGGGGTCAGGTCCAGGGTCTGCTGCCCCTTGCGCAACTCAAAACGGCTGGCATCCAGGGAGATATCGCCCACCTGGAGGCGAGGGGTATTATCTTCTGGCAGCGCTGCCCGGCGCAGCACAGCGCGGATGCGCATCAGCAGTTCCCGTAGTTTGAAAGGTTTGGTGATGTAGTCATCCGCACCCAGCTCAAAGCCGTGGATGATATCGGCTTCCTGTTGGCGGGCGGTGATCATGATCACCGGCAACGCCGACTCTTTGCGCAACTGGTTAATGAACTGGTAACCATCCATTAAAGGCATCATAATATCCAGCAAAACCAAGTCTGGCCGTTCTTCGTGCACCAATTGCATCGCTTCACGCCCATCCCCAGCGGTCAGCACTTCAAAGCCTTGCCCGCATAAGTAATCACTCAAGAGGGTCTGCACATTGCGCGTGTCATCAACCACCAAAATTTTTCGGCTCATACCAAAATTATAATCCTTTGCCACATTTCATGATTTCAACCAAAACAAAGAGAATGGGCCTCCTACCCATCCTCTTGCCTAAGAAGAAATACTTTGTCTTGTTCAAAATGCTCTGATCCAATTTCACTTGTTGACCTAGCTTTATCTTATACCTAACTGGTCTGTCCTTGGTTTATTTCTGGTATAGCAAACCTCATTCCAGGGGTTAACTTCCCAATTCAACAGCTTCTTCCTTACCCGACGCAATTACTTCGTATTCGTTGCTTTGCAGCCAGTTTTCCTGGCTGGGGTCGTCATAATAAATCTTGACATCTGCAATATCGCGCAGAAAGTCGATTTTGCCTATCACCACCCGCTTGATCTTCAGACCAGTACGGCCTTCCAGGTCAGCAACCAGCTCTGCCCTGCGCTCGGGGTGGATGAGCTCGATCTTTTCATACAGGATGCGCTTAGCCGTTTCGTAATGAAAGCCCCACTCCTTTTCCAGGATGAGCAAGATCAGCATCACTGCCCCGTTAGCTAAAACCAGCTGCGGCCATAAGTCGCCGTCCAGGCTGGCAGAGTTCATCACCGGCAGAGCCACAATAATAAACAGGTAGGTCATCTCCCTCACTGGGATAGGGTCGGTGCGGTAGCGCAAGATTGAAAAGATGGCAAACAAGCCAAACCCAACCCCGATGCCAATCTCGATGCTGGCCATAAAGCTCAACACGAAGTAAATTATCGTATTAAAGGCCAGGAAGGAAAAGACATAGCGCTTATTGTGCGTACTGGGGTAGTAAATGAAGCGCACCACCATCACTGCCACCAAAAAATTGAATAAGAAACTCAGCAAAAAATTAATAAACGAATTCATGTGATAAATCTCCATAAAGCCTGCCCAGTTTTAAAAGTTTGGGTTTGAGGGCATTTTTCTTGACTTGCGCATACAGCAGCGACACGCCCATAGTGTACTTGCTGAACCCGCTCGGGTGCAGCCTATTTGCCTGCATTAAAGCCAGGAAGGGTGAGGCTTTTGATTCTGAATCTAATTTCACCTCTGCAATAGCCAACCCGTGCATTCGGGCTGCCTGATCCTCGGCAAAGAAGGCCAGGTCCAGGTCAAGGGTCAGGCGTTCCCGCTCTTCCCGCCGCACCAAGGTAACACGCGTAAAGGTGTTCCACAGCTTGGGCTGCAGATCGCCTGGCACGGAGGGGTAAACCTGCTTGAGCCAAGCTTGGTGATCCGCTGCCAGCCTGAAGACAGGGCGATTAGTTTGCAGGCGCGATTTAAGCGTGCGTCCTTTCCTATTATGATGCTTGACTTCCAGGTAAGATAATTTTGTATCCATGTATTCCCGGCAGCGCACTTTATAGCGCTCAGCGCGATCATTGACGTGCATATGGTAGAGGTCAAAACCCTTGCTGTCAAAATAAAGCGTGCGGTAGTGATTCAAACACCGCCCCGCTACATTTAAGACCCGGTAATCTGCTTCCAGGCTGGGTAAGAGCGCGAGTAATGTTTCAGCTGGTAAAACAAGCTTGGTATCCACCCGCGCCAACAGCGCTACGGACTCCATCTCCCACAGCCTGATTGAATCAAATGCTGAGGCGCATTCTTCCAGTTTTGCAATCTGCTTTAGGCTGCCTTGCTCAGCGCAGGAGTCGAAGCCTGTACTGGGAGCGCTGGTGGTGTTGATGTAATTAGACATCTTGGTTTTCCTTTCTCATTTGCTTCTGTGATAATACCAAGCTGGTACTCAGACCTGGCTCAAATCCGGCAGGGAGAAGACAAGACTCTGGTAGGGCTTGCTGGGGGCAAAGCTAAACAAGACCTCGCCCTGGCTATCCTGCAGGCTGACCAATGTGCCAGCGGACTGTGCTGTGCTGAAGTTGACCAGCACACTGTTTTGTGTCGAACTGCTATCTGGGCCTTGTGCCATGCCAGCGCTGCCAGCAGCAACCAGCGTGCCCCCGTTGAGCGCAAAAGTGCCCATGTAATCGATGGCCCCGTTCATATTGACGGTCGGGCCATTGACCAAGACCAATCCATCATTGATTTCAATGGAACCGTTCGAGTCAATGCCGTCCCCGCCGGCATCCACCAGCACCACCCCATCATTAATTGTCAGCAGGTAATCTCCCGCCCCCGCAAACATATCCATACCAGGTCCGCCACCCGGCATGCCGCGCCTGCCTGGTGGTCTGTTGCCCGGTTCGAAACCCTGCCCAGCATTGGGGTCTATGTTTGAGGGCGCATCTTGGTCTTCACCAGCATTTCCGCCTGGCACAAAGCCCTGCCACATGTCTGCGTTCATGCCAGAGCCATCTACCCCACCGGCCAGGTTGATACCGTCGTCGCTGGCAGCAATCTGCACCTGCCCGCCGTTGATGGTGATGTTAGCGCTCTCCAAGCCCTCATAAGATTGTGAGACCATAATCTCGCCATCATGGATTACCAGGCTGCTGTCTGCGTGCATGCCGTCATCGGCACTGGCTATTTCAAAGCTGCCGTTGTTAACCAGGATGCTATTATTAGCGTGCAAGCCGTCATCCGCCGCATTAATCGAGAACTTACCGTCATTTATGGTGAGGTTGTTGCCTGCTTTGAGCGCCTTGGCAGAGCTGTTCTCATCCCCGCGCACCTCGCTGCCCCCGCCGCTCACAAGCGTGAAGCTACCGGCGTTGACCTGCAGGTCAGTCTCTGCCGCAATGGCATCCCCGCCAGACTGGATATTGAACACACCTGAATCGATGGTGATAAAGCCCTTACTGGCATCATCCTCTTCGTCCGATTTGATACCATCACCGCCTGCGTCAATGCTCAGCTCAGCATCGCGCACCACCACGTAATCCTTGCCGCGCAAGCCGTCATCTACCGCGATGATAGTAATGGCACCGCCATCAATCAACAAGCCGTCTTTGCTGGCTATGCCATCGTTGTAGTTGGCTTCCACGGTCAGTTCACCCTCACCGCCAATTACCAAGTCAGCGGTGCTAAAGAGTGTCGCATTTGGTTCATCACTATCCGCTTCGAGCTGGTAGTTGCTGCCATCTGAGAGGGTGTTTTGACTGTCTTCTGCGAGGATCACGACCACCTTCTCTGCGTCATTAACAGTAATGGCCGCGCCTTGTGTATTGTGAATGCTGACCCCATCCAAAACCAGCCGCACCAGGCCCTCGTCGTCTATATCAATCACAAGCTGCCCATCTTCAAGGCTTCCATTAAGGCGGTAAGTGCCGGGCTGGTTGAGGGTGACCAAGCTGCCCTCAATCGTCACGGCGGGGTTGTTCACACTGGCAGTGTTACCATCCAGGCTGATGCTGATCTCATCCTCTGATGCCCAGGTGTAATCGCCTGGGTCTTCATTAATCTCAACTTGCGCCACAGGTTCAGTCACCTCAGCACTGGTCTCGGCGCTTTCAGTCGTTGTAGCGTTGCTATCTTCGTTATTACTAACTACCCCCTCAATCTCACCAATAATGCTGTCAGCTGCCTCCTGCAATCCAGCCGAGCAGGCTGCTATGCTCATGACCATCAACAAGGTGACGATCCCAATCACTAATTTTTTCATGTTTTATCTCCTAAAGTTGTTTGATGTACCAAAGGCGCTTTTTTTAGCACCTTCTAATGATCATTTTATGTAAACCGGCAAGTCTGGGGGTATAAATTTGGTATAGTACTACCCTAATGGCGCAGAATAGCAACCTTATCCAATAAGACAACCGTATGGCTTATAATTGCGGGGAAACACGACTCTTTGCCAGGTTTCATTACACATGATACGTAGGAAAAAATTCGACTACAGCTTGGTCATTGCCCTGACCTGTTTTGTGATGTTGTTCTTTGGCACTGGCCTGGCGAACTCACCCGCCAGCCTGTACTTAGTACCTGTGACTGAGCATTTCGGTTTTTCGCGCGGTGATTATTCAATCGTCTATGCCATCGTATCAATTACAATGCTCATCTTCCAACTACTATTTGGCGCCTTTGAAAAACGCTGGGGCATTCGCGCCTTGGTCAGCATCGGCGTGCTGGCTATGCCCTTGGGTTATTTAATCTATGCGCAAGCCTCTTCCCTGCCTATCTTTTACCTGGGCGCTGCCTTTGTTGGCTTTGGCATGGCCTTTGCCTCGAGCATGTCGGCTTCAATCCTAATTTACAACTGGTTCAAAGATAACCAAGGTTTCATCTTTGGCGCCATCTCGGCCGGCACTGGCTTTGGCGGGTCATTATTTATCATCCTGGTCGGCAATGCCATCGCATCTAGGGGATTCAAAGCCGCCTTTCTCCTCACCACCATCACCCAGCTTGCTTCCGCCTTGTTCGTGATTATCTTTTTACGCTCAAAGCCCAAGCAAGCTCAAGAACTTGCCCAAGCTGAGGTTGAAACTCTGAGCAAACCTCACGAAATTGCTTCTATAAAAGAATTTTTTAAACGTCCTGAGAACCTGATAGGCATCATCGCCATCTTCCTGATTGGCATCACCCTCCACCCAGTCTACCTGGTCGTGCCCGCTTACCTGATTGAAAAAGGCTTTGACCCCATCTTTGCAGCTAACACCGCCAGTGCCATCTTTTTTGTCCTGGCTTTTGCCAAGATCGTCATCGGCTTCCTCAACGACAGGCTGGGCATCCGCTTCAGCCTGAACGTTGGCGTGGGCGCCTTTGCAATTGCTGCGCTGATATTGGCTACCCTCACCCAGACCTGGTTAGTGTGGGTTTTCGTGCTCTTTTTTGGCCTGTCTCTCTCCACCTTGGCCGTGCTCATTCCCCTCTTTGCGCGTGCCCTGCTGGGCAGTGAGAACTTCAGCCGCTACCTGGGTCTGTTTGTCGCTGCCATGTCTGCCGGCTTCACCATCGGCTCGCCCATTAGCAATTACATCTTCGACGCCACTGGCACTTACAAGGTCATTATCATAATTTATGCGGCTTTGGCATTGCTCGGGTTGTTCCTGGCTAACCTCTCACTGAACAAAAAAGCCAGGGCAGACCTAACCCTGGCGGAGTAAACATTCGAAGGGTTCACCCCCCCCCTCGTAAATCCCTAAATTAACCTACACGCACTCTTTACACCCAGTCCAGCTCGGCCACGAAGTGCCTTAGGATGGCTGGTGCCTTGGTGATCTTTATCCCGCGCACCTGCTCCTTCTGCGCCACCACCTTGGCTGCCACCTCGCCCACATATTCCAAGTGGCTGCGGGTATACACACGCCTGGGGATGGCAAAGCGCAGCAGCTCAACCGGCGCCAGGAGATGCTCACCGGTCACCGGGTCATTATGCTCAAACATCAAGCTGCCAATCTCGGAGGTGCGCACGCCGCCCTCCAGGTAGAGCATATTAGCCAGCGCCACACCCGGGAACTGCAGCTTGGGGATGTGCGGCAGGGCTTTGCCGGCATCCACATACACCGCATGCCCGCCGGTTGGCAGGTACACCGGCAGCCCGGCTGCCTGCAAGCATTCGCCCAGGTAGCGGGTGTGGCTCTCGCGGTAAGCCAGGTAAGCCTCGTCCACGCCCTCATGCAGTCCCACCGCAATGGCTTCCAGGTCGCGCCCAGCCAGGCCGCCGTATGTCAGGAAGCCCTCATGCACGATCAGGTGCTGCCCGATGCGCAAGCGCAAATCCTCATCGCGGAAGGCAATAAAGCCGCCGATATTGACGATGGCATCTTTCTTGGCGCTCATGGTGCAGCCGTCGGCGTAGGAGAACATCTCGCGCGCAATCTCCTTAACGGGTTTATCCTGGTAGCCGGGCTCGCGCTGTTTGATGAACCAGGCATTCTCAGTAAAGCGGCAGGCATCCATAAAGAAGGGGATGCCGTGCGCGTGGTAGATTTCCGCGGTCTGGCGGATGTTCTCCATCGAGACCGGCTGACCGGCAGCAGTGTTATTGGTAACCGTCATCATGCCGATGGGGATGTTTTCTGCACCCACCTGGTCAATAAAAGCTTCCAGCTTCTCAATGTCCATATTGCCCTTGAAGGGCAAAAGGCTGACGCCATCATCCGCTTCCGCCACGGCCAGGTCCACCGGCCTAGCGCCGATCACCAGCAGGTTAGCCTGGGTGGTGTCAAAATGGCGGTTATTGGGCACGACCTGGCCAGGCTTCACCAGGGTCTTAAACAACATACCCTCGGCCGCCCGGCCTTGGTGGGTGGGCAAGACGTAAGGGAAGCCCAACACGTCCTGCACGGCTTCTTCAAAGCGCAAATAGCTCTTGGCGCCGGCATAAGACTCATCGCCGCGCATGATGCCAGCCCACTGCGCATCGCTCATGGCGTTGGTGCCACTGTCGGTGAGCAGGTCGATAAATACGTCCTCCGCCTTCACGCTGAAGACGTTATTATGCGCGGCCAGCAAGATCAGCTCTCTTTCTGCACGGGTGGTCATCTTGATCGGCTCCACCACCTTGATGCGGAATGGCTCAACAAATGGAATGCTCATAGTTCTCTCCTATTTAAAGTCTAAGTGCTGCAGCCCTGCCCGCCAGCGCACCGCTGGCAAACGCAAAGTGCAGATTGTATCCACCACACGGACCCACCACGTCCAGGGTCTCCCCACATAAATACAAGCCCTCGAGGATGCGCGACTGGCAGCTTTCCGGCCAAACCTCGCTCACCGGCACGCCGCCCGTGGAGGCCTGGCAGTGCTCAAAGCCCTTCACGCCCCGAACGCGCAGGCGCAGGTCGCGCAAGCCCCGCAGTAAGCGTTGAAAACCTGGTTCAGTTAACGCCTCAAGTCCTGTCTCTTTTGGGATGCCGGCCTGACCCAGGAAAAAATCCACCACCTTAGGCGCGAAGAAAGCCGACAGTAAGCTGCCCACGCTAGCATGCTTCGCTTTTTGCCGACTCTGAAGCGGCCAGAATACCTCTTCGTGATAGGCGAGCAGGTCGAGGCTCAAGCTCAGCTCCGCCTGGCTGTGACGCGCCACCAGGTGGCTGAGGTCCATCACGGCTGGCCCGTTCAAGCCCCAAGCGGTAATGATCAGGTTGCCCAGCGACTCGCCCAGCAAGGTTGTACCCTCCCAGAGCTTTGCAGCAACATCCAGCCGCACGCCCTGCAGGGCTTTAAGGTCTCCCAGGTCAACCAAGACTGGCGCAAGGGCTGGGCGGACCGGCTCTACGCGGTGCCCCAGCTTCTCCAAGGCAGGGTAAAGCTCGCCGCGGCTGCCCAGGCTGGGGTAAGCCTTGCCACCCGCCGCCACGATCACCCGCTCAAATTGCTCTGAAATGGCCTGGCCATCCCGGTGATGCAGCAGTGTAAAGCCACCTGCTGACCTGCTGATAGCCGCGACGTGCGTACCCAGGCGCAACTGTACCCCTGCCCGACGCAAATTATCCGCCAGCACATCTACCATGGCATGGGCAGCGTTGGAAAGGGGGTAATACCAGCCGTCATCAGTCGCATAGGTGGGGATGCCCAGCTCGCCCAGCATGGCCAGCAGATCCGCGGTCCCAAAATCCTCCAGCAACGCTGCCATCCAGGCCTGGTCTGCGCAGGCGTACTTTTCGCTTGCGACGGCCCGGTTGCCGAGGTTACAGCGCCCGCTGCCGGTTACCAGCAGTTTGCGCCCTAGGCTGTGATTGTGATCGTAGAGGCTGACAGATGCGCCGTTTTGCGCTGCCTGCAAGGCAGCCATTATCCCCGAAGCCCCCGCACCGACGACAGCTACATCCATGCTTAAATTATACTCTGCTAAACGCAGGCGTAGCGAGTTCCCAATTACATATGTTATTACTTTGTGGAAGTATTATCTTTTTAGCGCTACAACCACTCCTGCTCGGCTTTACGCTTGCGCTGGTAGCGCACAAACCAGTACGCCCCGCCCCCCAACAGCGCCAACCCAAGCCCGCCCAACAAGAGCCACTGCCACCAATTAGAATTATCCTGCTCTGCTGGACGTGCCAGCTCGGCCGGTCCCATGAAGCGCCCGCTCACCGCACCGGTTTTGTAAATTGGCGTAGCCTCACCCGGCAAAGGTGAGGGCGTCAAGGTAACCTCGGGGGTCTGGCTTTGCTGGGGGATAACACCGCCGATTTCAGTGGCAGTTGGTTCAGGTACGCCTGGCACTTCGGTCTCGGTTGGCATCTCAAAGCGGCTGGTGGCTGTATAAAAGGGCGTGTTGGTGCGCGTTGGCGTGAGCGTGATGGTGGGGGTAAGCGTGTAAGTGGCAGCCAGGATCACGTTGATCGACCCGCTGGCACGGTTGGGCGTGCTGACGTTGCCCTGCAGGTCGCGGAATTCAGCTTCATCCAAAACCAGCGCGGATGTGCCCGGCGCCAAGCTCTTGAAGGTCAGGTTGAGCAGGGTGCCGTCGCCCGAAACCGCCTGGGTATTCAGTTGGCTGGCTGCCAGGCGGAAGCTGCCCAGGGTATTGACCAGGGTGCTAACCGACAGGTTGGAGAGGTAATCGCCGTAAGACCAGGAAGACAGCTCAAGGATGGTATCGTCATACTCAATCGTGATATCAAAGCTGTTCACGTCTTGGCCTTCATCCACCAGCAGGGACACCATGCGCGAACTACCTAATGGCACCGTGCTGGACTGCGGGCTAAAATAGAGCGTGGTGTCAGTTTGAGCGTTAACCGTGCCAGAAAAGTGCCCCAGCGCCAGCAGCGCCAGGAGAAGGTGTGTTAGTGAAAGCCAGTTGCGCGGTTTAAGTGCCATTCGTGAAACTTAAAACGATCCCGTAGAGTGAAATCGAAGCATATACACCTAAATTATACCCCCCAACCCGGGCACTGGTGAGAGTCTACTTGAGAATCAGCGGCAGGAAGATGGAATAATCCGCTTCAGGCCGCTCAATGACATTGATAGTAACTGTGGCAGTGTTCGAATAATATTCTTCCGTTGTCTTATCTTCTTTTATTCGATAAGTAAAATTGTCTATTCCAGAGAAGTCAGTATTAGGAGTATAAAGCCACATGAAGAAGGGATAACTAGTTTCACCTAATTCTTCTCCATGTTCAGGTTGGTCAACAATTTCCCATTTAACACTATCGCCTTCATAATCAGATATATGATATGACCGACATGTTTGACTCGGATTTTCTGGAGTTGGACATGAATACTCAAAATAAAACAGGTTTAGTTCATTATCAATTGTATTAATAAAAGCAGTAAAAGTGATAGGGTTTGCATTCGGAGGATCATTGACCTGGGTAATAGTCAAATTGATGGTTGCCTCCCCACAGGCACCATAGGGATCACATGCCTCGAAAGAAAAACTATCCAAGCCTGTATCATACATTCCAGGGAAATTAGGATTCGGGGTGTATGTGATATTTGGTGCTACGCCACTCAGACTGCCATTTACAGGGCTATCCAGGATTTCAAAGGTGAGCTCGTCACCATCTAGGTCCTCAAAATATTTATTTAAATCGATCGGTAAGGGTGTGTCCTCTGGTGATTCTTCTTTTAGGTCTTCATCTGCTTTTATTGAA
>Ga0209723_1004643_pt1 | contig 15076 bp, 7 predicted proteins | sample BiotimSIPDNA_2_FD_185750 | JGI IMG/M metagenome (GOLD analysis project Ga0209723, IMG submission 185750) | Anaerobic biogas reactor microbial communites from Washington, USA - Biogas_R2 time_0 SIP DNA (SPAdes) (version 2) | ecosystem: Engineered > Bioreactor > Anaerobic > Unclassified | place... | reverse complement strand
GGAGATCCACTTGCGGGAGCTGCAGTTGCAGTAATCATTGCAAAAACAGGTATAAAGATTATCCGGGAATCTTCTGCTGAGCTTATGGATACAATTCCCGGTGAAGAACTTGAGAAACAGGTGAAAGAAATAGTATTCGATGTAAATGGGGTTAAAGTCGTTGAAGAACTTTCTGCGCACCGGTTCGGCCCTTATCTGGTAATTAATATAACTGTAGGAATTGATGGTAGATTGAGTGTCAGTGAAGGGGACGAAATCGCTACTGATATCGAAAAACGGCTTAACAGGGAGATTGAGCTGGTTAAAAGGGTTTATGTACATTATCATCCTGCAGAATGATAAGAAGGATCAGATAATAAAAATGGATTAAATTTATTTGGGAAACGAATAAAGATCTGTTTGAGCTCTATGTCGAATACGTTACATAAGTAAGGAAATCTTCTCAGGGGTTGTTATGAAAAAGATTTTTATAACTTTTTTGTTTGTTGTCGGGCTTTGTTCTGTTGAAGCTTGTAAAAATCCGGATTATGTTTTTTCTGTTATGTTCACTTGTGATGATATACCAGTTGACCTGTCTCTTTTTGGTGAATTAGGAGAAGAAGGAGTGAATTATTTCCATAATTCCGGTGACAATGAGATTGTTATGACCGGTTTTGAAGAGTCTTATACTTATAGAAATCATTACAATATGAATGTTTTGGTTAATGTAGGTGAGAGGGGTATCAATTTTATAATTGATACGTCAAATGTAAATATGGATACTTTAAGAGTAGATGTCTGTACAGAAAAAGAACTTGAGTGGTTAAACAATGCGGGAATAGTGCAGATACCAAAGGTACAAAGGGAAGAAATCGGATTGGCTTTTTACGGTAGATATGAATCAATGATATATTGGACTAAATGGGATACATTGGTTGCAAGTGATTTGGCATTGCTTGCAGATACAAATTGTGTATTAATTAGATGGGTGGAGGAAGATTGTATGGGAATTATACCACAAATTGAATTTCCACCTCAGGAACTTGGCTCTACCGAAATAATCCCCAGTAACCGGTTTCAGCCAAAAAAATCTCAAATAATGAATGCAAATAATAATTATGGTGCCTATTTGCTTGATGGCAGGATTATCAAACAAAACAGTGAGGATATCAAAAAAAGAAGTCATTCGGGCAATATCATATTGGAACATGATACAGAAAACGGCATGAATAGAAGATCTGTAAAAATGCAATAAGACTCAAATTTAAGATTATTTTTGAGAAAGTCTTTATTAAGCAAAAAAAAAAAGGAGCTTTCAAAAAGCTCCTTTTTTTTGTAATAAAACGAATCTAATTTCTGGCAATGTCAAAAGAATTAGAATTTATACCTTTAACATTTATTGATTCTTTGTTTGGGGAAATTTCAAAATTGTATTGTTGAAATACTTTTGGAAAAAGTATTTCTGTACCGGTAACTTTTTTTGTTGCTGCGCGTGCAAGCATACCTCCAAGGCCGGCATCCGATCCGACATGTTCACTTGCAGTGAATTTCATCTGTTCAGAACCGAAAAAACCTTCAAAATTTTCCCCGTTCCCTTTTATATCAATTGAATTTACCATATCTTCAAAATACAGTATTTCCCCTGATTTACTGATTTTCCAGGTGCCGCTTGAAATTACTTTGTATTCATTAACTTCCAGATCCGGCCATTTTACTTTCCAGTCTGTTAATTTGCTGTTTACAAAAGAATCGGAAACCCAGAAAGTAAAAACTGCTTCTCTGGATGCATGATCAAGAGAAAGTGTACCTTTGGTAAATATTGAATTGATTACTTCCTCACCTGATCTTGAATAACTGTTAATGTTCCATTTGCCAAGAAAACATTTAGTTACTGAGTTAAATTCATTTGTACCATCAGACATATACAGGTTTTTTGAAGAAAAACATCCTGTCATGAGTAATAGAGCAATCACATTCAGAAATTGCACTGTTTTGGAACGCATCATAAGAACTCCTTTGGATTATAATTTTAGGAATATTAATAATTTGTACCGGATAAGAATCCCTTCTACAGATTTAAAGTATCTTTTATATCTACTTTACACTTTTAAGAATTATTAATAACTCCTTGATTTGTATAAGAGTTATCTGGTAAAAATAAATTTCAGTTCAACATTATATGATGTATTCATATGCCTGTCAAACATTTTTAAAGGAGATGCGACAAAAAAGTACCAGGTATTTTTCAAGACTTATTTGATACAGATCTGGTATAACAAGTTATCCGGGTTAACTATGAAATATCATCTTTAATAAGCTGATTTTAAAAATTAAGAATGCTCGATTTTTTTAAACATTTAAAATATGCAGAATATATCTTCATTTACCTTTTAATTTTGACCTTTTTTAATTCCAGTATCGACACACCCATATCAACATTCCATTTTTGTCTATTATTCCGTTTTCCTTTAAAAAGAGGATTTTAAGTCTTAAATGAGCAATTGCAAAAAAAAGCCGTTAAGGGTTCTAAAATTACTGAATTTATCCTTTCTGATTTTTTTCATTATGCGATGTGATGAAACAGGTCCTTATTTTGAAAGTATTGAACTTAATAAACAATTTACAGTTTTGGGTGCAGGTCAAACTGAGCAGCTTTATGCCAAAATGAATCTAACCAGACGCGGAAGAGATGATATTGCGGAATGCAGAGTCGATTGGTACTCGAATGATACTTCGATTGTTACTGTATCAAAAGACGGCTTGTTAACAGGAGTTTCAAAAGGAACAACAGTTATAACTGCACTTTCAAGCCGCGATGAGAAAATGGATCAATGCACAGTAACTGTTATAGACAGGAGCATTCCCGTAACAAGTATACGGTTAAAATCGTCTACTGTCATTGATCCTGGCAAATCTGAGAAGCTGGTGCCACAGTTTTTACCTTCAGATGCTTCAAACCAGAACATAATATGGGAATCTTCTGATTCAACAATAGCTGCAGTTGAACAATCCGGAACTGTAACAGCCAAGTCAGATGGAGCTTCTGTTATTACTGTTACAACAATAGATGGCAACAAAACTGCACAATGCAGTGTTTATGTTTATATCCAGGTTGAACAAATAAGGTTATATCACAACCCGATAATAGAGATTGATCAGACCATGAAGATCGTACCTGATATCTCCCCAACAGATGCTTTTAACAAAGAAGTAACATGGTCAACTTCAAATGAGTCAGTTGTCTCTGTATCACCCGATGGTGTTATTACAGCAAAAGCAATCGGAAATGCAGTGATATCTGTCGTTTCATTAGACGGTTTAAAAAGTGATCAGTGTAATGTAACTGTAGTGAATAAAAATTCTGTTACCGTGACCGATATTGATGGTAATATTTATTCGACTGTTCGTATCGGAAATCAATTATGGACAGTCGAAAATCTTAAAACAAAAACATTAAATGACGGTACTCCTCTTTTATACTTTTCAAAAGATAACTATGAAAGTCCCAATTATTGCATATATAATGAAAATAATAATCTTTTTAACAAGTTTGGAGCTCTCTATAACAAAAGTGCTGTTGCATCCGGAAAACTTGCTCCAAAAGGCTGGAGAATACCTGATCATGATGACTTCGAAAAAATGGCCGTTTATCTTATGAAAAACGGATTAACATCATTTGACAGGGCTATTAATAATGCTGGTATAAATAATAATTATAACTATATTGCCAAACCGCTTGCTGCAAAAACTGACTGGGAAACAAGGCTTTCCCCGCCTCCATGGGATCCCGAAGGGGTTGGTAATCCGGTTGAAGGATTTTGTCCGGGCAATGATTTAAACAAAAATAACCTGACCGGTTTTACTGCTTTGCCGGGTGGATACGGAAATCCGACAGGGGGGTTTGAAAACATAAATATAAGAGCCAGTTTCTGGTCCATTACCCAAAGAAATTCCAGAGATGCTTTCGGAATCTTCGAAATCAATTTTAGCAGTCCACACATCAGCCTGCCACATAATGATGATTACGAATATGATCCCGGGAACAAATGCTACTCTGTCAGAATCATGAGAGATATTGATATTGATGAAATAAACATCTCTGCTGTAACATTAGATCCCGTATCCTTAACTTTAGCGAAAAATAACAGTTCACAGCTATTTCATGAGATTATACCTTTTGATGCAACAAATCAGAAAGTTGTATGGAGTTCATCTGATTCGACAGTGGTGTTTGTTGCAAATGGTGTTGTTGTCGCAAAAGAAACCGGATCTGCATCAGTTACTGTTACAACTCTTGATGGAAATTTGACAGCAAGTTGCATGGTAACGGTTCCGGAGGAAACCATTTCTGTTAAAAAAGTCATACTTGACAATACATCCCTTTCATTGATACCTGAACAAACAGATACATTGAATGCTATAGTGTTGCCGGAAGATGCAACAGACAGCAAGATACACTGGAACTCATCCGATACGAATGTTGTAAAAGTTAAAAATGGTGTTATTACAGCAAAAACATATGGAAAAGCAACAATAACCGTTACTACCAATGATGGCGAAAAGACAGCAAAATGTGTTGTAACAGTCCCGGAAATAATTATACCGGTAGCAACAGTTGTACTTGATAAAAGCACCCTGACATTATCGCCGGATCAAACAGATACATTGAATGCTACAGTAGTACCGGAAGATGCAACAGACAGCAAGATACACTGGAACTCATCCGATACGAATGTTGTAAAAGTTAAAAATGGTGTTATTACAGCAAAAACATATGGAAAAGCAACAATAACCGTCACTGCCAATGATGGTGAAAAGACAGCAAAATGTGTTGTAACAGTCCCGGAAATAATTATACCGGTAGCAACAGTTGTACTTGATAAAAGCACCCTGACATTATCTCCGGATCAAACAGATACATTGAATGCTACAGTAGTACCGGAAGATGCAACAGACAGCAAAATACACTGGAACTCATCCGACACGAATGTAGTAAAAATTAAAAATGGTGTGATTACTGCAAAAGCAACTGGAACAGCACAAATCACAGTAACCACTAATGACAAGGGTAAAACCGCAAAATGTAACGTAATCGTTCAGAAGACAATTGTTCATGTTGCCGGAGTCATACTCAGCAACAGCTCACTTTCTTTGTTGCCCGACCAGACAGATACTTTAAAGGCAATTGTTATACCAGAGGACGCAACAGACAAGGATGTTACCTGGAGTTCATCAGATACAAACATCATTACAGTTATTGATGGCGTGATTACAGCAAAAGCAATTGGAAGCGCAACGATTACAGTGACAACAAATGATGGAAACAAAGTTGCAGACTGCAATATACATGTATCTGAAAACATGGTTTCCGTTACAGGAGTAATCCTGAGTAATACTTCAGTTATTTTACAGCCGAATCAGACTGATACATTATCTGTCAAAATATTACCGGAAAACGCTTCAAATAAAAAAGTTACCTGGAGCTCATCGGACACAAGTATCGTTTCAGTTGTTTTTGGAGTGATTACCGCAAAAAATATTGGAAATGCGACTGTTACCGTAACAACCCAGGATGGAAATAAGACTGCCGGGTTTGAAGTCTCTGTTATTGCTCCAACTGTATCTGTTTACTCTGTTACTCTTGACAAAATAGCGCTTGTTATAAATCCCGACAGTACCGATACGATTAAAGCAACCATATTGCCGCAAGACGCAACCAACAAAACTCTTTCCTGGAGTTCTTCTGATATAAATATCGTATCTGTTGCCGATGGTGTAATTACGGCTCATGATACCGGCACTGCTAAAATTACAGTAACGACTCATGATGGTAATAAAACTGCAGCTTGTCTGGTTATGGTGAATTTGCCAACAATATCGGTATCATCAGTGACACTCAACAAAACCAGAGTAACATTGATGCAAGACCAAATTGAGATTCTGAGGGTAACGATTCTGCCCGAAAATGCAACAAACAAGACAGTTGCATGGAAATCAACAGATTCTTCTGTTGTTTCGGTTGAAGACGGGGGAATTGTCGCAATTAACCCGGGAACTGCTCAAATAATTGTAACATCAATTGACTCAAGGCAAACTGCGACCTGTACGGTGACTGTTACTGAACCGTTTACTCCCGTTGAAGGGATAACTGTTGACCAAAGCGAAGTTAACGTATCTGTCTATACAACACACCAATTGCACGAAACCGTTTTACCTGAAAATGCAAACAACAAAAATGTAACATGGACGAGTTCGGATACATTAATTGTCAAAGTTAAAAATGGTCTGATTACCGCAATTAAAACCGGTACGGCTGTTATTACTGTGACATCTGAAGATGGAGGGTATAGTGCACTTTGTGATGTTTTGGTACAGGAAGAAGAGTACGGATCAGTCAGAGATATCGAAGGTAATGAGTATTCTACAGTGCGCATAGGCAATTTAATATGGACAATAGAAAATTTGCGTACAACGAAATATAATGATAATGAAGAAATCCCTGATTTTACAGGTGATAGTGAAGCGTGGAAAACTGATTCAGCAGGTGCACTTTCTATTGATAGTGATGGATCTGTTTACTATAACTGGTACGCTGCCAGTAATGGACGCCTTGCCCCAACGGAAGGTGGATGGCGTATACCAACCAATGATGACTGGATAGGGCTTATTAAAACTTTGGTCAAGTGTGGACACAACTTTGAACAAGTTACAGATACAATTTATCATAACACACTCGGCAGTTCTATTGCCGCAAAATCTGGATGGGCTACGAATGATATACCAGGTTCGCCAGGTCATAATTTGTCAGAAAACAACAGTTCCCGCTTTAATGCTCTTCCCACGGGGCGCTGTCATTTGCTTGGCAGTATTTGGGAAAATGATGGAACCAGTGCATATTGGTGGAGTTCTACTTCTTCTGCTGATGTTATTGATGGAATAACTACCTATATGCTTTCCGAATCAAAACATCTAAATGTTGGAGCTACAAATAAACGCCATGGACAATCAATTAGATTAGTTAAAGACGTAGGATTATACTAAGACACAAACAGTCCTTTTTTTTTGTGTAATTAACAGTGTATTGTACTTGATACAGGTAAAGAATGATGACGTGTTACCGAAGTTTTATCATCATTCCACAACCGTATTTATCAGTTGGTCTTTTGAAAAAACCAAACTTTTCATAAAATTCTTCTTTCCCCTTTGCTGCCATCAGAGTTATGTAGGAGTTTTCTGGTGCATTCTTATAAAGATAAGACATAATACTGTCCATTATCTTTGTGCCAATCTTTTTACCCTGGTATTGAGGTTTTACTATAATATCAGCTATAAAAAAGATAAAACCTTTATCTCCTACTATTCGGCCCATACCGATTAATTTATCATCTACAAATGCACTCACACAAAAATCCGTATTTTTTAAGGATATCGCTATTGCCTCATCATTTGGCAAAGGCCAGCCAACCGATTCCCTCATGTCCTTGAAAGATTGAATGCTGACTATTTCTTTCCTTATTTCTACTTTCATAAACTGCCCTGATTTGTTAATGTAATTATTTGTTTCCGGGAATTAGTCAAAAAATAATATGTTAGTCTGGTGTAACATGAATAATACCTGAATCAAAAATTCATATTAAGCTAAAGTTTTAAAACTGGTTTCCGATAAATTAAAAGATACATTTCTGCAGGGAGGCAGGTATGCAAATCAGTTCTTCTTCAATCAATTACTCTTCATCACAGATAAACTTAAGTAAAACCACAGCTTACGAGAGAATTCATGCATGGGATAAAAATTCCGATATTGTATCTGAATCCTCTCAAGAAAATGGCAGGATGGTTTTAAAACAGTTTTCAGAAAAGCGAGTCACCTCACTGCAGAATTCCTCTGTACGGTATCCGGATTATTCAGATATTCAGGACATAAGTCAGAATGATAATGATTCTGATGAATTAAGTAAAAAGCTCAGGGAGTATGCAGGAGATATCAAAATACAGATGATAAAAGATATTCTGGAAGCTTTTACAGGCGAAAAAATAAAACTGTTCGACCCCGCTACCCTCAAAAACGATGAAAATAATCATATAAGTGATAATGTTCATCAAAAAAAGAATGCCCAATCCGAATTACCCGAAAATGCTCAGATCCCGGACTGGGGTTTTGAGTACTACTTTAAAGAGACCTCTTATACCGCTGAAGGATTTTTGTTTGAAGCTGATGGAGTTATAACTACTTCGGAAGGAGATAAAATCAGTTTTTCGGTCTCTTTAGAGATGTTAAGAGAAAACTATTCAGAAAACAGTGTATCCGTAAAAGCCGGCGCAGCTCTGATTGATCCGATAATGATTGATTTATCGGGTAAAGGGATTCGTTTCTCGGATGCACTGTTTATGTTCGATCTCGACGGAAACGGAAAAAAAGAGTTGATTAACACTCCTGCGGAAAAAACAGGCTTTCTTGCGATTGATAAAAATGGCAACGGAATAATTGATGATGGTACTGAACTGTTCGGACCTCAAACGGGAAACGGTTTTTCTGAACTTGCGCATCTTGATGATGACAGTAACGGGTGGATAGATGAAAATGATGAAGTATTTGACAAACTGCTGATATGGCAAAAAGCAGCCAATGGATCTGACAAACTCTCATCATTGCGAGATGCAGGTATAAGCGCACTTTCTGTAACAGGAATAGATACTCAATTTGATGTTCGTTCAGGTCCTTCCATGTCTTCAGAAAATATCGCTGCTGTACTGAAGAAAACCGGTCTGCTTATTAAAGAAAACAAAGAGATAAGCTTTCTTCAGGAAGTCGATTTTGTTGTTTGAAATAAACACGACGAGGGCCACCGGACTTTGTTTTTAAGATTCAGATTTTAATAAACACGCCAACAGGAAATTCGTTCAGTATTTTACCTGCAAAAGTTGTATGCCCGAGTCTCATATTAGAGTTTGTAAATACATTCCGATAATCGCCGCATAGATTATCCATATTGATTGATGTATCTTTCCAGATCTCCGTTCCAGTCGGATAAGTGCCGGGGTCAACTAATCCTGATGTAAATCTTGGAACAGTAACAACAAGAACTTTATCCTTGAAACTCCTTGCAAAAGCAAACAGGCATCTTTTATGTGAGTTATATACATGAAGCGGGAAAATGTCTCCTTTTTCAAATATTTCACGTTCAGTTTTACGAATGTAAAGCAGCGTTTTCATAATGTACATTTTTATCAAGCCATTGAAAGGTTCTTTCATATACTCTCTATAATCTGCATTATTTTCAATAGCATTAATCAATTCATTTCGTTTTTGAAAATCAACAGGACGACGGTTATCCGGATCAACCAGGCTCAAATCCAGAAATTCAGTTCCCTGATATATATCCGGTATTCCGGGTATTGTCATACGAATCACAAGCTGCGACAGCGATTTTAGCATGCCGTTCCAGACAATAAAAGGGAGAATCTCACGGAAACTGTCAAGAAAAGAGGAACTGGACAATGTTTTATCAACAAAATTAAGAACAGCCTCTTCATAATTGTTGTCCGGGTCTATCCATGCAGTATGAACTTTACCTTCACGAATCGCCTTTGTCATGAAATCACGTATTCTTTGAATATAACTATCGTCAACTGTTCCCTTGTGAGAAAAAGTTCCGGCAAGGGTTTGGTAATAAAGGTACTCATCATTGGGTGACGGGGCTATATTGCCACTATGTACCCTGATATAAGCCCGGTTCAGCTTATGCCATTTATTTACTGAATAGCGCCACATATCGGGAATTTCCGATATGACACTGATTCTTGCCCGTGTATCTTCACCACGTTTTGTATCATGGGTGGAGCCGCAGTTGATGGAAAATGACCACTTTTCGCCTCGCAGTTTAACAAAACGGATGAAATCTTCTGTGGTAATCCCGAATATTTCGGGCCACCCACCAACCTCATTGAGTGAAATTAACCTGTTGTAAAGATACAGTGCAGTATCTTCAACACCTTTTGCCATTAACGGACCGGTAAACTGCTGGAATCTCATGAGAAAATCGATCCATGCAGGCTGTACTTTTTCTTCCTGAAGAATCAGGCGTTCAAGAAAATCAAATTCAGCCTTTAACTGCGGAATCGAAATCCTGGCCAGTCCCATAGCGTTTTTTAGTCTCCTGCGGTCTTCAGTTGAACTTGAATCTGTATGTATGTAGGTACGATAAACCGGAAAGTGTGCCATCATCTCTACAATAGCCCGGCGTAGTCCATACATTGTAAGGTCCCGTCCATGGATATCGCTTCCGACAACTCTGCGCAGTTGATGAGCTATATTGTCGATATCACCAGCCATGTGCCGTCCGATAATCAGTCGTTTTTTGTTAAGGATAAGATTTTCAAATCCGATCTCTTCCCTGCAAAAACGTCGGTATGTAGTGTCAAGTTTTCTCTGGTTTTTCCGGTCACACAAGAGATTGTTGATATAATTGAGGGAATCGTATCCTGTAGTTCCCTGAACAGGCCAGTTCTGAGGAATATCTTCATTTCTTGCGAGTATTTTTTCGACAACAATGTATGCCTGCGGGGCTCTCTGTCTGAGACGGTCAAGATAATCAAAAGGATTGTATAGCCCGTCAATATGATCAATCCTGAAGCCATCAATGAGTCCCTGGTCGAAAAGATTCAGCAAATATTCATGAGTAGCATCAAATACCGTTTCATCCTCAATACGGACAGCAATCAGGTCGCTGATAGTGAAAAAACGCCTGTAATTGAGCTCTTCTGCAGCAACTTTCCAGTAGGCAAGGCGGTAGAACTGACGCTGAAGCAGGGTGTCAAGACGGCAGACAGCTTCTTCTCCATACAGGGAGACATCATACAAACTGATTGTCTGGTTTATATCGGAAACAAGAGAATTGTCAACCTTGATTGCCTGTTGTATTGCTCCAAATGCAAATGAAGCCTGGGCACAGTGTTCCAGCGGATCTGATTCGGATAAAAGATTTTTCAGGGCATAAATAGCTCCTGTGAACTGCATTGATGCAGATGAGTCCTGATCCCTGAACATCTCAAAATTTTTCATCCTCTGTCCGAATACTTCCCAGTACGATTCCGGACGTACCGGAAAACGTTTATCATAATAACTGATCCCTAACCCCTGATCATCAAAGACTAGATGCAATTCACCGCTTTCAATACACTGTCCATATGGTTTGCCAAGAAAGGGTGCCAGTACTTTTCCGTTCAGTCCCTCGTAGGGATGATCCCAATCAATATCGAACCAGTTGTAAAAACGTGATGAAGGGCCGTATGTCAGAACATCAATAAGTGCAGTATTCTGAGGGTCAAATGCCATATGGTTAGGTACGATGTCCTGAATCCATCCAAGCCCCATATCATGCACCTGGCCAAGCAGCTTAACAAACTCTTCATGGGTCCCCAGTTGCGGATTTACCCGTGTCGGGTCGCACATATCATAACCATGTGTACTCCCGTTTCTTGGGCAAAGTACCGGTGATGCATAAATATGGGATATCCCAAGGCGTGATAAATAGGGTAGCAATTCGCTGGCATTTTTAAAAGTAAAAGTTGGAGTAAACTGTAATCTATATGTTGAAGAAGGAAGCCGTGGAAGGCTCATAAGGATCTCCCTTTAACCTTAATCAGGCGATTTATTTACGCGATCTGCTTCGCTTACACTGGTACCTTGATAATTATGAATTAATGAGTGCTATACATTCGACATTTATAATTCATCATTCACCATTTTATTATGACCTTCACAGCCATAAAGCCCTTTCTGCACAATGCTGCTATGCAGCGCGCATCGTAAATTAATCGTCCGATTTAGGTATAAATTAAAGTAAACATAATTCGACAAACCGTGTCCAGTTTTCCCAAAAAAAAGGAATCACCTCAATTACATTTAGAGTGTCCTGTTTTCGGTTTTATTTATAAGCAAGACAAAGGATCTATGGTTGATTGTTAAATTACGGTTTTTAACCTCTTCAATTGCCTCGTCGTCGCATGTTCCCCTGTATGTATCCAGTACCAGATGCCAGGTTCTTTCGTGAAATGGAATAGAAAACCGGATTGGATCGTAATGCGCATTAAAAAGCATGAGAAATGAATCATCTATTATTCGATCTCCCTTGTAATCCACATCAGAGAGCATGTCACCTGCAAGAAAAACAGTCAAGCTTTTAACAAAAGACAGATTCCAGTCATCATCTGTCATCTCGGTTCCATCGGGTCTGAACCACATGATATCACGGATTTCTTTTCCATAAAGGCTGCGACCCTGAAAATACCGTTTACGTCTGAAAACAGGGTGTTTCTGACGTAAATTGATAAGTGAACTGGTATATTCAAGAAGGGCTTCTTTGCTTTCATTGGAGTCCCAGTTGATCCATGTAAGTTCATTATCATGGCAGTATGCATTGTTATTTCCTTTTTGCGTCCTTGCACACTCATCACCCGCAAGTAGCATCGGGGTTCCCTGTGATAAAAACAGTATTGCCAGAAAATTACGGATCTGTCTGTAACGCAGATCCAGAATATCAGGATCATCAGTATCTCCTTCAAAACCGCAGTTCCAGCTGAAATTATTATCTGATCCGTCACGGTTGTTTTCAAGATTACTCTCATTATGTTTGTTACTGTAAGAGACAAGATCATGAAGCGTAAAGCCGTTGTGTGATGTTATAAAATTGATGCTTGAACTCGGACGCCTTTCTGTCTCTTCAAAAAGATCACTCGACCCTGTTAATCTGTAGGCAAGCTCCGGTAGCTGACGGTCATCACCTTTCCAGAATTTCCTGACAGTATCGCGATATCTGCTGTTCCATTCTGCCCACAGGGGAGGAAAATTACCGATCTGATATCCACCGGATCCCAGATCCCATGGTTCTGCAATTAACTTTACTTGTGAAATCACGGGGTCCTGTTGTATAATCTCAAAAAATGTTGTCAGCATGTTGACTTCAAAAAATTCCCTGGCCAGAGCAGCAGCAAAATTAAACCTGAAACCATCAACATGCATTTCTTTTACCCAGTAGCGAAGGCTGTCCATGATAAACTGGACAACTCGGGGGTGACGGAGATTAAAGTTGGCTCCATATCCGGTAAAATCTTTGTAGTACCTGGGATTTTGGGGGTCAAGATTGTAGTATGTGGCATTATCTATCCCCCGGAAACTTAGAGTGGTCCCAAGATGATTACCTTCAGCAGTATGGTTATATGCCACATCAAGTATAACTTCAATTCCTGACTTGTGCAGTATCTTTACCATCTCCTTGAATTCTTTAACCTGATCACCATTTGTTCCACAACTGCTGAATCGAAAATCCGGTGCAAAAAATCCGATTGTATTGTAACCCCAGTAGTCAATCAATTTGTGGTTTGTGAGTCTGGGATCATCAAAATGCTGCTGTACAGGAAGCAGCTCGATCGTAGTAATACCAAGCTGTTTTAAATAGTCTACAACCGGAGGGGATGCAAGCCCGGTATATGTACCTCTTAATACTTTGGGAATCAATGGATGAAGTGCGGTAAGCCCCTTGACATGAGCTTCATATATAACAGTTTCATTCCATGGTATTTTAGGATGCCGATCTCCTGCCCAGTCAAAATCATTGTCTATTACGACACATTTGGGAACATTTCCTGCCGAATTCAGGGTATTAAAAGACAGGTCTGAGTCATTATGATCCGGATTATACCCAAAAAGACTTTTATCCCACTTAAATGCACCACTGACAGCCTTTGCATAGGGATCGAGCAGTGATTTGTTGGAGTTAAACCTGTGACCTTTTTTCGGGTCGTATGGACCGTGCACCCGATATGCGTACAACTGGGGAGGCTTTATTCCTGGAATATAACAGTGCCAGGTATAAGCCGTTCTTTCCTTAACTGGAATTACTGCTGAAGGTTGTGGGTTATATGGAGAATCAAAAAGAAGCAGATCTACAGAGTTTGCATTTTCAGAAAATAAAGAAAAGTTAGTCCCATCTCCGTCCCAGTTCGCTCCTCGCGGATACGGTTTTCCAGGCCATATTTCCAGGTTCATACTGTTTCCTTTTGTCGTTATCAACAAACGTTATCCGAATTGAACAACACCATCAATAGGAGCTGTTTGTATCTTGCCTGAATAGCAAACGATTCCTTTACGATGGTTCTTTCGTACATTTGAACAGTTTGGTATTTTTCCAGATCAAAAACCATTTCTGTACCAGGGACTGCTTGCATCTCATCGTATTTAATCGCCTCTATCAGGTATAATATAATTTTAGACAATATATACTGTATGGTACTGCGAATTTAAACACTTTTTTATTTCTTAAGCGAAAATGCATGAAAAGTTTCAAAAAACTTCTTGAAGAAAAGGACCGTGTCTACAGAAAATGCAACTTGATGTCGCGTAGGGGAATGTTCTTTTAAAACTGTTTTTCCGGCAAACTCTTCATTTCTGGTTTCCACTTCAACAAAACCGCTTCTGAACTGGCATATATCATGAAAAATTGTCAATGCTGCAAGCGGATCATGAAAAGTAATGTTTCTGTGATATGTGAAATTGTCAAACACAGGAAGAATGTTTTCAAGCAGCGGGAGTTTGAACCGTTTGCGAGCTTCATCTTTGTTCATCATTACCTGGCAAGTTACATCCATTCCGATCGACTGGTGATCAGGTACCCGGGCTTTATAGACGATTGAGGCTGCTTTCGGGTCTACAGATGCATTCCATTCACAATGGAAATTTTCCAGACCTGGAAGCTGATGATAAAAAATACCGTTCATGATTACCAGTTTTTTTAATAAATATGGAATACCGGGATCAACTGTAAAAAGTTCTGCAATATTTGTCAGGGGACCTATACCCAGTAGTGTTATTTCTCCGGGATTGTTGCAGATAGTTTCCCTCATGAATTCTATATGACAGTTTTCGGGAAAATGTTTGTCATTATTATTTACAACTGATGCGAGGGGCGCATCGGGCTGCCTGTTACTGCCGTCAAGAGCTCTTGCATTACCTGGAAAAACAGGTATATCTTTTTGGGCAAATGAACAGATCCAGTCTGCAAGAGATGCCCGTTTATGAGGTTCTCCGGTTACTGTTGTT
>Ga0209723_1004635_pt1 | contig 15093 bp, 9 predicted proteins | sample BiotimSIPDNA_2_FD_185750 | JGI IMG/M metagenome (GOLD analysis project Ga0209723, IMG submission 185750) | Anaerobic biogas reactor microbial communites from Washington, USA - Biogas_R2 time_0 SIP DNA (SPAdes) (version 2) | ecosystem: Engineered > Bioreactor > Anaerobic > Unclassified | place... | reverse complement strand
TGGTAAAAAGAATTCAAAAACAAATGGTTAAATTTGATATAAAACCAGAAGAAATTGGGATTGGTAACTATCTGATTACCAACTATAATTATTGACGTTAGTCAGAATGCTAAGAAAGACCGTGCAAGTAATGCCAACGCACATTTGGCACATTTGCAAGCTCTAACCCACAAGCCGATGCTTCAGCTTGCAAAAGAGCCAAATTTTTGCCAACACACGGATTGATTGTTAACTTTGAGAAAACAATTTTAATGACAGATATTGAAATTATATTAGACCTCTTAAATACTTCACCAAGTGTTAGCATACTTGCTTCAAGAAACCGTGAATTAATAATTTCCTTTTTACTTAAGACTTTCTATAATAAACAAAGTGTCGTTTCTTCTGAAAGCATTCATTTACAACTCGCTGATTATCTACAATTCAAACAAGTCGAAATGGATGAAGATAATGACATCACAATATTTGATACTTATGAGATAAAAGCAAAGAAATATATCCAGAACTGGACAAATAGCGGTTTTTTGACGAATTACCCTGATGAACGAGGAGAGATATTTTACGAACTTTCTTCTCATTCCAGTAAAACAATTGACTGGATAGCAAGCTTAAAAAAGGAAGAATATATTGGTGCGGAATCGAAGTTTAAAAACATATTTAATCAATTAAAAGAATTAGTTGAGTTCTCAAACGAAGATGTAAAAAGTAGGATTCAGATATTACAAGACAAGAAACTTGAAATCGAACAGCAAATTAAAAGACTTGAGGCTGGCGATGATATAAAAGTATTTGAAGATTATGAAATTATTCCACGATTTAAACAAATAACACAATCTGCAAAAGAACTTATATCTGATTTTAAAGAGGTTGAAGATAATTTTAAAGGCATAACTAAAGAGATTTATCTAAGGCATGCGGAGGAAGATAACACCAAAAGCCATATTCTTCAATACACTTTTGACGCTTTGGATGACTTGAAAATAAGTCAACAAGGTAAGAGCTTTTATGCATTCTGGTCATTCTTATTAAATCCCTCACTTCAAGAAGAATGGAATAGACTTGTCGTTGAACTATATCAAACGCTGGAAGATAAAGATATCGAAGTAAATGACCATTTCCTTAAAGGAATGAAAAAGCTCCTACACTTTGCAGGTCAGAAAGTGTATAAAGCAAATGATAAAATGGCGGATAAACTTAGCCGTATTATAAGGGAAAATGAACAATCAAAAACAGAATTAACGAAATCAGTTATTCAGAACATAAAAAAGACATTGATTGAAATTTCCCAGAAAAAAACAACTCCAAATATTTCCTTAGAGTTAGAAACAGATTTGGACATCAATGTTCCATTTGAAAGGGTATTAACATTTGACCAAAAGGAAGAAGTTGTTTATAATAAAAAACCTCAAAAAGCTGATTTTGATATTAGTCAATCCGCTCAACTTCAAAAATTATTTCTACGGACTTCGGTAGATACAAAATTAATAGAACGCCATATCTTATCGGTGCTCAAAACCAAATCACAAACAACTTTAACAGAGGTTATTGAATTAAATGGAGGTATTGAGAAAGGCTTGCCCGAGTTATTTGGTTATATAGGTGTTGCGCAAAAATTTAAACACACTTTTCTGTCAGACAAGCAAAAACAAATTGTTTTTGATAAAGAAAACAGGAAGACTATTCTAATTCCAGAAGTTATTATTGCAAAATGAAAAGTTTAGAAGAAATAGAAAAGCCATATTCGAAAGCTATTATTCGATTATTAAAAGGGGCTGTTGATAAAAACAATAAAGTTTGGGATGATATAATCAACTATCAAATTGAAATACAAGAGTATATAAGCGTTATCGGTCTTGAACTTGTATTAAAAAAAGATGATGGTTTTGCATTTATTAAACAGATTGAAGACAGTAATGGAGGTACGTTAGGTATAGCATCAAGAAGGCAAATAGGATTTGAAAGTTCTATTATCCTAATTGTATTACGGCAAAGTCTTGAAGAATTTGACAGTAACCCTGCTCAATTCCAGGTTTCAGAAAAATTCATAACTGATACTGAAATAAAAGAAGAAGTAAGTCTTTTTCTTCCTGAAAAATTTAACAAAGCAAAATTTTTAAAAGACATTGATAAAAACATTCGTCAAATTGCTGAATTAGGTTATTTGAAAGAAGTTCAAAAAACAAATAATGAAACCAAATATCAAATTCTAAGGATAATAAAGGAAAAAGTTACCCTTGATATATTAGTGGAATTCAAAAAAAAGTTAGAAGAATATGTTGAGTCTATTTAGTACAAGTTCTGATAAGGCTGGTTATAGGCTTCAATATATGGAGATATTTAATTGGGGTACTTTTAACGAAAAGGTGTTTCGCATTCACCCACAAGGCAATAATTCACTTTTAACAGGCGCAAATGCATCTGGAAAAAGTACTTATGTCGATGCTCTTTTAACATTAATGGTTCCGATTAAAAAGGATAGATTCTATAACCAATCATCAGGTGTGGAGAAAAAGGGCGATAGAACAGAGGAAACCTATGTTTATGGTCATTACGGTAACATTCAAAAAGAGGGCGACTTAAGTACAACAACACAAACATTGCGTGATAAGAATACTTATTCTGTCCTTTTAGCAAATTTTTCAAATACTGAACAAAAAATAATTACCATATTCCAAGTCCGTTGGTTTTCTAACGGCGAAATGAAACGGACTTTTGGTGTTGCCCATGTTCCATTGGAAATTCAGAAAGACTTCTCTTCTTTTGACTCTAAGGGTAATTGGAGAAAAAGACTTGAGAAGAATTTCAATACAGGTATAAAAAAGAAAATTGAGTTTCTAAATGGCCCTTCTGCATATGCAGAAAGGATTTGTCATTTATTTGGAATGCGTTCAGAGAAAGCTCTCAATTTGTTTAATCATATTGTTGGTGTAAAAGTTCTTGATGATTTGAATGAGTTTATCAGGACAAATATGCTTGAAGAGCTTGATGCCGAAAACGAATTTATTCAGCTAAAAGAAAGCTTTATTACGCTAATGGATGCAAAAACAAATATTGAAAAGGCTGGCGAACAGATTCGTCAGTTAGAGCCTATTTGTGAGCATGCCAAAAATATTGAATCATATTCTAACGAACTAAAAAAGCAAAATGATTTAAAAGAATCATCCGTTTATTGGTTTGCGAAACAAAATGCTGTTCTTGGGCAAAAGGAGTCTGAAAAAGAAAATCAGCAACTTGACAATCTAAATGACGAATTGTCTAACTTAAAAGAAAAGCAGGAAGAACTTAAAGACCAAGAATCTAAATTAAGAGTTCAAATTGAAAAGGACGAAGTTGGGAATCAGATTAGAGAACTTGAAAAGGATATAAGGCGTTTATCGAGTAGTAGAGATAATCGAACTACTAAATTAGACGAGTATAATAAACTTGCCAAAACTGGTGAACTTGTTCTTAATCCCAATGAAGATTTATTTATAAAGAATCGGGAAGATGCTCAATTAAAACGCAATGAATGTGAACAACAGCAAAAAGAACAATTCGAAAAGAAAAGATTGGCTAAAAACAGAGAAGAAGACTTAACTAACCTTATTGAACAAAAAGTTGGAGATATTCAGGTTTTAAGGAAAAATAAAAACAATATTTCTGGAAGAGTTGCTGAAATACGGGAAGAAATTCTGGAACATGTTGGAGCAAATAAAGATGAAATCCCCTTCATCGGTGAATTAGTGAAAGTTAAAGAAGCCGAATCTAAATGGGAACTTGCGATTGAAAAAATCCTACACAATTTCGCATTAAACCTTATTGTTCCAGAAAAGTACTATAAAAAAGTAAATGAATACGTAAACTCAACAAATCTTAGAGGTAGAATTGTTTACCAAAGGTATAAGGAATATACTTCTTTAAAGGACATGATTTCAGCCCAACCATTGAGCAACCATGTTTTAAGCAAGTTAGAATTCAAACAAAAAAACAAATATACCGATTGGATAGAAGATGTAATTAAGGAGCAATTTAATTTTGCATGTGTAGAAAATCTTGAAGAATTTAGTAGGTATGAAGAGAATGCAGTAACAAAGGAAGGTTTAATAAAATTCAAAAAAGGAAAACACGAAAAAGATGATAGGCGACATATTCTCAGTAAAGAGAATTATGTTTTAGGTTGGGACAATACTGAAAAGATTAAACTTCTTCGTGAAGAGCTTATAAAACTTCAAGAAGAACAAAAAGAAATCGTGAAAAAGCTACGAGAAATTGATGCTGAATCACAAAAGCTTGGTAATCTTAGGGATTGTTTTTCTGAAATTTTTTCCAATTTTAAAAAGTTTGATGATATTGATTGGGAAAGTTTTGCTATTGAAATAGCCGAGAAAGAAGAAGCGAAAAAAAGACTTGAAGCTACAAACGACAAAGTAAAAGAATTGCAAGGACAGCTTTCAGTCGTTCAGAATAATTTAAAGAAACTTGAAGATGTCGAAATACAGGGTAAATTAAACCAAATCTTTGTTTTAAAAGAATCGATAAAGAAAATAGAGGAAGCTATTAATGATAATCAGTTATTAATAAATAATTTAGGAGAAGTAGATTGTACTTTATTTGAAAAGGAAAATCCAGAATTACTAACAATTGAATTTTCTCAAATTGAAACTGAAAGAAATTATTTCATTGACAAAAACCAAAAGCTAATACAAGAGTTTAGAGGCAAAAAAAGCATTGAAGAAAATGAAGTCAGAGACAAGATTAGTGCTTTCAAAAGACCATCTGAAGAAATATTGCTGAAATATAAAGATTGGAGGTCTGATGTTAATAGTTTGCCCGAATCAGGTCATTTAGAATTTATCTCTGAATATCAACGATATTTAGATAGGTTAAAAGCTGATGACTTGCCAAGATTCGAAAAGAAATTTAACGCTTATTTACAAGAAACCATTATTAATAAAGTCGGTGATTTCAGAATGTTCTTCATTAATTGGTCGGACTCAATTAAAGACAATATTAAGCTTTTAAATGAATCATTAAAGGAAATTGATTTTAAGGACGCTGATTTTAAAACATACATTCAAATTATTGCAAGAAAGAAAACGGATGACGATATTAAGTTGTTTGAAAATCTTCTAAGTAAGGCTATCCCGAATTTTACAGAACTTGAAACAACCATTGATGGAAGAAAGAACCACTTTTACAATCATATTGAACCATTAATTTCCAAATTAGATGATGAAAAATGGCGACTAAAAGTTATGGAAGTGCGCTCATGGTTTGATTACAAAGCAGAAGAATTCTACAAATCAGATGATAAGAAATTTGGAACATATGAGAACATGGGGCAATTGTCTGGGGGAGAAAAAGCACAACTTACATATACAATTTTGGGTTCAGCTATTGCATATCAATTTGGCTTAACAAAAGAAGGGTTACAACCAGACTCTTTCAGGTTTATTGCAATTGATGAAGCATTTAAATCACAAGATGAAGATAAAGCGAGGTATTTAATCAAACTATGTAAACAACTGCATTTGCAATTACTTGTTGTAACTCCTTCTGATAATATTCAGATTGTGGAAAATGATATTTCATTTGTTCACTTTGTTGAACGTAAGGAAGGTCGTGAATCATGGTTGTATGATATGCCTATTGAACAGTTTAAAGAAGAAAAAGAACGGTTTTTGAATAATGATTAGTTCAAAAGAAATAAAAGAAAAAGCTGAGAAACGGTACTCCTCGTTTTTAAAGCAAATCTATCAAGAAGATACTTTCTTTCCTTTGATAATTAAAGGCGATAAAAAACCAACAAGTGATATATCGACATTTGAAAAGGAAATTCGTGACTTGGTTATCAATTCAAAAGATAACAAAGGATTTGGTTATGACATTGACTTTAAAACCATAAAAACCAAATTTTTAGGAGAACAGAAATTACCGCAAGAAATTAGATTTTTATCCGAACATGATTACTTGAAATTCATTGGGAAGGTTAAAGAAGTTGAAGATTTTAAAGCTGACTATGATTTAATTATCTCAGAATTTGAGGAATTAAAAGAATGGGCTGAAAAACATCCGACACAAATTATTCAAAATCATGGGATATGGTCTGAATTATTAAAAGTATGTATTTATTTCAAAGCTAACCCCTATCCTGAATTATTTATAAGAGAATTGCCTGTTAAAGTACATACTAAGTTTATCGAACAAAATAAATCGATATTGAGGGAATTGTTAGATGTCATTCTCTCTGACTCTCTTGTAATAGATGAAAAGGAATTTGAAAAACGTTTTAACCTTAAAATTCAAGAACCATTAATTCAAATACGGATATTAGATAAAAATATTTCAAAAAGATATTTTTCTGGAATTTCACAATTGGCAATACCGGTAAGCGATTTTGAAACATTGGATTTACCCTTAAAGAAAATAATAATCGTTGAGAACAAAACAAATCTTCATACTATGTTAACCTTGCCCCACATTAATGAAACCATTGCGGTTTTTGGAGGAGGCTATAGTGTTAACAATATTAAAAACGCTTCATGGTTAAATAAATTAGACATAATGTACTGGGGAGACATTGATGTGCAAGGATTTGAAATTTTATCTCAGTTCAGAGGATATTTCCCGACAGTTAAAAGTATCTTAATGGATAAAGTAACGTTTAATAATTTCTTTGAAAACGATAAAGGAACGGAATCAAAAATAAAATGTCAATTAAATTTAAATAAGCAGGAACAGGATTTATATGACATACTAAGACAAAATAACTGGAGGTTGGAACAAGAGAAAATTCCGATTGATTATGTCAATAATATAATTTTGAAATAATGCCGACCCTTAGCATCCATACACATTGCCAAGTCGCTCAAAATAGCCTGCGCACAGACCAAAACTTGTCAAAGAGTATGGCCGCCCAAACACACGGAAAGACAGAGGAAATAAAGCACGAAAACACAACACACAATATAGCCAATAAGGGTTTCAGTGGTATGCGAAGGTTTGTAGCCCGCTTCAATTTTTCGTGTAACTTGATAGGAAATCATCCGCAATCCCTTACTGGCCATATTGTCAACGTTATCGCTCAGTGTAAAAAACGAAACCGAACAAAAAAACAGAGATTAAGAAATGACAAGCCAACGCACAAAACAGCACATTTACAAGCCCCACCGCACAAGCCAAAACTTCGGTTTGCAAAAGAGCTGTTTTCTTGCCAACGCTCGGACTGCTCAACAGACAGAAATATAGTATGACGAAATTTAATGAAGATTCAAGAGTGAAAATACCTGCCATTCTGCATTTGTGTAGACTGGGTTACAAGTACCTTTCACTGAAAGACGCTGTTTGGGACACCGACACAAACATATTTACTAACATTTTTAAAGAATCAATTTGCAGAATAAATCCTGACTTTGACCAAGACCAAGCGGAAAGACTTTTGGTGGACACATCACTCCTGCTGGCCAACGAAGACTTAGGAAAAGCTTTTTATGAAAAACTGACAAGTGAATCAGGAACAAAACTCATTGACTTTGAAAATTTTGAAAACAACTCTTTTCACGTTGTAACCGAACTGACATACAAAAACGGTGATGACGAATTTAGACCCGACATCATTCTTGTAATTAATGGAATGCCTTTGGTTTTTATCGAGGTGAAGAAACCAAATAACCGTGACGGCATTATTGCAGAGCGTGAACGCATCAACAAACGATTTCAAAACAAGAAATTCAGAAAGTTTGTCAACCTCACGCAATTGATGGTTTTCTCCAACAATATGGAGTATGACAATGAAGAAATTGAACCGCTAAAAGGTGCTTTTTATGCTTCGCCATCTTACAAACAACCAATTTTCAACTATTTCAGAGAAGAAGAAAGTTTAGACCTTGCAGCCTTGTTAGCTCCTGAAAATGACGATTTGGAAAATTTTGTTTTAAAGGATAACAACCTCGCAGTCATTAAAAATTCGCCTGAGTTTTTGACCAACAAAGACACTAATACGCCAACCAATCGTGTTTCTACTTCGCTATTTAGCAAAGACAGACTGGCTTTTATCCTGAAATATGCAATTGCCTATGTGGACGAAACCAAAGGCATTGAAAAACACGTAATGCGTTATCCGCAGATTTTCGCCACCAAAGCCATTGAAAACAAACTGGAAAGCGGCATCAAAAAAGGCATCATTTGGCATACGCAAGGAAGTGGAAAAACCGCTTTAGCTTATTACAATGTGCGTTACCTGACCGACTATTTCCAAAAGAAAAAAGTCATTCCAAAATTCTATTTTATTGTTGACCGTTTGGACTTACTTATTCAAGCCAAGCGGGAATTTACCGCTCGTGGGCTTACGGTGCATATTGTGGACTCAAAAAACGATTTTGTAAAATCTATCAAAACCACCACTGCCATTCACAACCATTCGGGCAAACCCGAAATTACGGTGGTGAACATTCAAAAATTCAGCGAAGAAGCCAATGTGGTGCAATCGCAGGATTATGACATCAGCATTCAACGGATTTACTTTTTGGACGAAGTACACAGAAGCTACAATCCACAAGGCAGCTTTTTGGCTAATCTTACCCAATCTGACAAAAACTCAATTAAAATCGGATTGACCGGAACGCCTTTGATTTCCAAAGATTACTATTCCAAAGACTTATTCGGTGATTACATTCACAAATACTATTACAATGCTTCTATTGCTGATGGCTATACCTTGAGACTGATTCGGGAAGAAATAGCAAGTGATTATAAAATAGTCCTGCAAGATGCTTTGGACAAAATCAAAGTGTTGAAAGGCGATATTCCCAAAAAAGATGTGTTTGCTCACCGCAGTTTTGTGGAGCCAATGCTGGAATACATTGTGAACGACTTTGAAAAAAGCCGATTGACTTTTTCAGATGCAAGTATTGGCGGAATGGTGGTTTGTGATAGTTCAGAACAAGCCAAAGAAATGTTTGAAATTTTCAATTCAAAATACGCTTTGAATGAAGATGAAGTTTCTGAACTGCCAATGGCTGCCGAACCAAAAGCAGCATACAAATCCAAACTAAAAAACAGCTACAAGGTAAATTCTGCTGCTCTAATACTGCACGACATTGGTACAAAAGACGAGCGTAAAGATTTGGTTGAAGATTTCAAAGACGGAAAAATTGATTTTCTCTTTGTTTACAATATGCTTCTGACTGGTTTTGATGCCAAGCGATTGAAGAAACTCTACATTGGACGGGTTATCAAACGTCATAATCTATTACAAACACTCACAAGGGTAAACCGAACCTACAAAAATTTCAAGTACGGCTATGTGGTGGACTTTGCCGACATCAGAGCGGAGTTTGATGCGACCAACAAAGCCTATTTTGACGAATTGCAAGCTGAACTGGGTGACGAAATGGAGTTCTACTCCAACCTTTTCAAATCGAAAGAAGAGATTGAAGAAGAAATTGCCGACATCAAAGAAATCCTCTTTCACTTCGACACCAATAATGCAGAACTTTTTTCACAACAAATCACCCAAATTCAAGACAGAGAAAAGGTTTTGCTAATCAAAAAAGCATTGGGCAATGCCAAGAGTTTGTATAACTTGATTCGCTTGTTTGGTCATTTTGATTTGTTGGATAAAATCGACTTTAAAAAGTTGGGGCAACTGTACCGTGAAACAGAAAATCATTTAGCCCTACTCAATACACAAGAGGCACTCAAAAACAATATTGACAATACCAATTTGTTGAATGTGGCTTTGGAAGATGTGCTGTTTCACTTTACCAAAATATCAGAAGAAGAATTGGTATTGGCAGACCAACTGAAAGACACTTTGCGTAAAACACGTGAAACTTTGGCGATTAATTTTGACAAGAAAGACCCTGAGTTTGTTTCGCTGTATGAAGAACTGAAACGCCTTTTCGACAAGAAAAATCTGGACGAGATTACACAAGACGAAATGCGGAGAAACATTGGAGCACTCACGCAGATATATGAAAAAGTGAAGGAACTCAACCGCCAAAACAATTTGCTGAAAGATAAATACAACAGCGACCCGAAATATGCCCGCATCCACAAAAGATTGGTTGAAAAAGGCGATTTGACCCAAAAAGAAAGTCAGATTTATGAAGCCTTGATAAATGTAAAACAGGATGCAGATTTACAGGTATTGCAAAACACAAGGTTGTTGGAAAATGAAAGTTATTTCAGCACTCAAATGATGCGATTGGTCATTGACCAATTCAAAAACAAAAACAAGTTTAACCTGAATGCGGATGCCTCTAAGTACATCAACAACTTGGTGATAAACGAATATATCAATGAATTTTACGGAAGAGCAATATGAACGACATAGATTTCAAAGAAAAGACCAAAGCCCTCATTGATAGCCTGAAAAGCATCAGCGCCAATTACGGTTTGGGCAATGATGGCAACGAGTTCAAAATCATTACGCAGGTATTCTTGTACAAGTTTATGAACGACAAGTTCGCTTTTGAACTCAAGAAATTGGACCCGAAATTAAAGAATGCCGAAAATTGGGAAGAAACCGTAAAATCCTATTCTGAGGATGATTACGAAATGTTGCTGTTGCAATTGGGGGCAGATACCGCCAAACTGAAACCGCAGCATTTTATCTCCGAACTCTTTAGCCGACAAAACGAAAGCGATTTTGCCAAACTCTTTGACGATACACTTTTAGACATTGCTATTACCAATAACGATATTTTCTCGGTGAAAACAGATGGTGGTGCCAAAGTGGTGCTTTTCGACCGCATTACCGAATATATCAGTGACGGCAGCAAGCGAGATGCCTTTGCAAAAGCCATCATTAACAAACTGGTGGGCGTGAGTTTTGAGCATATTTTTAACCAAAAATTCGATTTCTACGCCACCATTTTTGAATACCTAATTAAAGACTACAACACCAACAGCGGAGGCAAGTATGCAGAGTATTTTACGCCCCACGCAGTAGCCAAAATTATGGCGGCTATTTTGGTGAACGAACCCGACCAAGATGTAACGGTATATGACCCTTCGGCAGGTTCAGGAACGCTCTTGATGAACATTGCCCACGCCATTGGCGAAGACAAATGCACCATCTATTCGCAGGATGTGAGCCAAAAATCTTCAAGCCTTTTGCGACTAAACCTGATTTTGAACAATCTGGTACATTCCATTCAAAACATCATTCAGGGTAATACCATTTTGCACCCTTACCACAAGGACAAAGAAGGCAACTTGGAAAAGTTTGATTATATCGTTTCCAATCCGCCCTTTAAGCTCGATTTTTCCGATTACCGAGACGATTTGGACAGCAAAGAAAACAACGAACGCTTTTTTGCAGGCATACCAAAAACGCCCAAGAAAGCAGTAGATAAAATGGCGATTTACTCGCTTTTCTTACAACACATTATTTTCTCTTTGAGCAAAAAAGGAAAAGCTGCCATTGTTGTGCCTACGGGTTTTATCACCGCACAGAGTGGTATTGACAAAAAGATTCGTGAAAAAATGGTGGAGAGCAAAATGCTGGCAGGTGTGGTGAGTATGCCAAGCAATATTTTTGCCACCACAGGCACCAATGTGAGTATTGTTTTTTTGGACAAAAGCAACAAAAACGAAGTGGTGCTGATAGATGCCTCTAACCTTGGCGAAACGGTAAAAGAAGGTAAAAACCAAAAAACCGTTTTAACCGAAGCCGAAGAGCAGCAAATCATTGACACGTTTAACCAGAAGAAAGCCGTGGATGATTTCTCGGTGGTGGTAAGCTATGACGAGATTATTCAGAAAAACTACTCCCTGAGTGCCGGGCAATATTTTGAGGTGAAGATTGACTACGTGGATATAACTGCGGATGAATTTGCCTCCAAAATGAAAAGCTTTAATGAAAACCTGAACCAGCTCTTTGCCGAAGGCAGAGTGTTAGAAATGGAGATTCAGAATAATTTAAAGGGGTTGATGTATGAATAAAGTTGTCCTAAGTTCTATAATTGATATAATAAGTGGCGGAACACCAAAAACTTCTGTCCCTGAATATTGGAATGGTGATATTGGATGGCTGTCCGTTACAGATTTCAATAACGATAATCGCTTTGTTTATGAAACAGAAAAGACAATAACTGAAAGAGGGGTTAAAGAGAGTAACACAAAATTTCTGCAAATCGGAGATATTATTATTTCTGCAAGAGGAACTGTTGGTGCTTTAGCTCAAATTGGAAAGCCTATGTGCTTTAATCAGTCGTGTTTTGGAATTAGGGGTAAAAAAGACAAAGTCGCAAATGACTACTTATTTTATGCACTAAGAAATTATGTAAAAAATATAGTAAAAAGAAGCCAAGGTTCTGTTTTTGACACGATTAACTTGGCGTCATTTGATTTAATGGAACTTAATATCCATACCGACCTCCACACCCAAAAATCCATTGCCAAAGTCCTTTCCGACTTAGACGCCAAAATCGAGCTGAACAACAAAATCAACCGAGAGTTGGAGTCAATGGCAAAAACACTGTACGACTATTGGTTTGTGCAGTTTGATTTTCCTGATGCAAATGGTAAACCCTACAAATCTTCGGGCGGAAAAATGGTGTACAATGCCGAATTGAAAAGGGAAATTCCTGAGGGTTGGGAGGTGAAGAAGTTGGGTGATATAATTAAAAAATATGCTGATAAATCAACTCATATTGAATCAAAAAACATTCTCAATGAAGGTTCATATCCAGTAATTACTCAGGATAATGGAGATTTAATTTCAGGATTTACAAATGAGAATAATCCAATAGAAGATGTTCCGTTGATTGTTTTTGGAGACCATTCTTGCACTTTAAGGTACATTGATTTCCCATTCTTTAGAGGGGCAGATGGAACTCAAATAATGTATTTTGAAGAAGATTTAACAATATATGTTTATTTGTTTTTACAAATGATTATTACTCAAATACCAGGATATGGAAAATATGAAAGGCACTATAAATATCTGAAAGAGTTCAATATAATTATTCCTAAGGCAAAATTTTTAAGTGAGTTTCAAAAAATCGTAGAACCTATTTTCAACAAAATAAGTAAATCACGATTGCAAAACCAACACCTCACCACCTTGCGAGACTGGTTGTTGCCCATGTTGATGAATGGGCAGATAACCGTAAAAGAAGCAGAGGAAAAATTAAGTATGGCGGCAGAGCCAAGTGTAAAATATGGGAATTAGCTATGGCAAGAATCAGTTCAAGTACGCTTTTTAATTTCACAGATAGTATAGGCCATTTGGTGGACAATCTGAAAAATGGTTTCTATTGCCATAATACCTACGAAAAACTTCCACTCAAAAACAATGGCTACCGAGTGCCAATGGCTTGCTTTTGTGATATTCCGTTGAGTTTAATCAGCGAACATTTTGACTGGTATGGCAGATATGGCATTGGCATCAAAAGAACCTACGCTCGTCAAAACGGTGTAAAGCCCGTGTGGTATGTTACCAGTGAAAGTAATTTGGTAAGAAACCTTGTAAAGAATACTGACCTTTCAGAATATGAAAGAAAACACCTTGTACCCTATTTGAAGCAGTTTATTGGCAATCAACAGTACAAAGACGGAAAAGAGAAACGCAAGAAATTCTATGACGAACGAGAATGGCGATACATTCCCGACAACAGTTTGGTGGAATTGTACTTTGGAACAAAAGCACAACGAGAAAAGACAGAAGCCAAACAAAATGGCGACAGAATGAAACTTGACCTCAATGAAGTAGAATACATCATCATAGAAAAGGAAACAGATTTTGACAGGATGATAAAAGAACTGAGAACAATAGCCAATAAAGACGAGAAGCTAAAATTTGAAAGTTTGATTGCCAAAATAATGACAGCAAAACAAATAGAAAGAGACTTTTAGCCCACGCTATTGCTGGCACATTTGCAAAACCGCACAAGCCCAACGCTAAAGCCAAGTTTTGCAAAAGAGCCACCAAACCACCGCACGACAAAAAACGGAAATATGACACATAAACTGACAGACGAAAAAGAACACCGAAGCGATAACATCACCTATACGCAAGCAGGGGTTTCGTGCTTCGTAGGACAGGTAAGTGATAAATTTGAGGTTCAGTTCTTCGTAAGAAATTCAGTGGTAAAAATCCCTGCCAGCGTATAGCTGAGAACCGTTACCTGCAAGTGTAAGTGCGACGAACACATTTTACAGATAAGAAAGAAAAATGCATAAATTTTAATTTTAAAACATAAAATAATGAGATTTAAAACAGTATTCTTAACGACCATTTGTATTCTAAGTTTATTAAATTGCTCTAAACAGAAATCTATTGAGATTCCATTAGAACAAAAGGAGGGCTATGGTTCTTTTCACTCTACTTTAGTTTGGATGACTCCCTATACGGACGATGAAAACAATCCATGGAAAAATACCTTTTTAAATGTGCAAGGAATCCCTGAAAACTGGACTGATGTCAAATATGGTGATATTGAAACAAATATCTATCAAAATGTTTATCAGAATTATATGCTTGGGAATATTACCAAAGAATTATTTGAGGGATTAAAATTAACTTGGACATGGAATCCTGACACATTAGTGTATTCCAAAAAACCTTTAAAAACAAAAATCGCATTTGCTTTTGGTAAAGATTCCACAGGAGTGACCAAAATGATAGTTGATGCCAATAATAATCTCGATTTGAGCGATGATGAGTGTTTCATGCCCTATGTAATACCTACAGGGATGGAAATAAACAGAGATTCAGCAGCCTTGCAAAATGTTATTAACGTTTCTTTCGAGAGGTATTTAGATGGGAAAAAGGTATCAGAAACTACACCTCTTTTTGTCGCATATATGAGTCAAAGTAATAGATTTGTTTTTAATTTTCCGCAATATTTGACCGCTAATTTCGATGGAGTAAGATTGGAAGTATGTTCTCAGGATTTTACAAACTTATCCTATGTTAATCCAAGGCTCGGTATAATAAAAAACAGTTTAACTGATAGTGATAAAGTCAGTAGTGAGGATTTAATTTCAAAAAATGAGTTTATTGAGATTAAAGATAATCGTTATAAGTTTCTTGGAATAAATCAAAACAAATTGGTTTTGGAAAAGATAAATTTAGCTAAAGATGAAATAACCTCTTCCCAGGTT
>Ga0209723_1004634_pt1 | contig 15094 bp, 13 predicted proteins | sample BiotimSIPDNA_2_FD_185750 | JGI IMG/M metagenome (GOLD analysis project Ga0209723, IMG submission 185750) | Anaerobic biogas reactor microbial communites from Washington, USA - Biogas_R2 time_0 SIP DNA (SPAdes) (version 2) | ecosystem: Engineered > Bioreactor > Anaerobic > Unclassified | place... | reverse complement strand
AAAGCTCCGTCTTGGTTAACTGTGCGCATGCGCAAGTTAGCCCGCGAAATAGCTAACGTAATCATCGAAGAATATGGCACAGACGAATTAGTGTTTAGGCTTAGTGACCCTTATTGGTTTCAGGCCCTCGGCTGTGTATTAGCTTATGATTGGCATAGTAGTGGTGTAACAACAGTTGTTACAGGTGTCCTTAAAAGTGCAATAAACCCCCAAGAACATGGAATTGCTATCTGTGGCGGAAAAGGCAAAACAAGCCGTAAAGCTCCAAGTGAAATACAATCAGCCGGAGAAAAATGGGGTTTTTCAGAACATACGATCAATAAATTAGCTTACACAAGTAGAATGACTGCTAAAGTGGACAATTCTGCAATTCAGGATGGATATCAATTGTACCATCATTCTTTTTTATTTACCAAAGACGAAAAATGGGCTGTAATCCAGCAGGGTATGAGTAATACGGACCGATATGCAAGACGTTACCATTGGCTTAGTACCCACACCACTGATTTTGTAGAAGAACCACACAACGCAATAGTAGGTAACATAAAAAAGAAAAAAACACTAAATATGGTAGCTAAAGAAAGTGAAGCATCTCGAAAAGCATCAGTTGACTTAGCCAAGGAGCCAACAAGAAAACTTGTAAACCTCATTGAGGCAACTACAAAACCAAGTAACCAAACTTCAATCCAGTATTGGCTTCCAAAAACAAGTGATCCTTGGACTCAAACACAGCCAATGCTTAGTATGCCACGCAACATAAACTGGGATACCTTAAATAGAATATACGAGTTTCAACCTCAAAACTATGAAGAACTCTTAAGCATTAAAGGAGTAGGTCCAGCAACAGTCCGTGGTCTTTCATTAATCGCTGAACTAGTCTACGGGGAAGCCCCAAGTTGGGAAGACCCAGTAAAATTTAGTTTTGCATACGGCGGTAAAGATGGTGTACCTTTTCCAGTAGACCGTAAGGCTATGGATGAATCAATACAGATACTGAAGTCTTCAGTTGAAGAAGCAAAAATCGGTGAAAAAGACAAGCTTCTTAGTCTACAAAGACTACGACAATTTATACCTGAGAACAATAATTCTTTAGATATGCAATCTATTACTACATTTAGGTGATTACTATGTCTAAAAGGAGCTTTAGTACAATTGAAAGAATTGGTTTATCGTCAGGATTAGTTTCTCCAATTGTTGCTTTTACCTGTATACTTTCAGCAATTGCCTCATACCCTGAATTTAGTTGGACACACAATGCACTAAGCGACTTAGGTATTATAGAAGGAATAACAGCTCCACTATTCAATATCGGGCTTTGTATAAGTGGCTTTTTTGGTTTTCTCTTTTCAGTATTCGCTTTGTATCCTTTTTTAAAACAACATTTAACAGGAAAGTTAGGTTCAGCTGTCTTCGCAGCAGTTACCCTTACATTGATTTCCATAGGAATTTTCAATGAACACTATGTTCCTATTCATTTCTTGGTTTCAGTAATTTTCTTCACTTTAGTTCCAATTTCGCTTTTCATTTTAACCTCAGCATTTTACCTCAGCCGCCAACGTAGTATGGCTGTTTTTACTATTGCAGTTGGAATCGCAGCAGCTTTGCCATGGATTTTCCAATATACCTTCAACTATTTTACTCGAGTTGCAATACCCGAGACTCTATCAGCCATAGCTGTTTCTGTATGGGTAATAATTGTAGTTATAAAAATTATAAAGCGACATAATTTATTATACATCTAACTTTTTTAATTATTTTTCTTCATAAAAATTTTTAATAAAATTACATTTCTAAATTCAAGCCTATTTGAGCGCAACAATATGATGAAAAGACAGTATTGTATCCCATATTCTTTGCATATTCGATGGCTCGTTCATCCGGAAAAGCGATGCCATCTACACCAGCTTTTAAAGCTAAAACGTCAATGCCTTTTCGGCTATTACCTTTTGGACGCATGCAGCCTAAACTTATTGGTGTATCCGGAAACATCACACGTGCTGTAGCAATGACTTTGGCTATATCCACGGCATTAGGCGGGCTGGTTTTTTCCATTACAGTGCCATGTATAGGCATAAAAGCAATTATCACTAGTGCCGTTGGCTTGATTGTTTGAGCTATAATTTTAAGCGCTTCATATTCATCTTTAAGGTCATGCTGGTTTAATCCAACAATAATGTGTGGTACAACATTTAACTTGGCTTCATCAAGCTTCTTTAATGAATCTTCATAATCTTTAGCGCTGCATTTAAGTCCAAAAATTTTTTTAGCATTTTCTTCTAAACCAATTATGTCTATTAGAGCAGCATCTACTCCTGCTTTTTTTAGGGCTTTAGCTGTTTCCGATTTAACAATGCCTGTGTGAACAAAAACAGTCAACCCCAACTCTTTTTTAAACCAACGTAAAACAGCAATGAAATTATCTAATGGCACCGTACCATCAGCGCGGCATCCTCCGCTTATAAGTACCCCCTTAGCTCCATCTTTTTTAAGTTTAGAACCCATTTCAAGTAATTCAATCGGGTTAACTGCTGACTGCATAGTTTCAAGTAATTTGCCTCCGCAATGTTTACAATTAAGTGCACATGCTTTTCCTGTAATTGATATCGTTGGGAAATGGTTTTTTTCTGTTTGAAAATACTTGTTCTGATAATGGCTAAAACTTGGTGCATAAAAATTAATTGTCTTTTTAATTGGCTTAAATTGGCCTGAATCAAGTAATTTGGTGAATTCTGCTTCACTCAAACTCCATAATTCTTCAGCAGATAAACTTGACATAATTTTCAACCATCAGTTAATTTTTGACCTTAATATCTTAACTGAGTTCACTTAACCTTAAGCCTTGGCTTAATCAGTATACTTTTATCTTTGACCCAAGAACTACTACGTAAACTGAATCTGAATAAAAGGTCGGTATACTGCTTGGTTGTACTAAGAACGCAAGAACAACAATTACTCTCTGATATAGAAAAAGTCGGTGGTAGTGCATCCGTAGAAAAGTTGGTTGAGTTATGTGGATTTACTGATGCAGCGGTTATGCGCGCTGCACTTGTTCTTCAGGAGCAAAAACTATTAACTATTCAAGCAATTACCGAGAACATTATTAAACCAACTCTTGAAGCAAAAGAATACGCTCGGAACAGTTTACCTGAAAGAAAACTGATAGCTGCAGTCAATAGCATAGGCGGTACTGCGAACTTAGCAGAAGCAGCTAAAGCAGCAGGTCTTCAAGAAAGCTTTATTCAAATTGCCTTAGGTTGGATTATTCGAAAGAAATGGGCAAACTATAATTCAAAAGATAACACATTAAATATAGCCAAAGACGGCTTCTTGATTTCAGAAGGTCATGACGAAATCCTTCTAAAATTATTCCTCGAAAAAGAGCAAATTTGTTTAGACGATTTAAGTTCTGAACTTAAAGAAGCAGCTCAACAATTAAAGAAGCGTAAACTCGTAACTATAGAACCAAAAACTACTCGCATTTTAAAAATAACAGAAGAAGGAACAAAAGTCGCAAAACAAAGTAATAAGATTCAGTCTGAAGTAACAAAACTTACCCCTGAACTTATAATCACAGGTAAATGGCGAGAAATTAGTCTCCAAAAATACAATATAAAAGCGCCTGTAGCGAGAACTTGGGCAGGTAAAAAACATCCCTACTTGGCGTTTTTAGATGAGGTTAGAGCTAAACTGGTACAATTAGGATTTAAAGAAATGACAGGTACACAGGTGGAAACATGCTTCTTTAATTTTGATGCCCTTAATGTACCTCAAGACCATCCAGCTCGTGAACCAACAGATATTTACTACATCAAAGAACCCAAATATGGTGATTTAGAAAAACATTCACAAGTGCTTGAACAGGTCAAAGAAACACACGAGAACGGTTGGAAAACAGGCTCCACTGGGTGGGGTTACAAATATTCTTTTGATGAGGCTAAACGGTTAATTTTACGTGGTCACGGTACCTGTCTAAGTGCTCGAACACTGGAATGCCGTAGATTTGATGTTCCAAGTCGACATTTTTCAATTGCACGTGTATATCGACCTGAAATAACTGACAAAACACATCTGTCAGAATTCAACCAAGTTGAAGGAATAATAATTGATGAAAATTTGACTCTTAAAGATCTTTTAGGTGTCCTTGGCAAGTTTGCTTTGGAAATTGCCGGGGCTGACAAAGTAAGATTCAAACCTGACTATTTTCCATTTACTGAACCTAGTGTAGAACTTAGTGCCTTCAAGGAAGATTACGGTTGGATAGAATTTGGCGGTTCCGGTATCTTCCGTCCTGAAGTTACACAACCGCTAGATGTTAAAGTTCCTGTTATAGCTTGGGGTCTAGGTGTTGATCGTTTGTATATGATGCGTTCAGGAATTAACGATATCCGAATGATATTTAGTCAAGATCTCGATTGGCTCAGGAAAAAACAGGTGACATAAAATGCCAACTATAGATGTAAATTATGCTGAACTACAAAAGTTGCTCAAAATTGACTTAGCTACTGACTTAGATAAATTAGATGAAATATTAGCGAACATAAAAGGCGAAGTTAAAGCCTTTGATCAAAAAGTTAACTCTGTAAACATCGAAATGAAAGATACAAATAGACCTGATCTTTGGAGTATTGAAGGTTTAGCCCGTGCCTTAAGAGGCTACATAAATCAAGAAAAAGGCATAAAAACTTACAGCGTTAACGAATCAACTGTTAAAGTTAATGTGGATGCTAACCTTTATGATATTCGTCCATTTATTGGCTGCTCAATAATCAAAGATATACATCTTTCAGATGATGTAATAAAAGGAATAATGCATCTTCAAGATAAACTCGACCAGACTCATGGTCGTAGCCGCCAAAAATCTTCAATAGGCATTTATAACCTTGACCTCATCAAACCTCCAATTGAGTATACAGCTGTTAAACCCTCTGAAGTGAAATTTGTACCTCTAGGCTTCGACGAAAAAATGAGGCTAAATGAAATTTTAGAGAGCCATCCTAAAGGAATCGAATATGGCCACATAGTCAAAAAGAACTCTTTATACCCACTTCTCTCTGATAGCGAAGGTAACATTCTCTCTTTTCCACCAATTATTAACTCAAATGATTTAGGTAAAATAACAGAGAAATCAAGAAATCTGTTAATTGAAGTAACAGGTACACTATACAAAACAGTTCTCAATACACTAAATCTGGTTACATTGGCATTAATTGATCGTGGAGGTAAACCCTACTCTGTTACAGTTAACTATCCCAAAAATAGTAATTTCAAAGAAGGCACAGTAGTAACCCCAAATTTTGACAATAAACGCTTTACTTTAGGTGTAGAAGAAACAAACAGGCTTTTAGGTTTGAAGCTGTCGGCAAAAGAAATTTCATCTTCACTACTAACTGCGGGATTGGGTGTAGAACAAATTGGAAATGACTGTTTAACAGTTCTGGTTCCATGTTACCGCGTAGATATAATGCATCAAGTTGACATAATTGAAGATGTCGCTATTGCATATGGTTACAATAATATAGAACCTTTATGGCGTGAATTACCGACTACCGGAGAAGCAAAACCTGACCAGCATCTAATTAATGTAGCCAGGGATTTAATGGTTGGATTAGGTTATCAAGAAACCCTTAACACAACACTCACTAATTCTGAAATACTTTTTACAAAAATGAATATGCCGCCTAGCCCACTAATTGAGTTGGCTAATCCAAAAGTAATAACAATGACATGTATTCGTAACTGGTTACTTCCTAGCCTCATGGAGTTTCTTAGTGTCAATCAATCTGTAGAATTTCCACAAAAAATCTTTGAATTAGGAAAAGTCACGTTACTTGACTATACAAAAGAAACAAAAACTCGGGATGAAAATTGGCTTGCTTCTGCAACAGCTCATCCAAATGCTAATTTCAGTGAAATCAAATCTGCTTTAGATTCTTTTATGGTCAATTTCGGTGTAGAATGGCAAATAACGGAATCATCAAATCCAAGTTTTATAGAAGGTCGAGTTGGTAAAGTAATTGTTGAAAATACCGAAATTGGTTTTGTGGGTGAAATCAACCCTGTAGTACTTGAGGCATGGAAACTAGAAAACCCTACCGCTGCATTTGAAATAAACTTACAGACTTTAATCAATAAAAAAAGATGTGTTTAACCAGTCTGTTCAAAAGGTTCTTCCAGTCAAAAGCTATAGTCTGGTTATTTCAATTGAGCATATCTAAAGTTGAGTTAATCTAAACTGTATACGCGGTCTATAGAGTACAGGAAACCTGTTAATATCATTGATTATGCATGTTGTTTTTAAATTATTTGAATTTTCTTATCAATTGCACTGAAAATGTTTTTTTCAATTGTCCTTTTTAGGTTGCTTATTTTATCCTCTGTTTCTTTGAATAAGTTATCTTTGACTGTTTCATGTGTCTCTATGCTTGTTTTTCTAGCTATAAGCTGTTCAATCTGTTCTTGATATTGACTTAAATTGCTCTTTGTTTCATCCATTTTACTTGAGCCAACTAAACCATCACGAATTGCTGCAACTTCTATGCATCGAATTTGAAGTTTATTTAATGTATTGTATTTTAAAATCTCATTTACTGTCTGTTCAGCTTTACGCGCTTTATCAGGTTTTATTTTAAGTGTGTCATCAACCATCATGTCTCTAAGTTTTTCCAAGATTTGTTTTAAAATCGGAAACCCTTCTTGTTCGGTGGCTAACGCCTCGAACGGGGTCTCTAGATATTGATTAATTTTTTTTAACTCGTCAGGTCTTATTCCTCCTCCGCCGCCTGACATTGCTAATGCTTGCATTTTAACGAATGGTTTTTGCAAGTGTCTTAGCATATTTTTGAGGTCATTGTTTAAATTTTCAATTTCTGAGTTAACTGCATTGAGTTTGTCAATTGGTCCTTTAGTTTTCAATTCTTCAATTTTTTGTTCTATATCTTCTATTTCTTTTTCAAGAGGTTCACGTTCTTGTACCAAGTCACTTTTATCTTTTTGGATTTTTGTTAATTCTTCTTCAATGCTTTGTAAGTCATTTAGTTGAAGTAGTGCTTCTTCAAGTGTTTTTGCCTTTACATATTCTTTGGTGACAAAATCGTTTAGAGAATTAAATGTTTGTTTAGCTCGTTCGTATGACGCTAAAAATTTCCTTCTATCCATAATAAAAAACGGTGAGATTCTTGGGAACCAGTTTTTTATGTCTATCTCTGTTACTAAAAGTACTTTTTGAGTTTCTTGTACATATCGACTAATAATGTCATAGGAAACCTGTTCAGGCGCTGGAACCTTTTTTAGTCTATCAAGAAATAACCTTGAAAGTTTGTTTAAAGCACGTGCACGGTTGTAAAGTTTCATGTTTCTTTTTTCAATTTCTTTACTGCTTATGTCGAATAGGCTTTTGCTAACTTCGGCTACGCCTTGAAGGGATAGGTTCATTTCGTCGCGTAATTTTTTTGCTTGAGCGTGTACCGGAGTTAATACTGAACTTGTTTGGTCTTCTAGCCAACGTTTAGCTTCTGTGGACGATGAGAATTGGATGGTTGATTCCGTCAACGCGCATCACTTCGGATAATGATGTTATTGCTTATTTATCAATTTTAGCCCAAATTATCTACACATTTTAGAGTAGCTACTCTTAAATAGGTAGCTGTAGCATTCAACGTCCTTAGAGGAAAAAACTTGAACACTAAAAAATTAACTTTCATAATAATGATGGGTGCTCTTGGAAACGTTCTATTTGCAATAAGCTATTTGACTGGACAAGTAGCTCCTGGTATAGCACTTGATTTTTCCCTAATTGCAGTGTTAATAGCAGGTTTTTTTGGAGGACCCAAAGCTGGTCTTATAACAGGTCTTATAGCTGGAATAGTTCCTGGTGTAATGTTTGGTCCAGCAGGAACAGGTGGTTGGTTAGGTTTAATCGGTTTACCAATAGGTAAAGGTCTAACAGGTTTAACATCAGGTTTAATTTCTACACGACTAGATTTACATAAACCCAGAAAATCCCTGTTAGGCATTCCTTTGACTTTGGCATCCTATATTCCTGAAGGTCTATTCACATACACCTACTTTGCTTTTCTGTTACCTTTCTTTATACCTACCCAAATTCTTGGTGGCGCAGTAATACTCACCATTATGACAAAAGCCATTGTTGAAGTCTTAATTATGGGCTTTATAATCGCAGCGTTGTTAGGTAACAAGGGTTTCAAGGATTTTGTTAAAAATTTCTTTTGCGAAAAACAAAAGCTAATTTAATTTCTTAACTTTTTTTTTAAAAAAAATAAAAATTTAGAAGCCTAAGGCTTGGGCTAAAACTTTGGGATTTATTTGTCCTGCTTTGAATGTTCTGCCGGTTTTGGCGTTGTTTATCATTAGGGCTGCGGGGGCGAATAGTCCAGGGTCGATTTTGTAGAAGTCTTTGTCTGCATTGAGGAATATATCTATGAATGGTTTGCCGTAGTCTTTGCTGTTAATGGAAGGCGCACTCTTTACCAGCTCTTGTAGCTTGGCTTCGTCGTCATAGTCGACGGTTAGGTAAACGGTTCCGCCGTAGAGGATAACGTCGTTTGTGCGTGCCATTGCGACTTCGAAATCGGGGCCGACTGGTGGGATAGGTGCATAGCCCATTGCGTAACGGATGCACTTGGGATCAAGACCTAGAGTGTGTAGTTTGTGGATACCTACTTCGACAACACGGCCAGCGACTTGTGTGAGGCCTGCTACGCTTGCGGTTGGAGCCACCACAATAATCAGGTTTTGTGGGGTGATATTTGATGCTTTGCAGACTTTCTCAACCAGCATATCCGTTGGAAGAACGTTACTCTCTAAGGTGATTACTGCTTTGTCTGAGGCATCGGTGTAGTGGAGTTCCTCATAGATTTCTTTTGGTTTTAGCGCAATGGCACGAACTGGACCAGAACCGATGGCGATGTTGTCTCCGTCTTTTATGCGCCAACCTGCAAACTGGCTGCCAAGCATTGCAATGGCTGGGTAGTCAGAGGTGATTGTGATTGATGGAAAGTCCAGATCGCCGTAGCTTTTGTAGCCTAATTCGGCTTTGCCTGCACCACCCATACAGATTTCAGTTAGGTTTTTTCCAGCCTGAAAACCTCCCGACGCTTTGACACCTGCATCTATAACCGTTGCGCCCTTCGGAGATTTTGATATTGTTACGCCGTAAAATTCTGGGTTCTCAATATATTTTTGAGCTTTCTTCCAAGCCATTTCATTAACACTTATTGAGCCGCTCATAATTATTCACCAAGATAATTTAATGGATAATTTTTTCAATATTAAGGTTAGCGCTGAATACACTATTTTAATCATTAACTCTTCTAATTTTTATTCAGTATCAAATTTGACATGATTTTATAATCTAAATTTTTAAGTTTGAATTTAAAATAGTGTGAGTTATCTACAATATCTTTTTTAATCGTAATTAAGCTTACTTTCGCGGTGTATACTCACGGAAAACAAAAATTGGGTTCCTATGGACGGAGATACCTTCGTTACTAAAGACGGCTTTATAATGAATACATTTGGATATGAACATCCCAACGATAGAGTTTTTGCATTCCTCAAATATATTCCCGATAAGTACAAGGATCTCTTTAATGTTGAAATGCTTCAAAGAACTTGGAAGTTTGGTACAACCCCTCTAACCAGTCGCCTTTTCCGTGCAGAAAAACTTTACACTGCAAAAAATTATCAGACATTCATAGAAGTTTTCCGTAAAAAATTTCCTAATTACCTCTTTTTTGATGAGACAAGAAACAAAGAAATCATAACTGCCCCTCTAGATGGGATAGATCAGGTTTACGTCCCCAAAGAACGCCTCATTTGGTTAAGGAACCTCAAAAATCAAGATGAACTTCAATCTCTTGCGCTCCAATTAATAGATTTAATTTCTGCTAAATCAGGTGTTGATCACGGTGACTTAGGTATACATGGTTCAATTGCACTAGAAATGCATGCTCCTGAATCTGACATTGACTTCGTAGTCTACGGGACAGATAACTTCCGTAAAGTTGAAGCCGCAGTACAGATGCTGGTAAATCAAGGCACCCTCTCCTTCATTGCAGGTAACCGCATTGAAGCTGCCAGAAGATTTGTTGGCAAATATCAAGGAAAAATCTGGATGTATAACGCAACAAAAAAACCCAGTGAAATCACAGCCAAATATGGAGACTACACCTATGAACCATTAACTAACGTTCAATTCACCGCTTCAATATGTGACGATACGATGACAATGTATAGACCTGCAATTTATAAAATCGAAAATTATAAACCACAAAATTCACAATCTGAACTAAGCGACGACAAAACTCCGACACAAGTAGTATCAAACATTGGTTGCTATAGAAATATAGCTAGGTCAGGACAGCAAATTAAAGTTGCAGGAATACTAGAAAAAGCAACATCTAACCGCAACGGGGATTCCTTCTATCAAGTTGTTGTTGGAACAGCCACTTCAGAAGAAGAATACATATGGCCAACTTAAAACTTCGAGATCGTGATGCAATACATACCGCTGAAGGTATAATCTTCAGGGTCTTCGGTTACTCCCACCCAGATGGCGCCTACATTTGTGATGCTGAATATGCAAGTTCAAAAATCTTCAATTCAAAAGATATCCGTGCGCCACGAACAGGAAGAAGTGAACTTTACTACAAATTCTATAACGATGAAGGTATGAACCTAATTACAAAAGATTATCCACATTACCTAATAAAACATGAGATGTTAGATCTAAAAGTTGTTGGTGTTCCACAACACAATATAGAAGAAATAAGAAAACCGCAAGAACGTCTCCAAGAATTATTAAAAACTGGACCTAATGATTCTCTGCTAGCTGCTATGGAGCGTGTGCTAGAAATTGTATCTAACAAATCAGGTTTGTCCAGCCAGAATTTTGGAGTTTTTGGTTCAATGCTTCACAGTTTTCACCACCCAAAATATTCAGACATTGACTTTACAATATATGGCAAATCAGAAAACGAAAAGATACGCAATACACTCGCCAGTCTCTATTCTGATTCAGATTCAGGATTAAGCAATGAATTCAAATCAGAAGCTGTAATGGCTGGCAAAGTTTGGCGTTTTAAAAATTTTACAGTTAAAGATTTTATTTGGCATCAACGCAGAAAAATGATATATGGCGTGTATGATGACCGTGAAAATAGTGGCAGAGTAATCAAAGCCGAGTTTGAACCAGTCAAAGCTTGGGGTGAAATCAAAAATGAGTATCACCCAAATACACGTGTTATCCAAAGAGGATGGGTAAAACTTAGCGCTATTGTAACATCAGATGATGATGGGCCTTTCATTCCATCTGTATATGGGATTAAACCCTTAGAAGTTTTAAGTGGATCTACAGATGCCCTAAAGGTGACACGTGTTTTTTCTTTTATGGAAGAGTTTCGTCAACAAGTAAAATGTGGAGAAACAATAATTGTTGAGGGAAATCTTGAAGAAGTTAAATTCTCATCTGAAAGCTTTTTACAGGTTACTTTGACTTATTGTCCACGATACTACGATCAAGTTTTGAAAGCAATTCACTGATGCAATAGTATCATGTAATCTTTTGGTGTGTTACCTAAAATTAACCGGTAATGTTTAGCACCTGTTTTATTGTTTGTCACTAACTCAATTTTTCCTTGTGCTTCTACTATTTCACCACTTTTAGCTTGCTCGCAGAACCTGCCTCTGAACGAGACGATTTCCTTTATCGGTTCAAGTTCAGCTCCATCGCAGACTTTAACGTTTTGTAGTTCGTAGGTGCATGGCGTAAAAAGTGAGTCAGTACTATCGCTAATTTTGGCTTGAATTTTTACATATCCGCTATTTTTAAAATTGAAATCACCGTACTTTTCTGGGTATTCATTCCATTCTTTAACAAATCTTATGAAAAAGTCTGTGCCCATAAATTTACCTTGAAATGCTTTACGTCTTTCTACATTTTGGAAGTCTTCAAACGTCATTTGGGTATCTTTTGAGCGAAAAGCAAATAGTTGCTCCAACTCTGATTTATCATATTCTTTGAATCCTGTCTCAGGCTTTTTCAGTAGTTTCTGTAATGCTGCATATGCTTTTCGGCAATTATCGGCTCCATATACTAATGGATCAATATCAGAGTTTTCGTTTGTTAATCCCACCATTATTGAACCTGAGATGCCAAGACTACTCCATGGGATATTCGCTTCACTTTTTAATGTTTCAGCAAGTTGTAATGCTTTATTTTCTAACACTGTCAAGTCTTTTTTTGTTCGTAGTGACCATAATTTTTCTTCGGGTTTATAGAGTTCTTTTATTTCACTTGTTGGAACTTCACATAGTTTTTCGTCGAAAACTGGATCATACACTATCAATTCAGGTGTATTCTTCTGTAGGTACTCAAAACGTTCAGAGAGACTGTAAACTTTACCGTATTTGGCATCTTTGCTTTGTCTGGTGCCATCCGGTGAGGGGATAAAACGTGGAAAAGCAATTATTTTGTTAGGTGGATGAACTAAGCCCTTTACGTCAAATACTACATTATCTTTTGTTTTTATCAAATTGCCCTCGCGTGCTTTCATCAATACCCCTACTGTTTTTGCGTTCTTGAAGTTGCTATTTTTTATAACTTTAATAAACCTTCTTTAGACAACATTATTTATGCATTCAGAAATAATCAACAGCCAAAAAGCACAGCATATAACCCAATGTCTCCAGCTGGCAATAATGCTTGAAGTAAGCGTAGATAAACCAGGTAACGTTAGTTTTGTATCAAACTTTAAAGAAACACGAATAGAGCATTTTTTAGCTTCAGCTGTTGCAGCTTTACCCTGTTTTCATGCATCTGCTCAACGGGGAATTCTAATTAACGAAGGAAAAATAGATATCGACAGGGCTGGTTTAGGTGGATTAATCAAAACTTGTTCAAAAAATATTTCAACATGGCAAAGAGGCGGCAATACTATCTTAGGAACAGTTATGCTTTTTGTTCCAATAGCTGTTGCTGCAGGCATGACTCCGACCGGTAAAAATTATTCTTTTGACCTTTCAATTTTAAGGTCAAACATTGATAGGTTAGTAAAAGCTACTTCTGCAATTGATTCAGTTGAACTATACGAGGCCGTTGATATAGCGTCTCCAAGTGGACTTGGTGATTCACCTGACTTTGACGTTACTGACCCATCTTCAAAAGGTAGGTTGCTAAAAGAAAATGTGACTTTATTTGAAGTTTTTAAAATCGCCCAAAACTACGATGATGTATGCTATGAATGGATTAATAATTATCCTATAACATTTGACTTATCATATCCTTACTTGATGGAACAACTAAAGAATAAACCCCTTAACGTTGCTGTAGTTAATTTATTCTTAAAGATTCTCTCAGAACGTTCAGACTCTTTTATCGCTAGAAAAATGGGTAAAGCTAAATCTGTTGAAGTCAGCAAAGATGCGAGGTCCGTATTGGAACTCGGCGGCTTGGAAACTCAAAAAGGTAGAGCGCATATCAGAGAATTCGATAAAAAACTACGACTTTCTGGAAATAAATGTAATCCGGGTACTACAGCTGATTTGATAGCCACAACTTTAGCTATATGTACTTTAAGCGGTTATAGACCATAGAGACTCATAAAATAATTATCTATTTTTTAAACTTTCAAAACTAGCTACGTTCACTTTATGCTGTTATGGTTCTTTGTTATTAAATTGAGGTCTAACTTGGTTACTGCACAATTTTAGGAATTCTTTTTTAAAGGTGTAATCGAATTTAACTATATGTCTTTAACTGCTGTAGCTTATACTCTGCGTTCTAGACGGTTTTGGATTTGGCAAATTATAGGCATTACAATCTATGCTATACCTGCAGTAGTTAGGATAACCACTGGTAATGTTTTACTGCCCATATTGAGCCTTTTAGAGATACCTTGGATTGGCCATTATGTACCCGGTAACTTGGTTGAAAAAATTTTGGTGAACTCTTTTTTTCCAGGCGGAGCAGGTGCAGTTGCAGGCGAAATATATTTCAGTTTCCGCAAAGGTCCCCCGGAAACTAAACTTCGACTGTACAAATATCGTCTATTAGGTGCACTCCTTTGGGTCACAGTTTGGTCCTTTTTCCAGCTAATTGGTTATGTACAGAACATAATAGGGTCCTATGGAGGAAACCTGTTTGAGTACCCAGGAGTTTACCCTCTGAATTTTTTATTAGCTATTCTGTCGATTTTTACACCCACAATTATTAGTTACCTAAAATCAAAATTGGTTAAACTATACCATAATTTAAGCTGTAAAGCAGTTAAAAATTAATACTAAATCACATCACTTTTTGAGTATGTCATTTCACGTTAGACGTAAAGACAGAGAAATCACAACCCCCTCTGAAATGCAGTATGTGCTAAAAACCACAAAATATGTAACTATCGCTTTATGCAGAGACAATGAACCCTACCTTGTAGCATTAACGCATGGGTTTGATGCAGAACGTAACTGTTTATATTTCCATTGTGCACCTGAAGGAAAAAAACTGATTTATGCCCAAAGTAACAGTTGTGTTTGGGGTCAAGCTATTTTGGATTTTGGGGTTACAGATGAATGTGACTATGCTTACATATCAGTGCATTTCAGCGGTAAACTATTAATGATAACAAACGCTGAAGAGAAGCGTCATGCGCTTGAAACACTTGTAAGACAAGCTTCTCGTACTCCAGAGGAGAAATTAGCTAAGGTTAAGCCTGAGAAACTTGCTAAGACAACTATGTTCCGAATAGACATCACATATATGTCAGGTAAGAAACATCAGGAACCACCAAAATAGCCCTTAGCTACCTAGCTCTATCCACTCAACTTGGTAAACGTATTGTTCATCTTCATTATAGACTGATGTTAACCAACTTATCGAGTTAAAGTGACTTATGCAATTAGGATAATTACTTAATTCTTGGCTACCAACATATACGTAGCTGACATTATATTCGCGGACGAGGCCTTCAAGTTGGCTTACACTTCCTGCATAAGCGTTATCAATAGCTTCTTCTCTTGCCCAAATATCTTCAAGCGGTATACCATGCCCATACGGCCAGTTAATATCTGAAGAAACCCTGAGTCT
>Ga0209723_1004632_pt1 | contig 15107 bp, 11 predicted proteins | sample BiotimSIPDNA_2_FD_185750 | JGI IMG/M metagenome (GOLD analysis project Ga0209723, IMG submission 185750) | Anaerobic biogas reactor microbial communites from Washington, USA - Biogas_R2 time_0 SIP DNA (SPAdes) (version 2) | ecosystem: Engineered > Bioreactor > Anaerobic > Unclassified | place... | reverse complement strand
CACCGGAATTATGCAAATGCTTTGGCTCAAAAGCTTGCAAAAAGAAATCATCGGCAATGTTTTTGAAACCAGCATCTTTGCCGAATTGGCCAAAGCGCGCGGCCGGCAAAATATTTATTATTGGCGCACAAAAGATAAAAAAGAAATTGATTTTATCGTCAAGGATAAAAACACGATCTTGCCCATTGAGGCCAAGCTCAATTTTAGCCGGGCGGATTTAACCCCAATTAACTATTTTTCGGAGCACTACAAACCGGAAAAATATATTATCGTCGGCTTTGACGGCAAAAAGACCCAAAAAGAGCATCGCTACCCCTGGGAGATGATTTAATCCCGGGCAAATGATGAAATTTTTTAGCGGCTACTAAAAATGAATATTTTTGCGATTGACGGAATGGCAATTTTTGATAGGATGGGGGCATAATAAGGAAATTAAAACTCAATATTTAAAATTAAGGCTATGGAGAAAACCTTGCGATATAATATAATCTTCACCCCCGAACCCGAAGGCGGATTTACCGTTGTCGTGCCGTCTTTGCCTGGGTGCGTTACTTATGGAAAAAGCTTGGCCGAAGCGCGTAAGATGGCCAAAGATGCGATTAAAGCATATGTCGCCAGCCTAAAAAAACACGAAGTAACCACTCACTGGGGGTAGCGCATTTTTGCATTTTAAGGGTCTATCCCCGTGCCTGTCCCGAGGTAATCCGAGGGATAATCGCGGGGGTTAGACCCTGGCAAAGAATTGTAAGCGCAAAATTAAAAGGTCTAACCCTCGCAGTAACGAGGGATAGACCCTTTTAATTTTAGACCCAGTGAGTGATTACCGGAAAAACCCTTGACAAATTAGCTAAAATATGATATGGGATAACCAGTCCCGCCGGGTTTCCGGCGCTAAAAATTATTAATATGAATACCAAAAGAAAACAAACAAAAAGGAGGTTAAGAAATGGATAATTTGGTTGGATTGTATTTAAAAACAAAGGCCGCTTTTGTGGCACTGTTCCTCCTGACCATCATTTATTTGGTGGTTTGGTTTGCCTGGCTCTGGCCAACGTTTCCCTACCCGGGGGTTTCCTGGTATGGAGATCCTTGGGTTAATTTCCGGCAATGGGTTTTCCTATCTCTTCTGTTCGCAATTTTTTTTGTGATCCTTTCCGCATTTCGCAATAAGTGGTTGCGGGATGCAAAAAAGGAAGAGACGAGAAGGTATGGAGCGTCCGTTGTTGTGGCGGAGACGAAAAAAAAGGAGCTCACTGTTGATGAGGCGATGAAAAGGGTGGCCAGGGAGGCTGCCGAGGAAGTGGCGGAAGAAAAAGAAAAGAAAGAAGGAGGTGAAAAGTGATGGTAATCCCAGTAGAGGAGATTTTTGGTAGTATCTCTTTTCCTTGGTGGGCAATGGCCTTATTGATGGTTTTTGTTTTTATACCGGGAGCGATAGGCGTCATTTTGTATGCCATTTATTGGATGCTATGGTATTATCTGCCATCCATTTGGAGAATTGTTGTTCGCCCCGACGATGGATTTGTCTACCAAATAAAATCCGGCGTCGAAGGAGATGAGAGTGAAGGGAGGCATCGATACTGGCTTCTATGCTATGCCGGTTGGAAATTTAATGAAGAGACTGGAGACATTGTCCCTGGGAAAGACAAAAATCAAGGGGGTATCTGGAATAAAGGAATATACATGATCGGGTTTTTTGAGTTTGTGGCAAAAATCCGTCAAAAGTGGGCGGAAGTCAAAGATGGCCACTATATTCCTCGCGCTGTAGTTAACCGCGGCCTTCTCGTGAAGAAGGCACCCATGGCGTATATGGCGGATGTCATGGATGAAGACAATTTCCCATTCAGATTTCTGGGAACCGTTATCTGGCGAATGTGCAATCCAGATAAAGCGTCTCGTTTTACCCATGAAGCTCGTGAAATAATTATCGGGCTTATCGGGAGTGCGTGGGTGGCATGGGCAAAGGAAGAAGGAAGGAAAATATATCGACCATCAGTCGATATTAGCAAGACTGACCAGTGTGTTGACATTAACATCAAGGTTAATCCCAGCGAAGAGGACTCCGATCAAATAATAGAGGAGTTCTGGAGCGACCTCACGAAACAAACCTATAAGTATCGGCCGTTTATTGTAAGGCCGGTGGAAGCGGTGCAAAAAGACGCTTGGCCGATAGCTTTGCTTACTTCCCGGCTTCCATATTATAAAGGCATCTCCTTTGATTATGATGAGGGGGATGAGAAAGAAGGCTCTTTTCTGGAGATGGTACGGGAGGTATACGGCTTTGAAATCGAAAGAATGACCTTGGATAATGTTATTCTAGACGAAAAATTCGCCGAAGTCATTTCAGAGGCGATAAGGGCCAAAATGCTTGGCGCCGCGCGGTTAATTAAGGCCTACTTTGATAAAGAAGCCAGGCTTCAGAGTCAGGAACCGGCGGAGAAAATGGGGGCGATCTTTGATAAAAGCCCCGGGGCCGCTTACTGGGAGCTGGTGAGTGCGTTGGCTCAAAACATGCCGGCGAGCCTGTTGGATCTCAGTGCAATAGGAACATTAGTTAACGGAGTCGTTCCTCCCGGTGTTCCCGCTACGGTCAAAGAAGGTCTGGTCAGCGACATCGTTCGCGCCCGGCAGACAATAAAAAAATGAAGTAGGGATTTTTAAATAATCCCTCTTTTTTATTCCGGTGGACGGTTCTAAGCAAGATCATCTAATTCACTCTGTTGTTTTTACTTTGAAGAATCTGTAAAATCGTTTAATGTGCGTTGTTTAAATGTGCGTTGTTTAAATGTGGACTGTTTGGGATTAGAAGATGGCGACGGAGAAGATTGTTGCTGAGATAATGGAGTTGTTGGGGATGACGGTGTTCCCGAAGACCGCGTCCCGAAATAAGATTCGGCGCGTTTGCTTATCTTGGACTCAATTGATGATTGAAAATTGGCGTCTAGTTTTTTCCCCGTTTTTGGGTCAATTTCTTTGCCTTTGCCCGTTCTAAATCCTTGGCCTAATTTTCCGGCGGCGATGCCGGCCCCTTGGCTGATTTTGTCGCTGATTTGGCCGCTGATTTGTGGAATCGCGCCGGCACAAAGGGTTTGAACGGTGATCATATAGACTGCCAGAGCGATCCATTTGATGTGATCCATCGTGAGAAGGCCAAAGAGGACTCCGCCAACGGTAAATCCTTCCGCGTTGTAATCAATGTCGCTGGGCAAGAATCCTCCGGCGGTGGTGAGTCCCAAGGTCAGCAAAAACAGCATTAAAACGCCGCCCACGGTCCAGCCGATGAGCCAGCTGAGCCAAGTTTTAAAATAGGACTCGGTTTTGGGCAAGACGCTGGCCAAAATTGCCAACGGAGCGAGCACGGCCAAAATTTGGATCATAAATACCCGGGTCAGGAAAAAAATCGCGAACGAAAAAAGCAGACCGGTCAAAATCCCCATCACCATTATTTGTATTAAAACGCCGGGCAAAAACGCAAAGGCCGGCAGAATTCCAAAAGCTAACGCTACCCCGAGGGCAATGTTGCCGCCGGGAATGGCGGAAGCAACTGCCATCCCGCCATAAGCAACGGCAATCCCCGCAAGATTAATGGCAATTTGCATCGCGAAATTGTTCATAATGGAAGAAAACGCCGCTTGGCCGCTGCCAACGACAAGCCCGGACATAATGATATTTCCGATGTCAATTGCCATCCCGACGAACAGCGGAGCAAAATGGATTAACAGTGCCGCCGCGGCAAATTTCAGAAAATGTTTTTTGGCATTAATTGCTTCGGCGTCAAAAATTGTTCCCAGAGCGATGGCGATGAACACTGCAATCAGCAAAATGTCGGCCAGCGACGTGGTGATACTTAAGCCGGTAATGACAAAATCGCTGTTTTTCAGGTCCAGCATTTTGGGACTATTATTGACCGAAAAGCTGAACAAGCCGGCGGCAACCAAAAAAGAAATTAAGCCGGTAAGCAACTGCTTGATAATGTCAAAAAGATAGGTAGTTATCGGCTTGACGAAGTTGGAGACCATCACTTCCGGGACCATAAATGCCGAAGTTTCGTTTGAAACCAAGATTAACAGAGCTACCAGAAAAAATGTTGTGACTAGTATTAGTTTTTTGCTTTCCCCCATTTTAATCATTTGAATGGATTTAGATTTGACAAAGTTTGCCACCATGGGACGCCTTCCTCCGCGCCTGCCGGCTTTGTTGAGTCCTTGATTCTCACGCCCGAAATTTCTTCAAAATTAGATTCACTGTATGCGTGTTCCATAAACTCCCCGCTTTCTTCGTTGGCGGTGTTGTTGATGCAATTGGAGCCGCCGGCGCCACCGGCGTCCAAACAGCGGTTGATCTGACAGCCACAGGCGAATTTTCCGCACGGCAGAAATTTACCGGTTTCTTTGCCGGCGCTGTCTTTTTCTTTATAGAACGCTTGATAAGATTTTGGCCTGAATCCGTCAAACCAAACCCATCCGGCGTTGATTTTTCCTTCCTCTATCGTTTTTTCATTGCCGCCAAAATCGATTTGGTCGTAAAAAACAACCTTATTGCAACCTAATTCCGGCGCCGCCGGATTTTCAATGCAAATTTTGGGATTGGGCAAACAGACGTTTCCCCAGCTGTCTTTGGCGCCGCTTTTCGGATTGATGCCGTAATTACAGCCGCAATAAAGAGATTCGCAGGCATTGTCGCCCAAACATTTCGCGCCAATCGCAAAATTGCCGCGCGCGTTTTCCGGTGTTTCTACGCCAGTTTCCATGCACTTGGTGTCATTATACTGGCAACAGCGCCAATTTTTGGGGATGCATTGCGGGTTTTTTGCGACATCGCAACATTCCGCCGCGCTGGTGCATTCTTTTCCTTCGGCCTTGAGGATTTTTGTTTCATAGAGGTTGACTTCCATTTTGGTTAAATTGGGATTGATCAAATTAAAAATCGCCCAGCTGGACAACAGCAAGCCCAGCCCCAGCGCCGCGGATTTTATTCTTTTTTTGGCCTCGTTCATTTTGCCGGGGTCGGCGACGGAAGTGATCAGTTGCACGCCGGCGATGATTAACGCGATAAAAACCGCCAAACCGCCCAGTCCCACTCCCCAGCCGAAAAAATAGGCGACCAGATCCGCCAAGCTGGAATTTTCATCCAGCGTGTATCCTCCCAGAGGAGCGGCCGGCCAATCCACTTGTGTTTCATCAATCAATGAAACGGGTTCTTGGCATTCTCCGAAAGCGAACAGGGACAGTACCGGAAGCATCAAAAAAAGAAAATTGATTCCGACGAAAAACAGAAAATATTTCCCGCTTTTTGGCCCAAAAATGCCGCGGATTTCATTTTGAAACGGTTTGTTTTTTGATGGTTTTCGGTTCATTTGAGTTTAATTTTTTGGTGCACCAGAAATTGATTTAATTATCGTTTCAATTTCCTGCTCCGCCGTTGCGTCCGGGTTTTGCAGGATTGATTCAACGAGGTAAATTTTCCCGGAGGCGTTATCGAAGGCGGCACTGACCATTTTAAACTTTATTGAGGTGTTCAAGATCGCCCCCGTGGTTGAGTATTCGGTTTCAATCACGGGGATGGTTTGGGCGCCGTTGATGATTTCACTGCGGGTGATTTTGGCGGGGATGTTTTTGGCGCGCAAGTCGCTTTCAATCTTTTCCATCAGTTCTTCGGCGGTTTTGTAATCGGATTCTTCCACGGAAAGGGAGTTGACGGAAGGTATTGCCGCCGCACCGCCGGTTTTGTAGGCGGAAAACAGGATTTTGCCGCCGGCGCTGTCCACGGGGGCGGTAATCGCCATCGGCGTCCAGTCGGCCGCATATTCAAAGGAAAACGATTCGTCGGGGGCGGTCCAGGTTTTGGTTTCAACGGTGGTGCTGGCGTTTTCGCCCGCGGGCGTTGCCGCGCCGGAATTTTGCGCCTGTGTTTGGATTTGACTCATCATCTGGGCGATCTGTTGATTGGCGTCGGGCATTCCCTGGCTCAATTCCTGCGGCAATCCGAATTGCAGGTCTTTGATGTTGGACTGAAACTGGCCGAACTGCCACATTGTGGAGCCGACCAAAAAAGCGATCATCACGAACACGCCGATTAAATATAGATGGATCAATTTCATAGCGGAATGTAAGAAATTAAAATTTAAAAATTAACCGTGCATTGTGCCGGTGGGATAATCAATATCAACCGCCGCCGGCCTTTCGGGCATTCGGTAATCCGGCGGCCGCCGGGGCGTCGTTGCCGGTCGGGGCAAATTTTCGGTGTTGGCTTTGACCTCTTGCTCTCCCCGGCCGGCGATGGTGGTGATCTGCCGGGTGATTTTTTTAATCGCGCCGTCGCCGGATTTTACCCGGGCGCCGAAAGTTGAAATCAGCGACAGGCAAATCATATCCATGGAGACGATATAGATTGCCAGCGTCATCCACTTGAAAATCCACGCCGCGTCCAAAGAAAAAGTTTTGTCGCCCATGGTGAGGGACGCGGTCGGGGGCTCCGCCAGGGCGAGGGTTTCGTTGAGGACGTTGATTCCCAAAATCAACAGGAACAGCAATAAAATGCCGCCGAACGTCCACCCCAAAAGCCACGATTTCCACATTCCGAAGTAAGCTTTTGTCTGCGGCATGGCGGCGCAAAGTATCGCCAGCGGCGACAGCACCGTGAGTGCCTGAATGATAAAAATCCGGGCGAGAAAAAATATCGCGTGGACAAATATCAGTCCGGCAATAATGTTTAACGCGATGATTTTGGCGATATAATCGGGGGCGGCGGCCACCAGATTGCTTGTTGTGAGCGTCAACGATGCTAAATTGGCGGCGATGCCGATCACTCCGCCCAAACTTGATGATGCCGCGTTGTTGAAATTGGCGATCATCGGCAGGATGCTCAATCCGACGCTTACGCCGAAATCATTGACGAAGACGTCGCTGAAGGCGGATTTGCTGTTGGCGGCGATGCCGCTCATCATAATGTTGGCGACATCGGTGATCATGCCCACGAACATTGGCGCGAAGTGGATCAATAGCGCCACGGCAAAAAGTTTCAAGATTGCTTTTTCCGTCCTGAACGATTCTATTTTGAAAACATACGCCATGGCGATGGCGACAAACACCGCAATCAATAACGCATCGGCCAAAGCGAGGGTGACGTTGAGCCCGGTTTGCGCAAACCGGTTCTGGATGTCAATCCACAAAATGGAATTGGCGATGGCCGTGTCCAGCAAGAACGACGACATCATCAGCAGGGACAATCCCTGTACCATTTGCGTGGCGAGGGTCAAAAAATATTGAGAGGTGGAGGCGACATAGGGAGACAAATTGGAAGCGGTGATCATTTCCGAAAGTTGGGCGCTTGAAATTGCGGGGATAAATACCAATCCGGCCGCCAGCAACGCCAAAAACGCCGCGGTTTTCCGCTTGCCGGCGCGAAATTTTTTAAATGCCGTTTTTATCATCGCAATTGATTAACGTTTCCCTTTGTTTGATCCTGCACGCGCACCACTTCGCGGTCGCTTTCGTCCAGATTCATATTAAACGCCAGTCCGTAGTCAACGCTGTTGACGCAGGAGCTTTGAGTCGCGGCGGGATCGTTGCAAACGCTTAATTTGCAACCGCAAGCCGCTTGGCCGCACGGCACTTTCCGGGCCAGATCAATGACCGTGGTGGTGCCGCCGTCTTCCATAAAATATTGCTGGGGGTTGCTGGGGTTCCGGTCGGCTTTGTATGCCTGATACGACCGGATGCTTTCCATAAATTCTTCATTTTCTTTTTGCGGCGTGAACCAGCCGGTGTCCGCATATTGAACCTTGAAAAAAGTTTCTTCGCCGGTGAAATCCGGTCCGTCAAAAAAGCCGACAAAATCGCAACCGATTTCCGGATTTCCCATAATCTTGACGCAGACCTTCGGATTCTCGCCGCATTTGGCCGCCCAAGGATCTTCATCTTTATGGCACTTGCAGTATCCGGAGGCGCAATCCCAATCATTTTCGCAGGCGGCGCCGATTTCGGAACTTCCCCGTTTCATATCTCCTTTTCCTTGCATACATTCAAAATTGTTTTTTTCACAGCAGACGAAATTTTCCGGAGAACATTGGTCGCCGCTTTCCCGGCAGCAATCCCAGGGATCCTCGCAGGAAAGGTTGGTGGCGGCGCCGTATCCGGCCGTTTCGCTTTTTACCATGGATATTTCCTGCAAGGTGTTTAAAGACGGGTTGATCAGGTTGAAAAACGCCCAGCTGGAGAGAATCATCGCCAGTCCGATGAACGACGATTTTATCCGCCCTTTGGCCTCCTTAACTTTCCCGGGATCGGCGATTGACGTGATGTATTGCAGGCCGGCGATGATCAGCGCGATAAAAACCGCCAATCCTCCCAATCCCACTCCCCATTCAAAAAAATACTGGATCATTTGCGCGATGCCGGTTTCCTCGCCGAGATTTTGGGAAGTGAGCGGCGAAGCGGGCCAATCGGTTTGCGGCGGTTTTGTGGCAATCGGGCTCATTTGGCAGTTTTCCGCGGCGAATCCTGCCGCGGCGCCGGACATCGCTACTGCCGCGATGGCTCCAAAAATTATCGTTTGCGTTTTTTTGTCCATAGATTTTACCCTATATTTGCCACCAAACGCCGGTGTATCCGGTCAAAGAAACGACAATGCCGGTGATGGTCCAGGCGAAAAACAGCAGGCCGTAACCGATGCCGATCACTTTCCACCAGGAGATCACCTTTTGCTTGATTTCCGGCGTGCCGAAACTGGTGTAGAAAAGAAGTCCGGTGGCCAAAACCAGCAGGGGCAAGAGGATCAACGACAGGCGGAAAAGGAAAAAATTGAGAATTTGCATTGCGCCCAAGAAGAAATGCTTGATGCCGCAGGCTTCGCGGTCGTCCCATTCGGTGTTGGGGTTATCGTTGGACAGGCCGCAAACCGCCAGAATTGTTTCACCTTTTTTAATCTCTTTGCCGCCGGCGACAAAATCAAACGACCAGACTGCCGGCGCCGCGCCCGCATCGGCGCATTCTTCGTCCAGGCAGGCCAAAACCTTCCATTCGTATTTTCCCAGACAGTAGAGCGCGTCAATGTTTTTGTTCACCGCCGCGGAATTTTCCCGCACGGTTTTTTCAACCTTGGTGCCGGTTTGGCAATTTTCGTTGGTTTCCTTGTCGGATCTTTGGGTATAGTCAAGCGTGAATTTGTAGTAGTGCGCGCCGGCGACCGGTTCCCACGAAAAACTATAGATCAGCGGGCGGTTGTCAATGGTTTGATCGGGGTAGATCGGATTTTGGGACGCGCCCAATGCCGCGGTGGCAAAAGAGAATTCCGGCGAACTTTGGCCGCAAGTCTGGCCGGGGCTGTCGGCGCAGGTTTTCACGCTCCATTTGTAAGTCCGGCTTTGGTTGATTGTCGGATAATCAACGGTGTAGGCGTTGTTTTGAACTTTGATTTCTTGATTGTTAAAATTCAAAATGTATGATTTGGCTCCCGGCACCGCCTCCCACTGTAAATTAACCGGCATTGCCACTTCCCGCGCTTCGTTTTCCGGGCGCAAGGTTTCGGTTTTGGGGGCGCGGCCGGTGGTGCGAAAATACCACCACGGCGACCAAGGCTCGTTGCAAACGTTTCCTATCGGGATGGACGGCCAGCAGGATTTCACCCGCCACTTGTAGGGCGTGTCCAATTCCAGCTCAATTCCCTGGGCGTCGCTGTTTGCGTCTTCCGCCGCGGATTTGGAGAAGAGTATTTGTGATTTTGCCGCGCGCCGCTCTCCTCCGACCAGCGAGGTTTCGCCGCCGGAAATTTTTTGGATATCATAGGCGAATGAATTGGCGCCGTTGGCGGCTTGCCACAAAAGTTTTCCGGGAAGTTCAACCAGTTTGGCGCTTTGGGAATCGGCGTATTGGTTGTCGTTGGCCGGCGCCAGCGGCGAGGGTGCGGCAATCGGTTCGTCTTTGACGGTGAACTTCCAGATCTGCCCCCAATATTTGTTTGAAAGCGAGCCGCAATATTCGTCGCCGGACTGGGAATTGGTGAAGCACCGCCGCAGTTGCCAGCTGTAAGTGATGTTTTTGGTGAACAGCGCGCGATCCTGCGCGGGCAATTCTTTGTGAGACCACCAATTGCGGGCGACATTGGCCGTGAGCGGATAAATCGCATCCGGTTTGCAAGTGTTGTCGCTTTGTTTTTGCAGGTAATGGCAGGCTAACGGATTTGGCAAAACGGGGACGTCTTTTTTCAACCATGCGGCTAATTGGGAAAATTGTGCCGGCACCGCCGCGCTACCGAACACCAGCTCGTTTTCGTTGGTATAAACGCGCAGTTGGTATGAAAGCGCCACGCCCATATTGTCGTTGTAGGCCTGTTTTTCCGGAGATACCTTGGCTTTGCACCATTCCAGCTTCAGTCCGTTGTAAGAGATGCCGGTCTTTCCGTTCGGACCGTTCCAATCGGCATCGCCGATATTGATCGGTTCGGGCGCGGGGCTGGTTTTGAATGTCCACCAGGGGGCTTGTTCTTCGGGGAGGCAGTGCGATCCGTCTTCGTTGCAACACGGCCGAACGCGCCATTTGATCGTCGTGTCGGAATTGAAAAAACAAGGATAAAACTTTTCCGTCGGGTTGAATTCGTTTTCTTTGAGAACCTGGCGGAATATACTGCCGGCGCTTTTTGAATCGTTTAATTCAAGATTTTTATTTTCAATTTCCAAAAGATAGGAGCGCGCGCCGAACAATTTTGAATTAACGGACCGCTCCCCCCCCAGTCCTCCCAACTGCCACAAATATCCTCCTTCTTCGTTTGTCCATCCGTCAACATTGTCCCACGCCAACACTACGGGCAGGGTGATTTCCTGTTCGTTGGTCTGGCGGGTTTTGTTGATCGGGTCGTTGTAGTAATAATGATTTTTGGGCACGGCCAAACATTCATTGGCGCAAATGCAGGTGCCGACATCAATGCTTTCCACTTTAACTTGGGATCCTTTTTCCCATGGCTGGCAAGTGATGGAACCGGCGGAGGCGTCTTCCACGGTGATGCCGCACCCCGAACCGATATTGAAATATTCGGTTTGGCCGATCTCCGCGGCGAAAACGGCCGCCGGCGATAAAACAAACAACCCGACCGCCAGCAAATTTTTAGCGGCAAAAGATTTTTTCCTCATTGCTTGATTATAAATCATAAAATTTGGTTCCACAACGCCCCGTAACCGGTAAGCGCCATTATTATGGAAACAATAATCCACGAAAAAAACAGAATGGCGTAGCCGATGCCGATTTTTTTCCAAATATCTTTGGCGCGCGCCGCCAGATTCGCTTTATCCGGCGCCAGATAGAACAGGCCGCCGGTGACCAGTGCCATTATCGGCAGAAGCAGGAGCGCCAATTTGAACATCACAAAATCAATGATAACTTTCAGGGTTAAAAATATATGCTTGATTTCGCAGGGCTCCTTTTCGTTATACGGAGTGCCGGGGTTGTCGCTTTTTTGGCCGCAAACCATCAGCCCGGAACTTTCGCTCTTGCCGGCGACGGAAAATGTTTGCCGCGCTTCATTAAAACTGCGCGCGGTGCATTTGTCGTCAAAGCAGGGCCTCACGGTGAACGAGTAATCTCCGGAACAATAGGAAGAGGAATTTTTTGCCGCGGCCTTGAGCGCCAAATCGGTGCCGGAGACTGTCTTTCCCGCATATTCTTTGTTGAACCATTCCGGATCGCAACTGGTGCTTTTTTCGCCGTTGGCCACTTGCGCCGTGACCCAGAAATAGCCGGCGTTGCCGTTCCACGACAAAGCGGAGGGTAATTGCGCGACATTACCGGCCGGCGACAAATTGGCCGGGACGGGAAAATCTTCGGAATTAAACGATATCCCCGCCTGCCATTCGCCGCAAACTGTGCCGGCGCTGTCGGCGCAAGTTTTGACTTTCCAGGAATAATTTTTTTTGGCGCCGGGATAATTGAAGCTGAATTGATTAGTGGTAACAAGCATTTCTTCTGCTGGCGCTTCTTCCACCGGGGTGCCGTCGTTGATGGCTACGCGATACGAATTTGCGCCCGAAACCGCATTCCAAGTCAAAGTGGCGGTCGGGGCGGCCATTTTTACCGCGTCGCTTCCAAAGGTCGGTTTTCTTCCGGTGGTGCGAAAAGACCAATAATCGGACCATTGGCCGCTGCAAATGTTTTTGATTTCCCCCACCGGGATGGACGGCCAGCAGGATTTCACTCGCCACTTGTATTTGGTGTCAATTTTTAACTGCACCGTTCCAGGGTCCTGGCCTTGCCGGGGATCTTTTTCAACAAGGGTGATCGTGATTTGGGATTTGCCGATCCGCCTCCCGGAATCTTTTTTGTAATCCGCGCCGCAAATTTGGTCGCCGTCAAAAATACTTCTGCCGGTTTCGTCCTGGATGTCATATAAAAAGGAATTGGCGCCGCAGGGGGCGGTCCAATTGAGAGTGCCGCCGATACCGACCAAATTATTTTCGTCGGCCCAATCCCGGTTGTCCGCCGGCGCGGTGGCGGTTGGTTTGCCGACGGTACCGCCGCTCATCGGTTTGCCGATTAACTGCCACTTTTGCCCGTAATCTTCTTCAATGTTGCCGTTGCAGTGGGGAAATTTTTCATCTTTGGTATTCGGACTGGTGTTAAAGCAGGTTTTAATTTGCCATGAATACTTTAACTTACCGTCCCAGTCGCCGGTGAAAAGATTGCGGTCACTGCTGGTTTTTTCCGCGGCGGAGAAAAACGGCATAAACGAAGCATCGTTGGTAATTTTGTCAAAATAAGACGAAAAAGAGAGCGTTTCCGGCTTGGCGCAAGTGCCGTCGGCGTTTCTTTGCAAATAATGGCAAGCTTCGGATTCGTATTCCCCGACGGCAGATTCGCTTTTCGCGGCTTTTTCCAAATCGGATTCCATCCATTTATTGCACTCGCTGGCGGCGCCGCTCCACTCGCCCCTCCATTCGTCCCAGCGCGATTTGATGCCGCTGATAACGCCGCTGTTTTTTATAAAACCGAGAATTCCCCCCAAAATGGGAATCTTCTCAATTTTTTCAATCAACGCTCCCAGAGAAGTGTTTTCGCTGGACATCACGCGCATTTGGTAATTGAAGGCATAGGGTTGGTTTTCGTTGTAGACTTTGTCAAAGCGGTGGTAATCGGTTGAAGAATCCGCCAATTTGGCTTTGCACCAAAAAAGCTTGGCACTGCAAAAATCCACGCCTTCCATTGCCGCCGGACCGTTCCAATCCGGATCCTGGGCGATGCCGTCGGTGGCGCCGCGCGTATATTTGTCCTTGTCGGTGAGACCCAAAAGCTCGCTTGCCGGCGACGCGGAAAATGTCCACCAGCCTTCATCGTCGCGGTAGGTTTTGCATTGCGTTCCCGCGGCATCGCAACACGGGCGCACGCGCCATTTGTAGGTTGTGTTGGTCTGGAAGAAACACGCGCCGCCGTCGTCGCGGGAATTGAACCCTTCAAACCCGCTATCGGGAATGATCTTGTAAAAAATTTTTTGGCCGTTGGCCAGCGTTTGGATGCCTTGCGGATTTTTGTTTTTATCAATGTGCAGGTTCGCGTCTTTTTCGGAATATTCTTCATATTGTATCTCCACCCGATAGCTGTTGGGCCCGCTATTCACCGCCGGCGCGTTGTCGCGATAAGGAGTAGTCAGATATTCCCCCAAATTTTTCCATTCGTCAGGATCATCTTCCCACGCCAAAACCACGGGCAAATTAACGGCGGCCGAATTTTGCCGGGTTTTGTTTTTGGGATCGTCATAGTATTTTGGAGAACCGGTCTGATGCGGGGAAGCAAGACATTCTTTTTCGCATTTCAAGAGGCCGTAATCATAGCCGGTTTGCGCGATTTGCCACTCCGCGGCGGTCTTGATGCGCCGGGTGGTGGGGCAACATTCGCATCCTTTTTCGGGAGTGCAGTTGCACTCCTGGGTATAGTGTTCCCATATCTCCGAATGGCCGACGCTGTAGCCGTTGCACGTTTTGGCGGTCTTTACATAATAATCTATGTGGGGGTTGCAGGCGTTTGCCGTTGAGAACGGGAAAAATGCCAGCGAAAGAATGCCGCAAAAAAAACCAATGGAAAGATTTTTGAAACGATTGGTTGTCATTGCATTGATTGAAATTCAAGCGCGCGTGCCAAGGCGATCCAAGCTTCTCTCGGTAAATCTTGCGCGCGGCAATTTGCCGAGAGATTTGTTTTTTCCAGCGCGGCGACAACTTTTTCGCGCGGCAGTTTCAGCCCTTGGGCGAGATTGCCGGCCAAAATTTTTCGCGGATGGGAAAATCCCGCGCGCGCGGCCGCAAAGAATTTTTGCGCAAACCGCCGGTCGGCGCGCTCCCCCGTTTTCGGCAAGAGGGTTAAAAGCAGGATTGCCGCGTCAACCTTGGGGGCGGGCCAAAACGATCCTTTGGCAATATAAGAAATTATTTTCGGCGCGGCGTAAAATTGCACCGCCAGCGCCAGCAGATTCATTTTCGGCGGCCGGGCGCAGATTCTTTGCGCCACTTCTTTTTGCAGGATCAGCGCCATCGTGCGGGGAGGATTTTGGCTTTCCAAAAATTTGCGGATGATGGGCGCCCCGGCATAGAACGGCAGATTGGCGATAATCCGGTACGGCGCTGGGATTTTCGTTTCGTCAAACTTGAGAATATCGGCAGTGGCCAGATTGAAATTTTTTGCGCCGGCAAATCTTTTTCGCAGAATGGCGGCCATATCCGGGTCCTTTTCCACTGCAAAGATTGGATTGCCGGTTTTTACCAATTCGGCGGTGAGATTTCCCGTGCCCGGCCCGATCTCCAGCAGTGTTTCCTCCGCGCCGGCTTCCGCCGCCCGGATCAATTTTTGGGCACTGCCGACTTGCGCCAAAAAGTTCTGCCCCAGCCGTTTTTTCGGGGCCACCGTTTCATTTTCCATAATTCATTGTAAATAATTGCGGCGCCATTGACAAATCGGCGCGATTTTATAGAATTGAAGGTGGACTATGAGGATACCTCTCCAATTGAAAAATTTTGCCAAACTACTCCTTGCGGGAGCGGTTTTGTTTGCGGGCGCGTCCACGATTTCACACCAGGCGGCGCGTTCGGTTTTGGCCAAAAACCAGAAAGACGCGGATTGCGTTGAAGCGCA
>Ga0209723_1004630_pt1 | contig 15110 bp, 10 predicted proteins | sample BiotimSIPDNA_2_FD_185750 | JGI IMG/M metagenome (GOLD analysis project Ga0209723, IMG submission 185750) | Anaerobic biogas reactor microbial communites from Washington, USA - Biogas_R2 time_0 SIP DNA (SPAdes) (version 2) | ecosystem: Engineered > Bioreactor > Anaerobic > Unclassified | place... | reverse complement strand
ATTACATATTGCACTATTGCAATCATTGAAAGAACACTTCAACTCAACAGGAGCACATACGATGTTATGAGGATATTGGGAAGTTCCCTCCTGGCAAAGGACACCCTCAAAGATCTGTTCCAGCCTGTAGAGGTGGAGCAAACCAATGACGATTGGCAGTTGCAGTTGGACTTCTAATTTCCTTAACATATTTTAAGAGACACTAGTGAAAAGATATATTAAATCAGGATTTGAGTTTAACATAGGTTTTGAAACTTATGATCGTAAGCAATTCTCAAAAGATATTAATTCACAAATAGCTGAATATAATAAAACTATTAAAGAAAACTCATTGCTCCAAAATGAGATACTATTATCTTTAATTGAGTATTGCAAAATATTCCCATCACTTGAAAATACTGCTACTAGAGGTCAATTGATGAAGTTAATATGCGAATACTATAATGTTGATTCGACTTTTATTCATTTGCCAACTGTGGCAAATCAAGAAATTGATTGGTTAACATCCATAAAGTGTTTATTAAGGAACTTCATTTGGGATTTAAACACAAAGGATTCATTGTGGTTTGAGACAAATAAATTATTTCTAATCAATGTAGTTTCAGTTATTTATAATTACTACGAATTTGAGGAACTTGTGCTAAGTTTACCTGTTTTCCCAAACCAACAATTTGAACTTTGCAAACAGAGTGAATTAAAATTGGATGGTGGAATCCCTGATGAACTCAAAAATCTGTATGATGATATTGTAAAACCACAAAAATTAATTAGAAGCACTTTAGTATTAAATGGTTTTGAGAGTTTTTTAAAAGATAGTGAAACAAGATATTCCAAATACCTTGGTGAAGCAATCGAAAAAATATTTTTAGATGAAAAACCTTACTCTGAAATAAACGACCATCCTCACAAAAAAGAAATACTTCATATTATTAAGAAAATTTCAGATGATGAAAGATGGACAAAATATTTTCCAACAATAGCAGATAAGAAAGCTACTATTATGATGGCTAGAATTTCTGATAGTGAAACAAAAAATGATTTATTTTCTATTATTGGCTTAGATAAAAACAAAATAGCATTATTAGGAGAACTTTCCAGGCAGAATGATTTAGAGAGAATAATTCAGTTGGGGAAACAAGCTTTAGAAGAAGAAAATAGAAATAATGCCGATTTCCAATTCAAACACTCGATTGGAACACATATAGAAAGACTTATTAGAGAAAAGATTGATAATGAACTAAATAATTTTCATATTAAGGTTAGAGACGAACAAGGTGGACAAGACATTGTGGTTGAGTATAATAATTCTATTATTTATTACATAGAAGTAAAATCTAGGTGGGATATCAGAAACTCAATTACTATGAGTCCACTTCAAATGAAAAACTCTGTTCTAAATAAAAATAAATATTCATTGTGCTGTGTTGAAATGTCAGACTTTAAAAATGGTGACCCTGATAGGTACAATGTCTCAGATATTCAAGAAATAATTAATAGAATTAATGTTCTTAATGATATAGGGAATAAGATTGAACCTTTATTAAATGGAATATTGGCAGTTAAAGATTATGAAAATGAAATTTCTTTAACTGGCGACTATCGAGGTACAATTCCACAATCAATAGTTAAATCTGGAAAAAATTTAGATAGTTTTGTGCATGATTTAATAAACCTAATAAAAAACAGGTGAAAAAACTCTCCGACATACCAAACATTGATAAACCCCGTGAAAAACTTGCATCACGAGGAATTCAGGCATTATCAAGCCACGAGCTTATAATGGTTTTGCTTGGCAGTGGTACAATTGGCAGAGATGTTTCAACGCTTGCAAAAGACATTCTAAAGGTAATTGAAACTGAAAAGGGAAACATTACTTTAGAAAAACTGATAAACATTTCCGGTATTGGTAAAGCAAAAGCAGGTCAAATTCTTTCAGCATTTGAATTGGCAAAACGCTATTTGATAAAGGAAGAAAAAAAGATACACAATACAGATGATGTGCTTTCTTTAGTTCAAGATATTCGTGACAAAAAACAGGAGCATTTTATTACAATCACATTGACAGGTGCATCTGCTATAATTGAGAAAAGAGAAGTTTTTAAAGGAACTGTAAACTTTAGCATTGTCCATCCACGTGAAATATTTGTAGATGCCATTTCCGACAGGGCAGCCGGAATTATTTTTGTTCATAATCACCCGGCAGATGATGCAAAACCATCAACAGACGATATTAAACTCACAAATCAACTTTGTGAAGCAGCCAAAATTCTTGGAATACAAGTAATTGACCATATAATTGTAACCAAGAAAAATCATTTTAGTTTTCAAACAGAAGGACTTTTAAATAAAAAATAAATATGAAATTATCAGAACACGAAATAAAAGACTTAATTCAACGATTGCAAAAGGGAGAAAATGTGCCTGAGGATTATAAATACAAATTATTTCCTGTTAAGCAAAAGGAATATGAATTGGTTTATGGTGGCAAAATGCGGAAAGAAGATATTCTTGCGAATGAAGATGGGGTATTTCCAGTGCCACTTCAAGTAGAGAAGATATTCAACGGAAAGAGAGAGCAATGGAAAGATGGCTGGAAAAATATTATTGCATTTGGCGATAATCTTCAATTCCTTAAAACCATATACGAAAATAAAGACCCTTTAATAAAAGATAAAGTTAAGGGAAAAGTTAAACTAATATATATTGACCCGCCTTTTGGGACAGCATCGGATTTTGAAGCAAAAGAAGGACAACTTGCATACAATGATAAAGCAAAAGGGGCTGATTTTGTTGAGTTTATTAGGAAAAGAATAATTCTTGCAAAAGAAATTCTATCCGAAGATGGAAGCATTTTTGTTCATTTGGATTGGAAAAAAGCTCATTACATTAAAATAGTTTTAGATGAAATTTTTGGTGAAAACTATTTTCGAAATGAAATTATTTGGACGTATACTGGGCCATCTGCCCCTAATCAAAAACAGTTCTCTCGGAAACATGACATTATTTTTTGGTACACAAAGTCAAATTCATGGATTTTTAATAAGAATGATATTAGAATACCTTATCATGAAACAACAGCTGGTAAATTTGATAGTGAGGGTACAGGATTTGGAGGTAAAGCAGCTGATTTAAGTTTAGGGAAAATTCCTGAGGATTGGTGGTATCTCCCTATTGTGTCTAGGATTAGGACTGAAATATTAAATTATCCAACTCAAAAACCTGAAAAACTATTAGAGCGTATTATTAAAGCATGCTCTAGCAACAGCGACATAGTTATGGATTTTTTTGGAGGATCAGGAACTTTAGCAGCAGTTGCAGAAAAGTTGAATAGAAAATGGATAACCTGTGATATTGGAAAGCTAGCATTTTATACTATTCAAAAACGAATGATAAATATTGAAAGCAGCAAATCTATTGAAAATCCGAAAGTACTTTATAAGAAACAATCGAAGAGCTTTATTACGGTCAATACAGGACATTACGATTTAGAAAAAATATTTGAGCTAAAACAAAAAGAATATTGCGATTTTGTTATGAATCTCTTTGAAGTTGAACCAAAGAAGAAAACAATTGCTGGTATTCAGATTGATGGTGAAAAAAAAGATGGTTATAATGTAATTGTTTGGCAGTACTGGAAATTTAAAAACAGTTCGGTTGATGAAGATTTTTTGCACAATCTTCATGGTCATATCGGAAATAAAGCAGGGAAAAGAGTTTATATTGTTGCTCCTGCCAGTTATGTAGATTTCATTAGCGATTATTACGAAATAGATAAAGTGCGTTATTATTTTCTGAAAGTTCCTTACCACATAATTAGAGAATTGCACAAAGTTCAGTTCAAAAAATTCAGACAACCACAAAGCAAAAGCAATGTGAATGACTTGGAAGATGCTATCGGGTTCCATTTCATCAGGCAACCCGAAGTAAAAAGCGAGTTAAAAGAAAAATCCGGTGCTTATCATATTACTATAAACAAATTCCTATCTGACTTTAGTGAGGAAGAAACAAACAGGGATATGGATAATTTCGAAAGCTTGGCTATGGTACTGATTGATAAAAATTTTGATGGGGATACTTTTGATATGGACGAGTATTATTTTGCCGAAGATCTTTTACCTAAAAAGAGAAAAAAGAAAGATGATGAAGAAGGTACGGAGAATATTAAAGAGGATTTAAAACACCTAAATCAGATTGTATTACCCCCAATACCCAAAAATGAATGTGGTAAAAAACTAATGCTTGTATATGTGGATATATATGGTAATGAATTTAAAGAAGAATTTAAGTTGAAATAATGGTACAAGAAATAAAAACATACAAGACAGCTGATCTTGTTTTACAAGTTTCAAATAATTATAACCCTGCTATACTTAACATTGCAGAGTGGGACAGATTTTTAGATTTGCTGTGTAGCAATCGGCAGTATCAGAAAGAAGCTATCGTAAAATCAATAGTTTTTATGGCTTCAGGGTTATATAACTCAATTAATGATTTAATTAAGGAAAATTGGTCAAATCCAAAAATGTTTGAACTCAAGACACGGTACAATAGCATTGAAGAATATGAGAGCAAACTGCAAATGAATGGTAAAATGTCAGCAACGATAGACTTAGCAACTGGCACAGGGAAAAGCTATGTGATGTATGGCATTGCTCAAATAATGCTTGGTCTCGGACTTGTTGACAGAATACTTGTACTTTGTCCTTCATTAACTATTGAAGATGGTTTATTGGATAAATTTAGAAACCTATCAGCAGACACAGCATTGCTAAAATCTATTCCTGAAAACAGTAAAATAAAAAATCCGTCAATTAAAACAGCTGATGTTACAATAAAGGAAGGTGATATTTGCATTGAAAACATTCATGCTGTGTATGAAAGAACAGGTTCATCAATTAAAGATAGTTTTTCAGGTAATGGTGCAAGGACTTTAGTTTTAAATGATGAAGCCCACCATATTTTTAATCCGGTTGATGGTCGGGATAATGAAAGCAAGAATATCAAAAAGTGGAAGGAGTTTCTGCTTAGTGATGAATACAATTTCCAATATTCAATGGGCTTCACCGGTACAGCTTATGTTAAGGATGAATATTTTAATGATGTTATTTATCGTTACTCTTTAAGACAGGCAGTAGATGATAAAATGATTAAAATGGTTGATTATGTGAGCAAAAATGAAGATGCTGACGAAGATGTTAAGTTCCAAGAAATCTATGATAATCACCAACAAAATATAAATACATACAGAAAAGTTAAACCAATAACCATTCTGATAACCAAAGACATAAAAAAGGCAAAACAGTTACATTCTTGGCTTATTGAAAAACTTGCAGAAAAAGAATCTTTACCTGTTGAAACTTGTGAAAGTAAAGTTCTGATTGTAACTTCTGCAAATGAACATAAAGCCAATGCTAGAAAACTTAAGGAAGTTGACAATAAAGATAACGAAGTTGAATGGATTGTTTCAGTTTCAATGCTTACTGAAGGTTGGGATGTGAAAAATGTTTTCCAGATAGTACCAATGGAAGACCGAGCATTTAATTCAAAATTACTTATTGCACAAGTACTTGGCAGGGGTTTAAGAGTGCCTGAAGAATATCAAAGTCCGCAACCAAAAGTAAGAGTTTTTAATCATGATGCTTGGTCGAGAAGTATTAAAGGATTGGTTGATGAAATTCTAGAAATTGAAATGAGACTTATTTCATCTCCAATAAGCACAGGAGATAGAAATAACTTTCATTTTGAATTGCATCAAATAGACTACGAAAAGGAGGCAATAGAAAAAGAATCGACTAAAGAACATAAAGAATTTGATTATACTAAAGGCTTTATTGAACTTCAATCACAGGTAGAAGAAACTGAAAAAGATACGGAATACACTGATTTATTAGGTGGTATTAAATCAAAAAACACACTTATACTCTATAATACATATACAATTGATTGGATTGTTAATAAAATTCACGATGAATTGAAATTAAGAGCATGGGAAGGTAAAATATTAAAATTGCCAACAGGTAACTACTCTAAAGAAAAATTACCACCTAAAGATGAGATTAAAAAAATTATTATTAATTCTATGGATAGAGTTGGTATTAAAGGCGACAGATTAATAGAAAAAAATATGCAAAAAATACTTAGCAGCTTTAATACTTTGTTAAGAAAGTCTGGAAAGACTACAGTTTATGAAAGAAAAGCAAAAGTACCTTTTACAATTTCTACTAGTAATATTGAACGAGAAAGTATTGCTGTTGGTAATCTAAGACACAATTCAACGGTTTTTCATTCTTCAAATTATGAAACAGAACTTGATGTTGAAAATAAAGAAATTTTAAATGCTGTTTTAGAAGATGAAAGTTTTCCAAGAAGCTCATCAAAAGAAATTAATGCATTCATTTTTAAAACTCCCTTAGACTTGATTTTTACAAAGGGAGAGCCCGAAAGAAAGTTTATTGAACATTTATGCAAAAATGAAAATGCAAAAATAATTGAATCATGGATTAAATCCCGTGACATGGCATTTTATTCCATAGAGTATTCAATAACAAGTGTTGGAGGAAAACACTCAAAAACACAATCTTTTAATCCTGATTTTTTCATAAAAATTAATCAGAAAAATATTGCTCATTTTATCGTTGTTGAAATCAAAGCAGATAATGACAACAGTAATGAAAATAAGGCAAAAAACAAGTATGCTAAACTCCATTTTGATAATTTGAATTCTGAACTAAAGGCAAAAAAAATAAAAGAAATGTATCATTTCCATTTTTTAAGTCCAAATTCGTATGCAGTATTCTTTGAGTATTTGAGAAATGGGAAACTACTGGAGGATAAGTTCACTAGTGAATTGGAATTATTGCTTTTGGCAGATGAAGAATAATAAAATAAAAACGGAAATATATGAAAGTCAATATTGAATTTAATGGTGATTGCTACATAACAGCACACATTGAAAATAATCAAGTAGGGAATCTTGGCATTTATACAGATGACGATGGTTTTTCATGGTTAAATGAAATAGAAGTAAATAAAGATTATAGAAGACAGGGTATTGCAACAAAAATGATTAAGCGTGCCATAAAAGAATTTGGTGAGGTTTATGTCTCTACAGCTAGTCAACATCAACATGATTTCAACAATGATAACACAGCAAGATATTTATGTGATGATGGTGCTGATTTGGTAAATAAGCTCTTAGAAAGAAAGGTTTTAAAAAAAATGGATGAAAAATCCATTCGGAGAAGAGAATTATTAAAAAACTTTAGAATAATGCCAACGCATTTGCAAGCACATTTAAAAACCGCACCAGCCAACACTGCAACCAAAGTTTTTAAAAGAGCTTGCAAAGCCAGCCCAAAAGAAGAATTTCAAAATTTTTCTCCCATGCTAAAAAGAAATAAATTAAAACACGCCAACACACGGGCGACACAGACAGAAAAGAAAATGAAACGAATGACAAGTTTAATATGAAAGTACAATTTGACAGGAACCTACGGACAGACAAGAACCGCCAGTGCATAACAGGCGGTATATTTTATTGCCGAGATAGTGGGTATTTGAGCGTTTCTGCATCTAATAAACTTTCGTGTAACTTGACAGGACAGTGCTTCGAAATCGGCAACAAAAACATACCGCCAATCCGTTATAGCGCATTATATAAAAACCATGGATAGACTGATAATACTAATATTTACAATGCTATTTTATTCACTGAATGGATTTTCATGTGATTGTTATGGAGAGTATTCATATGAATCTGAATATTATCATTGTGATGTGGTTCTTTCAGGAAAAGTTATAAAGGTATTTGATAGGTCAAAAGAGTCTTATAAAGTAAAAGTTCAAATAAATAAAATATTCAAAGGAGATAGTATTTCAGAATTCTTGGTTTATAGTGTACCTGAGAATTTTAAAATAATTGAAAAAGGAGATACTCTGATTTACATGTCAGATTGTGATATTTATTTGCGTAATGGAGAAGAATGGCTAATTTATGCAAATCAAAATAATGACGGTATTTATGGTTTGGGAATTTGTTCTGCGACAAAGAAATTAAATGGAGTAAATAAAGCTGAACTAGATTTCTTGAATTATCATAAAGACTTAGTAATAACAGACAACACTCGTTTTTACCCAGCAAATGAGCTTGATAATCCTGAATTGACATCATTTTCTCTTAGAGGTTATTCTTTGATTTTAAATAATTTAATCATTGAAGATTTAAATAAGAAAGAGTTTGAAATTATTATCAAAATTGACAAAAATGGTTATGTTGTAAATGATTCATTAAACAATGATGATTACAAAGCCGTAATTAAAAAGATAAAAGAATTGGAACCTTTTGTTCCTGGGACAAGTGCAGGAGAAATAGTAAATTCTGAATATAAAATGATTATAAGAAGAAAATAACGCGCTATAACAGCAAATATATGTCAATTGCCGTTTTCCGCTCGGATTATGAAACCAACTGCGCCGCTTCAACCTCGGTGCGGCTCGACAGGAAAGAAGCCCGCAATCGGCAACTGCATATATTTGCGGAACGTTGTGTGCAACCATAAAAAGACACGTACAGAGAATGAAAAGTAATCCAAAATATCAGACAGGCGAAGTTTTAATGCTAAAAATGGGCATTGAATTGGAAAATGAAAGAAGTAAATACTTTCGTTTTTTTCCAAAATTTATAACACACCCTTTGTTTGTGAGTACTCTTGACCAAAAAGTACTTAGTTTAAGACCTTTAAAAGTCGAGAGTTTTAGTTACTATATGGACTTTGACGAATTCATTTATGAACTTTCAACTGACTTAAATGGAGAAAAAGTAAAATTCAGAAAACTGGAAAATTTTCTTATTCCGCCAATAGTTGAGAGAACAGTTTACCCAGATTACAGAATAATATCTGACTTAGAAAATCAGTTGGTAGACGGAACATATAAAGAGAGATATGAAGCGACACAAAAGCTGAAAGAAAGTAATTTTCAACCAAAAAATGCTGACCAAGCAATAAACTATTACTTACATTCAAAAGACTTTGTAAGTCTGACAGCTTATGGAGAAAAAGCTGTAGCTCCATTACTTGAATACTTGTTTGTTTGTTCAGACGAAGAAATGGCTCCTGAAATTTTTAGTGCATTTCTACATTTAGAACGACACTCAATTATACCACTTTTACACCTTTTGACTGTTCCTCAATATGAACATAGAGACCTTATTTACTATGTCTTAGGAGAAGTTGGAAATGAAAAATGTATTGAGTTTTTTGAAGCGTTAAGCAGACAAGAAACCAAGTATATTAATGAATTGAAAGAAGGATTAGAAAAATTAAAATCAAGACTAAAATAAGAATGGCAGCACACAACATCATGTATAAAACATTGGGGTTTAAGTGGTTATTCGAGCTTTCTGCCCCGCATCAGCTTTTGCAACGGCAGACAGGGACGAAGCCCGCAATCCCCAACGTTTCATACATGTGACCGTTGTGTGCAACCCTAAAAGACGACACGACCGACAGAGAATGAACAGAAAAATGAAAGACAAAATGCCAATGCTTAGGCAAAATCAAAAGAGCTGCAACCCAACCCACAAGCCGACACAGTTGCAGCACATTTGCTTTTGCTCCAACGCACAAAAATCACGATAGTATGTTAATTGGACTTGTAAAATGGTTTGACAAAGACAAAGGTTTTGGTGTTGTTGGAACACCTGATGGCGAAGAGTATTTTCTTCATATTAATAGTTTTACTACAAAACCAGATAAAATACTAAAAGGAACGCCAATTGCTTTTTCACCAAAAACGGACAATAGAAAAAATAGGAATTCCGCTGAAAGCAGTCGATTAGTTGGTAATTCAGAAGATTGGAAAGTTATTTTGAATCATTTAGAAAAGCCTGACAGTGTAAGAATAGAAGTTGAAGTAAGAGGACACGGAAGAAGAGGTAACCCATACCACCGAAAAGAAATGCAGTCATTTAGTCTAATTGGACTGTCATTAAAATATTTCTTTCATGACAAAAATGAAGAAGAAATATCAAATTTTATCATTGACTATTTTGACAATGACTTAAACACAAAACAATTCATTTCATATTGCGAATTAATCGAAGATAGTCTTCCAAAGCATTTTTCAAACGAAATTTCAACCAATGTTCTAAACATTGTTTTTTCGCACTTTGGTAAAAACTTGACTGAAGAAATACTATATGCTGTTTGGAAACAAAAGAAGTTTAAATTCATTTCATACAATGAAATGGACGATTACGAAATACCTGAAAGTGTTTTAAGAGCAAATATTCTTGAAATCGGAAAGTCAGAATTGAACCGTATTTTAAAATTTAGTTTTGGGTCAGAGTTCGGTTCTTATTATGTAAATAATAAATTCAGCAACATTGAAACTCTTACTTCTGACGAAATAAAAGAACTATATCAATTTGTAGAATTTGAAAACGAAACTGAACAAGAAAACAGAAAACATCAACTTGATAATTTATACACTCAAAGAATTGAAGTTGAATTAACTGAAAAAGCCAACCAACTTGACACAATAAGAAATAGTGATGACTTCAATAATTATAATCGTTTACTACAACTTATTCCCAATCGCTTCAATGATACTGACAAAAACAAAGTAACAAAATCAATTCATAAAATAATAGCTCAAAAGTGTTCAGATGAATTTAAACCAGAGCTTTGGATTAAAGGTATAATAGAAGAAGTACCATTTGAATTTGTTTCAAAATATTTTCTTAATAAAGATACTCACTCAGACAAGCGAATATCAATCCTTACTAAGTTACAAACAGAAAGGCAATTTGAACTTTTAAAAAAATATGCTGACGAATATACTTTTGAAAAGGGTTTTGCTTTGCTTGAAGAACTAGTCAAAAAAGAAAATTCACTAAGTTATTATTTTGACCTTTTAGAAGTTCTTTTCAATACTGAATTTTGGAAAGATAAAAAAGGAAAAGAGTTGATTGAATCATTTACTGATTACGTAAATGACCAAAGCAACGATGAACAGAAATACGACTTGTTTTTAATCGGTTATATAAAGGATGTTCCGCAAAACATCGTTAGACAAAACATACACCAACTTGAAAAAGAAGATTGCAAAAAGATATTTAAAAGCATATCAGAAAATAAACTTTTTATTAGGGATATTTTGACTGAAAAGGTAACATTTGAAAAAACAGGTTCTTTGAGTTGGCTTTATGATTTGGCAATAGAATTTTTAGACCTAGAAAATTTCAACACTTTTGACAAGAAAGCATTTGACACCACCGAACATTCTGAATACTTCAAATTTTGGGAAATAGGGAAAGCAAAATTATTCCCACAACACCAAATTGAAGAGTTATTACAAGATGAATTTGAAAACTATGCTCAAATAGATAATTGGATTAAAAACAATGCAACAACAACCGGGGAAATATCGGATTTTCTGTTCTCATTTCTAAATAAGCAGGTTCCAGTAACTGATAGAAAAATTTTCTACAAACAGTTAAATCACATAAAATATCTGTTGCAGTTAAACGAATTGCATTTAGAACAGATAAAACAAATTCAAAACGATTTTTACAATGTAATTCTTTGGGTATTAGACAAAGAAGATGTTTTGAATTTTGAATTACTAAAACAGAAATTCATCTACTTCGCTCCTGATGAACAAATTAGAATAGTAAGAAAATTATTTTTTATTAAAGCAAATGGTCAGTTTGAATTGACCATTGAAAAGCTAAATGAACTTACAAGGTTTGATTTAGATTTATACAAAACAAACTTAGGATTCAATCCCGAGATACCTATTGATATTTCAACAGACGTAGTTATCAAAGCGTTATTGTCATATCAGCAAAACAAACGTTTCTTTGTTGAAAGCGAACTTTTGACGATTATATTGAATGACTTAAAACTTGATAAAACAAGACGTTTTAGATTGGCAGATTATTTTGAAGATTGCTTAGGACGACAGACTGCAAAATTTGATTGGTCAAGAGCAGGCGAAATTAGAAAGGTTAAATACGGTAACAATCAGTTTTATTTTGCCATTAGCTTTTCTACGGGAGATACTCATTGGGTTAATAATCGTTGGGGTGGCAGAGAAGTTTATTCCCCAAATCCAAATTTTGAAAACCTAAAAGAAGCGGTTAAGAAAATTTCAGGGGTTAAATGGAATCCAAATGAAAAGCATTGGGGCGTTCCATCACAATACGAAACGGAAGTTTTGAATTTTGCGAAAGAGCAAAGATTTTTTCTTGACTTTGAAGGAAGTAATTATGCAAATAACATTCACTTAGCAGATTTTAAAAGGGAAGATATTCCAAATGGAATTTCGTATTGCGAGGGTAGATTAGCGAACAAACCACACGAAATGTTTAAAAAGGAATTTTGGTGGTGTGGCGGTCAACCGTGTTTTAGTAAATGCGAAACAATCCACAAAACGGACGAATGGGAAAAATATACTTTACTTGACTTTTGTGAAATTTTAAACTTAAATACTGATGAAATAAACAAAATGGGAGATTTCGTTCCCCAAAGGCAATTATTATCAATTTATTGCTTTAATAAATCGCTTTAATAGATTATTGGAAAAACTATACTGTAAAGACTGTGGGCACATTTTGTATCCTTCTGATTTCGGAACAGGTCACTTTGCTGCATACACTGTTGTAAGATTTCAATGTCGAAATGATGAATGTGAAAATAATGAAGAAATTTACTTAAATCATTGTCTTAATGGACAATGTAATAATATTATAGATAGCAGAATTTCAAAACGATGTGATAATGGTTTATTTATCTGTGATAGTTGTGGAAGTTGCTGTTCTCACAATATGCTAGAAAGACGATTATCAAACTTAAAATTGACAGGAGGCTACATACACGACAATTTAGTAAAATGTGTAAATGAAAAGTTAGGACACCTTGAAAAAGGCGAATATTTTTGCTACAAATGCAAATCAGAAATGACAGAAATAAGTAATGACATTTTTCAATGTTCAAATTGCGATGTGGAATATGATACAACTAAATACAATTTTAAAAGACCGCATATACATTTAAGAAAACAGAAAACAACGACAGAGAATATTGGAAATGACAATGAAAGCGATGACGATGACGATGACTTTGACTTTCCATTTTAACCTACGCTTTTGGTGGCACATTTGCATTTTTGCCATCACACAAGCCAAACATAAAATGCAAAAGAGCCACCAAGCAAACGCACGACAGAATAGGAACTAAAGGACTGATAAACAAAATAAAATGAAAGAAGGGCAGCACACAACATCGTATATAAAACATTTGGCAGTCAGTGGGTTATCGAACTTTTCAGCTCGTATCAAAAGTAGTTGTAATTTGACAGGAAAGTGCTTCGAAATGCCAAACGTTTCATATACGTAACCGTTAGCTGTAAGGCAAGGACAGTAGATGACAACATAATACCTTGACAGCCAACGCAAAAGCAAGAGTTTCGCAATCCATCCCTGCATTCGTCCCTGAGCTGCAAAACACATGCTTTTTTGCCTACACACTTGGAAAAGAATTAAGGTTCGCTCCTTTTATCTGGAATATCTCACGCACTAAAAAAACATTTCATAAGTCAATTAATTTTGAATTAAAAGTATAAGTATGAAAACGAAACTGATTATTTATTTAAGTATGTTAGCTATGATAATAACGCTATCATGCGACAAGAATGGCAAAGAGTATACAGCTCCTTGTTTAACAATTATTTCATTTGATGCCTGTGGTGTAAATGATATCGGGAATAATCTTAATTGGTTAAATGATATCATCGAAACTTCCAGAAATGACCAAACAGGTAGATACTTAGGGCGAATATGGTATAAAAGCCATAAAAACCAAGATGTAATTGTAACCGATATGATATTTAGTGCAGGAGAGTCAATGTATTCTGTATACAATTGTTCTGGTCAAAAAATAATTATAGAGGATATGGCCTTATATTCATCGCTTACAGAACATGACATAATCTGGACAAACATGTGTTTTGATTAGTTTAAAACAGAGGCATCTTTAAGGTTTTTAAAAATTGTTTCCATATATTTAAGTGTTTGCTTAATGCAAGTTCGGCGCCATAAACTCCATTCATAATATAAGAAAAGATTGTACTAAAGGTGTACGCATTTAAATCTTTATCCGGACATAAGTACGCGATTCCGCTGCACATTGTACCGTAAGCGTACCCGGTCCTAAAATTCATTATCCATGATTGCAAAAAACTGCATCATATCTCGCTCACTCATCTGGTAATAGAATGTGCAAAATAGACCATCTTGTACAGAGATTCTTTACTTTAGCATGATTATTAACTTATCTTAATTCGATTAAGGACTAAGATCTTAAATGTAAAGGAGATTACTTTGACCCATCCCGACTAATTTTTTAATAGTTACTAATTGTAAAACATTGCCAAATTTGTTAGTGGCCCTAAATCCTATTCAAATTAATAAGATGAATATTATTACAAGAAAGTTTCCAATTCTTGAGGTAGAAACAAAAAAAGGTACAATGTTAATCCCATTGCATAAAATTGTTTCAATTAAAGCATTCAATAAAGGGTCAATAATCAATCCTGTTAATTCTAATATAATAGAAACAAAATATCTTATTAAATCATATAGCAGATTCTTGCCAGTACCCTACTTTTTTAGATGTCACAATTCTTATCTTGTAAACTGCAAATATGTTGATTGTTATACTAGTTCGGAAATAATTTTAAAGGGGAATGTTAGAATTCCATTATCAAGAAGTAAAAAACAACTTTTTATAGAAAATATGATTGAATTTCTTCAAATTTCATGAATTATAAAACACTTAATAAATTCATTATTATAACTTTAAGATGTTTCTGATCCAACCGTCTGATTTTTAAACCAACTATTCTGATTGTAGTACCAACCATCCTGATTATTCACCAACTATTCCTAATAGTATTGTTACTTAAGTTTCTGAACTGTAAATTGCATTTGAAAGGTATCCGTCCTAGCAAGTACACTTTTGAGGTAATTTCAGTGCGTTATACTAAGTTTAGATTTTGGGGAAGGAGATCTGAGAGTTTGTTGGCCGGATAATCCGGGATAATTTCCA